>Ga0157376_10000261_pt1 | contig 35920 bp, 35 predicted proteins | sample M45metaG_FD_121801 | JGI IMG/M metagenome (GOLD analysis project Ga0157376, IMG submission 121801) | Miscanthus rhizosphere microbial communities from Kellogg Biological Station, Michigan, USA - M4-5 metaG | ecosystem: Host-associated > Plants > Roots > Rhizosphere > Soil | place: USA: Michigan...
TCATTTCTTTTATTTCTGTGCTGTTCATTTTTTCATAGTGTTGACGAATGCGTGATTGAGGAGAGAAATAGGTCTTGATATAATCGATTTCTTCTGCCAAGCATGGAGCTGCAAAAAATGCACCGAGAGCTAAAAAACTGTATTTTTTAAAAAATAGTAAATTCATAGTATTATCCTGTAATCTCTAATTTTTCCACTTCATTTTCAAAAAGTTTTTTCAAAAATTCCTGTTCTTGTGTTATCAAAGTCTTAGCATTTTTCATGTTATCAGAAACGTTAATTATTATTGCATCTGCCAAATACAGGATGCCGCCTCTCAATAGTGCGATTTGTAAGTCTTTACCTCGTGCCTTTACACTGCCTCTTGTAGAGTCAAAGACCGTCTTATATTGATATTGATTTTTAATGAGTGTTCCTATTACATGATCGAGCTCTTCAAGATTCTCAAGTAGTTCATCATCTGTTGTATTCGCTTTTTGTTGTTCATACAGCTCCCTGATCTTCGAAGCTTCGGGCAGTTTTTCAAGATATTTGGGCATTGCGCACGCGTACATTCCTGAAATTAACGACAATACCGTTACTATGTGCTTTTTCATGATTTTTGAGACCTTTTCGTTTAAATTGCAACAGAATCAGTGCCGTTTTTTTGCTCCAATTTAAGTTCATTTTCAAGTAAATTGAGCAAAAATGTTTTTTCTCGTTTTGCTAAATCTTTTACTGGATGATTCTTGACTCTGGAGTTTACAAGCACTTGTGCCCATAACCCAATCCACGGTGCCGCTTCTGCAAATGAAGCATTATATTGATGTTTGGCGTCAATGAGTGTTTTTATTGCATCATCAAGATCCTTAAGATCTTCAAGTAGTTCAGCATCTGTGGTATTTGCTTTTTGCTGCGTATACAGCTGTTTGATCAGCGATTCATCGGGTAGTTGTTCAAGATATTTGGGCATTGCGCACGCGTACATACCAAAGATTAAAAATAATATTGTGATCTGTTTTTTCATGACTTTTTTCCTTCTATAAAAGATTTTCAATAAATGTTGTAATGCTGTCTTTGGTAGTAAGTTCAGTACCGGTTGTATTTTTCCAAATAGTGCGTACAGCCATATCTAAATAAATAGCTTCAACAGTTGCTTTGTTTTTTGTTTTTTCTCCAATTTTATTGATCTCGGCACATGCGTCGGTTAAGGTAATGGCTGCATTTGCTGCGAATACAATGCCATTTACTGGATCAGGCAAAGCATTCTGCTTATAGCGATTTTCATGCTTGGTGATTTCGTAGTCTCTGCGATTGAGAGCTGACTTTTCCTGGTTGCGCCGTAGTTCCATCATGATTGCACTCGCTGCTTGTGCAATGTCATGCATATTCGTAGCAACGCGCAATTGAGCAACACGCGACGCATCTTCATGCTGCAAGCCTGCTGATTGTGCTACATTATGTACATTCTTGAGTGCATCATTGATTTTTTGGCATGATTCTAAGGTGTGAGCATGGAATAAACGTCGAAACCAATTGTAATCGTTTATTTCATTATATTGCTGACGAATGTATGATTCTGGAGGTAAGTGGGTCTGTATATAATCAATCTCAGATACTGCTAAACCTTGAGTAGCGTATAGCATGAAAGATATGGACAATAATGTTCGTGATTTTAAAATATTTAATAGCATAAAGATATCCTTTACGATAAAATCCTACTTGTACTATTAAAAATCAGTGTACTTATCGTGTAGGATCTTGTCAAAGGCTCTTTTCTGCTGCTATGGATGAATCCGCATAAGCAACTGCGTGTTCATCATCAACAATGCTCAATTTTGCTCCTAATTGGAGTAATTTTTCATCAAGATTTTGGTACCCACGTGTCCAATGGCTCAATCCGCTCATATACGTAACCCCCTCTGCTGCCAACCCTGCAAGAGCCAGAGCGCATGAAGCACGGATATTGGTTGCGTGCACCATGGTGCCACGTAACGGAAGTCCGCCATGAATAGTCGCTTTATTATGCGCTATATCAATGCGGGCACCCATTTTCATCAGTTCACGAGCATGGGGAGCTAGCCGATCTTCAAAGACCGTTTCTTCGATGGTGCTTATACCATGTGCCAAACATTGCGCGACCATCATGGGAGCTTGTAAATCGGTTGGAAAACCGGGAAATGGACCTGTCTTAAATGATACAGCTTGGGGAGCGTTGGTCGCCTGTAATGTGATGCCAATGCCATTATCGCCGGTGGTCACGTTGTGCCCCATTTCTTGCAGCTTCATTAAGAATATTTCTAAGTCATATGCACGCGCTTGCGGGAGAGTTAGGTGTCCGCCCGTTATTGCGGCGGCTAATAAAAGCGATCCTGCTTCAAGACGATCAGGAATGATAGTATGCTCTACTGGCTTTAATTCTTTCACTCCTTCAATGAGAAGTGTGGCAGGGGGCTGAATGGTGATAGATGCGCCCATTTTTTGCAAAATAGCAATCAAATCAAATACTTCTGGCTCAAGAGCCGCGTTAACTATGCGTGTGGTGCCGGGGGTTAATGTTGCTGCCATGAGAATATTTTCTGTTGCGCCCACGCTTGGATAATCAAGAATAATTGAGTGCGCGTGCAGCTGATGGGCAGATCCTTTAATGAAAGTTCCATCCGTAGAGATATCGGCGCCCATTTTACGCAAATTATGAATATGATAATTAATAGGGCGCGGACCAAGATCAGCATCGCCACCGGGAAGCGCAATTTCTGCCGACCTATAGCGAGCCAAGAGGGGACCCAGCACTAATACCGAGGCGCGTGTTTTTTGCATTAAATCAGCACTTACGCGTGTATTGTCAATGGTTGAAGTGTCAATTTCAACGGCGTTAGTTGCAGGGTTGATAGTAACCAACGCTCCGAGCTGTTGAAGGAGCAAAAGTATATTTTTTACATCGCACGATTGTGGGATATTGTAAAGACACGATTTTCCCTTAGTAAGTACGAGGGAAATGAGAATCACCAGTGCTGCGTTTTTGGCACCGTGCAGAGACAATTCGCCCTTTAGTTTGGGTGAATGTTCAATGCGTAATAACTTTGAAGTCACGTTTTTTCCTTTATGTTTTTTTCTTTTGCGGTACAGTTAATTTACTAAGTTTTCAAATATATCAGATTTCTCAATATTGTGTTTAGTATATACTATGACAGAACAGCCCCTTTTAATGCAAAAACCTGATTACATAGTGTGCACCTGTATGTGTGTTATGTATAGCGATATTATACGAGCTTTGGATAATGGCGCTATGACTTTCGACGATATCCAAGAGCTTCTTTATGTGGGTACTGGATGTTCAAGCTGTATACAGGAGGTACATGAGATTATTGAAAAATATATGTTAGCATCACGCATAAGTTGAAATTGTTTTATAAAAACCGTACTATATAATGCATCTTTGAAGTACATATGATTTGAAATGCATTGGTTCTTGGGTATAAAAAAAAATTTAGCAGTATGGCGAGATTCCCGAGCGGTCAAAGGGGCCGGACTGTAAATCCGTTGGCTCAGCCTTCGCAGGTTCGAATCCTGCTCTCGCCACCAATGTTAACTAAACCTAGAAATTGCATCAAAAATAAGTACACTAGAGAGAGATTTTATTGTGCGGGAATAGCTCAACTGGTAGAGCGACAGCCTTCCAAGCTGTAGGTTGCGGGTTCGAGCCCCGTTTCCCGCTCCAAAATAGGGTGCTGGCGTAGCTCAGTTGGTAGAGCAACTGATTTGTAATCAGTAGGTCGCGGGTTCAAGTCCGGCCGCCAGCTCCAAAAAATTTTACTGTTATGATCGATTTAAGTTGTTTTTTCCAGTTTTTTATCTAATCTTATAATGATTATAGCAGTTGTAAGGTAGGTTGAGGCGCCCACGTAGCTCAGGTGGTAGAGCACTTCCTTGGTAAGGGAGAGGTCACCGGTTCAAACCCGGTCGCGGGCTCCAAGGATGACTTGCGACAAAAATATAGGTGTAATAAAATATGGCTAAGAATAGAGTGTTTTCGCAATTATCATGCACACAATGCAAAGAGCGAAATTATAGTCAAAAAGTTTCAAAAAAACGATCCATTGGATCTTTGAAGTTAAATAAATTTTGTTCGCGATGCCGCGCGCATGGTGAACATAAGGAGGTCAAGTAGGATTTGAAGGCCAGTAGCTCGAACGGTAGAGCGGCAGACTCCAAATCTGATGGTTGGGGGTTCAAGTCCCTCCTGGCCTGCCAAAAATGATCTTGTTGGAGTGATTGATGAATGATATTGCGCGATTTTTTGCTGAAGTAAAGAGTGAATTGGGGAAGGTCGTTTGGCCGAAACCCGAAGAGTGGATGGAGTCAACGGTAGTTGTTTTGATCCTTGTGATAGCTTTTGCGCTTTACATGGGCGCTGTTGATTTAGGGTTTTCTTATATCATGCAGTATATTTTTACGCATTATCGATAAGCTATACAGGACATGGTTGCATAATGAAACGTTGGTATGTTGCTCAGGTTTATGCCGGGTATGAAGAATCGGTAAAAGAAGATCTTTCCAGGCGTCTTATTGAAGCGGGGCTTCAAGAGCGTATTGGGGAGATAATGGTTCCTTCAGCAAAAATGCGAAAATTTTTTGAAATTGATGAGTCAGCTGATGAACATTTATTTCCTGGTTATATGCTCATAGAGATGGAAGTAGCGCCAGAAACTATGAAACTTGTTTTGTCTAATCCGCGTATTATGCGTTTTTTGGGAGGGAAAGATCCTGTTCCATTAAGTGCTAAAGAGGTAGAGCGTATTAAGTCGCAAGTAAAAGGGGAAGTGGTTGTTTCCACAACACGAGAAAGCGGCTTTACGGTGGGAAGAGAAGTTGACATACGTGACGGTGCTTTTGCTGGATTTGTTGGAATCATCGATAAAGTTGATGAGGAAAATGAGCGTTTGACTGTTATGGTCAGTATCTTTGGAAGAATGACGCCAGTTGAATTAAATTTTGATCAAATTAAACGATAATAATGGACGGTGTGCTATGGCTAAATCTGTAAAAACTCGACTTAAACTACAAATTTCCGGTGGGGCAGCTACCCCGGCGGTGGGTAAGGATCTGGGACAACATCAGATCAACATTCCTAATTTTTGTAAAAAATTTAATGAATTAACTGCTAGTCGCAAGGGTGAGCTTGTTCCTGTTTTGATCACGGTCTATACAGATAAGACATTTGATATTGAAGCTAAGACGCCATTGGTTTCTGAGTTGATTAAGAAAAAAGCTAAGATTACTAAGGGATCACCTAAGCCGAACACTGATAAAGTGGGCAAAATTACGTGGTTGGAAGTGGAAGAAATTGCTAAAATAAAGATGCCTGATCTTAATGTTGTTGACATGGAAGCAGCAAAAAAAGTTGTTGCAGGTAGTGCAAGAAGCATGGGCATCGAGGTTGTGTAAGCTTTTTTTGAGGTATTGTTATGACAAAACATGGTAAAAAATATTTGAAAGCTGGGGAAAAACTTGCATCGCAAGCTTCCGTGACTTTATCACTTGATCAGGCGCTTGCAAAAGTTAAAGAATTGGCCTATGCAAAATTTGATGAATCTATAGATATCGACATTAATGTCGGTATTGATGCATCCAAAGGCGAGCAGTCGGTGCGTGGGTCGCTTATTTTACCTCATGGCCGCGGCAAAAAAATTCGCGTATTAGTTTTTGCTAAGGGTGATCATGCACTTGAGGCTGAAAAAGCTGGTGCTGATTATGTGGGATCGGATGATCTCATTGAAAAAATCCATGGAGGTTGGTTGGATTTTGATGTTGCTGTGGCGACACCAGATTTGATGGCGCAGATTGGACGGGTAGCAAAAATTTTAGGACCACGTGGATTGTTGCCTAATAAAAAGCTCGGAACCGTAACTTTTGAAGTGGCGCATATTGTCAAAGATCTTAAACTTGGACGTCTTTTTTTTAAGAACGATAAAAGTGGAATTGTTCATTTTTCAATTGGAAAAGTATCCTTTGATGTGAATAAATTGCATGACAATATGGTGACGTTTGTTAAAGCGCTTTTATCTGCAAAGCCTGCAGCATCCAAAGGTAAATTTTTGAGAAAAATAACTATTTCTTCGACGATGGGTGTTGGGGTCTCAGTTAACGCCGATGAGTTTTTACGTTCTTAAGTTACATGAGGTGATGCGAATATGAATCGTCAAGAAAAAAGTGCAGTTATAGATTACTTAAGAAGTGAGTTTGAAGAAAGTCAGGCAATTTTTGTCGTTTCTTACAAAGGACTGACGGTGCCTCTTGTGCAATCGTTGCGTAGAGAATTACGCAAGCATCATGGTTCGTTTAAGGTGGCTAAAGGTCGTCTTATGAAGCGTGCAATGCAAGGGTTGACAGATGTAGGACAGTTGGAGTCTTATTGTAAAAATCAAATAGGGTTGGTTTTTGCTGAAAAAGATTCACCAGCAGTAGCAAAGGTTATTGTTAATTTTTCAAAAGAAAATGCAGCGTTGCAGGTTCTTGTTGGTTATTTTGATGCAAAACTTATTGATAGTTATTCCGTACAACGTATAGCATCTATTCCTTCACGAGAAGTGTTGCTTGCGCGATTGTGTGGAACGTTGAAGGCTCCGATGGTGAAATTGGTGATTGTGATTAATCAGATTGCAACACGATCGGAAGACACACAACAAACTCAAGAGCAGAGTCAACAATAGTAGTGTGTGTAGTGATTTTTTTATTTTAATTAATTGATGTTTTCTTACGTACAGGAGAAAAACAATGGCGGTAAAGCATGAAAAGCTTATTCAAGAAATTAGTGGAATGACTGTTCTTGAATTGAATGATTTTGTAGAAGCCTTGCAGACAACATTTGGTGTTTCTGCTGCTATGGCTATGGGTGCTCCAGCAGCTGCAGCGGCTCCAGCAGAACAAAAAGAAGAAAAGACTGAATTTAAAGTGACTTTGCAAGAAGCTGGCGCTAGTACTATCGAGGTGATTAAAGCCGTACGTAAAGTAACAACGCTTAGTTTGGTTGACGCTAAAAAAGCGGTTGTTGAAGCACCAACAGTGCTTGCTGAAGCGGCTTCAAAAGAAGATGCTGCAAAGATGAAAGAAGCATTAGAAGCTGCGGGGGCTAAAGTTCAGTTATCATAACGAGCAAATAAAATTGTTGGTGGTGCTGTAAAAGATTAACGTTGTAAAATATATTTTTTTTCAAGAGCGAGGAGCAGCTTGATGTCTAATGTGCACACAAGCAAAATGACTGTTCGTAGATCGTTTGGCAGAGTCGAAGATATTGTGCCTGTGCCAAATCTTATTGAGATTCAGTCGCGATCGTTCAATGATTTTGTGCAGCTTGATTATCTTCCAGAAGAACGTGAAATGATTGGTCTTGAGAAAGTTTTACGGGACATTTTTCCCATTGATACTGGAGAAAAGGCCTCGCTAGAATATATAGGGTATGAGCTCGGCCTTTGGGCGTGTACATGTGGAGCATTAACGGGCATTGTCAATCGTTATCGATGGCATTGTGGTGCTTGTAAAAAATCAGCTGTATCGCGACTTGATGAACATGGAACATGTACGTTTTGTCATAAGCACGCTGCTCAGTATCAGGCGTGTTCGAATTGCATGGCACGGGTTCGAGTTCATCCATCAATGACGCTTGATGAGGCACGTTCGAGTGAACAAACATTTTCGATGCCACTCAAGATCAAAATTCAACTTACGAGTTGGATTATTGATGAACAAGGTAAGCGTTCAATTCAAGATATTAAAGAACAAGATATCTTTTTTGCAGATTTGCCTATCATGGTTGATCTTTATGAAGCGAATGGCCGTTTTAAACTTGGTTCATTTGGAACCTTTTTAATTAATGGCGTTGACCGTGTGGTGGTAAGCCAATTGCATCGTTCTCCTGGTGCTGTATTCTCTCAAAGTAAAAAAGTTAAAGATTTTCGCGGTCGGCCTTATTATGTTGCACGCATAATTCCTGCACGTGGTTCATGGCTTGATTTTGAATTTGATAGTAATGATCATCTGTATGTACGTGTAGACAAAAAAAAGAAATTGTTGGCAACAACATTTTTGCAAGCGCTGGGAATTCCGCGCAACGAAATCATTGCTCGTTTTTATGATTTTACTACGGTTGTTTGGGACAATGGTGGCTTTTACAAGCTTGTTGATGAGTCGCTGATTGGACAACGTATTGAAAAGGGCATGTTGCCGCCTGCACTGGAAAAAACATTGCTTGGGCGTCGTGTTACCAAAGAAATTTTAGATCGTTTGCTTGAAGCGAATATTGCTCGTTTACCGATACCGCAGGCAAGCTTAATTAACCGTGTAGTAGGTTTTGATATAATCGATCCTATCACCGGTGAAGTGGTTCTTGAACAAGGGCAAGTGCTTACTGAAGATCACAATGAAGTGTTAAAGCAGTTTAAACAATTAGAGTTTAAACTTATTCAATTACTTGGATATGCTGCTTTACCTACCTTGGCATTAACATTAATGCATGATCGTTGTGCTTCAGAAGAAGATGCTCTTAAAGACGTACAAGCGAAATTATGGCCAGGGGACAGCGCTTCTTTGAAAGAAATTAAAGATCGGCTAGAGGGCTTGTTTTTCAACGAACGTTTTTATGATCTTACTAAAGTTGGCCGTGTTCGTATTAATAAAAAATTAGGTCTTTCTATAGTTCATACAACTATGACGTTAACGAGGGAAGATATTGTTGCGACAATACGCTACTTAATTAATTTACGTGAACGGGGTGAGGGAGAGCTTGATGATATCGATCATTTGGGCAATCGGCGTGTTCGCTTGGTTGGAGAATTGTTGAGTAATCAAGTATATCTTGGCTTTTTGCGTATAGAGCGCATTGTTCGTGAACGATTCCGTACTCAAGAATTTACAACATCATTAATGCCACAGGATTTGCTCAATATTAAGCCTTTAAGTGCAGTATTACGTGAATTTTTTGGTTTGGGTCAATTGTCACAGTACATGGACCAGACCAATCCATTATCGGAAGTTGCGCATAAACGACGTCTTTCTGCTCTCGGGCCCGGAGGTGTGTTAAAAGATCGCGCTACATTTGAAGTGCGTGACGTACATCCTTCTCACTATGGACGTATATGTCCTATAGAAACTCCTGAAGGACAGACCGTTGGTTTGATCTCTTCATTATCTACCTATGCTATGGTCAACGATCTTGGTTTTATCGAAACGGCATACCGTGTTGTTAATGATGGAAAAATAGAAGATAAAGTTGTGTTCTTAGATGCGTTTCAAGAAGAAGAAAATTATATAGCACAAGCTGATGCATCTCGACGTTCCAATGCGTTAGAGCAAGATAAAGTGTTTGCGCGTCATCGTGGTAATTATATGTATGCCGATGTTAAATCGGTAGAATATGTTGATCTTTCGCCTAAGCAATTAATCTCTGTTTCCGCCGCTCTTATTCCGTTCCTTGAACATGATGATGCAAGTCGTGCATTGATGGGCGCGAATATGCAACGTCAAGCAGTACCATTGATCAAGACGGAAGTTCCTGTCGTTGGTACAGGTATGGAGCGTGAAATTGTTAAAGCATCGGGAGCGGTTATTACTGCACGCAAAGCAGGTGTGGTTACCTATGTTTCTTCAGAAAATATTATCATTCGTGCTGATAGAGCTCAATTTAAAGATGAACAAGATTGGCTCGTTAATGGAATAGATATTTATCCGTTACGTAAATTTCAACGTTCAAGTCATAGTACATGGATTCACCAAGCTCCTATTGTAAAAGTGGGAGAGCGAGTTCAGGTTACTGATATTTTGAGTAACGGACAGGCGATTAACAACGGTGAACTTGCCTTAGGGTCAAATTTACTTATTGCATTTATGCCGTGGCATGGATACAACTTTGAAGATGCGATCGTTTTGAATAAGCGACTTGTTGTTGAGGACGCTCTTACTTCGGTACACATAGACGAACATGTTGTTGAAGCTCGTGATACTAAGCTTGGGCCTGAAGATATTACACGTGACATTCCTAATGTGAGTGAATCGTTGTTGGCAGGGCTTGATGACGATGGTATTGTGCGCATCGGTACGCGTGTTGCGGCGGGAGATATTCTCGTTGGTAAGGTCACCTTAAAGGGTGATATTCAATATGCTCCTGAAGAAAAATTATTACGTGCTATCTTTGGTGAAAAATCCCGAGAAGTTCGTGATACTTCTTTGAGGGTTCCGCCAGGCGTAGAAGGCACTATTGTTGATGTAAAAATATTTTCTCGTTCTGGCGTTCGTCGTGATCGTCGTTACAAAGAAGAAGTTGCAAAACAATCCGATAAAGTGGAACGCGATCATCAGGTACATGTTACTTTCTTGCAAGATGCGCTACGTCAAAAATTGAATGAGTTTCTTACTGATAAAAAGACTGAAGCGCGTGCAACGACTGGTGCAGACCATGGAGTATTTACTGTTGAAAAAATGAGCGTATTGGAGTTTGAAAAGCTCTTTACACTCAAACCACATGACAAAGCCTTGAAAGAGCAATTAAAAAATTCTCAAACAATGTATGAGAATCAGCTACGTCTTTTAACAAGCTTGCGCGATGAGCGTATAGCACGTTTACGTCGTGGTGATACATTGCCGTCGGGTGTTATCAAGATGGTCAAAGTATACATTTCTATGAAACGTCCGATTTCAGTGGGTGACAAAATTGCTGGTCGACATGGTAATAAAGGTGTTGTGTCTACCATTGTGCCTCGCGAAGATATGCCATATCTAGATGACGGTACTGCGGTGGATCTTGTGTTCAACCCATTGGGTGTTCCATCTCGTATGAACGTGGGTCAGATTTTAGAAACAATATTAGGTTTTATTGGATACGTTTCTACTGAACGATTGAAAAAAACCTTGGAAGATGGATCATATGCGGCGGTTAAGCGTGAACTGGTAAGATGTTACGGCAAAGAGCTCGTGGCATCGCTTGAAAATACTTATAGTCGTCCAGAACTTGTTGAGTTTGCGCGCAGCGTTATTAAATCAGGTATTCTTTATGAAACACCGGTATTTGATGGTGCAAATTATCAAGAAGATTTGAAGCCTTTATTGGTTGATGCTGGGCTTCCTGATGCATGTACGTTTAAAGTACACGATGGTAGAACTGGTCAATATTTTGATCAGCCGATTACTGTCGGATCTATGTATATCATGAAACTGGATCATATGGTTGACGACAAGCTCCATGCGCGGGCAGTTGGACCTTATTCCTTGGTTACTCAGCAGCCTTTGGGCGGTAAAGCTCAAAAAGGTGGTCAACGTTTGGGTGAAATGGAAGTTTGGGCTTTAGAAGCATACGGTGCGGCATATACGCTGCAAGAAATGTTAACGTACAAATCAGATGATGTTGCAGGACGTCATAAAGTATATGAAAATATAGTACACGGTGAAGATATATCCGAACCTGGTGTTCCAGAGTCATTCAATGTTTTGATTAAAGAGCTGCAAAGTCTCGGATTGCGTGTTGATTTGTTCAAGGGCGATAAGGAGAAAATCGATGAGTAATCGCAGCATGTTAGATCGCTTTAGGGAATATGTAAGTGTTGCGCAATTTAATGCAATACGTATTGGGCTTGCATCGGCAGAGAAGATTCGTTCTTTGTCATATGGTAAAGTACAAAAAATAGAAACGATTAATTATCGTACGCAAAAACCTGAGCGTGATGGTCTTTTTTGTGCACGCATTTTTGGTCCTGTGAAGGATTGGGAATGTAATTGCGGCAAATATAAGAGAATGAAGCATCGAGGTGTTACGTGTGAAAAATGCGGAGTTGAAGTAATTCAATCGCGTGTACGTCGTGAACGTATGGGACATATTGAATTAGTTGCTCCTGTGTGTCATATTTGGTATCTCAAAGGCATTCCAAGCTATTTAAGTCTTATTCTTGATATGCCAGTCAGAGATCTTGAGCGAGTTATCTATTTTGATGCGTACATAGTAGTGCATCAAGGTAAGTCTCCGTATGCGCGAGGAACTATACTCAATAATTCTGATTATGATACGTACAAAGACGGTCATGTAGACGATCTTGATTTTGTAGCAGAAAGTGGTGCTGAAGCGGTCAAGTTAGTTTTAGAATTACTTGATCTCAAGTTTGAAATCGCGCAATTGCAAAAACATTATCATGAAACAACGTCGGTACCGCTGCGTCATAAAATCATGCGGCGTATCAAAGTATTTTCTGGATTGTTGCGTAGTAATATGAAACCGGCATGGGTTATTCTTGAAGTATTGCCAGTATTACCACCGGATTTAAGACCGTTGGTGCTTTTACCTGGTGGTCGTTTTGCAAGTTCTGATCTTAATGAACTATATCGCCGCGTTCTTAATCGTAATATACGCTTGCAACGTTTGATAGAAATTGAAGCTCCTTCTGTGATTATTAAAAATGAAAAACGCATGTTGCAGGAAGCTGTGGATGCGTTAATTGATAATGGCAGGCGTGGACAACCAGTACGTGGAACCAATAAGCGTCCACTCAAATCATTGAGTGAAATGCTTCGTGGTAAGCACGGAAGGTTTAGACAAAATTTACTTGGTCGACGTGTGGATTATTCTGCTCGTTCAGTTATTGTGGTTGATCCGGAATTACGCATGAATCAATGTGGAATTCCTAAAATTATGGCCTTAGAACTTTTCAAACCTTATGTATACGCTGAATTGCTGAGGCGTGAATTAGCGCCAAATTTACGTGTTGCAAAACGTATGGTTGAGGAAGTGGTTCCAGAAGTATGGGATGTTTTGGAAGAAGTAGTGCGAGGACGTCCGATTTTACTTAATCGTGCGCCAACCTTGCATCGCTTGGGAATTCAAGCATTTTATCCTATTTTGGTTGATGGTAAGGCAATTAAAATTCATCCTTTGGTATGTACGGCATTCAACGCGGATTTTGACGGTGATCAAATGGCAGTTCATTTGCCATTGAGCGAGTTTGCACAAGAAGAATCTCGACAACTTGTGTTATCGACGCGCAGTGTTTTATCGCCATCTAATGGTCGTCCGATTACTGCACCATCAAAAGATATGATTCTTGGTCTTCACTATATGACCAAAATTCGTAAAAACGTTTTGGGAGAAGGTACCGTATTCTCTGGAGTTGATGAGGTAATTTTTGCCTATCAACATGAGCAGGTGAGCTTGCACGCACAAATCAAATCACGTATCGAGGGCGAAGCTTTGGTTGTGACGACGGTTGGACGTGTTATTCTCTATAAAGCGTTGCCATTAGGTTCAGATTTTGATTGGATTAATACTATTATCCGTAAAAAAGATGCGGTTAAACTTGTTGAAGAAGTTTATTATCGTTTCGGTTGTGACGCTACAGTACAATTTTTGGATAACATTAAAAAGCTTGGTTTCTATTATGCTACCGTGGGTGGTATGTCATTTTCGATGCAGGATCTCATTGTTCCGCATAAAAAAGATGAAATTATCCTCAAGGCAGAAGAAGAAGTTAAAAAAGTTGATGGCTTGTACATGGAAGGCGTTATTACCAACGGTGAGCGATATAATCGCGTTATCGGTATTTGGGGACGTGCTACAGCTGATGTAGCAACTGAAATGAGTCGCGAGCTTGAAGCTGATGATCTACAAGCCTTTGAAAATCATGATAAAGCAAATAAACCTTTCAACTCTATTTTTATGTTGCTTGAGTCAGGAGCGCGTGGTTCCAAAGATCAAGTTAAACAGCTCATTGGTATGCGTGGACCGATGTCTACCCCAACTGGTGAAATTATTGAAACGCCAGTAAAAAGTAATTTTAAAGACGGTCTGGGTGTTTTTGAGTACTTTATTTCGACTCATGGAGCGCGAAAAGGACAATCTGATACTGCATTAAGAACCGCGAACTCTGGATATTTAACCAGACGATTGGTCGATGTTGCGCAGGATGTCGTGGTTACCATAGAAGATTGTAAGACACTGGGATATATAGAAGTCCAAGATTTGAAAGAATCAGGTGACATTATTTCTCCTCTGGCAAACCGTATTTATGGGCGTGTTGTTGCTACTGATGTTAAAGATCCAGTTACGCGACAATTGCTTGTTGCACAAGGTGAGGTGGTTACGCGTGATCATGTACTGAAATTAGCCGATTCTGCAGTGACTAAAGTTACTGTACGATCTGTGTTACTATGCCAAGCAAAACGAGGCGTCTGTGCACAATGTTTTGGCTATGATTTGTCTGAAAATAAGATGGTTGCGGTTAGTTCCACCGTGGGTGTGATTGCGGCACAATCTATAGGTGAACCAGGTACACAGCTCACTATGAGAACATTCCATATCGGTGGTACAGCAAGTGGATTGATAGAACATCCATTCTTTGCTGCTAAACGTGATGGTATTGTTCAGTTGCGTAATATGCAAGCCGTGAGAAATCGTCAAAATCAGATAGTGATTGTAAGTCGTAAGGCCAATTTGTCGTTAGTATCAAATGATGGTCGTGAATTATCGTCATATGATCTGGAGTATGGTTCTACTTTGCATGTTCAGCAAGGACAAGAGATTAAAAAAGGCACCAAACTTGCTGAATGGGATCCGAATAGTAAGGTTATTATTACCGAGCATAAAGGAACGGTCCGTTTAATTGATTTAATTGAAAACGTGACGGTGCAAGAGCGCTCTACTGAAGGCAACAAATCAAGTTATACAATTTTAGAACATCGTAGTGAACAGTATCAACCAGCTTTGGCGATTGTCAATGGTCAAGGAGAAGAAGTAGCACATTACTACTTACCTGCTGGAGCAATTTTAAATGTTGAGTCTGATCAACATGTTGATCAAGGTGATATTATTGTCAAAATTCCTCGAGAAATTTCTAAGACCAAAGATATTACTGGTGGTTTACCACGTATTGCAGAGCTCTTTGAAGCACGTTTGCCGAAAGACGCGGCTATTATTGCTGACGTTGGTGGAGAGGTTGTGTTTGGTGGTTTACATCGTGGATTACGTAAAATCAGTGTTGTTTCAGAACATGAGACGTTTGATTATTTCGTACCGCGTGGCAAACAACTTAATGTGATGAATGGTGATCGTGTTGATGCGGGTGATTTGCTTACGGTTGGTTCTCCAGTGCTGCATGATATTCTTCGTATCCTCGGGGCTGATGTTGTACAAAAATATTTGGTAAATCAGATTCAGGCGATTTATACCTTGCAAGGTATTGACGTCAATGATAAACATGTTGAATTAATTGTTCGGCAAATGATGCGTAAAGTTCGTATTATTGACGCTGGAGATACTGATTTTCTGGTGGGAGATCGTGTTGATCGTGTACATTTCAAGACAGTGAACGGTTTGGTTAAAGCGGGAGGTAAAAAACCTGCTATTGCAAAACCTGTGCTGCAAGGTATTACACAAGCATCGCTTGGCACTGAAAGCTTTATATCGGCTGCATCGTTCCAAGAAACTACAAGGATTCTTGCCGAAGCAGCAATTGCTGGTCAAGAAGATTACTTATACGGATTAAAAGAGAATATTATTGTTGGTAAATTGATACCTGCGGGAACAGGTGTTGAGGTGTTCAAACAAAAATATCTTGGGCATATTGTAAAAAAATCTCGTGCTCAACATGCAGATTCTTTTGATGATGAAGAATAAGGAAAGAATATGGTAAAGGCACGTAGCTCAGTGGTAGAGCATTGCTTTGACGTAGCAAGGGTCAGCGGTTCAATCCCGCTCGTGCCTACCAAGAAGAACGTTAATCAGAATTATATATTGTGTGAGGTGTAAAAATGGCGGTAAAAAAAGATAAGAAAGATATTGTTAGTGGATTTGGGCGTCATGCACAAGATTCTGGTTCTATGGAAGTGCAAGCTGCGTTATATACAGAACGCATCAAATACTTGACCGATCACTTGAGGACGCATAAAAAAGATTTTTCATCGCGCAATGGGCTCAGCAAATTACTTGCTCAACGTAAACGTTCTTTGCAATATTTGAAAAATACTGATGAAATGAAATATCAGAAGATAATTAAAATGCTTGGCTTAAAAAGATAATTGTAATCAAAAGATATATAGGATTAAAAGTAATGGTAAAAAAGTTTTGTTTGCAAGAGTTTGGTTACGAGGTGGAGCTTGGTCGTTTTGCCCAACAAGCTGATGGCGCTGTTTGGTTTAAACAAGGGGGGACGATTGTTTTAGCTACTGTTGTATCGGCTCGGGTGGACGAATTTTTCGGATTTATGCCACTGACAGTCGATTATCGGGAGTTCTTTTCAGCAGCAGGTAAAATTCCTGGTGGATACTTCAAACGTGAAGGAAAGCCATCGGATAAGGAAGTTCTCACCTCTCGTTTAATTGATCGCGCAGTCCGACCGTTATTTGCTTCGGCGTATTTCGATCAAGTGAATATTGTTGCTACGGTGTACTCGGTTGATCGTGAGCATATTCCTAATGTTATCGCGCTGGTGGCATCCTCGCTTGCATTAACTATATCAGGTCTACCGTTTTTAGGGCCAGTTGGTGCTGTTGAAGCATGTCGTGTTGATGGGAAGTGGGTTATTAATCCTATTTACCCGGACAGCAAACAAGCTGATGCACGTATTGTGATCGCTGGAACGGATGAAGGCGTTTGCATGGTAGAGGGAGCAGCGAGTGAGATCCAAGAGGATGAGTTTGTAGATGTTTTATTTCAAGCGCATGAAGCTATTAAAAAGATAGTTGCATGGCAGTTGGCTATTAAACAGGAATATAATGATGCACAAGCTGAAACTCGTGCTGCTGTAACTGCTACTCAAGCAATTGATTGGAATTTGTGGAATGCAAAAGCTGATGAATTCTTAACTGACACAGTGGCACAAGGTGTTTTCAAACGCGATAAGGTGGTTCGTAGTACTTATATTACTGACCATAAAAAAGCATTTGTTAGCCAGTACTTGTCTGCGGTGGAAGGTACAACGGTTACCAAGGCAGTTCTAGAATATGTTTTTGATGAACGCCTTAAATATAAAGTTACGGAATTGATTTTTACACGTGGTCAACGTGTAGATGATCGTTCTTTTGACGAGATTCGTACTATCAGTATTGAAGTTGGTTTACTGCCGTTTACCCACGGTTCTGCGCTATTCAATCGCGGCAGAACGCAAGCGTTGGTAAGTGTGACATTGGGTGGTGGATCTGATGAACAGAAGATAGAAAATCTCATGGAGGCGGAACCTGAGGCAGCACGCTTTATGCTGCATTATAATTTCCCACCATTTTCAGTTGGTGAAGCAAGGGCAATGCGTGGTCCAGGTCGACGTGAAGTTGGACATGGCCATTTAGCTGCGTCTGCTTTAAGAACTGTATTACCATCAAAAGAAGAATTTCCCTACACTATCCGTATTGTAGCAGACATGTTAGAATCGGATGGTTCGACTTCGATGGCAACAACATGCGGTTCGACTATGGCATTGATGCAGGCAGGTGTGCCAATCAAGAAAATGGTAAGTGGTATCGCTATGGGGTTGTTGCAAAATAAAGCAGGAGAGTTTAAAGTCCTTTCTGATATCAGTGGTTTTGAAGATGCATATGGGCTGATGGATTTCAAAGTTACTGGTACTGAGCAAGGTATCACGGCTATTCAAATGGATGTTAAATATAAGGGTGGATTAAGTAAACAAGTATTTACGTACGCACTGGAGCAAGCCCGCAAAGGTCGTATGCACATTATGCAGGAAATGAAAAAAGTTATGGATAAACCAAATAAAAATCTGTCGGATTTAGTACCAAAATTGATAACCGTTAAAATAGACACTGATAAAATCGGTGCGATTATCGGAACTGGTGGTAAAACCATTCGTGAAATTACTGAAAAAACAAAAACGTCTATTGACATTGAACCTGATGGTACCGTGAAGATTTTCGGTGGCCCTGAAGCTCAACTTGATACAGCAGTTAATTGGGTAAAAACATTAGCAGGACAAATAGAAGTTGGAACACACTATACTGGCAAGGTCAAGCGTATAGCTGAATTTGGCCTTTTCGTAGAACTTGTTCCAGGCTTAGATGGTCTTGTGCATGTTTCTAATATCCCGCGTGCTAAACAAAAAAGTTTTGCTCGTGACTATGGCGTCAATGAGATGGTCAAAGTTGAAGTTGTTGATTACGAATCAGCTACGGGAAGAGTGCGTTTACGCATTATCGAATAAAAGGTATCAAAGGGCTATAATGGTAGATCGGGTGCGTTCTTTTGGTAGAAATCACGATCAAATACGTCCGGTGAAAGTGCAGGTTGATCCTTATGGATATGCGTCAGCCTCTATATTGCTTGAATTAGGTAATACGAAGGTTCTGTGCGCAGTTGATATACAACAGGGAGTACCGGCATTTTTACGGGGTAAAAAAACAGGATGGTTGAAGGCAGAGTATAATATGCTGCCGACATCCACTGTAACACGTTTTGCTCGTGAATCATCGGCATGTGCGAAAAATGGTCGGTTAGTGGAGATATCCCGTTTAATTGGCCGTTCTTTACGCTCCATGCTTGATCTGAATGTCATCGGAGAACGCACGATTACTATTGATTGTGATGTTTTGCAGGCCGATGGCGGCACACGTACTGCATGTATAACCGGTGCAAGTCTTGCATTGTGGTATGCAGCAGAACGATGGAAAGCATCCGGAGAAGTGACTGGCACTCTGATTCGTGATCAGATTGCTGCCGTATCGGTTGGTATACGCGATACAGTGACGCTCCTAGATTTGGATTGCGCAGAAGACAATGTAATTGACGCAGATTTTAATTTTGTGTTGACCAAATCGGGATCTATTGTAGAAATACAAGGCACTGCTGAAAACAAGACAGTCTCTTGGCCACATTTTACACAAATGTGTACGTTGGCAACCAAAGGGATACAGGATTTTTTCCAGCAGTTGGAGCTTTACCAAGTTTGTGCTCTATCAGAACATGATGGCAAGCAATCATCGCATCAAAAAAAAGCTCCATTTTTTTCACTTGCTAATCGCCTAGCAAGCAAGCGGAATGATGATGGATCTCTCAACGTTCCTTAATAAGGTTATAGTGGACCATGCACTGCCGAATCAGCCAGTGATTTGTTTGCATGGTCTTGACCAAGCACCCGTGCTTTTTTTTTCAGCCTTACGTGCATATCTTCGTGCACTTTTTATTGAAAAACTTGACCTTTCTGGTGCAGGTTTCGAGCAGCATGCGCCGCGATTATATACTACTTTTTTGGGCAATCGACAGATATATTGGCTTGGAGATAGTAGTACGCTTGCAAGCAGTGATCGTGATCGTGTTGTACGTCTTATCAGTACATATACGGGACCCCACACGCTCATACTGTTCAGTGGTCAGACGTGTGCTACAGTGCAGAACTACGGAGTCGCACTTCCTGAACATATCGATAAAACATTATATGTGCAGCTGGCAACATTGTATCAACTACCACGCGAGCATATAGAAAAAATTATCGCGTATGATCATCAAAAAATGTTGCGGAAAAATTTGGATGAGACATGTCTGTTTTTGCAGTATGTATCAGTTATGGGGCGTGTTGAGCATCACGATTTGCATGAATTGATACGATTATATGGCCAAGCAGAAACGTCATTATTTAAATTGAGCCAAGCATTTTTTGAAAAAAAAGAGCAGGCATTTTTCCGTTTGTGGGCAACTTTATATACTCGTTATACACCGCAATTTTGGATAGCATTTTGGTCTGAACATATGTGGCGTGCAGGTGCGTATACAGTGCTCATGCGGGCGCATAATGTGGCTGATGCCAAAACTATCGGTTATCGTCTGCCGTTTGCATTTCTGCAACATGGATGGAAGAGTATCAATACTGATGAATTGAAAAAAGCGCATACCTTGTTGTGTGATCTTGAATATGATTTTAAAAATGGTGGCAATGCACATTATTTGGATCTTTTATATTTAAAATATTTTACTGGGGCATTTTGATGTTTGCATTTATTCCTTTTGCTACTGTATTCAACAGAAATAGCCTTGTAAGGTTAGGGCCGTACGTAATAATATTACGTGCCATCTCGATGGCAAGGCCCGTCGCAAGCATGCGTGCCATCTCCGACCGGTTTTGATCAGTGATGATATAAGCTGATCCGGCGGTTGCCCCAGCCAGACCCATTAAAGCTAGTCCTGGAGTTCTCTGATTAGATTCCTCTAGCAAAATGAGTGAGAATCCAATGATGGCGTCAGGAGAAACAACCGTATTCCATACATTCTTTACTCTGTGCCAGAGTCCCCCCCTGCTGCAATAGGTCCTCCTGCTGCAGGCGCTCCTCCAGGAACTGCTGCTGCGTCTAATTGAACAATATTGAACAAGAATCCGCACAGCGCGCTCATGTATATTATAGTTTTTAATGTGTTTTTCATCACATGTCCTCTATTTGCGAATGTTTTTTAATGTTTTTGTACATTTGCCTTTGCTATTTCTTTTAGGAAGGCATTAAACAGCAGCAGTTGTACAAGTTCGGGGCCTCTTGTCACGAGTCTGCTTCCTGCACCTATAGCGATTAGCGCAGCAATTGTCTTTTCCCAATGTGCTCTATTTGAGGTCGCAATATAAGCCGATCCCGCGGTCGCTCCAGTGAGCCCAATTAAACTTCTTGCTGGAGTCATCATATCGGCAGAAGCTGCAAGAGCGATCGATGCACCTACGAGTGCTTCAGGAGAAGCAACTACATTCCACACTGTTGTTACAGCGTCTCTTGCTTTTTGCAGGTACTCTGCATTCAATGGAAGAGTATTACAACATAATGCACTTATATATACAATATTTTTTAACGTATTTTTCATATGTAAAAGACAAAGAGGGCGTGCCGCCAGTGAGAAAGTGGTTGGGATAATCTTTACCTACTAAAAATCATTGTGGAGTTATGGGCCTTATTAAAGGGGGCCTTACTATAGGTCCTATGCCTCTTTTCTCTGCTGTATAGATCAGAAGAGCATAAAACACGAGTGGACCTCCAACCCCAGCACCTGAAAGTGCAGTTCCAATAATGCCAGCAGTTTTTCTCCAATCGGATCTAAGGTGAGCCATACGTCCCGATCCTATTAATGTACCAACCGATCCTAACCAGAGACCTTCAACACTACGGGTATAACCGGCACCGGCAATTGATGCCGACGATAAGCGCTTCTGGTGACCATAGTATATCTTTAACGGTGATTGTTTGCACCGGCATATTGGCTAACAATACGTACAAAATACTCGCTTTAACAGCTTTTTTTATATTATTGTTCATATACAAACTTCATAGGCTGATTTTATTACAATTATACTTAAAAAACCAAAGTAAAAATCAATACTTTGCAATAAAGTAGTAATGCAATAAAATCACGATTAGAATTTGTAAAAATCAGCGAAAAATTTATTGGACGCCTTACCAACTAGAATATACAGGTGATCCTGAGCGCTCTGGATGTCTTTTAATCTCACTGTTGGGGTTTATAAAAAATGCCCTTGTTGATGGATTTCAATAAAGATTTTACATAAAGAGCAGGCGCTGTTGAGAGGGGATCGTAAGTTGGTATAATAAGGTACGCAAGGTATACAGAGCCAAGGACTCCAAGTGCAAGGTTAGAAATGAACAGAATCCTTGAAGCGAGCTTTTGTTGCCAACGTGCTCTTGCTGGATTAAGTTTGATATGTGCTGATCCTAGTCCTATTCCCATCAAGCCTAGTAACGCCACTGGAATCTTTGATGTATACACGGTAGCAGCTAGGGATGTTAGTATAAAAGCTTCTGGCAAAATGTCTTTAACGGTTATTGTGTCTGTACGGACGTGAATAAACGGTATGCATGCTATTGCAATAATAAAGCTATTTTTTGCGGTGTGGTTCATGCGTTCATCTTTTCCATCTTAATCTCTATTATAATTAAGACGATCTTAGAACAGCAACAAAATATGTAAAATACGGATCTTATTGTTTAAGCCGCTCGGGTTGCACAATGCCGCCTGAAATGATGAGGGCCATTGCCTCTTGATGCGTTAAATCAACCACCTTAATTGCTTCTTCTGGCAAAAAAACGCAAAAACCACTGGTCGGATTGGGGGTGGTGGGGATAAAGATACTAAAGTACTTTTTTGTTGCATCATGAGTAATGCTGGGTGACACTTCGCTCGTCATAAATCCGAGGCTATAGGTATTTTTGTGTGGGAACTCTACCAACACTATTTTCTTAAACGTTGTGGTGTCTTGTGGGTTGAATGCGTGTACTAACTGTTTAATCCCTGAATATACGGGCCGTACCAACGGAATACGGAAAATCAGTCGTTCAATTGCGTGCAATATGGGGCGCAAAAAAAATGATTTACCGACCAATCCCATAAGCATGATAATCATGATGGCAGTAAAAATTTCCGGATGCGGGAACCATGATGGCATGTGAAGTGCAAATTTTTGCACAGGCTTTAACCATTGGGTGATTAAATGCAATGAAAAACTAAAGAGTGCAATGGTAATGGTGATAGGCAATAGGAGCAGCAAACCACTGATAAATAAAGACCATGATTTTTCTAATAATTTTTTAATCGTTCTACGCATGGCTTTTGGCTCTCTTCCTGCTCTGTAAGTTTGATTAGTACACCATTTAGTGGTAACTTCTACGCAGAAAATAGCATAAATATGAAGGTGCGTTAAGTCTTTGAGATTGCATTAAAGGAGAAACCGATGAGATATATAGTATATGCGTGTTTAATGATGAGTGTATTCACTGAATGCCGACAAGATCTTGTCGATCAAATGGCATCATGTATACGCCTTAATGAATGTCCGCTCATGCATGATTTACGTGCAGTGGTGCAACAGTACAAACAATTTGAATTACCACGCACGGCAGATCGACCTTTAATGCATGCATATCCTGCACTGTCTTCTCTAGCGCATGTGCCTTTGGCCGATTTACCCACCGCTATTGAAAAATTATCCGCATTTTCTGCTAAATATGATGATGTTGCTATCTATATAAAGCGCGATGATCAAACGGGAATGCTGTGTAATGGCAGGCGTCTTTTTGGTGGCAATAAAGTTCGAAAACTTGAATTTCTTCTGGGTGATGCATGCGATATGGGTTGCAAGACAGTACTTACGTTTGGATGTGTTGGATCAAATCATGCAACTGCCACGGCATTCTATGCATCGCTCTTGGGCTTGCGTTGTGTTGTTATGCTTGCGCCAGAGCCTAACAGCCATTGTGTACGACGCAATATCGCAATCATGCAACAGACGGGTGCTGATCTGCATTTTTGCACAACAACTGAAATGCGTTCTTTAGGAACGGCATATACGTGCGCACGGTATGCATTAGATTATGGCTCCTATCCGTATTGTATACCGACCGGGGGTTCATGTCCGCGTGGAGCGTTGGGGTATGTCAATGCTGCCTTTGAATTGAAAGAACAGATTGAGCAGGGCGTCATGCCTATGCCCGATGTTATCTATGTTGCTGCAGGAAGTGCGGGTACTACAGTAGGACTTCTGTTGGGATTATGTCTAGCGGAAATGCCTATCAAAATCGTTGCAGTGGCAACGGAACCGGAAGGTGCTCCTGGCGCATTGCAACATAAAATTGAGCAACTATTTTATCAAACCAATGAATTTATGCGTTCATATGACGCATCATGTCCAGAATGCCTGTTTCCCATAGATCAAGTGCGCGTAGAAACAGGATTTTGTGGTCCACGATATGCTGAATTTACGCAAGAAGGAGTAGCGGCGCAATGGCGTATGCAGCAACTGGAAAATATTGAACTCGATGGCGTATATACCGGCAAAGCATGCGCTGCATTATGTCATGATCTACAACAAGGGTCGCTCAAAAATCAAACGGTACTTTTTTGGAATACCTTTTATGCATGCCCCTTTCAAGAGCCATCCTGTAATATAGCTGCTTTACCATTAGGATTACGTGCATACTTTATTAATGATGTACAACCGCTTGATCAACAATAATACTTTTACACAGAGGAACCTTATGAGTAAATATATGTCTGCGTTGTTACTTGTATCATCATGGTACATGTGTGCGAGCGATCAATCACTACAATTGCAAGCCATGGTACATCAAGTGCTTGTGCATAAAATGTTTTCTTTTGATGTTGCATTATACAAAGGACAGGTAATAGATGAAGCGGGGCCGAGTGATTTGAGTGCTACGGGTATCCGTGGTAATCTTGCAGAAGGGTCCTTTTTTGCGCTGTTGAACGCTCAAAATTTTGTTATGCATTTAACGGTACTCTATGGAACAAAAAGCGAACCGACTAACAATGAATTTTTGAATCAATGGGTTGCACATTCGATTAAGCATAAGAGACTCTCGTCTGCAACGATCAATGGGTTTGTGCACGATTTGTGTCAAGATGGTGAGAGTAACCCACAAGTCATCTATCGCACGTATAACCCTGATAATGGCATGACATCCACGCAATTTACGCTTACTCTCACCAAAAATGAGTTTGAACGGCATAAAAATGCGCACTTTGCTTTATTATTAAAAAATGCAGTAGATGACCAAAAAAATAAAATAACAGAACGAATGGGGATATTTTCGTGAAAAAAGTAATAATTATGTTTGGTGTATTGTGTTCTTTAAGCATGGTTGCAAGTGAAGATAAATCCATAGTCGACGATCAAAAACTTCAAAAGCAGGTTGAACAAGTATTATTGAACGAGGTTTTTGTTGCTGATGCGATCGTGCACACAGGAACGAACCCGTATATTCCTAATAGCATTGCACAGCAGGGCGATTTGGCCGGAGCGGGTGTATGTGCTGTGCTTACTCAGGGTTATTTTTCAATTATTGCCAATGAAAGCAACATTGTTCTTTGTAGGGAACGCATTGTTGGCGATAAGAATGATAGAACTCGAAATGAAATATTAAATAAGTGGATTAAACGATCAATCAAATTGAAAGGATTTACTGTTATGTGTAAACGTCGCAGCCCTTACAATCACCATCCAGTACAATCCATGTGCATTGATGAGGAAAGTAATCCTCAGGTACAATGCAATGTATATAATCCCACCAGAGGCAGTTGTTGGACCACTTTCAAACTTACCGTCTCAAAAGAGGTTTTTGAAAGTTCAATAGAAGCATATTGTGCTTCGTTATTAAAGAGTAATTTTTCAGCAAAACAACAAAGTGAAGTAAAAAAAAGAATGAAGGTATTGTTATGAATGTGTTCCGTTCGCAATGCATGCTTGGTATGTATTGCCTCATAATTTCATTAACCTTGGTGGCAAGTGATCAAAATAATCAAGTGCAGCAGCGACAACAAGGACCTGTTTCCCAAAAGATGATACAAACATGGCTTTCAGCACTTTGCCAAGTACATAATCCTCTTTATATATATGATTCTGCACCAGATTGGAGTGTGTGGGAGCGATACTTGCAAAAAGTCAAAACGGGTGATTTTGCTCGGTATGGACTCCAGCTTTTTTTTGATCAAGAGCAAACCAAACATGCGCTTACGCTAAAATATATTAAGAATAATGAAAAGCTCCATATAGGGATATGTCATTTTTCTCAAGACCATACAAAAGATAAGAAAACTGATCCTTTAACCTATTTCATTAAGCATTCAGATGATTCGGTGCTTATATCCCAACAATCATTTGAGCAATACATCACTAAGCGCATGAGTTCAATGATAGCATCTGCTCCGAACGATATAATAAAATCGCTCATAAAAGAACGACGTGCTATACTCATTTCATCTAAATAAATGTATATGTTTGGCTTAATGCACAAAGGATACTATGACACTCAAACGTGGCTACGCTATGACCGGTGTTTTCTTTGTACTGTCACTCATATGTGTGGCAGTCATCCACTCTGCAGAACGGCAGATAAAAAAGCCGAAAATTGACAAATCGGATGCCGTATGCAAACCGTTACTTTACGTTCATCATTATGTTGACCGCGATCGGATAGATTTTACTGTTGCACACGCATTACTTTCAGTCGGTCTTTACGCAGAACTGATCGATACCATATATGACTATATAAGCGACATTGTATACCCAACTCTTGTGTGCCACTTGCGTGAGGAGCGTGTATCATGGAAAGTAGACGGAAAAAACGCATCGCGTGTTTTCGTATGCTCTGAGAGATCATTAGAAGCTAGCTTTATTGTTCCTCCAGACACTTTGTTTGATGATGCTTTATTGTGTTTGGCGAACAAGGTCAGTGAAATCGCGTGTGAGTATCCTGGCGACTGCCGTGAGCATCCCAGCAAGTCTCTTACGTCACTCTGTCAGCGTTATTGTTTAAATTTTAAATTTCAAGCAATGACTGTATCCACACTGCCATCTAAACTTTCTGCATCACATGGTTGGAAGCAAGCACTTGCGGAGCTCAATACCGCTAAAAACAAAAAAATAGATTGCGTTACTGAGTATCAGCAAGAATATCAGAGCATTATTGACGCAACTTAATACAAAAGGATAATTCTATTCTTGATGAATGATCATGAACGTTATTATATGCAATGTAAGTCTTATTGTCGGGAGTATTTTAGTCCAAATATTATAGTATCACCATATTGCCCGAATATTTCTCAATCCCCTGGTTGGAATCGAGCTCTTGCGGAAATTAAGTCAAAAGAATAGAGCCGTTCTTCTTATTCTTGTGTCAGCATATAACATTGTATGGTGGTATGGTGAGCTTCTTCTGCAGCTGAGGATGATTCTTTCAGGCAAAATGAATCAATGACGAATGTGCTATGAGAGATCTCGAGTGCATCAAGTGCATGCAGTAATTGTCGCTGATCTTGCACACTATTAACATGTGCCAAGGTAACATGGGGTACCAAAGAACGTTGTTCAGGGGCAACCCAGGGTTCGAGGCAGGTATCAAGTTGCGTAACCAATTCTGCTATGGCTGGGCAATGCACGGCGCAATATATCACCCGCATGCGTTGGTCAACTGAAAACGTATGTAGACGATCGAAACGTGCATGGAGAGCAGCTACATGAATTTTTTCCAGTGCTTGTGCAATAAGCGGTACGTGTTCATCATCAATATCACCTAAAAATTTAAGGGTAATATGGTGTGGCTCCTCTTTAGGATAGGTGCCAACAAAAAGTTCTTGTTTGCGTAAGATTTTTTGCATATCGGTAATCATTGCTGAGAGTGATGGCGGTAAATCAATGCCTACAAAAAGACGCATTATAGTTCTCCTCATTTTTTATACAGATTATAAAGCAGTGTGTGCATTAACCGCAGCGGGAGCATCTTTTTTAGTTATACTTATTTCAATATATCGTGGCGTACTTTCAAAAATCTGCACGGTGGGGGGTACAAAGAGCATAGCTGAAGATAACGAAATTTTATTGATGCCCTCATGAAGTTCGGTAGCGTTAATATGCACGGCCGTGGCTGATGCTCTGAGTTGACGTATTACAGAGCGTGGTCCGCATACTTGAATGTTGACGGTGGCGGGTGCATCGATAGTGAGCTGTTCAGAAACATTATAAAAATACACTGGAGCGCGCAAACACGTAGTGATAGGATATGATGAGCTCATCACAATCCATACACTGTATCCGAGTATGCAGGCGGTTATTTTAAGGGTGCTTTTCTTGTACAGAAACGGGGTTTTCATACAGCTCCTTTCCTACCGTTGTTTCGGCATCCAAACAGTATTTTTTAATATAGCCAATCATCGCTTGTGCAGGTACATTTTGTAGTACTTTCCCGTGGTAAAAAAGATCGAATAATCCAGTTGTATGTGTTGAACACACGATAATATTATTGGTTTGGGTAAGCTCAACCATGCAACCAATTAACGAAGGTCCTTGAGTGTGGTGAGTATCGTGTACAGTGACGTTGGCGCCCAAGAGAGTGCCAGTGCTATCAATCAGTAGTGGTTTATCAAAAGTGACGGTCCTTCCTTCTGCAAGTATGGTGAGCAGGTCATACGTAATCGGTGCCTTGATCACGAGCTGGTGTTGGCATAATGCACTGATGTCCTGATCTTTTTGAATAATCCACATACTACTTGTGCCAGCACTTGCTTGTTGTGTACTGAATCTGATGAGCTCTTTGATCCAATCATGTTGTACGAGGGTTTGTGCTGCGCGAAAGTTCAGGCCAACAAAGTTTTTTTGTAATGTTTTTTGATGGATAAGGATCCCGATTGCCAGTGCACATGGCCACGCGATAGTCAGCATTGTATAGATCAATGGTAATGGTATCCAATATGCACTGACCATCAGCATAATATAGCCATAGAAATAAAGGAGTAGTGGCTTGCTAGGGTCGTATGCAAACCAACGTGCAAGTCCGTATATAATGCCGATGCAAAAGAAAAGATCCAGGACATCGGTCCATATGAAAAATGGGGTATAGTGAGAGATAAACTCAACCAAGGATAACATGACGATACTCCTTTTTTTATGATCAATATTTACTATACTCACTCTATTCACGAATGCAAGAATGGTTCTGATCTGCTTCTTTAAACATGGTAACGCAGCGAGTAAGCAATAGCATCCTATCTAAATGATGCTGCTTAGTATGCTTTGTCGAAAACTGATCTGGATGCATTGTAGGATATACTTGTAGTTTCGCTACAAAGTATTCCCAATGCTCTATAACAGTCATCCCTTCTTTGCTTTTAATGAGAAAATTTGGGCGAAATTTTTTGATAAAATTTCTTAGTATTGGGATTGTATTTTTTTGATTTGGATCTATGTATATGACAAGGTCGTGCATAGGTGTATTACCTAAATTTTGATCTTGTACGTTAACGTCGATAGGATGTTGTTTGAGAATTGTATCAATTAATTCCTGATCTAAATCTTTATTGAGGCTGCCCATTATAATATGGCTGGTCATAAAACGACTGTATTCTACATAATTATTGCGTGCAGCGCATTGCATGTACGCTACTATATCTTGTTTGCGAGTTTGCTTGTGTTCTGGCTGAGACTGTTGGTATAAAGTACAGGCATACCTAAAGCATTCCCATTTTGATTGTTTGTCCTTCTTATATTGGTGCGGATAGTGCGTTTGTTTATTAATGTTTTTAATCATAGTTTCTGCTATAAGATGTTTTGCAAATAGTGCGTCATGGATTATAAATCTCTTATTAAGATAATCCCAAGCATAGTAATAGATCTTATCGGTGATCCAAGGATTTGGTTGATACTTAGTAATGAGATCAAACAATGCAAGTGTTAATAAATCTTCCATGCAGTGGTCTCGCGTGAGTGGCCCTTGGGTCAGTATAGCGAAATTTTTTTTATCCTGTTGGTATAGATTTTCATCGAGCTTTTTCTCTTCAGGTGTTTGGTTCTCTAGCCAACCTGCTCGCGCTAGCCCTTTTCTTTCTCGGTCGTTGAGTATGTTTTGTGCGATGAGGTGTAATAATGTTCTATCTTGTGAGTCTTGGCAATCAATGTGTGTTTTTAGTATAGACTGACATGACAGTGTGGCGCTACTGTTTCCCTTTGTGTGTGATATGTGTGCATAGTATAAAACCGATGGTTCAATCGTAAGACCATTATACTCTCGTATAATGTTGCATAGAGTACTTGCAAGAGGTGTGTACTGTTCATACACTGTGCCTAGCCTTAGTGCACAATCAAGATTTACATAGTTCTTAAGTTCTTCTATAGCAGCTAATTCTTTGCGTTCAAGCAACATACTTGCTACTGAAACGCCATCATCATTGCTTATAAACGAATTTGGATTGTGTGATAGTAGGAGCAAGATTTTTTGCGTATCAAGCTTTTCATTGAGACATAACCTATGCAGCGCGGTATTTCCAGCACCGTCTAAACTATCAATACGCAATTTTTCATGAACATTGACAATTGCTTCTTTTAGTTCATGCAGTAATGTAGAAATGTGTATGTCGCTCTTTTCTGAAAACGAGGCTGGGGGCATGGCAATAGGAGCGTGATGCTCTTGAGCATATGTGTTGATCGGTTGCATAAGCATACTGATGCAATAGAGAATACTTGGTAAATAGAGCTCTTTTGAAACTGTCATCGCTACTCTGAACGTTCATGGTTGTAGAGAGTTAATAATGCATATTTTACTGCTGACTAGTCTATACTGGCTTTTGTAAGAAATTCAAGCGTAATCATGCTTCATGCTATTGTGGCGCTAGATTTTGACTACTTCCTGAAACATGTTGATGCAATCTTGTTCAAATTTCCAAGTAGCTTCAACAGCTTGTTGTTCTTGGGCAGATAATTGTGTAAACCTTTCATACCCGGCATAATATCGTTTACTCTCTTCTAAGCTAGCTTCCCAATCCCGTATGATAGTTCTTCCTAGTTTGTTTTTTGTCCGAAGATTAATTTTATAATCATGTATAATGTTGCGTAATCGTTGAACCGAATCTGGATGCTTTTGTAAAGCCTTAAGATTAACATACGTCGTGTGCATGCACGTTTCTCCATCGTCTTGATCTTGAGCATTGAAGTCTATAGGGTCTTGTGCGTGAATTTCAGCTAACAGTTCTGGATCAAGATTTGCTCCTAATATATCTTGACCAAAGGTAATACTGTAGTGAATTGGATTGATCGTATGCATTTGTTGTGCATAGAGTAAAAGCTGATTTTTGCGGATGATTTTGAGTGGTTGAGTACTACATTTGCTATATAATTTGTGGGCATATTGAAAAGGCGTCAGTTGTTTATTAGTATCACACGCGAGATCTTGAGGAAATTTTATTGCAATAAATTGTTTAATCATTTCAGATGCTAGAATATGATATGCAAATATTGTGTTTGCAGTATTATGCGTATCAATCAAATCAAAAGCATGGCGAGTGCCATGGCTTTGCATCCAAAGATTTGGATGATATTGTTCGATAACATCCAATAATGCGAGTGTATGCTGATCAGTAATTTTATCTTTGTCCAAATCTTGCGCATAAAGGTATGCTAAGTCGGCAGCATTTTGTTGCGATACTTTTTGATATAGCATCATGCGCTTATGGTTATCGGGTGTTGACTCAGAATCCACGATCTCGCCCGCATTTTTTCTTGCACGCTTCATATTTTGTACCATGAGATGCAATAAAGTTCTACCATATGAATCTTGACAATTAATATACTTTTTTATCATTTGGCTATAATTTTTCTCATCTATTGCGCGCGCATAGTATAAAACCGATGGTGCAACGGAATCAGCGTACTCCCGTATAATTCCACGTACATCAGTTGGCAAAGGTATGTATTCTTCATACGAAGTCCCTAATCTACGTGAGCAGTCGAGCTCTACGTAACTGTTCAATTCTTTTATTTTAGCCAGATCTTTGCGTTCCAGAAGCTCACTTGCCACGCAAGCTCCATTCTCATTGCTGATACCAGGATCCGGGAGAAACTGTATCATAAATCGGATTTTTTCTGCGTTAAGCTTTGAATCGCGGCATAACGAGGTGAATACTGTATTGCCGTAACAATCTACGCCATCAATCTGCAATTGTTTAAATTCCGGATCTTTGGTGTCAATATCAAAGGTTTTGAGATCGTGGGCTAATAGATTTTGTAATATCAACTGTTTGTGTTCTAATTTCATATCGCTATCTATCAGATCTTTGATGACGTTATAATTATATGTATTTTGATCATAACCTCGACGGAGACTGTATTTGCGCAGGATTCCTTTTTCTACACAATATTTCAATTCAGGGGCTGTTTGTAACTCTTGTTTTTCAACAAGGGCGTGTGCAGCTGAAACACCATGATTATTGCTTATGAGAGCATCAGGAAAAAATTTACGTACGAGGTTGATTTTTTCCATGTCTAGATTTACATCATTGCACAATGAGGTAAATATCGTGTTTTTGTAGCAATCTGTACCATCGATATGCAATTTGTCAAACGAAAGATCCCACCTGTCAAATGCAGTAAGTTCATTGTGTAAGAGATTACGCAAGACTAATTCTTTATGTTTTAATGTGAGAGTACTATCTATTACCGTTTTTAGTACATGGTAACTATACCTATTTTGGTCACCACTGTACGAACAGTTCTGGCGAAGAATTGCTTTTTCTATGCAATATTTCAATTCTGGTGTTTCTTTTAACTCTTTTCGTTCCAGCAATGCGCTTGCCGCGCAAAGGCCATTCTTATTGGCTATAAGAGGATTAGGTGCAAACTGGAGCATAAACTTGATTTTTTCTGTGTCCAACGTGGAGTCGTGACATAATGAAGCAAATACGGTATTGCCATCATTATCCTGACCGTCGATAGACAATTGTTCAATCTTAGAATCTTTAATGTCAACACCTAATCTCTTCAAATCATCCTTTAATAGCTGTTTGATGATCAATTCTTTATTTTTTAATGGCACTTCTTTATTATCCATTAAGGTCTTGATCACATTATAATTATAGGTACTATCCAAAGGATATTGCTTAAGCAGTTCTCTCATGTAAATTCCGGGCTGGACTTGTTGTGTTGAAAGGGGTCTTACACGGGCTTTTAGAGGGGTTACGTCAGGTAATTCGCGAGACTTGTTATCATCGTTCTCTTCTTCATCCGCTTCTTCATCGTCAGAAGGATCTTGTGGAACTGAAGCTTGGCTCTTGCGGTCATGACGTAGAGTTTTATTGTCAGATGTTGATGGTTCCGATTGTGTTGAAGAACCTCCCTCTAATGTACGTCGCAAATCATGAATATCATGTGTATCACCAGTTCCTGTAAAAGAAGTGGGTACGCTCTCGCTCTTTATCTCTGGTGGTGCTTCATATGCTCCATCATAAATGTCATCGAGCTCGGGATCAGTTTTGTCGTGATAGGTAGGGTGTGTAAAACGGTAACAACCATACAATATTCCAGCAAGAGCGGTGGTGCCGGCAATTTTTAGTGCGTGTTTTTTAATCCAAGACGGTTGTTCAGGGTGCTCAGTATCATCGTCAGACTCAGAAAATTGCGGACCTTCTATATCACTTAATTGGTCCTGTAGGACTGGTGCATCATGAACATGAGTGTGTGTTTCTTGTGCGAATGTGGTGACTGGTTGCATACCGAGGATGAGTATACTTGCTACACAATATATGATTTTTGTTTGATGAGATGAGAATATGTGCATATTTTTTATATTTTAACTAAGGCTAGATAATTATAGATAGTTTAACCTAAAAGCACTTTTTGTCGCTTATTGGGTAAATACGAGGATCTTCCGATTTATGCCTTAAGGTTTGGCGTGATGGAGTGGTTGGTGTATACTATATTTTAATTGAATGTTTTTCTTAAATGTAGGTAAAAACCTCATGGATACCACGCAAAAAATTATCTTAACGGGCGATCGTTCCACAGGCCCTTTGCATCTTGGGCACTATGTCGGCTCGCTGGCCAATCGTGTTGCGCTGCAAAATAGTGCTAAACAGTACATTATCATAGCTGATATGCAGGCATTAACTGATAATGTAGAAAATCCACAAAAGGTCCACGATAACGTCTTAGAGGTTGCCTTGGATTATCTGGCCGTCGGTATTGATCCGGCCAAAAGTACTATTTTCATCCAATCACTTATTCCGCAGATTGCTGAATTGACCATGTTTTACCTCAATCTGGTGTCGGTCAATCGTCTGCAACGTAATCCGACGGTCAAAACAGAAATTGCACAAAAAGGATTTGGCGAGACAGTCTCGGCCGGTTTTTTAATGTATCCGGTACATCAAGCGGCCGATATTACGATTGTAAAGGCTAACACAGTGCCAGTTGGTGAAGATCAACTGCCAGTTATCGAACAAACTAATGAAATTGTGCGTGCATTCAATCGCATATATGGCTGCAACGTACTGGTTGAAGCGCAAGCGGTTATCGCGCAGGTATCACGATTGCCGGGCATTGATGGCAGTGCTAAAATGAGCAAATCATTAGGTAATGCAATCTCTTTATCTGCTAGTGCCGATGCGGTCGTAAAACAAGTAATGCTGATGTATACTGATCCGCAGCATATTCATGTTGCCGATCCAGGGCGTATTGAAGGCAACACGGTTTTTACCTATCTTGATATTTTTGGCACCGATACAGAGCGTATTGCACAGATGAAGGAACATTATCAGCGCGGGGGGCTTGGGGATGTGGTGGTTAAAAAATATCTTATTGAAGTGCTCAATGCATTTTTGGATCCTATCAGAATGCGACGCGCTGAATTTGCACAAGATCGTGCATACGTCAAACAGCTTTTGCTTGATGGTTCGGCTGCCACGTATGCAGTGGCCGAACGCACTATGCGTGAAGTCAAAGAAGCAATGCACCTGATATATACGTAATATGATTAGATTATTTTTTTGAATGTGTATGAAAATCAAGTGCAATACGATGACCATTTCTTTCAGCAATAAGTTTGTAGCCAAGTACTCCTAATATTTTAAAAATGCTTCGTGCGGACACGTTTTTTCTTTTTCCTGAGCGTATTTCTTGAATAATAGTAGGTGAGACTCCAGCTAGTTCAGCAAGTTTGCGTACTGAAATATCATCTTCTTCCATAGCAGCAAAAAGCATTTCTGAAAGAAGAAGTTCCCTGTACCCTTCATCAAAATCTTTTTTTCGCGATGAACTCATTGCTGTAATGTGTTTTGTATACGTTGATTCTTTCTTTTTTACCATGATTGTTTTCCCTTCTTGGTTCTATGTATATAATCAGCTTTTATTTTTAATGCCTTTTCTAATTCACGCCTGGGCATTTTTGATGTCTTTTTTTCATAAGCATTCGTAACAATAACTTTGGAGCCATCAAAAAAGAAACATAAAAATCTATCTGAAGATGGTTTAAACGTATAAATCTGTTCTCCTTCATAGCGGAACTTTTCCTTATTAAAAATCTTTCCAATATCCCCTATGAGTCTGAAGAGGTATAAAATCTTGTCTTTTCTAGTTTCAGGGAGGTCTGCATAGTAGTCTAAAACTTCGCTTTTTCCTCGATCATCTGAATACCATTCGATTGAAAACTTAACCCCCTCATATGCAATGAACTTTTGTTTCATACATCCTCAGTTTTTAAAACTTAGCCTAACACGATTGTAACACAAACATGTTACTGTTGTCTAGGGGTTCTTTTCAAAATGCTTCAATATGATGATTATTATAACAAAATGGCTTGATTTATATTTCTTGTTGAATAAGTCTATTAAGTACCGTATAACTTGCTTGATAGTCGCTGGCCATGCTGGTTTTCCATAGGTCACGTTTAATACTAAAACCCATGATAGCTAGAGCCTTGCTGAATAGCAGCAGGGGCATTATGCGCTGATAATCAGGAACAGGGCGTATGGAGGCATAGCCGGATAAAAAAGCGTGCTTATGAAGCGCCTCGATAGGGTATTCATGATGGTCAAGAAAACAAAAATCTTCTGCCGAGAATGTTACGGATGCCGATGACCAATCAATAATTCCCGTGACTGCATTGTTCTGCACGAGTATATTGCGTGGTCCAAAATCGCGATGCGTAATGCATGATTCGTTGATTGAATTGAGTATATGTTGCTGTGACGTATAAAAATAATGGCATTGATCCATAAAAGCGGGCGGTAATTGCAGTGAACATTCTTCTAGTCCTTCATGGATTTTTTCTTTAAAAAAATGGTGTGGCGTATGTTCTAGAGCATCGGTGGGTAGGTCATCGTGCCTAGGAAGTGGACTGGCATGTATGTGCGCCAATAACTGTCCTAGATTAACGCGAGCTCGATCTAAGACTTAACAAAAAAGCATAAAAAAACTACCCTAAATTTTGCCTAAAAAACAAAAAGAAAGGGTAGTAACATGTTGGAAACTATTTTCTATCATATTGATGAATTTAACAAGAAATTTGAAAAAGAATTTGAAAGTCGGCTGTTAACATCTGGAAACAATAAAAGAAAACGAGCATTTCAGATGATTTCGAGTGAAATCATGACCATCATGATCTGGTACCATCATTCCGGCTATAAAACATTCAAAGATTATTACGA
>Ga0157376_10000264_pt1 | contig 35812 bp, 26 predicted proteins | sample M45metaG_FD_121801 | JGI IMG/M metagenome (GOLD analysis project Ga0157376, IMG submission 121801) | Miscanthus rhizosphere microbial communities from Kellogg Biological Station, Michigan, USA - M4-5 metaG | ecosystem: Host-associated > Plants > Roots > Rhizosphere > Soil | place: USA: Michigan...
CCTGGGAAAGAAAAAGCCCAGTTAGAAAACTGGGCCTCATTATATGGATGGGTTAGTAAGTACCGGGAAATAAATTTCCCGACACAATATTAAAAAGAATTTTTTCTAACAAGAAAATTTTTTGAACAAATTTTATTCACATTTTTCCGGGTCTTGTGGATAAGGGAAGCGATGTACCCCCGAATTTTCCATCTTTCAGATTCCAATCCAGCCTCCGTAAATTTTATCACACCATCTGCAGCAAAAAAATCATTTCTCTGAAACTATTGCCGGCGCTGTGATACAGAAGAACTGAAAATTGAGCAGGAAGAAAATTTCATCTCTTCCCGGTTAAAGGAGAAACGGATGTTCCAGGAATTTTCGCGTATTGCTTCCCCTCTTTCTTCTGGAAATCGGATCTGTTAAAATCGGCGAATAAGTTCCCGTGAGGGGAAGTTGATCCGTTCAAACCTGATTCCGGCACCTGCTAATCCAATTGGCTGCCGGGTTACCTTTACAAAAATCATTCTATGCAGTTTCCTCAACCAGTGCCTGTGGTGAAAATCGCCGAACTCATCGGAGCTTCTATTCTCGGCAATCAAAATGGATTGGCTGTAGGCATCAATGAAATACATAAAGTTGAACCGGGAGATCTTGTATTCGTTGATCATCCGAAATATTACCAGGCTTGCCTGGATTCACCGGCTAGTTTCATCATCATCAACAAAGCGATTGACTGTCCGGATGGCAAAGCCTTACTGGTGGTGGAACAACCCTTCGAAGCCTATCTTACGATCGTGCGTCATTTTCGTCCAAGTCTTCCACAGACAAAAAACATAAGTGATACCGCGGTGATTGGTGAGAACTGTGTCGTCGCACACAATGCGTTTATTGGTCATCATGTGCAAATCGGATCCAATTGCGTAATCCATCCCAATGTCACGATTCGTGACTACTGTGTGATTGGAAACAATGTGGTGATCCAGGCGGGGACGGTCATAGGTTCCGATGCATTTTATTACAATACCAAGAAGGACCGGCCGGTTTGGTACAAGCGTATGGAAAGCTGTGGAAGGGTGGTGATTGAAGACGACGTTGAAATTGGTGCTGCTTGCGCTATTGATCGGGGTGTCACCCACGATACAAAAATTGGCCGCGGATCGAAGCTTGATAACATGATCCACATCGGTCACGACACGGTTATGGGAAAGAATTGCCTCGTCGCTGGACAGGTTGGAATTGCGGGTGCAGTGACGATAGGAGATGGTGTCATACTATGGGGGCAGGTTGGGGTGAGTAAAACACTTAGCATAGGAGACAATGCGGTGGTGCTGGCGCAAAGTGGTGTGCCAGGCAACCTCGAAGCAAACAAGATTTATTTTGGAACGCCCGCCGATGACGCAATGATTAAGAAAAAGGAATTGGTTTGGATCAAGCGCATTCCGGAGATCTGGGAAAGGCTTAAAAAATCTGGCGCCTAGCCGGGATAATAATTATATGGGAGAAAGTCGGCCATCTTTTGCCAACCCCAGTAACCGAAGTTCAGGATATCAGACTGGTCATAAAAATATCCGTTCTCTTCAATCACGATGGGTTCCTGCAAACTCAGCACGGAAATCTGAACCGTAGTATTGGGCGACAGGCTATTGACCTGCAGGTACAGCGACTCAGGCTTCTTATTCATATAGACTACCCGTAGTTGTTCCTTGAAATTCAGTTCAACATCATTACCATCGACGCGCGCATAGTAAGCCGTGTCATAGGGATCATTGATGGCCTTGCTTAAATTGGAGCTGCTGTTTACCAATTCTATTTTATATCCTGCCTTCTTCAAACTGCTGTCATGATAGCACCGCATGAAATGGAGCAGTGATCCGTAATACGCTTCTTCCCGGTTCTTTTTCCAGCTTGCTTTTTGTTCATCTGAACCCTGTAATTCTTCGAAGAAGGGATAACCCGTATATGTGGTGATGCCGCTGGCATACTCATGGGTGAAGGAATCCATCTGGTATTTGATCCGATAGCCCAGGGCGTTGTTCACAAAGACCAGTTCTTCCTTAGCAAGGATCTTGAGCCTGTTCTTCTTTTTGGAAAAATAGAAATGAATGGCTTCCGGATTCTGAATCAGGAACTGTTCGCTATTTTTTGAACGGCCGATGAAATTCTCACGGAAGAAATTTCCATATTTCTCCCAACCATCCTTCACTTCATTACTAACGGCGATGGCCACCTCCTCCAGGTTCTTTTCTTTGGGTTTCATTTCAATCACCAGGGTCGCAACGTCAGGTGTCGAATTGCTGATCCGGAGGGATTGTGTTTCGTAGCCCGAGAATGAAATGACCAGGTCGTACCCGCCGTTATTCATGAGAAGTTTGAATTCACCAGCTTCCTTAGTAACTGTTCCCACTGTTGTATTCTGACAAAACACAGAGGCACCTGCAAGCGGTTGTTTGGAACCGGCATCCACGACTTTACCCGAAACCAGGAAATTCTGGCCTTTTACAACCAGTCCGGCAAACAGGAGGAAAATGAAGGTGAGAAGCTTTTGCATATGACAGGATTAGCTTATCCTTTTGATAACAAAATCATGCCGGTTTTATTGCACCCATGCCGTTAACTTTCTCCGAATATTCGCGACAATAATGGTATATGGATTCCTCGACCGGCCTGAATTGAAAATTGGGTAGAAATTTCTTCAGTTTTTCGTTGCTGAAATACACTTTCGCAAGGCCCGATTGAGCGGTCTCTTTTGTTACCAGGGGTTCATGACCTGTGACGCTGCTTTTTATTTTTTCCAATCGCCAAACCAGTCCGGCGAGAAAGGGAGTGACCTTTAAGTGCGGAGGCTTTTTTTTGAATCCCTCCGCCATAAATGCGAATGCCTGCTTGAAGTTGAGATTCTCTGCGTTCAGGATAAATCTTTCTGCCGTGATCTCACTTGCCATTAATTCCACCATTGCCTTCGCCACATCGTCTGCATCCACAAAACCGGTTACACCATCGCTGTACCAGGGAAACTGATGATAAATATTTTTGAAAAGTGCGGATGAGCCGGTATTCCAATTTCCCATTCCCAATACAACGGTTGGATTGACAATGACGGCTTGTAATCCTTCTCCAATTCCTCTCCAAACTTCAAGTTCTGCCAGCCATTTGCTGCGACCGTAATTTGAATTGTTGTAAGCTTCCTCCCATTGCGATGCTTCCGTCACCACCTGGTCTTGCCGGTGGCGGCCAAGCGCTGAAACTGAACTTACGTGGAGAAATTTTCTGACGCTCGCGTCCAGTGCTGCGTTCACCATATTCGCGGTGCCTTCGGCATTCATCCGTATCAGTTCGTCTTTTCTGCGAAGATTGAAAGTCACCAGTCCGGCGCAGTGGTAAACTTCTTCAGCTCCCTGCAATGCAAGTGCCAGTGACGACACATCGAGTATGTCACCCTGATGCCACTCCAGGTTTGGAAGTTGAAATGGAATTTCTTTGCGGTAGAGTGCTCTTACTTTTTTGCCCTGGTGGGACAAATACTTGAGAAGATGGCTGCCAACCAGGCCGCTGCCGCCTGTAACGAAAATCATGGGGACGAAGTTAGGTGAATAGTTAAATAGTTAACCAGTTGATCAGTTAACTGGTTAACCAGTCACCTGGTTAACTATTTAACTAGTATTCATAATACCCCTTCCCTGATTTACGGCCCAACTCGCCCGCTTCAACTTTCATCTCCTGCATCGGCGAAGGTGCAAGCCTGGGCTCGAGGTTCATGGCTTCATAGACAGATTGTGTTACAGCCAGGTTAATATCATTTCCAATCAGGTCCATCAACCTGAAGGGTCCCATCCTGAATCCGCTCGCTTCCATCAGGTCGTCGATGCATTCGATCGGGATATTTTTTTCGTCCGCCAGTCGAAGTGCTTCAAGATAGTAGTGCCTGGCTACGCGATTTACAATGAAGCCGGGTGAATCATGACAAAAAACCGGGACCTTATTCATTTTCCTTGCGAAGGTAAAGATCGACTCTATAACATCATAGCTGGTCACTTCGGCCTTCACTACCTCCACCAATTTCATCAACGGTGCAGGATTAAAGAAGTGCATACCGGCTACGCGATGCGGATTCATGACGCCTGCGGCAATTTTGGAGACAGAGAGTGAAGACGTGTTGGTGGCGAAGATGGTTTCGCTGTGATTGATTTCTGCGAGGCGGTTAAAGAGTGCAATTTTGGGTGCTTCTTTTTCGACGATCGCCTCGATCACCATGTCTGAAATGCAATCCTGGAGATTTGAAGTGTAACGGAGATTCGACAGAATTTCCTGCTTTTGTTCTTCCCTCAGTTTTTGTTTTGCGACCAGCGCATCCAGGTTTTTGGCAATATTGAGCGCAGCCTTGTGGACTACATTTGCGTCGAGATCAAATAAGATGGTTGCAAATCCGCTTTGTGCAGCAACCTGGGCGATGCCACTGCCCATGGTACCGGCGCCGCAAACGCAGATGGAGTGAAACAAGGTTGATGGAAGATCATTAGTCATGGTCAAGCGGTCTCCAGTACATCACCTGGTCATCAAGATAAAGTAGCTGGAAGCGTTTTTGTTTTTTCCCTGAACAAATATACAATATGCCGCTAGCGTAATGCCAATCGCTGCAACCGTCAAAAATTTCCCAGGACTCAGAAAACCTGGCTTTATCTATAAAATCAAAGTTATAATTACTCAACGAATCTTCTGATTTTGTGAAATGCCAGGAATTATAAAAGTCACTTGCCATCCCGTGCCAAAGCCATTTGCCATTTAAAAACCTCCAGATTGAGTCCAAATTTGAGTACGCAGTATTTCTTTCCAGCATGACTCCGTTGCGATATTGCCTGCTCTCGAAAACGACATACCTGAAAGGCGGCTCATGAGAGAATGCCACATTTTTTCCCTGGATCCAAACGCCAGTCTTTTGGTTTTCAAAATAATTTCCCTTGGATATTCTTCCATTTGAGTCAACAGTCCAAAATCCGTTTTTGACAAATATATATTTGGGTACGAGTGAATCTTTCAGGAACCCGTTCTCCCCTTTCGGATCTTTTTTCCAATCCGGAATTTGAACCGTGTCGTATGCCAGCCGTTTTGGACTTAGTTTGATAATGCCATTCTGGATCTCGCTTCCCCTTGAATTGAATTCAATAAAATAATAAGATGAATCATCCCTTAAAAAATACTCTTCCCTCAATCTTTTTGACGAGTCTTCATAGATAAATTTTGCAATCAGCTTGTTCCTATGATGTCTGGACACATAGTTGTAACCTGAGCGGTATGAATCGTACAAATTACCCGGGAGCCCGGTCGTATCCATTTGGCAAAAAGCAATCTCGCAGCAGAATTGCAATGCGATCAAAAGCAGGTATTTCATGACTTTCAGAATAGAAAGCCTGAACGGTCAACCCCGGCGATTGTTGCAGGAGAGTTGCAAAAATAATGTTGTAGTTAAGTTCCTGCCGTAAACTGCTGCAAGAAGCGAAGATCATTTTCACTGAACAGGCGCAGGTCCCTCAATTCGTACTTAAGCATGGCGATTCTTTCAATGCCCATTCCGAAGGCGAAGCCCGTGTATTTGTTGGAATCGATGCCGCAATTTTCCAGCAATTTCGGATGCACCATTCCGCTGCCCAGAATTTCAACCCACCCCGTGTGTTTGCACACATTGCATCCCGCACCCTTGCAGATGAGACAACTGATGTCCATTTCGGCACTGGGTTCCGTGAATGGGAAGAAGGAAGGGCGGAAGCGGATCCTGGTATCCTTCCCGAACATTTCCTGCACGAAGAAATAAAGCGTTTGTTTGAGATCTGCGAAACTCACATGCTCGTCAACATACAAACCTTCGGCCTGGTGGAAAAAGCAATGTGCCCTTGCACTCACCGTTTCATTCCGGTACACGCGGCCCGGACAAATAATCCGGATGGGTAGCTTTCCTTTTTCCATTTCACGCACCTGTGTGTTGCTGGTGTGCGTTCTGAGCAGCCAATCCGGGCTTTTGCTAATATAAAACGTATCCTGCATGTCGCGGGCAGGATGGTCTTCGTCAATATTGAGAGCTGTGAAATTGTGCCAGTCGTCTTCGATTTCCGGACCATCAGCAACGGCAAAGCCCAAGCGCTGAAAGATGGTGATGACCCTTTTGCGTACCAGGTTGATGGGGTGGCGACTTCCAATGGAAATGGGTTCACCAGGCAGGCTCAAATCGGGTTTTGCTGCCGACTCTATCTGTTGGCCATTGTGGCCGTTCAGGTTGGTTTTGAGCTCTTCGAATTTCGTTTCCGCGAATTGTTTGAAATCATTCAGCACCTGTCCAAAAGCCTTGCGCTGTTCGGCGGGCACGTCTTTCATTTCGCCCATCAGGTTTTTAACCAAGCCTTTTGTGCCCAAAAAGCGGATACGAAATGCTTCCACTTCCTTTTCCCCGGATGCAGTGAAAGCGCCTATTTCCGCCTTATATGCCGCTATTTTTTCCAACAAATGGTCCATGGCGCGAAGATAAGAATTATGAGGGTATTGGGTATTGGGATTTGATTCGTTGATTAGTTGGTTGGAGCAAGGTCGCCTGGAGAATTAATCAACAAGTCAACTCTTTATTCCTAATACCCAATACCTAATAGCCAATACCTTCTTCCACTATAAACACCCTGTTAATAGTTTTTAACAGGGAATTTCTATTGAAACATTTAGGTTTGTGGAAATTCCTATCCATGAGCGATTCACTAAATATTACCGACTTCCTCAACCCTATATCGCTTCATGTCTTGTCTCACGACAATGGATACCTCGAAGGCCAGATCGGTCAGCATATTTCTGTTTACGAAGAAGAATTCCCGGATCTTGACCAGGTGGAAATTGTAATTCTGGGATGCGGCGAAGAAAGAGGAAATGTGTTCGACAAAGCCTATTCCGCTGCACCCGATGCCATCCGCCACCAATTCTATTCACTTTATTATTGGCATAAGGAAATCCGCATGGCGGATATTGGTAACGTAAAAGCCGGCGCCACACTGGCCGATACCTATGCGGCCATGAAGACTGTGGTGAGTGAACTGGTGGACATTGGCAAGAAGGTGTTGATTCTCGGTGGCTCCCATGATTTGACGCTCGCGCAGTATGAGGCTTACAAGAGCCTGAATAAGCTTGTGGAAGCGACCGGCGTCGATGGCCTCGTTGATCTGAATATTGAAAGCCCTTTGCGCAGCAAGAATTTCCTGATGGAAATGCTTACGGGTGAACCCAATTTCATAAGGCATTACAATCACATCGGCTTTCAGAGTTACCTCACCAATCCGATGATGCTGGAGACCATGGACAAACTTCGCTTCGATTGCTACCGCGTTGGCGTAGTGCGAGACCAGATCGAGGATATGGAACCAGTGATCAGAAATTCGCAGATGATGAGTTTTGACATCGCAGCATTGCAACACGCCGCAGCACCTTCAAATTATCTTTCTCCAAACGGACTTACGGGCGAAGAAGGCTGTTCGCTTACGCGCTTTGCAGGCATGAGTCCCAATATCAGCAGCCTGGGTATCTATGGATACGAAGTTGAAAGTGATGTTCAACTGCTCACTGCCAAACAGATTGCACAGATGATGTGGTATTACCTGGATGGCAGGGCGAAGGGGCTTACTGAGGCCTTGCTGAACGAAAAGGAATCATTTTTCGAATACCATACTGTTTTTGCCGAAGTAGACACGATCTTCCTTCAAAGCAAAAAAACCGGGAGATGGTGGATGCAATTGCCGAATAGTAGCTATATCGCCTGCTCTTACCAGGATTATATCCAGGCCAGCAGTAATGAAATTCCGGAGAGATGGCTGCGGGCGCAGGAGAGGAATTAGACCAGCCGCCTCGCTTCACTGATCCCCTTCTCATTCCCCATCACGATTAATCTTTCACCCGGATTGAGGTAATAATTCGGTGGAGGATTCAATAAATATTCCCTGGCATTTTTCACCCCCAGGATGGAACATCCCGTGCTTGACCAAAGATTCAATTCACCAATCACCGAACCTTTTTCTGCAAGCAACTCGGCAACTTTAAATTGTTCGTTGCTTCTTGTCGTCAGCAGTTCGATAAATTCTAAAACATCGGGAATCATGACCAATGTGGCCATATGCGCGCCACCGATCTTATCGGGCATGATCACATTGTTGGCGCCGGCAACTTTTAATTTGTTGACAGATGTGTCCTGTGATGCACGGCTAATGATCCTTATATTGGGATTGAGCTGCTTCGCCGTGAGCACCGTAAATACATTGTCAGCATCAACGGGCAATGTGGAAATGAGCGCCCTCGCTGATTTAATGCCGGCTTCAAGCAGCACTTCATCGCGGGTCGCATTCCCCTTTACCCTGTATTTCACTTCGGGATCCTTTGCGCCATCTACCTCTTCCCGTTCTTCAACGACAACATAGGGAATATGATTGGCGTGCAAAACCTGCGCAGCCTCTTTGCCATTTCTTCCGAAACCGCAGATGATCACATGGCCACTGAGGGTTTCAATCTTATCATGCATCTTAACAGATTTATATTGTTTGATGAATTCACCGTCCAGGAAAAAGCGGGTCAACAGGGCGATGAAATAAGTGAAGAGTCCAAGGTTAAAGAAAATGAGTACGATCACAAATATTTTTCCACCCTGGGAAAGGGGGTGAACTTCCTGAAATCCAACCGCCGCGACAGTGATGACCGTCATGTAGAGTGCATCCAAAAAGTTATAGTGCTCTATGAGAATGAATCCAACCACCCCGATCACGATGGCAATGCCTAGCAACCTGATAGGAACCATCACCTTTGAGAGAATAAAAAGCCGCTGTCGCATTCGCATGTTTAAAAATACTAAGCCCCATCGGATTGAAAAAGCAATTCCCAACAATAACTTTGACTTTCAAACTTCTCAACCACATTCTCACCATGCAATTTTTATTCAGGCTGATCCGTCCAAATTTTGATTCGTCCCGACTCCTGCTGTTGATTTTTCTTGCTGCCTTCCTTTCCTCCTGCCATTCGTCCCGCAAAATTGAAAAAGCGGCCAGGGCCACAATCCTGAACGACCCGGCTTTCGTGAATGCCCACACGGGGATTTCGATATTTGACCCTTTGTCAGGACAATACCTTTATCAATACCAGGGGGATAAATATTTTGTACCCGCCAGCAATACCAAGATCATCACGCTCTATGCGGGTCTGAAAGGCCTGGGCGACAGCATACCGGGCTTACGTTATCGCGCAACCGCAGATACCATCTATCTTCAACCCACCGGTGACCCGGGTTTTCTGCATCCCGATTACAAATCACAGCCCGTCTATGATTTCTTGCGAAGCAGCAACAAGCCGTTGGTCATGGATGCCTCGAATTTTAAAACTGAAGCGCTGGGCGCCGGCTGGTCGTGGGACGACTACAATGACGATTACATGGTGGAGAGAAGCCCGATGCCTATTTATGGCAATCTCATCAAATGGACGCAGGTGAAAGATACCTCGAAATCAAATCCAATTCCTGGCGACGAAGACCATGCTTTCATTTATTCTGATCCTGAAGTAAACTGGAAGGTTAATTTCAGCAATGACACATCCAATCACAGCTTCTCCGTCAGGCGTGCATTTAACGGAAACGAATACACGATCCGGCAGGGCCATGAGACCTCCCGTTCAATTGATGTCCCATTCGTCACCAATGGCATTCAGACGGCCATCGAATTATTGAAGGATACCCTCCACAGATCAATTTTCGCGGTCGCGGGTAGGAATTTCGATCGAAAGAATTCCACGCTAATTCGGTCAAGACCTTCTGATACGCTCTACAAGACAATGATGGGAAGGAGCGATAATTTTTTTGCCGAACAGATCCTCCTGATGGTATCTAATGAAAAATGGGGTCAAATGGATGAGCACAAATTGATCGACGAATTGTTGAGAACCGATCTCCAATCGTTCCCCCAGAAGCCAAATTGGGTGGATGGGAGCGGGCTTAGTCACTATAATCTTTTTTCGCCCGATGATTTCGTGTGGATCTTAACTAAGATGGAAAAGGAATTTGGCATGAAACGTATTAAAAGCATATTCGCGACAGGTGGAACGGGCACCATTAGAAATTACTACAAAAAAGACAGCGGTTATATTTACGCAAAAACCGGAACACTGGCGGGGGTGATTGCGTTGAGTGGTTACCTGATCACAAGCAAGAACAGGATGCTTGTTTTCTCAGTTCTGGTCAATAATCACCAGGGAGGAACGACCCCTGTGAGAAAAAAGGTTGAAGAATTTATTGAGTATATCAGGGCTCAGTATTAAGTCAGGAAGGATAAGGAAATTCTGTTAATAAAATCCTAATTTTCAACTGTTTACATTTTTAACAACGCTTTTTGGAAGCCTGCCAACCCCAGCTTTCAGGAATACGTATATAATATAAAGTTTTGCTTTTTTTCTCCATATGTACCTGTCAGTTGTCCCCATCCTTTGCGAGTTTAGGATGGGGAATTTTTTTTTCACCCAACTCTCCAACACTGTATTTCGTACATATTACCAGTCCATTAGCTAAGGTCTGACCCATGAAAAGCAGGTAACTGCTTACAAGTCCAGTTTCAATTTTACTTTTCTGAAACTGTGCTTACCTCCTTTAAAAAGTCCAAGCAGTTACGCCGGGAATGATTCTTTGAACGCCAGTGCCTCATTGTCGGGGAACGCGGTATTGGCAGTCAGGAATTAAGTTTGCAGGCGAGGGCCCGAAACCATTGATCCAACAGTGATGTCCAGGGCCTGACTGTGAAACAATATTGTGAAAGACCTCCCGTTCACAAGCAGGATGGTCTCTTCACCCAGGTTGACAACGCGCGAATCTACAGAAGAGAGCAGACCAAAAAAGGGACGATTTGAGCAGAACCCCGACCGACATAGAATTAATAACTGGTTGTATTGAAAATAACCGCCAGGCCCAGGAACGTTTGTACAAACAGTTTTATGGACCCATGGCATCTATTTGTCTGCGCTATACCCGCAACGACGAAGACGCAATAGAAGTATTGCACAATGGATTTCTGAAGGTATTCAAGAATATACACACCTATGATTCTGCCAAAGCATCCTTGTATACCTGGATCAGGACAATTGTTGTTCATGCTGCAATTGATTTCCTGAGACAGAAAGACAGGCACTATTCACCAATGGAAATCGAAAAAGTTGCGGAGCCTGAGATCGATAGCGAAGTGATCCAGAAAATGAAGGCGGAAGAAATCCTAAAACTCGTGAGAAAATTGCCCCAGGCTACCCAAACTGTTTTTAATCTGTACGTGGTGGATGGTTATACGCACAAGGAAATTGGCCAACTGTTAGGGATAAGCGAAGGCACCAGCAAATGGCATTTAAGCGAAGCCAGGAGACAACTTAAAAAGCTTTTACAAACCATGCACTTAGTTTGATGAACGAGAAACTACCATATGAACATCGATTGGCAGATAAGCTAAACGAGCTGCCCGTTCCAGATGAAGATTCCTCCTGGAACCGGATGAAAACACTGCTGGATCGTGAACTACCGCCAACCGGCGGCGGTGGTGATGATGGCAGGATGCCAGGTGGTAGATGGTGGGGAATTGGGGTATCCATTGGCGTTATCCTGTTGGCAGGCTGGCTTGCATACCACCAGGGCTGGTTGGGCAATGGCAATATAGGGGCGGCGGTAACGGAATCAAAAGAGACGACCCCAAACGAGAATCATAAAATTGATTCCGTCACAGGCTATGATCGAGCGGGAGGCAGGGAAAGGAAGCCCGGCCCCTCCCAGAAAAACGCAACAGATCAATCAAACCAAACACAAAATGAAAAAAATCTACTAGAATCAAACCAAAACGAGAGCAAGGAATCGGCCTCAAAAAATCCGAATGAGAAAACAGACGGAGCTGAAGCTGCCTCGAATCCGGCTAATGAGCTATTAAATCCTTCAAAGGCAGGATCAGGAAAATCAAACCTTGCTAATTCAAATCATGGCACGGGCAAATCCGGTGCGGGAAATTCCAGCGTGAAAAAGAGTAAAGAAGCTTCAACAATTGCAGGCGGTCTCGCCCTGTCGAGTGCAGGGAAAAAGAATTCTGTGAATGGATCTGCACGGCGCGGTAAGTGGGGCAATAACAACAATGCTGCAGGTCAGGTCCACAAACAATACAGTGGCGCCAACAATTCGGCGGAATCGAAAACAGGCAGGAATAATAAGGGTTCCAATTCAAAGACAAAACATACCAAACCCGGCCTTCAGACCATAAGTGAAGTGAAAAGCGATGACGATGTGTTGAAGGGATTACCTTACGAGGAATCATTCGGACTCCTTGCTTCTCACCAGTCAAATAGAAAGCAGATCAGGGTAAGGGCAGAATCCATCGCCGAGATGCCTGAAGATCATCCGGAAAATGAAAAGCAAAAGAAGGAAAAATCAAATGAGGGTATGGGGCTGGTATTCGGACTTGCGTTCTACCAGAATTTCGCCATCTCTTCCAACCTGAGCTTTAATTACAACTCAGACGCAAAGAAGAGTATTATGTTGGATTATTTGCCGTCTATTTATGGCCAATATCACATCAACAATAAAATGTACGTGCAGGCAGAATTGCAATTCAATATGCCTCAGGCTACACCGAAATTGCTGATGTATTCCGGTCATTGGGAACAAATGGTGTCGGGCACCAACTACGATGTATTTAGAGACATTTACCTCCAGAAATTGTACTATTTCAATATTCCAATGAGTTTCCACTACAGTCCGGCAAAGAACTTCTGGCTGGGAGGCGGTCTCCAGTTTTCATCATTAAACAGCGGGCTGGTTTCCGTAGAAGATCATTACGCGCCCTCTACCACGGGTGGTGCGGCATACACAAAATCGTTTGTATCCAAAATCAAAAAGGATACACTGACGGATAAACTCAGTAAAACCGAATTCAGACTGATGCTTGATGTGAACTATAATTGGCGCTGGCTCACAGCCGGACTACGTTTGAACCAGGCGCTCAAAGATTATATCAATCTAAAATACTACAGTGCGCCACCTGCACAGGATAAAAACGAATCATTGCAGCTTTATCTGCGTTTCAATCTTTGGGATGGCAGACATCGAATGAAGGCCGCCACGACAACTAGTCAGAAGAATCCCTAACGTTGAAATAGTTTGTGCAGGTAATCCATCTTGAATTCAATATAAACCGGGTCGCCATTGGGTGCAACATTTGGTTGGGTGCTATTAAAGAGATCGCTTAACAGAGTCTTCATTTCCTCAGTTCCCAGGGTCATCCCCTTTCGAATGGCTTGTTGTGAAGCCAAAGAGCGAAACAATTTTTCTCTTTTCGAAAGTCGGAGTTCAGTGTTGAAGTGCTTGAATTGTTCGAGGGTTTTTTCGAGGACCGCTTTCTCATTACCCTGTTCGATATCCGCGGGACCACCGCGAATAATAAAACTGTCTGTGCCGAACAACTCTATTTCATAACCCAGTTGTGCCAGGTCCGGCAGCAAATCCTGTAATAGCGCAGCATCGGCACTATTGAGTTGCAAAGAGACCGGAAAAAGATTTTTTTGTGTTACCGCGGGCCGGTTTTGAGAGTAAGCGACAAATCTTTCATAAAGAATTCTTTCATGTGCCGCCTGTTGATCTACCAGGATATATCCATTGGTCGTGGCGACGATAATATAAGTCTGATGAATTTGGAGAATGGGTGCCTGCTCCAAAATGGACCATTTTCTTCCCAGTCCGGGTAGTCTTTGTGCCGCCTCGAAATATGTTTCATCGGTGCCGGTTGAGCTCGCAGGCTTGGCTTCCTCAAATAAACTTTGCCATTCTTTCAGGTTGGATCCGCTGTCGATCTTGTGCGCCTGGAATTGCTGCGTAAATGTCCTGTATAGCGGTGAGGATAAAGTTTCTGATTGTTTCTCGCGCGTGAAAGGTTGACTTACCGCATCGAGTTTTTGAATATTCGGGTCAAGTTCAAAATCGATGGTGGGGGTGATGCTAAATTGCGCCAGGGCGTGTTTCACAGCTGCCTGCACGAAGGCATATACGATCTTTTCGTCTTCGAATTTTATCTCCTGCTTGGTAGGATGAACGTTGACATCTACCTGTGATGGATCAAGGTCAATGAAAAGTGCATACATCGGAAAACTGTCGCTGCTGATCATTTCCTGGAAGGCACTCATCACGGCATGATTGAGATAAGCGCTCCTGATAAATCTGTTGTTGACAAAAAAGTACTGATCGCCCCTTGTTTTTTTTGCGGCTTCAGGTTTCCCTACGAAGCCGCGGATATCCAGGTAGTCGGTCTTTTCGTTAACTGCAACGAGTCTTGCATTGTAATTCGAACCCAGCACCTGTACGATGCGTTGCTTGAGAGATCCGGGTTCCAAATGAAATAATTCCTGTTGGTTATTTGTGAGCGAAAAGAACAATTGTGGGAAGGAGAGCGATACCCGGATGAATTCGTCTATGATATGACGCATTTCGGCGGCATTGCTCTTCAAAAAATTTCTGCGGGCGGGGACATTGAAGAAAAGATTTTTCATGGCCAGGTTTGTGCCCACAGACGCGGCAACGGGTCCCTGGTAAACCACCTCACTGTTTTCGATTTCAATATGAGTCCCAAGTTCATCTTCGGCCCTTCTCGTTTTCAGGTCCACCTGTGCCACAGCGGCGACGGAGGCAAGCGCCTCGCCGCGGAATCCCATGGTCCGGATCCGGAACAGGTCTTCAATATTCTCGATCTTGGATGTTGCATGCCTTTCGAAACACATGCGGGCATCTGTGGCGCTCATGCCCTTGCCATTATCTATTACCTGGATCAATGATTTTCCGGCATCATTAACAATTAACCGGATATCTGAAGCGCCCGCATCCACGGCATTTTCCAATAACTCCTTTACCGCCGAAGCCGGTCGCTGGATTACTTCTCCAGCAGCGATTTGGTTGGCGATGTTATCGGGCAATAAATGAATCAGGTCTGGCAATTTGTCTTTAATTTAGTTCGGGCGTTAAAAATACGCGAATATTCGTAAGCCTATTTAAATTAGAACATGAAGAAAATATTCCTCTGGTTTTGCCTTAGTTTTCAATGTTTTTATTCCTTCTCTCAAAATGCTCCCTCACCCATTGACGCCTGGGTTGACAGCGTATTCAATTCCCTCACACCCGAACAAAAGATCGCGCAGTTAATGGTGGTAAGAATGTCTTCAATTGATCTGAAGACAAGAATTGTTACTTTTTATGATTCATCGGTAGAACAGGCAATCAGAAAATACAATATCGGGGGAATCTGTCTTTTCCAGGGCGGCCCGGTGAAGCAGGCAAATCTGATCAACCACATGCAGTCGATCGCACAAACGCCAATCCTCATCAGCATCGACGCAGAGACAGGATTGGGAATGCGGATGCTCGACAGCGTGATGGCACTCCCCAGACAGATGATGCTGGGTGCGGTGCAAAATCCGGATATCGTGTATCGTTATGGAAAGTGGGTGGGACAGCAATGCCGGCGCGAGGGCATCCAGGTGAATTACGCGCCTGTAGTGGATGTAAATAATAACCCCGACAACCCTGTTATCAACGACAGATCTTTTGGCGAGGACAAATTTAAAGTCGCATCCTATGCCATTCAATATATGAATGGGTTAACCGATATGGGCATTATGTCGTGCGCCAAACATTTTCCGGGTCATGGAGACGTTGCGGTGGATTCGCACTATGACCTTCCACTTATCAACAAATCAAAGCAACAACTCGACAGCCTGGAATTGTATCCCTTTCGCGAATTATTCAAAGCAGGCGTGCCCAGCGTGATGGTGGCGCATCTTTCTGTTCCGGCCATCGACAATACCGCAAATCATCCCACATCCATTTCATACAATGCCATCACTAAACTGATGCGTGATGAAATGGGTTACCAGGGTATCAGTTTTACGGATGCGCTGGACATGAAGGGCATTGCAAAATATTATTCTGCCGGTGAAATCTCTGCCCAGTCCCTGATCGCGGGTAACGATATGCTTTGCCTGCCCGGCGATATTCCTGGCAGCATTAAGAAAATCAAGGATGCTATCAGGAAGAAAAAATTGACCTGGGATGATTTAAATGGGCGGGTAAAGAAGGTGCTTCGGGCCAAATACAAATACGGACTTGCCAATTGGAAAATGGTCAACACAAACAACCTTTGGCAGGATCTGAACAGCAACTCCGCAGCCGTCAGGAGAGAGGTGTCGCAGAATGCGCTTACACTTTTGCGTAATGAGGACAACCTCGGATTTCCCATCGAGCCAAATAAAAATGCCAAAATAGCCTTCCTGGGATTGGGACTGAAAAAAGACAACGCCTTTGCAAAAAGGATGCGCCGCGATTACAATGCCGACGTATTCCTGTTCGACTACAACGATGATGCAGCCCGCATTCCCAGCCTGGTTCAATTGTTAAAAACGAGGTACGACGCAGTCGTCATCGGAGTTCATTCTTACAATCGATTTCCCGCAAACAATTTTGGCGTCAGCGAAAATGCGTTTCAATTGTTGAAGCAGGTTCAATCCGAAACGCATGCTTCAACTTTTGTTTTCGGCAATCCTTATCTCATCAGGAATTTCTGCGCTGCAAAGAATATTGTTGCCTGCTATGAAGATGATCCAATCACGCAGGACGTTGCTGCAGATTTGGTAAATGGGACCCTGGCTGCGAGGGGAAAACTACCAGTTACGGTTTGTCCCGAATTTCGTTACGGATCCGGGATCAGCATGCAATTGCTTCCCTTTGGCAATCCCGAATTGATCGGGATTGACACGAAAAAACTAAGTGTGATTGATTCGCTTGCAAACAATGCGATCCTCAATCACGCCACGCCGGGATGTGTTGTACTTGCTGTGAAAGACGCAAGGATTGTCTATTACAAAGCATTTGGTTATACTACCTACGACAGCTCAGAAGCTACCAACCTGGAATCCATTTACGATATGGCATCGGTGACCAAGGTTTGCGCAACCACCATTTCAGTGATGCGTTTGTACGACCAGGGGAAACTGGACATCAAAAAGAAGCTGGGTTATTATTTGCCCTGGGTAAGAGGTACCAATAAAGAGAATTTGTTTCTGGAAGATATTCTTCTGCACCAGGCAGGTCTCAAGGCATCCACCACCTATTACAGGGAAACCATCGATACGATCACAGGCATTCCCTTGAAAGGATTTTATGAAAAGAATCGCAGTCCGGAATATTCTATTCGCGTAGCAGATTCTATGTATGAGCGAAATGACTGTGTAGACAGCTTTTATGCACGGATCCTCCAAGGCCCGTTATCAGCAAACGGACAATATGTTTATAGTGACAATGATTTCATATTCCTTGGCAAGGTAGTGGAAGCGGTCTCGGGCATGACGCTTGATCAGTATGTAGAGAAGGAATTTTACAAGCCGCTCGGACTTACCTCCATTGGATTCAAACCCCGGGATCATTTCACGCTGAACAGGGTGGCGCCTACCGAGAATGAAAAATCTTTCCGCATGCAACTTCTCAGGGGAGATGTGCATGATCCGGGCGCTGCGATGTTTGGCGGTGTGGCGGGACACGCGGGATTGTTCAGTGATGCATATGACCTTGCCGTTATTTTGCAGATGTTGTTGGATGGCGGCCGCTTTAACGGGCAATACTTTTTCTCGCCCGCAACCGTGCAATTCTTTTCAGGGTACGGGAGTGCGATTAGCCGCAGGGGCTTCGGCTTCGACAAACCGGAGAAAGACAATGATACCAGAAAAGAACCCTATCCCTGCCTGAGTGCATCTCCGCTAACCATCGGTCACACGGGATTTACAGGAACCTGTGTTTGGGCAGATCCGAAATACAACCTGAGTTTTGTGTTCTTGTCGAATCGTGTTTGTCCTGATGGAGGAACAAATCTCAAACTGTCTACGCTTTCTGTAAGAGGAAATATCCAGGAAGCAGTTTACCAGGCATTGATCGCGAAATAATTCTGCATTATAACCAACCAACATGAGAAAACTAACAGCTGTAATTGTATTGAGTCTTTTTGTTTTGATGGCAAAGGCTCAAAAGACCTTCATTTGGTGCGGCACGCTCATCGATGGCGTATCCAACCAGGCCGTGAAGGACAAAACCATCATCATAGAAAAGAACATCATCATTGAAGTGCGTGATGGTTATGCACCGGGTGCGACGGGAGATAAAGTAATTGACCTCAAGACCAAAACGGTGATGCCGGGCTTAATGGATATGCACGTTCACCTGGAATCAGAAACGAAGAAGGGTGGTTATGCCGACAGGTTTACCATGAATCCTGAAGACCTCGCCTTTCAATCTGCGAAATATGCAGAGACAACACTGATGAGCGGATTTACGACGGTGCGCGATCTCGGAGGAAGCGGTGTCAACATTGCTCTGCGTAATGCAGTAAACAAAGGGCTCACGATCGGTCCCCGAATTTATACTGCAGGCAAGGCCATAGCAACAACGGGTGGACATGCCGATCCTACCAACGGATACCGAAAGGATATGATGGGTGATCCGGGACCCGACAAGGGTGTGGTGAATGGAGTGGAAGATTGCAGGAAAGCAGTAAGGCAACGGTATAAGGAAGGTGCGGATTTGATCAAGATCACGGCAACCGGAGGCGTTTTGAGTTTAGCTAAGAATGGATCCAATCCGCAGTTCACCGAGGAAGAGATCCGGGCAGTTGTGGAAACCGCGAAGGACTACGGCTTTACCGTTGCAGCGCACGCGCACGGGGCAGAAGGAATCAAGCGGGCCATTCGTGCAGGGGTTACTTCCATCGAGCACGGTACGTATATGGATGAAGAAGGTATGCAGTTGATGAAACAGCATGGAACCTGGTATGTTCCAACCATAATCGCCGGCAAGTCTGTGATGGATTCCGCGAAAATCCCGGGATATTTTGCAGACGTGGTTGTTCCGAAGGCATTGGCTGTGGGTCCGCTAATCCAGGCAACTTTTGGAAGGGCTTACAAGGCTGGCGTGAAGATCGCATTCGGAACGGATGCAGGCGTATATCAACACGGACAGAATTACCTCGAATTCGTTTACATGAACGAAGCGGGCATGCCTCCCATGGAAGCGATCAAGGCTGCGACGATTAGTGCGGCAACACTTTTGGGTGTGGAAGATAAGTTGGGGAGCATTCAGAAAAATAAACTCGCAGACGTTATCGCCATTGACGGCGATCCGCTAAAAGATATGCACGTGATGAAGAATGTGGTGTTTGTGATGAAGGATGGGAAGGTGTATAAGCAGTAAATCAGTTGATCAGTTGATCTGTTAACCGGTTAACTGATCAACTGGTTAACTTCACTCACCTCCTCCTCCGATCATCCCTCCGCCTCGGCTGTTGCTGCTGTTCTTTCTGCTTTCTTTTCTTGCTGTTTCTTTCCAGGCTACGAAGGCTGATCTGGCCTACCACATCCACAAATTCGGGTTCGGCTTCCTTGGCCTTGCCGGTTGTTACATCCACGGCCTCCAGTTCTTCCACCTTGGTGCCCTGGCGATTCAATGATCTTATTTTTTTCACCCTTTCAATGGTGAGGGGAAATTGTTTGTTGCTTTCGGGAAGCACATACCACATCAGGTTTTTGAAGATGTCTTTTTTGATCAACATGGCATTTCCACGGGTGGTTTCCAGGAAATCGGCGTCGTCAGGAAAACCCTGCAATGCGTCCAGATAGGTGTCCAACTCGTAATTGAGACAGCATTTCAGTCGGCCGCACTGGCCACTTAACTTGGTTTGATTGATGCTGAGATTTTGATAGCGGGCAGCCGTCGTATTAACGCTTTTGAAATCGGTTAGCCAGGTGCTGCAGCACAATTCCCTTCCGCAGCTTCCGATTCCACCAACTTTTCCAGCCTCCTGCCTTGCACCAATTTGCTTCATCTCCACTTTGACCCTGAACTCGGATGCGTAAATCTTGATGAGTTCCCTGAAATCCACGCGATCATCGGCTGTGTAGAAAAAAGTTGCTTTTCGGGCGTCGGCCTGAATCTCCACTTCGCAAAGCTTCATCCCCAGCTTTAGTTGTCTGGCAATGGCTCGGGCTCTGATGAGGGCTTCCGGTTCCCGGGCCTTACTTTCCTTCATTTTCTGAAGGTCCATGTCATTGACCCGCCTTAATATTTTTTTGATTTCGGTATTGGCTTCGTCGATATTCTTTTTCTTAAGCTGAAGCCTGACCAATTCGCCGGTCATATTAATCATCCCAACGTCGAAACCGCTGACCCCTTCAACCGCCACCATATCACCCTTCACAAAAGTTTGAAGCGTGGTATTGCGATAATAATCCTTGCGACTGCCATTGTTAAAACTAATTTCTATGATTTTGCAGGAAGATTCGGGATCTGCAAATGGTAGATTGGCAAGCCAGTCGTGGACGTTTAACCGATTACAGCTTCCACTGCTGCATCCCCCGTTGCTTTTACAACCAAGGGGACTGCCGCCCGTAGACGCGCTGCATGCACTACATCCCATGTATCCAGAAAGGTTTAAGAATCGTGAACAATAAGAGGGGAGCCAGTGGTCGACAGGTTACTCGAGGTCATTACCCAATCGACAGGCAATTTGACAAGCAGGAGTAATATATGGAGATAGGTTTGTTCCTTGCAATTACCGTGATATAAAATGAAACACTTGGCTATGATTGCTTTGAAACAATTATTCTCAAATCCTGATCCACCAGGTCACAAGTCATTCTCACCCGAATACACATCACATTCACCCTCAATGCATCAAAATTAGCGATTTGTCCTGAATGATATGGTATAATTTGAACGTCAGCGCCAGGAAGAGCATTTTGGCGTTGGCGTTACGTTCAATATAATAAGCAGCCCGGTCCAATTCCTCAATGACGGCCTGTTGCTGCGAAATGCTGGCTATTTTGTTGAGTCTCAGTACAAAATCATTTTCCTTACTGGGCAATGCAATGCCATTGTCAGTCATCACCCGGCTTCTGATGCTTTGCTCCAACAAATGATTAAAATACCTTAAGAATTGCTTTTGTTTTTCCCTGCCAAGCTTACTAATCTCTTCTACCCACTTCACCTGGGCTGCTGGTCCTGTTTTCAGAACTGCATTCAGCCAATCCCGTAAAAGCGCCTGCCAATCTTCTTCGGCGTGTTGAACCAGTTGTAGGGCTTCGTGATAGTTCCCCTCTGAAACGGATGCGAGTTGACGGGCCTGCTCGGGGCCAAGTTTTACCCGGCTTAGCAAGGCTTTCTCAATATCCGCATCCGAAATTTGTGGAATCCGGATGAGTTGGGTCCGGGAAACAATGGTTGGCAGGATCAATCCTTCGTGCTCCGCAACGAGTATGAAGAGGGTATTCGCCGGCGGCTCTTCAATCAGTTTTAGCAGTTTGTTGCCTTCGTTGCCCAGGTATTCAGGCATCCACATCAAGAGTACCTTGTATTCGCTCTCAAAACTCTTGAGGTTAAGTTTGCGAATAATGTCGTTGCATTCGTGGGCAGTAATATTTCCCTGTTTGTTTTCGGCTCCGATAAATTGAAGCCAATCGTATGTGTTTCCGTAAGGATATAACTTGACGAATTCCCTCCAGTCTGATGCATAGTCGGTGCTTAGGGGTTTGTCACCTGACTTCTTTGGGACAACCGGGTATGAATAATGTATATCCGGATGAATCATTTGCTGTGCCTTGGCGCAGGCAGGGCAAACGCCGCACGCGTCGGACGGGGTCTCTGTTTTCGGTTCTTCGCCAAATAAAGAAGGTCCTGCAGATCGGCCATTTACTTTTTCACACACAATAAATTGTGCAAGTGAAAGCGCCAGCGGCAGCGATCCCGATCCCTCCTTTCCTAGAAAAAGCAAAGCATGGCTTAAACGGTTTTGAGAAACCAATTGAACCAATTGCCTTTTGACTTCCTCCTGGCCTATGACTTCTTTGAATTGCATGGCTGCGAATTTAGGGAATTCGAATTTACGGTATATGGTATACGGTATATGGTAATAGGTGAAAAAGAGAATTGGGTATGAAAGAAGCCATTCTTCCATACCCAATTCCGTAATTTCGTATACCGTATACCGTATACCGGTTTACCCCAATACCTTATTTCAGATACTTGGTAACTTCTTCACTCATCGGATTCACCTTGTTATTGATGACAGCGATGAGCTTTCCGTTTTCATCAAGCAAAAACTTGGTGAAGTTCCATTTGATGGGATCGGTTTCACCCAATTTTTGCGCCTCTCCAACGAGGTACTTAAACAACGGATGAATGTCATCTCCCTTCACCGAAACTTTTTCAGACATCGGGAAAGTAACACCATAATTCTTTTTGCAGAATTCTTCGATTTCAGTATTCGAGCCGGGTTCCTGTGCGCCAAAATTGTTTGCCGGGAAACCTACAATGACGAGTTTGTCTTTATAAGTTTCATACAATTTTTCAAGATCGGCATATTGTGGTGTGTTGCCACATTTAGATGCAGTGTTTACAATCAAAATTTTCTTGCCGTGAAATTTTGAAAAGTCAACCTCCCCTCCGGTCAGTCCCGGAACTTTGAAATCATAAATGCTTACGGCTGCACCCGTGAGCAGTGTCGCTAAAGTCAGAAATAATAGACGTAACATAGTAGAAGTATTATATGAAGTACACTACAAATATGGTGCAAATTATTGAGAACAGGCCCGAATCATCTACACCTTAACATGAAGTATTATTGTTTTTCATAACATCCGAGGTCGGGCGGTGGGATACGCGTCCTGCCATCAAGATCAGTATTGATGCCCAGGTCAAAACCTGCGTCCACCGCGGGAGAGGGCTTGGTGTTCAGGTGGAAGTCAAAATACCGTGTTCCAACACCGATACTGTCGAATTGGGGATCCATGTTGAGAAGTGGATTGGTAAAATTGATGAGATCAGGCGCCGTCCTGGCTTTGTATAGCACATGATTAAAATTCACAGTGAATGGATCAGATCCTTTCTTGCTGACAAATACTTCGTCTTCAACCGAGCCATTGTCTCCCCAGATGATGGAATTTTGAAAATTGACGGAGAGCGGGTATGTAAAAAGCTGGTTGTCTGCGCTGTCCCAGTTCGTCATGGCTACGGCAGGCTGCTTATGCAGCAAATAAAGATTAGAATATGCAGCAACCGTACACTGATCGATTTCGTAATTACCACCGTTCGCTATCAAAATATTAATCCCGCAATTGCTCACCAGGCAATTGACCGCTTTCAGACTGCTGTTAAGGCAGAGAATACCGGCATCATACGCATTGTCTATCACGCAAGAATTCAATATCAGCTTCGGCAAACCATTGCTCGCTGGTTGATTCACCACGAGTGCCTGGAATGCATTCAGCACGCTGGTATGCGTGAGCACATTTCCTTTACTGCTTTCGCGAAAATAAATACCGGGCCATCCTGCCGGAAGGTCTCGATAATCCCGGTCAAGCCTGTCGCCCCTGAAATTGATACTGTCAGAAACCGTGCCGTTGGCCAACAGCGTTCCGTCAACAATAATAGGTGCGTTGGCGTGAGAATAGATTCTGCAACCCGGGCCGATATTTAAGGTAACATTACTGTCAACGAGCAAGCCACCCAGGATCACATAGGGTAGATCATTTGTAAAACTTGTGTCTGCGGTGATGACCCTGCTGCGAAGGAAATGCGCATTTTGCCCGTAGGCTTCCAATTGCAAATATTCCTGGTTTGAATTAAAACTGATGAGGATGCTGTCTTGCACAATGAAAGGCAATGAGGCAGTGTTGGGATTGATAGTAACGGAGACGAAAATGTACATGCTGTCGTTGGCTGCAATTTCAAGATTAGACGCTTCATCAGTAGATGCTCCATCAACGTTGATCTTGAATGGCGAGGCTGGCCCGCCCATCAACTTGACACGGTCCAGTTTTAATTTCTGGTTGTTGGTATTAAATATCTTGAATTTTTGGGTGATGGAACCAGTCGAGGTGAATACGGTGTCGAAATGAAGCGTGTCCACCGACAAACCAATTCTTGCTTCCGTGCTGGTGTTGAAACTTTCTTTTTTGCAGCAGAGCAGCACAAGGGAAATGAAAATGATGGGTAAAAACGGGGTAGGCGCTTTCATTCAGCCAAAAATAACCTGTTTTTATCAATGGCGCCTAACCTCATTTGTCGGCGAAGGCAAAGCTTGCTACACTCAATTGAAGGCCGGGTATTTTGCAAAGCAGGTCTCCGCAAGCCTCAAGAGTGGCTCCTGTTGTAATGACGTCATCAACCAACAGGACGTGCTGATTTTCCAACGATCCGGAATTAACCACCTGGAATATGCCTTCCACATTATGCCAGCGTTCCCATCTTGTTTTGCGGGTTTGGGTTGCAGACTGCCGGTTACGAATAACCGAAGTTGTCAGCACAGGCAGCGTCCAGTACGATGAAAAACCTTCGCAAAGAACAGCCGCCTGGTTATAACCTCTTTTCCTTTGCCTCGAGGGAAAGAGCGGCATTGGAACGAGGGCCGTCACGGCCTCAAATCTCCCGGAGCTTTTTAATGCTTTTGCCATTTGCAAACCCATCCACCTTCCCAATTCTTCCTGGCCTCCATATTTCAATTGATGAATGAGTTGTTGCACGAGTGAATCACGCACAAAATAATAGGCGCTGGCTGCGGACAGAATCGGGAGACGCCCGGAGAAAATCTTTTCGACTTCATTACCGGTGTGCGCAGAGAATTCAAAATCCCCGAGATGATTTTCGCAATGCAGGCAAACCAATTGCTGGCTTTGTACGAGGTCGCTCCCACAACCCTGGCAGAGTTTAGGGAAGAACAAGTGTGTCAGGTTAGCCGTGATTTGATTTAGACTTTTCACTTCAAGCTCCTCAATTCATTCAAAACAACAGTTAGAATAGATACTTGTACAATTCGTCGATTCTGCCAAGCGTGACGATTTCGATCGAAAATTTCTGTTTCTCCAGTCCCTTTTGGTTGTATTTGCTGACGATGATTTTTTCGAATCCCAGTTTTTCTGCTTCGGCGATCCGCTGTTCAACCCTGTTCACCGCACGGATTTCTCCACTGAGTCCGACTTCGCCGGCAAAACAAAGTTGATGGGGTATCGGGCCATCGTCAAAGGAACTGAGCAGTGCTGCCACGAGCGCAAGATCAACAGCCGGATCTTCAATTTTCAATCCTCCCGCGATGTTGACAAACACGTCCCGGGTTCCGAAATGAAATCCCCCTCTTTTCTCGAGTACCGCGAGGAGCAATTGTACTCTTCTTGCGTCGAATCCACTCACAGTGCGTTGTGGTGTACCATATACTGAGGGTGTTACCAGCGCCTGGACTTCGATAAGCAGGGGCCGCATGCCTTCGAGTGTGGCACCAATTGCGATGCCGCTGAGTTGATCCTCTTTTTGTGTGATGAGAATTTCAGAAGGATTGGAAACCGGTCTCATGCCGCCGCTGTTCATTTCATAAATGCCCAATTCAGAAGTAGATCCGAATCGGTTCTTCAATGTGCGCACAATCCGGTATGCGTAGTGCTGATCGCCTTCGAATTGCAGCACGGTGTCGACCATGTGCTCCAGGATTTTTGGACCTGCAATGCTGCCGTCCTTGGTAATATGACCGATGAGGAAGACTGCAACGCCGGATTCTTTTGCGAAGCGCTGGAACTCGCCTGCTGCTTCCCTAATTTGCGATACACTGCCTGCTGCAGAATCTATATAAGGTGTCTGAATCGTTTGAATGGAATCGACCACCACCAATTGTGGTTTGAGTTTTTTGATCTCCTGGAAAATGGTTTGGGTGGAAGTTTCCGTCAAGAGGTAAAGATTCTTGTTGGTGATGCGCAGCCTGTCGGCGCGCATCTTCACCTGTTGTTCGCTTTCTTCACCGGTGACGAAGAGTGTAACCAGATCGGGCAACAACAAACCGATTTGCAACAACAGGGTTGATTTACCAATTCCCGGTTCACCGGCGATTAAAACGATACTGCCCGGAACGATACCGCCACCCAATACGCGATTCAATTCGGGATCGGGTGTGAGGATTCTTTCTTCTTCGGAGCTTTCGATGTCTTCGATGGCGATTGTCCGGATTCCCTTTTCTGCGGAGGGAAAACCGGACCAGTCATTTTCTTTTTTGGTTTGAGCCTTGTGAATGACTTCTTCGATAAATGTATTCCATTGATTGCATGAAGGACATTTCCCCAACCATTTTGCAGATTCATATCCACAGTTGCCACAGAAAAAAGCGGTTTTCACTTTACTCATAATCTAAAGATACTTGCTTGAGAAGATTCTGATTTCAAAATTCAAATTTGTGAACTGCGTCGAAAAAATTTCCATGATTTCCGCGCTGAAAAAACAATTCTCGTGTCAATTGAACGGATTGTTTGCCGCATGAAATGCGAAGGAGAAAAGGAGATGGAAAATCGTGATTTGAATGACGGATTTTGACAAAGTAAAAGGGCCAACTTTCGCTGGCCCTTTGTACTTACTAACCCATTAAATTCTTGCACTAAATTACAAATTGCCCACACATAACAAAATTAATTTTAGAGGGTGTGAATAACTTTTTGAATCTGAGAATTTTAGCATTTAAAATGGCATGGTTGTAAAATGCATATCAATTATAAGCTGATTATCAATATATTGTGAAGGAGTTCCCAAATCGGTCGATACTCAGTTGTCAATTTGACTTCATGTTTTATCCGATGTAAATCAAGCTCCATAAAGGTGCCAAAATGACCACAAAAACAGGGCAAAAAGGCTACTTTGCAGAGTGGCTGTTAATTTGATATTTAGCCTCAAAAACACATCAGAATTATGGGATCAATTTGGTTGGTTTCGCTGCTTTTTATAGGCATCAGTTTGCTTGTTTCTTTTCAGTTAAAATCGAAGTTTGCCCAATATAATAAGGTACTCCTTAGCTCCGGTTTAACGGGTGCCGAAGTGGCTCAAAAAATGCTCAAGGAAAATGGCATTTATGATGTACAGGTCACCTCGGTCGAGGGCATCCTGAGTGATCATTACAATCCCATGAACAAGACTGTCAACCTGAGTCCCGATGTATATAATGGAAAAAGCATCGCCTCGGCGGCCGTCGCAGCCCACGAATGCGGGCATGCCGTTCAGCATGCCACCGCCTACCCATGGCTAATGCTGCGCAGCCGCCTGGTACCCGTGGTCCAATTCAGCTCCAACCTAGTACAATGGGTGCTCATAGCGGGTATAATTATGATCAAGGTGTTTCCGGGATTGTTGCTGGCCGGAATCGTTCTTTTCGCCATTACCACGCTGTTTTCGGTGATTACGCTGCCTGTTGAAATTGACGCCAGCAACCGTGCATTGGCATGGCTGCAAAAGACAAATGTTGCCAACAGTGAAGAATACCCCAAAGCCAAGGACGCCCTGAAATGGGCGGCACTCACCTATGTTATCGCGGCCATCGCCTCCATCGTCACCCTCTTGCAGTATATTTTTATATACAACAACAGGCGAAACTAATCGAGTTTATATACCAAATGGCGGAACTAATCGCAATTTTTCTTAATATATTTTGTTCTCCCCGAGGAGGGCATTTTATGAACGGCCGTGCAGCATGTTGTACGGCTTTTTTGTCCCATATTTGGAAGGGTAATCAAAAACCCTTTATTTAGCAAAAAATTAACTGCTTAATTTAAAAATCAACAACATGAGAAAATTGTTAACCTTACTGGTTGGCAGTCTATTGCTTTTTTCGCAGGCAATGGTTGCTCAAACAAAAACAGTAAGTGGGAAAGTTACCGACTCTAAAGACGGCGCCCCGCTGCAAGGCGTAACGGTTAGGGTTAGGGGCGGTGGAAGCACAACCACCAATGCCGATGGAACATTCTCCCTCAATTCCAAAGATCCCAAAGGAGTCATTGAATTCAGCTTCATTGGCTATCTCCCCAAGACACTGGCAGTTGCCGAAAGCGCGATGAACATTTCGCTGGATGTAGATCCCAAAGCGCTGAGCGAAGTGGTGGTTACCGGTGTGGGTACGGCGACAAGCAAGAAAAAACTTGCTATCGCTGTTGAATCAGTAACTGCAGACAAGCTGCCTCCTGCTCCTACAGCAGACGTAGGTAACGCGCTGGTAGGTAAAATTGCCGGTGCTCAAATTTCCAGTGTTAACGGTTCACCCGGCGCTCCCGTAAATATTCTCCTGAGGGGTATCAACACCCTCCGTGGTGGTACGTCTCCCATGATCCTGCTGGATGGTGTGGAAGTTAGGGCGACCAGTCTTGAAACCCTTGACCTCACCAGCATTGAAAGAATCGAAGTGGTACAAGGTGCGGCATCAGCTTCAATTTATGGTGCCCAGGGTGCAAACGGTGTTATCCAGCTTTTCAGTAAAAAAGGAAAGCAGGGCAAAGTTAATATTGATGTTTCAAGCAGCATTGCTCAGAGTCAATTGATCAATTCCGGTGACGTTCACAAGGCTCGCTTCCACAGTTTCAACACCAATTCCAACAATGAGGTGGTAAACGGTAGTGGCGACCCCATCGTTTTTGATGAAGCTACCAGTTCTTATCAGGACAACGTAGTATGGAACAGTTTGCAGGTTGATAACGTAAACAACAAACCTTACGATAAGAACCTGAAATACTATGACCATTATAAGATGTTCTTTGGCAACGCCAATATTTATAATAACTCCATCACCGTTTCAGGCGGTCGTGAAAAGATGGACTTCTCCCTGGGTCTGACAGACAGCAGGCAGAATACCGTTTTCCTGCATAACGGTAATTACGCCAGGACAAACCTCACTTCCAATCTGGGTGTTGAATTGTTCAAGAACCTGCGCTTCAGAAGCATCACACAGCTGGCATATACAAAGAATACCCAGCTGGACCCATTTGGACGAAACATGATGTATGCGATCAACAACTCCCGTCCGTTTGCGAATTATGAATTCAAAGATCCGGATGGAAACTATGGCGCTTATTTTGGCGACGCTGTTGGCGTAAATGGTTACAACTTTAACTATGTAACTCAGTATTCCAACGTAAACGACAACAAAATTGATTTGTTCCAGAACTTTTCATTGAACTATAAATTTCCCAAGTTCGTAGAACTTGATGCCAAGTATGGTTTGAACTATCAGAACGACCGGATTTACTATAATATTCATGACCAGTCTGGAAACGTAAACGCAGACTACTGGCAGTACTGGGAGGAGTTTTATTCTCCGCGTACTTCTTATGGTGCACCCGCTACCAAGGATCAGTCAGGCGAAATCAATACGCAACAATACAATACGACTTTCCAGAACTTCCTGAGCACAGCTACCATTCGGTTTGACTTTGACAAGGACTTTCACCTTGGAATTCCTTTAAAGAGCACTACCATTGGTGGTTTCGATTTCAGAAAGAACCTGTTTAAACAATATATCACTTACGGACTTGACGCTCCTTCTTACACGCCATACACGGCCGACCAGATGGGACAGTTCAAAATCGTATCTGATCGTACGACGCCATTTGTTACTTATGGTTATATCTTCAGTCAGCGTTTTGAATGGGGCGATTTTGCCGGAATCACCGGAGGTTTCAGGTCTGACTATTCCTCTGCATTCGGCCAGGGTTCCAAACCTTTCACTTTCCCTCGTGGAGATGCTTATCTCCGACTCTCATCGCTTAATTTCTGGCGCGATGGTAGCTTGGGTAACCTCATCTCAGAATTTAAGCTGAGGGGTGCTTATGGTGAAGCCGGTATTCAGCCGGGAGCTTTTGACCGCTATGTTGTTTTGGATACTAAGAACCTGGGTGGTTCTAACTCCTTTGTATACCCGCTGACCAATCCTAACCCTAACTTGGGTGTGGAAGTTTCCAAAGAAACTGAATTGGGAACAGACATCTCGTTCAACGTTCTTAAAGGAAGCTGGTTAAAAAACCTGGATTTCCATTTTACATATTGGAAGAGACAAACTGACAATGCCATTTGGCCAATTGACGCGGCTCCGTCAACGGGTACGGGACAATACCTTGACAATGCATTCGGTTTGAAATCAAATGGTATCCAGGCTTCATTAAACCTGAACCTGTTGAGCAACAGGAAATGGAACTGGAACTTCACAGTAAACTTCGCTAAACAGTCTTCAGAAATTAGTTCAGTTTCCGGACCGGAAGTAATTGTAACCTCTAGTGCAGGTAGCAGTAACTACGTGCTGAAACCTGGTTACAAGATTGGTCAGCTGTTCGGCTTCCTTGGCCTCCACAGTGTAGACCAAATTGATCCCACGACCGGCCAGGCATACATCGACAAAGCCGATCAGGCAAGCTATACAGTTGCCAGCAACGGATGGGTTGTAGATAAAGCATCACGTCAGCCTTATTTCACACCCAACCAATACAGTTTTGGCGATCCCAATCCCAAGTTCAACATGTCATTCCTTACTGACCTCAGCTACCGCGGCTATTTGACCGTGGCAGTTCAGTTCGACTGGGTGAATGGCAGCCATCTGTACAACCAAACTAAAGAATGGATGTACAGGGATGGTATTAGTGGTGACTATGATAACCCAATTACCATTGACGGTAGTACAGGTGCTTACACAGCCTTCTATCGCGGCGTATATGCACAGGTTTCAAGGAACGGCACCAAGAATTACTTCTACGAAGATGCATCTTTTGGCCGCCTGAGAAATCTTGCAATTGGACTTGATTTCGCAAAATTGTTTAACCTGAGGATGTTCACTCATCTCCAACTGGTGTTGAGCGGACGTAACCTGATTACCCTTACCAAGTACACCGGAATGGATCCGGAAATCAGCTCAGGTGCTTTCAACTCCGCTTTCGACAGGGGTGTTGATCATAATACCATTCCCAACCTCAAAACATACCAGGTTGGTTTAAACTTTGGATTCTGATTACACTAAAACAAAACAAAATGAAACGAAACAAATTTTTATCAATAGTTCTCTTAGCGGTGGCGGCGCTTACGTCTTGCAAAAAAGAGCTGGACGTAAAGAATCCCAATCAGCCCACCGTTGATGCAGCTACGACAGAATCGGGGATTATCGCCCTCGCGCAGGGTAGTATCTATGTAAATGGATTAAACCAGGTGAAGTTTGGAGAGACTAGTTACCTCGCATTTGCTGCTACCGGTATTCATGATGTGATGGGTGATATCATTGGCGGAGAGGCCGCAAATGCCTATCTCAACCAATTCGGTTGCCCTCTTTCGGTTACCCTCGATGATGGATCGGTGATCCCCAACCCGGCTTCTCCGGCAAGGCAACCAGACCTCATCCGCCAGGTGAATACAAATGCACAGCAGGGTGAAAACTTCATCGTGTATGAATGGGCGTACATGTATAACATGGTCGCTTCAGCCAATGGCCTTCTCGCAAATGTTGGCGCGATTGATTTCGCCACAGATGCAGATACCAAAAAGGCAACCATTCAGGCCTGGGCATATTTCTGGAAAGGTTATGCTTATGCTCGCATCGGTTCCATTTATTATGCAGGAATTATCAATAATGATGCCTTCAAAACCAATGGCAATTACGTAACCAAGGAGGCTATCATTGCTGAATCTAATTCAAATCTTGACCAGGCCGCATCTGCATTGAGCGGCATCAGCAATGTTGGAGCTTACACGGATATGATGAGCAAAATCATCCCTGGTTACTTCCAGGTAGGAAAAGGCGGTGTTCCAGATCCTGACAACTGGAAAAGAATTATCAACACGCTGAAAGCAAGAAATATCCTGGTTAACAAGACCGTGACTGACATGACAGCTGCCGACTGGAGTAGTATTCTTACGCTGGTTAATGATGGCATCAAAGTGGATGATAATGTTTTCACTACCCGCACAAATGAGGCAGGTGACTACATGTCTGCAACGACAACCATTTCCGGTAAAACGCAGTCTTCACAAGCTGGTGGCGCTACATATAAGTTGAGTGAAAGATGGGTACAGGAGTTCAAGGCAGGCGACAAGCGCAAAGACAACAACGTATTGGAAACAACGCACTGGATCGGCAATAGTGATCGTGGTAATATTTTCAACACACGATATGCGCTGGTTAGCGGTGGTAATGGAGCTGCGGGCGTTGCCGTATATTCAGATGTTGAACCAGGTGCATACGAGATGTACATCAACGTGACCTGGGAAGAGAACGAGCTGATGAAGGCAGAAGCAAAGATCAACTCAAGCGATATTGACGGCGGACTTTCTGCTGTCGATGCTGTAAGGGCTAATCAGGGCGCAGGTCTTGCGGCCGTTTCAGGTACAGGTCTCACACTTGCGCAAGCGAAAGAAGAATTGCGTAGTGAAAGAAGGATTACGCTTGCATTCCGCGGACTTGCATTTTATGATGCACGCAGATGGGGTGTAATCAATGCCATTGGTTCGGGTGGTGGAAGAACAAAAGCAGTTGTGCTTGACAACTCCGACCATCTTAATACCAACGCAACGATTAACTACGATTTTCTTGATTACTGGGATGTTCCGGACAATGAATTGGCCTATAACCCACCTGCTGATGGCAGTGCGGAGGTTAAGAATCCAAAGCAATAAGTCGTGATTCTAATTGATAAAAAAAGACCACCGCGAGGTGGTCTTTTTTTTTGATTGTTGATTGTAGATTGTTGATTGCAGATAAAGTTTTCAGATTATGGACTTTGGATATTTGTTTAACCAAAATCTGAAATCCCAACACCACAATCTTTATCTACAATCCAAAATCCCCTCCAGTTCCGAACGGAACGTTCGGGCGGGCACAATCTAAAATCTATAACTTAATCTCTTCTTCGTTCTTATCAAAAAAGTGAAACTCTGTAAGGTGATAGTTGTTGTTGGCTATGACGTTGATTTTTTGTTTGTACTTCCAACGCCATTTTCTGCGGATGGAGAAGAATCCTTTGGTGAGATAGGCATATAAAATCGGGTGAACGACAACTGTCAAACCTGAATGCTTTTGCATGATCAGGTAACTCAGGTTCTTTTCGATTTCATCCTCGAGTATGAGTGTAGAAGAGATTTTGCCGGTGCCGTTACAGCTCGGGCAAACCTCTTGTGTATTAATATTCATTTCCGGCTTCATGCGCTGACGCGTAATCTGCATCAATCCGAATTTGGAAATCGGCAGTACGGCATGCTTGGCACGGTCGGTGCGCATAAACCCTTCCATCGCTTCCACGAGTTTGCGCTTGTTCTCGGGGAATTTCATGTCAATGAAGTCCACCACGATGATGCCCCCGATGTCGCGAAGCCTGAGCTGGCGAGCAATTTCCTCTGCTGCTTCGAGGTTGGTCTCCATCGCATTCTGTTCCTGGTTATTACTAACACTCTTGTAACCGCTGTTCACGTCAATCACGTGCAGGGCTTCCGTGTGTTCAATGATCAGGTAGGCACCGCTTGGGAGGTTCACGGTCTTACCAAAAGCCGCTTTCACCTGTTTGGTAATGCCAAAATGGTCGAAGATGGGTGCGCCGTTATGATAATAGGATACGATATCAATTTTGTTCGGCGCTATACGCTGAATATAGCTCTTGGTATCGTTGAAAATATTCTTGTCGTTGATCACGATCTTGTTGAAATCTTCATTCAACAGGTCGCGAAGAATGCTTGTGGTCTTGGTTTGTTCACTCAGGATCTTACAGGGAGCCACCGCCCCTTTCAGGTTTTGCTGGATAGACTTCCAGCTACTGGCCAGGCTCATGAGGTCTTCGTGAAGTTCAGCGGTATTCTTGCCTTCTGCCGCGGTTCGCACAATCACGCCGAAGTTCTTCGGCTTGATGGCTTCCACTATCTTCTGCAGTCGCCTCCTTTCTTCCGAAGAATGAATCTTACGGGAAACGGCAACGATATCGTTAAATGGAGTGAGTACAACAAATCGACCGGGTAAAGACAGTTCGCAACTAAGACGTGGACCTTTTGCAGCAATGGGCTCTTTTAGGATCTGCACCAAAATGTTCGGACGATTGCCCAACACTTCGTTGATTTTGCCAGTCTTCACAATCTCGGGTTCCACTTCAAACCTTCCAAAGTCAAAACCACCTTCAGTTTTGTCATTGATTGCAAACTGGGTAAATTTTAAAATGGAGCGGGCGTAGGGACTGAGGTCGGTATAGTGTAGAAATGCATCTTTTTCAAATCCAACATCCACAAATGCAGCATTTAACCCAGGAATAAGTTTTTTTACTTTTCCCAGGTATAGATCGCCCACGGCAAAGCTGGCATCTGCTTTTTCATTGTGCAATTCTACCAGCCTCTTGTCTTCGAGCAGGGCGATCTCCACTCCTTGTGGAGCCGCATTGATAATAAGTTCCTTGTTCAAGTACGATCACTTTTAATCAATCATCACATATCCAAACGGGGAGCTGATAGGAGGTTATCTGGAGGAAAGTTCGTTACCAAATTAGTTGATGAGGACAGACAAGCAATCTATCAGCAAAGTTAAGAAAGCCAGGAAGCCCAATTCGCTTGCCCGGCGTAAAGTCGTAGCGATAAAAAGAGATTACTTATTCTTCTTCTTATGGCGGTTTTTGCGCAACCGCTTTTTCCTCTTGTGAGTGGCAATTTTATGACGTTTTCTCTTTCTACCACAAGGCATACTGAATGATTTATTTAGTTAAAAAATTATTTTTTCAATGAGTTAATTCTCTCTTCAATTTCATGCAAGGCCTCCGGGCGATTCACAAATTTCTTTCCGGCTTCATACCATTTCACTGCATTGGCATTATCGCCATTTCTCTCATACGCCTCGGCCAAAAGGAACACGGCTTCGGAATTTGTCGGCTCCGCGCGAACAACCTTCTCTAAACGTTCGATCGCTTTCTCAAATTGCCCCGATAAAATACCACCGTATGCAAGCATAAATTGTGCATACATGTTGGTGGAATCCCTGGCGGCAACATCTCTGATGCGGGTGATGCCAGCCATTGGTGCTCCGTCGCCGGCAGCGCCAAAAAAATAGGTGCTTCCCAGTCCGATTTGGCTGGAATCGTTTGTCGGATTCTTCTCCAGCGCCTTTTCAAAAAGATCTTTTGCCTGTACGGCCATCCAGGTGCGAACGCCGGGTGTTTCCACGGCCTTCAGTTCCTGCAAAAATAAATTGGCTGCAAAGGTGAGGCTTTTTTCAGAATTTACCAACTTCGCCTTCTCTCCTATATAATAGCAAAACAGCGCATCAGACTGGGCTGAGTCGTGCCAGAAGTGGGCTAATTCATCATAAAGTTGAACCTTCTGCGTTTGCAGGTCCCCTCTCACAATTGAGTTTTCCATTTGTGTCACCCTGGCGAGCCGGGAAGGGCTGAGGTTTGCCTTTTCTGAGCTTATAATGGCGGCTATATCAACCGTTTCCACCGTACCTGTTGCCTGTTTGGGGGCGGGCATAGATTTGGGATCAGGCTTGGTTCTACCGAAAAAGTAGAGGGAAGATAACAATACAAGGGCACCTGAGATTACAATCAGCTGATGCTTATTCACCGAGTCTTAATTTGGACTGCAAAGTTACTGGGGATTCTGGGGATTTTCCTGCTCGGTACTGAGTTTCTTTACTTCCTGAACGAATTCTTTGGCTGGCTTGAATGCAGGAATAAAATGTTCGGGGATATAGACAGCGGTATTCTTCTTGATGTTCCTGCCGATTTTCGCAGCCCTTTTCTTCGTAATGAAACTACCGAAGCCGCGGATGTAAATATTCTCTCCCTTGGAAAGGCTCTCTTTCACTTCCTTGAACATCGTTTCCAGTGTAACCAAAACATCTACTTTTGGAATACCAGTTTTTTCTGAAATCTGGTTGATTAAATCGGCTTTTCTCATTTGGCTTAGTTTAAGTAAATGATTTCCAGCGATAAAATAAGAAAATTA
>Ga0157376_10000268_pt1 | contig 35439 bp, 55 predicted proteins | sample M45metaG_FD_121801 | JGI IMG/M metagenome (GOLD analysis project Ga0157376, IMG submission 121801) | Miscanthus rhizosphere microbial communities from Kellogg Biological Station, Michigan, USA - M4-5 metaG | ecosystem: Host-associated > Plants > Roots > Rhizosphere > Soil | place: USA: Michigan...
CGCGGGCTGGTCGACTTTCCGAGGAATGCTCCGCTACAAGGCCAGCAGGCACGGAGTTAAATACAAGGAAGTTGATGAATTTCGGAGTACCCAGATCTGTTCTCACTGTGGAGTCCTTCCACCGGAGAGGCCGAAAGGTATCGCAGATCTTGGAATAAGGGAGTGGGTATGCTCTAACTGCGGAACGTCGCATGATCGCGACGTTAACGCAGCGAAGAACATCCTCGCAACCGGGCTGAGTGCTCAGCCTCTTGTAGAAGGAAGCCGGGCTGCCCATGGGCGTTAACCGGATAAGCACGGGTCATGCTTCAGCTATAACGGCGCAACGGTTCTTCGATCCTCGCGTTCATCTTCCGCCAGCCTGGCAAGTACTTGTCCATTAGATCGTAGAAGTGCTGGTCATGCCCATCAGTCCTATGGTGTACGAGCTCGTGCACCACGATGTACTCGATGTAGCGCGGAGGTAGCTTTGCCAGCTCAGTGTTGAAGGTGATGTGATGCGTTGCTTTGTTCGACGACCCCCAGTACATCTTCATCTTCCTGAGGTCCCAGTCGACCGAAACGCCCAAGATCGGCTGCCACTTGTTGACGAGCCTCTGGATACGAGATCGGAGCTTCTTGTGCTCCAAGGACTCGTTCAGATCAGAAAGCAGTGTGGCCCACTTCATCGTGAGCACCCTTCTTCAGGGCCAGCTACGATCTCTCTTGCACAGGTCACGTAAAACGGGTTCATGCTTGGGGCTCGATCGCCATGATAACTGACGAGCGGGAGCACCGCGCGAAATCTCTACCAAGATCGACGGGATGCTCTTCGCGTAACACTGGTCGCGTATTATCCCACTTATGCAGTTAAGGTGAGCGACTAGTACGCTCACACTGGACAATCACAGCCAATTCAATTCACCTTCTTGAGCATGAACTGGGATGGAAACGTGACGATCCCACCTCCACCACCGCCAATGGGTCTCGCGTAGATCCATCCTGAGCCATCTCCGCGATGCGTACGATCAGGTATTTCTTACGGCCCTTGATGTCGATACGTTGAACGATATCTCCCACGGAGAAATGCATGGCGCGACGCTCCTTTTTAAGCATGGAGATTGTAATATCCAAGCCTTAGGCGCCGCCACGTCCCGGGAGCCTACCCGCCACCACACCATCAGGGCTGCGCAGCCGCGCATGGCGACGCCGCCATGTAGGCAGGTAGTGATCCATCAGCGCATAAAAGCGGGCATCATGCCCAGACCCTACGGGTCCCTCATCCAGCACGAGGTGCATCAACTCATGCACCACCACGTACTCGAGGGCCGCATCCGACATGCCTGCAAGGGCCTGGCTGACCCACAGTCTTCGATCACGGGGGTTGCTAGAGCCCCACGACGTCATTTTCTTGATGTGAAACTCACGGAACGCCACGCCCAAGATCGGCTGCCACTTGTCGAGGATCTTCTGGATGCGCCTGGAGAGGCGGGCACGTTCCCGGTGATCCGCGATCTCGCGATCTAGTTGACCCGAAGACTTTGAGAAGAGCCTCATGGAAAACAGAATTCCTGCAAGTTGTAGCAGTTGCACAACCCTACGCAAAGCTTGCGCTTCGAAGGAACCTGAAAAAACACCATCCTACCTAGGAGCTGCTTGTTCTTGACACAATTGGCGGGGAGAGAACGGCACGTGTTAGGTTGAAGGTTCCTCTCACGGAGAAGTTTACCGATATGTCCTGGTTGATTACATTCACCATCCCCGCCGCGGGCGCTGCACTCTTATTGATCGGCTTGACCGTACAATGGAAACACGGGCCGCTGCTGACCGCCCTGATATTCATGCTGAGTGTGCCTGTACTGGCTTGCCTCGGAGATGCCCCAAGGGCCACAGATCCGGTTCCCGACCCCCTAGATCCGGGCTGTGCAGATCCCAAGACGTGCGGTGATCCGCGACCCCAGGGCGTTGATGCCGGGCTAAGTCCGCTAGATCCGGACTGTGCAGACCCCAAGACGTGTGAGGTACCAAAGACCGAGGGCGTGGACACCCGTGCGCGCCCCCTGGACTGTTCAGACCCCAAAACGTGTGGAGAGCCCAGGCCGAAGATTTTTGATGCAGGTACAAGCGCGTTCGAAGGGGCGCGGTCGCAAGATGTGGATACCAGCGCACGTCCACTGGACTGTGCGGATCCCAAAACGTGCGGAGAGCCAAGGCCCAAAAAGCTCGATGCCGGACCAAATACCTTGGACCACGATCCTCGTTGAGAGGGCGCGCCATATGGGCCATATGGCCCGACGCGGAGACGCGGGGACTGCAGCGGCCCTGCTCGCCGCCGAGTCCGTCACGGAGCCGATGTACGGCGGTCGTCGGGCGCCTCGGCCCGATCCGACGGGTCAGCCACCTCCCATGACGCCCGCCTACCTTCCGGCGACCAGCGCGCGATGAACCAAGATCCAGCGTCAGCGGTCCACCCGACCAGAGCGGCGTGGAAGGCCTCACCGTCGGGCTGATCTCCGACGTACGTGACGCGGACCTCGACATCACTGCACGAGCGAACGACGTCGAATCTTCCGAACGAATCGGACAGCGCACGACCAGAGACGCCTCCGGGCCTGAGCTGCTCTCGCCCTTCGATACGAAGGGTCTCGACGCGCCAGGCCTCTGAAATTCCACCAACCACGAGTCGCTCAGGCAGTAAGGAGATGCCCGTCCTCATCGTGACCGTAGTAGTCTCGCGCGGCAAAACGTCGATACCAGTGCTCATCGGCAGGATCTGGTAGTCGCTGCTATCCCCCTTCCCTTCCGACCCGAGCTCCAGCACGATCAGGCCGCTCGTCGACGGCGCAAACGACGTCCGCGCAGAAAACGACTGGATCTCTCAAGCCATCGCGCGGGATCTGCGGACGCCGAAAGAAGTGGCAGACCTTCCGAAATTCCGGCTCCGTCGCCTCGAGCTGATCCGCGATTCGAAGGAATCGATCGCTCGACAAGAGCGGACATCCCCGCCGATCTTTGGCGAGCCCGACTCTTACCCGGAGGCTCCCCACCGTTTCGAAGATCTCGTAGATCTCTCCATCCAGACGAAGCAAGAGTGCGCGATCCTCTGGGATCTCACGCACGCCCTCCAGGACGCGCACCCCAGGAGCGCGTCCAGCCCACTGTTCGGGATCTTCACGCTCCAACGCACGGGCCAACCCCAGGCGGTGGAGGGTAGAAGCCCCGCGTGAGCAGAAGGTGAGAGCCGCGAACAGCGGAGTAACGATGGCTGTTCACGCACCCCTCGGAAGCCTTGGCAGAGGGGTCACGTTGAACGTTCAATCGTGCCACGCCACAGCCTCGACGGGGTACGCGATAAACGTGCCCTCGTCCCCCGCGACAGCCTCGACAGATCGCAGCACTATTCCTCGCCGTCCAGAACCTCAAGGTACGCGTTAAACGCCCCCTCGTCCCATTCGGCAGCCTCGACAGATCCGGTCTGATAGGGATTATCCTCGTCCGGAACATGCGGCTCATCGTCCCGACTTCCCATCATGTACACGACGAACCCGCGCTGACGAGGTGACAGCGCGGCAAACCGTTCGGCGGTCATCACAGGTAAATCCTGTCCACCCTGAACGGCCACTTTGACTTGCATCTCGGACACGTGTGCGCATAGACCCCGGGCGAGAGAGAAACAAGTGTCGGGGGTTCATGCTCGGAATGACGACACGGTTGCGGGGCTTCGGCAATTTTTCTGATGTGCATGGAAATATTCCCTTAGCCGATTCTTCTGCCAGCGGTCAACAGCCGCTTGTCCGATCAGCACATGGCGGAGGTACCCGGATACGCAGCGCTTCAGTGTCGTACACTAGCAGATACGGGTATTTCAATACCCGGTTTCCAAAGTCACAGGGTTAGCTTTATAACAACTGGCATGCAGTTCGCAATGCTGAGAATGTCATGAGAAAACAGACTTTCATCGAGAAACTACGGCATTTCGCAAAGGTCGAAGGAATCGGCGTCCCCGATGAATATGGACACGCGGACTACCGACCGTCTGTGCGCTCAGGTCCAAACACACCAGGAGCGCCCTGGCAAGCGTGCGTGGACATGATCACCGAAGTCACTAACAACTGGGACATCGACAAGTTGCAGCGTCGCGACACCGTGAGGATCGCCTAGTCATCACCGCCATGGCAACCGACGGCAGGGTATCCATATACCCGTCTCTCAAACACCCCACGCGCGTGAACATTCCCGGCATACCTTCGCAATAACCAGACTTAGGGTTGTTTATTTGCAAATACTTACAGCTTCCAAGATCTGGCATACGCCGCGCAATAGACTGCAAGCATGAACTTCGAAGCCGCCCTCAAGTTCGTCGCTCCACTCACCGACCCCCGAGCCGGTTACTGTAACATGTCCGCCGACTACGACTGCAATTGCAGCAAGTGCTCGGCCCTCACCCGCGCACACTGGTTCATCGGAGCTTTCATCTGGTCGATCGCGACAGCTGCCGCACGGGCCGAGGTGGAAACAGCCCTAGGGGGTCTCAAGGGACTTGCCACGATGGGTTGGGCTATCGAAGCAGCCCTCGCCCCCGGACAAACGCTGCGGGCCCTTGCCCTGTGGGCTGGCGATGCCTGGGGATCCTCCAACGGCGACCTCAAGGGGAGCTACTTTCGCGTCGTAGGAAAGCGCGGCAATGCCGCGAAACACGTCGGAAAGGTCGGCATGGTCAAGTGGGTTGGAGAGTCAGACGGCGGTCCCCGCTGGGCCCCGCGCGCGCACTCAATACGGCTGGGTCTTCAGATCGAAGGAGAAGCCAAGCTCGTCTACGTTACGCATGCGCAGTGTGAGAGGTTGCCGACGCCGCCAGAAGTAAAAATGGCGCGCCTCGAAACTAAGATCGTCAGCGAAGCTATCGCAACGCTTCGGCCAAAGTGGGAGGGGACGGTCCCCAAAAAGTCCAGCAAGGAATCACGGGCAAAATGGCTTGGGCGGTGTCCCATCGCCTATATCATCTCGGGACGAGAAGCTGGTAAGGTGGGATCCGTCTTCTGGGTAGGTGCTGACAAGAAAACCGGGGAAATGACCCGCCTTGGAATTGAATGTAAAGACATCGTATGGGTGTCCGCGTACGACTGCGCGAATACCCTGATGGCCGAAGTGCCTGCTTCAGAAAGAGTCCAGATCGAGCGCGTGGCGGCAGACGCCGCGATGGAGGGCAACATGGACGCGGCGCGGGCGCTCCTCGGACAAACACGGCGACCTCTAGCATTTCCGCTGCAAGCCTCCGCAGACGATGGGCCGTCATACACCGACACATTCACGGAATAAAGCGTGTCGAAGCCGCACAAGAATCCAAATCTAGTGAAGCGGCTCTCCAGCGCGGCCACGCGGAAGCTAGAGACGATCCTTCGCTTCGGCGCGACAGCCCTCCGGGACCAAATCTTAGACGAAACACTCAACAAGCACGCAGAGCGCATCGACGTCGACGACCCCATGATTGCCCTCGAAGCAGCAAGCTCACTCAATACTGCGAGAGAGATCGCCGTCAAGCTCGGCAACGCGTACCAGCGCGCACTCCTGACCGGCTTCAGCCTCTCACACTGGTACCAAGCGTGCGGGCTCGACGCACACGGCGAGCTATACGACGTAATTTTTACCAAGGAGGAAGATCATGCGTAAAGCCGTACGTGACGCCCCGGCGCTGCACCCCGCTTTCTCCCAGGTAGCGCTGCTAAGGCGAAAGACGATCCGCCTCAAGGACTGGAACCGCGCCTGCCGCGGACGGAAGGACGGCGCGATATTCGACATTATCTTTGCCATGGAAAGCACGATGCTATGAAGGCAGCTGGCAAATTGATCTGCATGGCGATCGCCGACGAGCCCTCGACCAGCACCGAGCGCGTTCCGTTAAACCCGACACGCCTCCCGCTCCCTCCGCCGTTTCCGATCGGCACGCGCCTACGCTGCATCGAGGGCCACGACGCGTACGTCGCCAGCGTTGAACGGCCAAGGGACCGCAAGGCGCACCCCGAGGACTGGGTGCGCATCTCGGGACGCGGGATCGAGGTCACGATTGCCCGTGTCGAGCCGGGGCGCCAAGGAACCGGGCAACAGCTCCATGACGAGGACGGCCCGATGTACCACGCGGATGGAGAGCCGATACTTTCCGAGACGGAAGACGGCTACAGCGTCTATCACGTCGTGCGCGGCACGGGGCCTGCTGCGAAGATGAGCGGTCGATGTATCTTTCCAGCACATGCCCAAAAATGGCAAGTGTTGTCGCCCGATCTTGTCCGCGCGGGGGATTTCATCACTGAAGGCTTCGGAGGCTACGGTCTCGTCCTCACGAGCGGCGCGAAGACGTTCGTCGTGATCTGGATAGGGGGCTTTACCACACGCTACAGGCACGGCATACGTGCCATCCGCATCGTACCCGCCTCCAAGCTAGACGCGTGCTCGCGAGATCACCTTCTCCAAGAGGCGGAAGCTGCCCGACGAGAGCGGCAAGCTGGAGCGCGAATCCGGAGGGGAACGGTCTCACCGCGAAGATGACCTCCAGCAAAGCATCAACAACCTGTAGGAGTTGTGGTCACGCATTCGCACATCACCGTGAACTTGACACACGCCTCCTCGAAGCTTAGCTGAGCGCATATCCCGCGCATCAAGACGGCACGCCATGCAACTGCCCAGGCTTCGTACCCCTGGAACTGGACAAGGATTGGAATTCATGACAGCGCAGATGCTCTGCTCTTGGTGTCGTAACCGCTCTCAAGAAGACATTCTAGCAGAGGCCAAACGTCTACTCGACAAGGGGTACTACCAAACGAGCCGCCGGTACCGGATGCTTGCGCGGCTGCCTGATGACAAAAACGGACAGGAGATCCGTAATTTGATCGAGGCGCAGATTGGAGATTGCTACCTTCGAGTCTACGCTCCAGAAAAAGATCGGGTAACCGTCGCATGTCACCGCGTATTCGAAGCCTTCCGAAACCTCGGTGGTGCAACTTACCTTGCAGCGCGCTTTCACCCAAAAGAGCAAAATGCTGACTGCTGATACAATCACCGACGAGCAGATCATCGAGCTGCGCGACGCTCCAATCAACGGGGACAGTAAAGCGCAGTGGTCCAGGATTTGTTTGTGCAATCTTGCCCTTGGACGGGACTGGCCCGAGCAGCCCAGTTGGCGGGTGATGGCAGCTCGCGGCCACTGTGCTGAGATCATCAACGAACAAAAGCAAAGAGCATGGACACACCAAAGACAGCGCTAACCTTAAACGACATCCGACGCCACAGATCGCCTTGTCGCCGCGCACACCGCGAGTAAACCCAGAATCATCACAAAGCATCACGATTTTACTATCAAATCGGTCGAGTTCCGCCAGCCGTATTACATTGACGGGATGTTCATCTACAGCGGCTACAATGTCTGTTCTGAAGATGGCTGGATCGACGTCATGCCGGGTGCGATCTGGTTCATGACCCTCGTCGATGCGATGAACGGAATTGACTGCTTGATCGAGGCAGGAGGAACACCGCGCGCGCCCTATCAGAAAGACGATGACGTAGGACAACGGTTTTGGAAGTTGATGAAAGCCCGGCGCGCGAAGTCGCCATGATTAACTTTCGCGCAGCCATAACAGCCGATGACCGGGGTTACACATGACAGCCGAAGATCTCGCCGACCTCGTGCGCAGATATCTGAGTGCAGAGCTAAAGGCCTCATCAGCTCCGTGCCTGCACCGTTATCGTGGAATCGTCCGCGAACGAGAGGTGGCACGTCGCCAAAGGGAGTGGATCAAGTTACGCTCAGAACTTGAGCAAGCGGTTGCCCTAAACAATTTCACGGATGCGCCATGCCCTCCAAAACAGACCCCAACGCCCAACAAGAAATCCCGCCCGGCGTGAAAATCCTACCAGGCAGCCGTGTGCTAAAGCACGAAAAAACACTCCGCGGGTGGAAGCTTCACTGGTGGCACGCGCAACGGTTCGCTCGGCAGATCACGCGATGGTGGCGCCCACGCATGATGTCAAGAAATGCCCCGGATGGCTGGATCACAACAGACATCGAGCGCTGGTCGTGGCGGCGTTGGCGCTGGGAACCCTACGAGTCACGGCGCCATTTCTCGCGATCTAATAAGTGATCGTTGAACTTCCAAACGCACAGCGGTCGAGAAAGCCGTGACCCGGGCTCTGAAGGCAACGCACAACCCACAACCACAACGAGCACGAATCCCACGCCAGCGATCCGTCAACCGAGGCCCAATGCCCCAGCGCGTACAGGGGACATGAGGAAACGGATACGGATGCTGGATGATGGACCGACTAGCCATACGGCCTACATACAGCGTCAGGCCCGATAAAAGCAATACCTCCGATAGATGGGCAGCTCTTGTTACTCTTGTCAACGTTCCGCTGTACATGTTAACGACACCGAAGGACAATAGACACCATGATCCGGATCCACCAACGCCTCGCCGTTCGCATCTCCCTCGCATTAACTTTTGTGGCACTTCCTGCCCTGGGCGCCGTCGCCTGGTGGATCGCCGATGGCGAGGCCGCCGAGATCGAAGACCTCACCGTCCAGAAAGGACGGGTCGCCGCCATGGCAGGGGCACGCGCCTACCAGACCGTACTCGAGAACGGAATCGCCACCGGTGAGCTCAAGCTGAACGATCTCCTGAATCCAACCTACGAGAAGATTGATTTTCCAGGCATCAAGCCGCCCGAAGACCCTAGGTTTCACACAAAGTTCGATGCCTATACAGACTCGCATGGCATCCAGGGCATCGAGGACCAGATCCTAGCCTCAAGCCCGGAATTCAGTTACGCCAGCGGCATCGACCGCTACGGCTATGTCCCGACACCCCACAAGAAATTCGATGAGCCCCCAACCGGGGACCCTGCGCATGATCGCCAGGTTTCTCGGCAAAAGCGCAAGTACAACGGTGAGCAGCTCCAGGCCGCCAAGTTCATCTCTTCAGATCACGAGCCAACCCTGGTCCTACCGTATACGCGGGACACCGGCGAGATGGCTCTCGATGTCGCGGCTACGATCTTCGTGCAGGGCCATCCATTCGGGGCGTTCCGTGTAGGTGTGCTGCGCGACGGCATCATCGCGAGACAACGAGTCCGAATCGCCTCGCTGACGGGAGCGTTTGGAGTCCTCGCCCTGGCAATGACTACCTTTATCTTCCTGATGTTGTATCGATCTATCCGTCCGCTGGAAAACCTGGCGGGGCGTGCGAACATGATCAGCATGGGCGAGGGGACCAACGAGCCCATCCGCTCTGATCGGACCGACGAGATTGGGCAGATGGCAAAGTCGGTGAACCGCCTGCGCGCTAGTTTGGCGGCTGCGATGAAGAGGCTGGGGGAGTAGAGAACGGTGTCCACCTCGACCTACAAGCACGTGCGGACGTTGGAACTGCCCAAGCTGAATACCGCACGCTATCGCTGGAGAAACCTCTGCGTCCAGATACAGCGGACACTCTCGGGCCACTACCGCGCAGTCCTCATTGATCTAGAGGAATTTCGTGGAGAAGCTTTGGACCAGACCCTCGCGATCAACGATCTTGCGAACGAGTTAGAGCACGTAGCTGCCGAGATTCGGCGCGAAAGTGGTTCTGTTGTTCCCAATCTCGATCGTGTACGGGCAGTCTACGACGCTGTCTGCGCATGGCGCGCGCAGATACAGCTTGTACCCTCCTCACAACTGACCCAGGACATGCTTTGCAAGATTGATGCAGCGCTCGCTTCCGAAGAAGCGTAATCCTGCCGACACGGAAATTCGAGAGCTTCGAACGAGACAACGCCGAGCCGGCAATCACATCAACGTGGACGAAATCAAAGACGCACGGGCAAGGTGTGCTGCCGCCATCAATCGCGGGGAATGACGAATGACTGACAAGATCTTCCTTCTGCCTGATGAGAATGCCCTGGTGCCAGTGCCCCGCGCCCAGTTCGTTGCGGACCTCATCGCTACCGTCCCTGAGGACTGGTCCGACATGAGCGGGATGCTCGTCGCGAGAGATCCCACCGCAGCCTGGAATACCGGGTACGCGTTCAACCGCTTTGGCACAGGTGTGCAAATCGTAGGTCGCCGGATCACCCATAACAAAATCGACGAGGCTCCCCGACCAGACTTGGCCGCACTCCTCATCGAGCGCCGGGCTCCAGGGTTTATCACATTTGATGATACAGGCTTCTTTGACGCCAAGCAGTTTCTCGTTGCACACTCCCTCGCCGTTGGTTTTCTCCGGCAGGGCTACCAGGGTTGGCTTTCAATCAACAACGGGAAAGGTCGCAAATATGCCGATCAGAAACCTGCCCAGATCGATCTCCACCAGCGCTACTGGAATCGGCTAGTCGACAAGGGTCCTTGTCGTACCATGCCACCAGCCGTTGTGCTCTCGTGGGACGAGGGTCTTGGTGGAAAACTCTCGCAACTCGAGCCTGTTCACGCGATTTGTTGTCGGGCGCTCCAGGAGTGGACTGATGATCTAAGCAACCTGGGAGAGGCTGCTTATGTCTGAGGAGTTCATGTTGCGTGTGTCGTGGTCAACCAACAAGCACACCGATAACCAACCCAGCCACACACGCCGCGGGGAAATCATGCTCGATCTCGGCTTGCCGTTTCACGCTGGAGACGACTTCACAAACAAAGAGATGCAAGAAATCGCATACGCGACGAAGATGGCGGCATTGCGAGCGCTGCGCCGTCGTCGTAAGCGCGATACAAAAGTGAAGAAATGAAAAACTTGGACCGCTCGACTCCATGCAAGGATGGCCATGTTCTGCGTCCTCCGGGAGCGTGGCCAAACGAGAAACCATGGGATGGCTGTCCCCCGACTGTATGTCAATGGTGCGGCTCGACGCGACTGGACTTCCAGCGCTACGGCTGCAATTATGCTTGGTGCGCAGACTGTTACCGTCAATCGGACCCCGTATCAGCAACCGCCTGCTGGGCTGCCATGCAATTCGTTCGCGGCATGGGAGGGAACGCCCAGACCTGGGACCCCCTCGGTGACATGGCCGATCAATTACGCGCCAGCAAAGCGACGGCAGATCGGCCAGATCTTGATCTTGAACTGCCGGACATGAGCCATGGTGCGCGCACTCGCGCGCTGTAAACGGCATCCGCGCGATCGCATTGCTGCAGGAATGGGCCATGGATACCTGCAACCCGCAACAGGAGAGAAAACGACGATGACCGCTAATTCTCCCATCATCCGACAGCGCATACGCGTAATGGAAGCCCTGCAGTTGCCCGAGGTGCTCGACGGATCGAAGTGGATCGCGATGTCGCTCCCGGGTGGGCGCGTGCTTCCTTCACAGACCCTCGGTGTCGATGCGGTCCGCGGCAAGATGTACTGGTGCGATGGGATCTATGAACCACGGGCCATGTGTCCGTCCCACTTCGGAACCGAGGCCGCTCTCACCCTCCAGCAGTTACTAGGATACTGCACGCTGGTTGATGCCGCGAAGACGCCTGACTAACGTTTTTAAAATGGCAACATTGAGAGCGCCGCAAGCGCATTACAAACGTGAAGGAAGATCCGTGATCCTGGCAGACGGCACCGCCTTAATCCTGGTCGATCGGCTGCGCGCTGTCTTCTGGCCGCGTATTGTACGTACGTGGATGACAGATACACGCGATGTGCCCCCACAGATGGACTATATCGCGGAATCGTCACGGCACGCTCATAAGGACTATGACCGCGGGCGCATCTTGCATTTTGCTAACTGGGCATCGTGCTCGGAACGAAGCTTACGTTTCACGCTCCGGTTCGACGACGCCGGTAGATACGACTCCCTACGGTCCCCACAAAGGTCTGCCGCTGCCGCTCCACCTAGCGATGTGGCCTGCCGAGCATGTCGTCAAGCAACGACACGAATTGTCTTGACAAAGCTTTCAGCATCGTAGGCCGCATGCGCCCGCTTTACGTGCGTCTGCTGCCACACTTCAACAACGCGGTCCGCGTTGACCGTGTCTGCACATCTGATTAAAAGCCGTACATTACCGCCTATATCCACTTGCATCGATCAACGCACTTATACGACGGCTGTCGTCACCTTTGCTATCATGACGGGCATCCATGTCGACCCGTCCCGACGACGTCTATCCTGAAGAGCCTACATCACCGTCCTCTCCCTCTTCACGGAGAGTGCCATTTGCAGAGAACTGGGACAGATACGAGCTGCTCGACTTTCTAGGCAAGGGCGGCATGGGGTTGGTCTATCGTGCCCGTGATCGGCGCCTGGGGCGCATCGTGGCAATCAAGTTTGTTTTGGAGGCCAACGCGAAGATGACGGCGCGTTTCCTCAGCGAGGCCCGAGCCCAATCTCGAATTGATCATCCAAACATCTGCCGAGTATACGAGGTAGGCGATATTGCTGGGCACGCATACATCGCACTGCAGCTTGTCAAAGGTGAGTCCCTCCAGCGTGTCGCTCGTCGACTCTCCCTCGACGAAAAAATCTCGGTGATGCGTGACGTGGCCAAAGCCATCCACGAAGCCCATCGACTTGGAATTGTGCATCGCGATCTCAAACCCAGCAACGTGCTCATGGAGCGCGATTCCGATGGACGGTGGTTTCCAGTCGTAATGGATTTCGGGTTAGCCCGTGAGCTTCCCCTTGATCCAGCTGCGCCGGACTCCGAGTGCATCCAAGGAACCCCTTCGTACATGTCCCCTGAGCAGGCAAGGGGCGACATCTGCGCAGATCGTCGCTCCGACGTCTACAGCCTCGGAGCTACGCTCTATGAGCTGGTAACGGGGCAAGTACCTTTCGCTCCAGCCTCTGCCTCGCAGACAATGGTCCGCCTCTTGAGCGAGGAGCCGCCGACCCCACGCAGTCTTTCGCCAAATCTCCCACCCGATCTTGAAACCGTGATCCTCCAATGTCTGGCCAAAGATCCGGCGCTTCGCTACCCTTCCGCCAGGGCTCTTGCCGATGACCTCGAGCGTTACCTCGACGGAGAGCCCATTTTGGGGCACCGCCATCCCGCGTGGCGTAGGGCAAAAACGACAGCCCGTCATCATCCTGTCTTGACAGCCGTTGGAACCTGTCTGCTGGTTTTTATAGTGGTCGCTTCAGTACTCGGTGTTCATACACGTACCGCCATGCGCGAGGCGCGCGCGCGCGCAGACAAGCAAGCCTGTCTGATTCGCCATGTTAGCGAAGAGGTCGGAAAGATCGAAGGGTCCCTTCGCGAAGCGTATCTACGACCCTTGCACGATGTTCGTTCTGATCGACAGCGCGCGAGAGAGACTCTTCATACCATCGAGACCTCTCTTGAAGCCAACAAGACGGATGATCCGCACATGCATGCCGTGCTTGGCCGAGGACATTTGGCGCTTCGTGAGTGGGAAGCTGCGGTCAACGAGTTTCAGATCGCCCAGTCTGCAGGGCCTCACACCAGTACCCCGGAGTCCCATGCGGCGCTCGGTCGAGCCCTAGGCGAGATGTACCTCTTGGCCCTGAATGGAATGGGTCGACCGGTAGACGAGAAAGATTCGGCAAACTGGCTTACGGCCCGTCGCGCAGCCCTCGTGACGAAATACCTAGATCCTGCACGGCGAGAGCTCACGCTCTCAGGAGACAAAAGTCGAATTGCGCAGATCCGAATGGCTCTGTATTCTAGAGACTTCGCTGCTGCCGAGCAACAAGCCCGCGAAGTCGCGGATGCCGATCCTGGATCCCTAGAAGCAAACGAGATTGCCGGTGAGGCGGCATTCCTCGCGGCAACTGAAGCGTTTGATCGCGGAGACTATGACAGGGCACTACCCACGCTTGAACGCGCCGCTTCCGCATTCTCCAGCGCGAGCCTGATAGCGCGGAGCGACGGAGCCTTGTACCGCGCTGCTGCGGAAACTTGGCTCTTGGTTGCAGAAATTGAGCACCGTCGTCGACGCACCTCCCTGACTTCCCTCCAGCACTCTCTTGATCTTCTAGACCATGGGGCGCTGGTTGCCGATCCAGATGACGGGGCCGCACACGTAACCAAGGCCTATGTTCTACTGAGCTGGTACCGATCGGAGAAGCCGGCGACGCCCCAAGAGGAGCCCGCGCTACTTGACCGTGTGGTTGGATCTGCCGCGCGCGCTGTTTCACTGGATGCCAAAGATGCCAAGGCCCTAGTGGCACTTGGAATCGGCTATATCTACCGAGGAAGCTATGAGTTCTTTCATGGCAACCAAGGTACTTCCTGGTGGCACCTGGCCTCCGTACGCCTGGAAGAGGCGCTGACAATCGCCCCTGAAGATCCTCGAGCGCATAATGCGTTGGGGCTTGCACATCGCTGGCTCGGCGACGAGCTGGTCAAAGCAGGTCGTGACCCCTCCCACGAATATGCAGAATCCCAAAAAAATCTGGCGCGCGCCCTTTCAATTGCGCCAGGATATTTTCGCGCTTGCGTAAATCAGACCGAACTGTCCACATTAACCGCGGAGTACGCTGAGACGATCGGACGGGACCCCCTACCCGCGGTCGAGGCGGCTCGAAAGTTCGGTCGCCAGTGCCTTGCTGCCGATCCAACCTCCTACGCAGCCCTCGATGTGCTGGCCCGCAGTGAAATCGCGCTGGCAGAATATCTCCTCAAAACCGGAGGCGATCCCACAAGCACGCTGGCAACTGCGCGCGACCTCCTGACCCGATCTGAGGCTGGTCTACCCAACCACACCGAAATGTGGTTCCAACGAGGCGTTGCCGCCCGCATCGAAACCGCCTATTTAATTCGTTGTGGTAGCGATCCTACAGAAGTGCTTAGTCAAGGGCGCGCTTATCTGAAAAACGCCCTACAGCAAATGCCAAGCAGTGCCAAATCCTACGTAGAGCTTACAAGACTCAATCTCCTGGAGACCCATCATGCGACGTCGGGCACTGCTGAAATCTTGGAAGATGCACGGCAGTCCATTGAGAGAGCCGTCGAGATCGATGGACGCCTGCCATGGGCACACCTGGTCGCCGCAGAAGTCTACCTGCAAATCGCAGCATCAAGTAAGGCACGTACCGCTGCTGAACGCGGAATTGTCCACGCCGATGAGGCTTCTAAACTATTCCCAGGCATCCTCGGTGGCCGCGACATACGTGACGCCTTGGAGCGGTTGCAGAAGCCGTGACTGTTTACTATATCCGCGCGCTGCACAAGTCCGAGCTGGTCCTATCCTACCGACTTCGGCATGACGCCTACGCCGAGCTTGGCTATCTGCCACCCAGTCCCTCTGGTCTAGAGATCGATCAATACGATGTCTGCGCCGTCCCCTTCGGAGCATTCGTCGACGGCCAAATCGTCGGGGCTCTGCGAATGATCAGACCCGCGCGGGACCCCCGGTACGGAGATCAGGTCGATGAGCTACTCACCACCCTGGGAGATCCCGAAATCGCACGGCGTGTCTTGAAGCCCCGCCAGCGCCTACCCGCGTTGGCAAATGACCTGAGGCTTCTCAAAGATCCCGTAGCGGAGCTCAGTCGGTTTGTTGTACGTCCCGCCCATCGTCGATCAGGCCTAGCGCGCTGCCTTGCTGCGCTAGCACTCGCCACAGCGGCACAAGAGACCCACCCTGATCCAGCAGTGCTAATTGCAAGTTGCCTGGCCAAGCATGTCAAACCCTATGCCGAGTACGGTTTTATACCGATCGTTGATGCCGGGCTTCGTTTCAATAACGACGTTGGCCAAGTCGGAGCTACGGTCATCTGTCAAACAGACATCTTACCCACCGCAATTCGCGATGTCGTAGATGACCTACGGCGGAGCCTGGCGGACGGATCATCGACCCATGCGCATGGGCTCGTGGAAGACGCGCGCGTCTTGTACCAATTCCATCAAGAGCAAAAGATAAACCCGTGAACGATCAAGACTTGATCCGCATTTTCGATTCCGAGAGCCACAGCTTGGACCAGACGCTACGTCTGCACCCCCGACTGCGACCGCTGTTCACCAAGGTCTTCGTGACATCCGAGAGTGCAGCGCTCCGGCAGGCTTATCTACAACTGCTCCGGCTGTCCTTCGACTACGTACAATACACCGTCCCAGCCCTACGTGCCGCGGGACAACACCTGTGCTCGGGGGATGAAGCAGATCAACATTGGGGTCGGGCGCTCCTTGCACATGCCGCTGAGGAAACCGACACAGCCGTTGAAGACCGCCAAGGACATCACGCCTGGGCGATAGCCGATATGCGAGCACTAAACGCCCCTCCTGAGCTATTGGAAAGGCCAACCCCTGAGATCGCCCAGCTCTACGGCCGCTACTTCATGAAGGATGCCGCACGGCACCCCTATGCGATCCTGGGAGCCAAGGGAGTGCTGGAGCACGCCGCGATCCGAACAGCGGACGACCTCGCGGCCGGTGTGGAAGCGAGTGGAATCGAAGGAGCTGCACAAGCCGTCCGCTTTTTCAAGAGCCACGGAATACTCGACGTGGAGCACGTTCGCGAGGGAGATCGAAACCTCCGAGGAATCGTGCAAGAAGACAAGCTGTGCCAAATCGTAGAGGGCGCCTATCTCACCGGAGGCACCTACCGTGCTCTTGTTCACCTCACCTTAGGCTGATGTGATGACCCTCGACGACTGCGCAGATTACCTCCTCTTCAAGCTCACCGAGGATGATCGTCCTCTGAGCCTCCTGAAGCTCCAGAAGCTATCGTACTACGTGCAGGCGTGGCATCTGGCTCATCATCGGGCGCCGATGTTCGAGGGGCGTTTTGAGGCGTGGATCCATGGTCCTGTCAACCGCGCGCTTAAGGATCGCTTCTGGTCCGAGCACTCGCTCTACGGAACAGTGACTGCCAAGAGCATTCGGCGCGAGTTCGATCCGCGTCGACTGGACCCCGAAGATCTTGCGTTCGTCGATAGCGTGCTCGAAGCGTACGGCGGTTTCACAGGTGGGCAACTTGAAGAACTGACGCGGCGCGAATTGCCTTGGCAGAAGGCTCGCGGATCTCGAGAGCCGACGGAGCGCTGCGAAACCCTGATCGATGAGCAGACGATGGGCGACTTTTATCGGGAGCGGCTATAGATCCGTATCCCAGGCGCCACATATTTGGAGGTGGCGCCTTTATTGCGAAACGGCTCAAGTCATGAACACTTCACCACGCATCGGTCAACGGGTCCGCTTCACGCGTCACGATCATCCGCATGTACCCCCAGGTAGAGGCGGTATGATCGATCAACTCGGTCAGGACAACCAATTCTTTGTCCTGACCGACTGTGGCGGGTTCTTCGGTTGGACCTCATTCGACAGCTGGGAGTCCACCAACGAACCCGATGTAGTGCTCAATCCAGAATACGTCGCCATGCGCACCCAGGCACTGTATGATGACAGTGCCATCAAAGCCTTTCCATCTAAATCCAGGCCCTGATTCTGGAGTAAACGGAGGTAGCATGCACGAGCAGATCATCCCGCGATTGACACTGATCATAAGACCGCACCAAGAAGTTGGGCTCAAGCTGGATCATTTCGACGAAGCGCTTTGTGACCTGCTCAAAGGCAAGCTTGACCAAATTTGTGCAGCCTTGCCAAATGCAAACTCAAAGCAGCTAGTCGCCACAATTGCCTACAAGCTCCTCAAAGAATTGCCAGGTCTTGAGATTGTCGTGAAAGATGACAGCACCTCCAACAACTAAACAGACTCTTCTGGCTGAGCGCTGCACCCACAGTGCAGACCCTGGCGCGGCTGTACACGCTGGCGCTCGCCCTTGCACAAGAACATGGTACGCGCCTCTCGAAATGGACGCCTGAGCGCCTTCGCGAAGCGCATGTTGAACTCAAAGATCGTGGAGTGCTCGCAGCCGATGCCCCTGACCTGAAGGAAGGCCCATCGCGACATCACGCAACAAAGAAGGCGCCTGCTCAATTGGACCGCGCAGGCGTGAGCTACGTGGAAATCGCGCTACATGAACAGAACAGCTGTGCGGCCGTCAGAGGATCTCGATCCACAAACCGAGCCGATCTGCGATCTCCTCAACGCTGAGCCTCTCTACGACCATCGACCCTACCAGCGAAATGATGTCCTCTGTGCTCGCAACTACAGTATAGCCATTCGTCTCAAGCGCTCTCACGCAGCCGCCCCAGGCGGCGCGTTTGTTGCCGTCAACGAAATACTGGGCGCGTCCGAGGTAGGTGAGGACTCCGGCAGCATAGGCGAGTACATCATTTTCGCCTGTGGAGCATACATGGCTGCCGCGATCGCTGCTCCAAGTGCGCCATCCACCCGGTCACGGGTATCCGGTCGAAGGCTGCCGTCTCCGCCCCACATCTCGATCCCGATCGCATGGATCTCGACGATGTCGTCTATCGTCAGCTCCTTCACTGGGCAAGGATCTTCATGACAGCGGCAAAGCGTTCCAGTGTTTCTCGCGTTGTCGGAGTGCTCCGGGGGAAGACTTCGGCTTTGGGGGTGATTCCGATGAGGCGAGACCCAGCCGACGTGGTCACCAGGGTCGCAACCAGGACTGCTTCCGCATGCAGTGCCATCGCGGCGCGAACCACGGTCATCGTTGCCGACGCCTTTATCGAAGATCCACTTACATCGAGCGTGACTGACGGCCTTGGTGCGAACGTCACACCGCGAACCGTCGCGTCTACCCGACGAATCCCTGCCATCACGGATTCGTAGACGGCGTCGAACCCGCTTGACGTAAGCGAGACCTCTCGGAGCACGCGATCCCCCTCCATCAAGCTATAACGCTGACGGATGTCCGAAGACATTCCGCCAACAAGTGCGCGAAACGCGCGCGGAACGTCCCTTGACTGAGGTTCGCGCTGTGTCTGCGCAAGGACGTCCATCAGCTTGTCCAGTGCATCATCCGCGAGCGTGTCGACCGGAGTTATGGGTAGCGCTGCCTGGAACGGACGGCCCATGTCAACGGCCGCGAGGCTCAGCTCCAGACTGCCTTCCGTTGCAGTCAGGAGACGGATGTCAACATCGCGAGCGCGGTCCGGCAGCCGACCTTCGTCTTGGATTACGCCGGTCAGTACGCCTTGCGCGGCCCGGCGGTAGGCGAGCTGTAGGTGAGAAGAAAAGTTGGCAAAAAAGCGCAGAGAAACGCCCTCGGCAGCGCTGCCAAGGTCGGGCGAAGGGCCCGTCAGCTCGATGTGTAGGCGCCTTTTCATGTGCTAGCCTCGGTACTTTTCGCATGCCGCATGATGTTGCCCTCCGCGTAACTGATCGCAACTCCTTAGACTATCGAGAAGACTCTCGCAAGGCCGGATGGGGCCGGTCGGGGCTGGTCTAGGTCGGCGGGGAAAAACGCCTCACCAGGGTGCCAGCCGCGCTCACCCCATTGGATGGCGGTGAACTGCTGGTTATCGCGATGGAATCGTCTGGGCGGGCGCCAGCGGTGCGGATCGCCTCGGACCGACGGCCATCGGCCGCGAGCAGATCCCGGCATGGGGCACGCTGGCGCATCTAGCCCACGTGCAGTATGAGCCCGGAGAGGCTGATCTCATGGGCGCGTGCTGGTAGGCCCGATCCAAGTCGCCCCCGCCTCTACCAGCTGGTGCGCTTGTTCTCGCGTGACACGTTTCGTTTCTAGACGAGTGGCCGGTTGGTTCTTCGCGCGCACATCAGGAACCGGCCAGTTCACAAAATGTTCATCGTCTTTCGCCCCGATGTAACAGCCTGAAAATTTCTGATGCCTGAGTTCTGCCTCTAGCTGAGCGACTTCCGTATCCGTGATGTCCGCGATCATCGTTGCTGGACGATATCGCTGCGCATGTCGCGCGTACCTTCGCTGCGGCGCATTCTGGCAAGCGGTCGGCTGATGTCGTCACGCGGCGTGTCACGTGCCGCGGTCCGTCCTCGTCCCGCTTCCGCGGGAGGCGCGTGGAAACAAGCCGCGCGGCAGCGGCGCTCCCATAAGCCCACACGCCTCAGCTGTTCGCTAAGCGAACCTCCCATTGTTGCGGAGGACTGCCGTGCGCAGCAGATGCTCCGCGGACTTCGGTGGAGCAGCCCAGGGGTGGGATCAGGGGCGGGATGAACGAGACCGGTACCCATGCTCGTCTTGGCATTGTAGGCACATGTAGGTGTAATGCAGGCTGCATCTTGCTGTGAATAAGTGCTGAGATCGGTCGACAAAACCCTGTGGAAACCCTGTGGAATATGTGTGGTCCTCCTGTGGGATTCTGTTGAGCCCGTTGTGATTTAGGCTACCAAAATATCGCGCATGTGGATAACTTGCTTGGACTTTTGGTCACACCCCCCACTCTCCAAGAACTTGCCCGCAAGCGCCTCTTTACTGGTATACAGACTCTATGAAGACGCTGATGCCCCCACAGCTGCCAGGTCTTCCATGCGAGGTTCGCGCGTTGGTTGCCGATGGGGTGTATTCCCTCTATGAACTTAAGGCGAGCAAGCCGAGCGAGCCGTGCTACGTGCTCCTGACGTCTCGCCCCACCGAGTACTACTTGCTCTCGAGTCGAGGTGACTTGATGTCTTCGCAGGACTCGCCGATGTCCATCGCCGAGCTTCCCCTCGGCGCGCCCGTCATGCTGAGCGGTGAGGGTGGCACGGTACGCGTCAACTTCGCCTAACGCCGCGCGAGCAGATCCCTGGCGCGCAGCCTTCGTGACGAAACCCCCCGGCACCTGTACCGTCGAAGCGCATGCTCGATCGTCTTCTCGGTCGTCTGCGCCCCCTAGCGGACGAAGCGCGCGCGGCTCGAGCAAATTGGATCGGCGCTTCGTTACCCTCCTGCACGCAAGAAGCAAGAGCCTGACGCTATCAGGATCGACCAGCAAAGCGCTTCGTGGGTATTTCTCACGGACTCAGATGAGCCACGCCACCTCTGGGACATCGTTCTGGGTGCTGATGTGCTGCGGAGCAGGAAGGTTCAAAGCGACCAGATCCACGTGCTTACGAACCATCTGGGCGCCGCGCAACACCTTCATCCGTATGGACTTCGTAACCTTCGCACCATCGATCAGTTTGATCAGCTACTCGCGACTCTTCGGTGCAAGGTACTGGTCGTGGTTGTCGGCGGGCACGGAACCCCAGACGGAGTCGGCCAAGCACAGCGGCCTCGAACATATCCCGCGATTTTGCCTCGGTTTTGACGGCTACAAGGGAAGGCCGCTCCCCCATGGGATATCCAAAAATTTGCTTACATTGCCGTAGTCGCGGTACCGTTATCCCATGAGTGATGACCACGACGTAGAATTGGTTGCAGCCGCCCAGATCAGCGCCTTCCTTGGGCCGCCAGCTGGCATCGAATTCAACTCAAACTTCGGCTTCCAGACCGCAACCCGCTCGGATGAGGGTTCGTACGTGCTTGAGCTCAGGCACGAGCACAGCACCAAGAAGATGGTCATCAACGTGACGCGGAACAACCAGCTTCCCGGTGAGATCGACGCATCCATCCTGGACGACAGGCACATCCAGGTCCTCTGCTGGGGCGCCGGGGCCAACGCCATACCGACGGACTCGTCGTTCTTCATCACGGTTCACCGCGTTCGCGACTGAACGACTGAACCGCAGCAGGTCACCTTGCAGCGAAGGTAACGTAGCCACAGCTACGCTGCCTACGGACAGCCGCCGGACTCGTCGTTCTTCATCACGGTTCACCGCGTTTGCGATTGAACCGCGGCAAGTCGCCTTGCTGCGAAGGTAACGAAGCCGCAGCGACGCTTCCTGCGGGCAGAACCGTGGCAAGTCGCCTTGCTGCGAAGGTAACGTAGCCGCAGCTACGCTGCCTACGGGCGCGCGCGCGGAGCCCCAAAGGCGCGCTGCCAGAAGAAGCACTCCTCGGCAAAGTCACTGCGCCCCAAGATTTTGAGCGTCCCATCAAGAAAGACCGAGGCGTAGTCGAACTCGTGGACAGTTCCCTCGCTCGACAAAAACTTCGTGTGGACGTCCACATCACAGCCGGTTCCATCCGGTGGATGACTCGCTTCAGCGTGAGCAATCCACCACTGACGCGACGGAAAAAACCAGCTGGTGCCGTCCTCGGCAAGACCAATTGGAAAATCGATGTAGCTCTCACTCCCTGGTTTGGGAGTATGAATCGCGACCGACCAAAAGCCCTCAATCCACGGCTTCGTGAGATGCACGTTGATCATACCGCGTACGGACAGCAGCATGGACGCGTCGTGCAAAAGCTCCCCGCTACGCTGTGGCAACAAGCTTGAGGCAATCCGAGCAATCTCAATTCGCATCCCCTAAGTATACCAGGGATGTTAGGGATCAATGCTGCAGATCACCGTGGGCATGTCCTGCAGGTCGATTCGATATCGGCCATCTCTGCACTCCTCAAGAGGAAAGAGCCCCACCTCGCGCTTGCCGCTTTTCCATACTCGCGGTCCTACGTTTCCCCGTAAACCTGACCTGCTCCAGCGTCTGCTGTGGGTGAATGACCACAGGAACACCGAGGGAAGAGAGGGCAAACTCGACGAGACCCGCGAGCGTCATTTCGCGGCGCGCCGCCTCTAATACCATCGCTTCGTAAACCTGACGATTGAGCGAAACTGAGCGTCTAGACTGCCGTCGAGCCATGAAACACCTTATTCCTTTCCGCACATCACAGTTTTTCGTCCCAGCCGTCAGGATCGACTGGCCGAAGACCCTCCGCGGTCAACTCAAACCTTCCCACCACACTGGTAGCTCCAAACCTGTTCTTGCTAGAGCGCAGGATCCGCTCATTCCCCTCAAACTTGGCCCCTCGCTCTAACTCGAGCACAACATCAACGTCATGCTCGATCGTCTTGGGCCCCGCGATATCCCCGTCGCTCGTCACGTGACCAATGAGCCAGAGCGAAGTATCCGTCGTTTTGGCATAGCGCACCAGGCGCGCTGTGCATTCTTTGAGTTGATTTGGAGAGCCCGCGCGACCACTGACGTCATCGCAGAGCATCTTCTGAATTGAGTCGATCGCAATAGACTGCGCGCGTAGGGCGCGGGCGTGCGCGAAGATCTTCTCAAGGCGCCACTCAGAAAGCACACTAATCCGCTTTGACACTACACCCACACGCCGGGCGGTCGCGGCAACCTGCTTGGGTGTCTCTTCACCTGAGACATAAAGGCAGCGTTGTCGTAAACCGTCAAGCATCTGGAGCGTTAATGACGTTTTGCCAGCTCCAGGGGGGGACGCGAGTAAGACGACCGAAGCCACAACTAAGCCGCCACCGAGCACTTGATCGAGGGGCGCCAGTCCCGTCGAGTCGCGCACATGGGTTTCTTCACCAATTTCTGAAATAGGCACAGGTACTGGATCAGACAGCTCGAAGTCCCTTAGTTCCTGATCAGGATCGGTAAGCTCCGGCTCGGGTGAGCGCGCAATCATGAGCCGCGGGCGAGCAGTCTTGACGGACTCCAGGGGGGCTTCTGAAGAGTCTGAAGTTGGAGAAGTCGAAGGCCCCTGATCTCCCTCTCCTGTTGTTAGTCGAAGTCCCTTCATTGAGGAACAACGGGCACACCGTACATCCCAAGTGCTGTGCTCATGCTTGCAATCAGGACAGACAAAGAATCGTGAGATCACCGAGGCGCTCATAGTGACAACCTCACGGATCGCGCCGTAGGGGCGGTGACGGCACCGCATTGTGCTGGCCGCTCTGCGATGGCCCCACAAAGAGTGAAAATCATAAGGCTGCTAGACACGCGGCCCCATGTTAGCGCGGCAAGTCCGTCGCCGTCATCTGGACAGGGAGATCTTCCGTACCTCCCAGACGCGGGGCAAGGTGGGCTAAATGCGGTGCCAGCATGACCTTGGCGCCTGAGGCCTGCAGCTGGAGCGCGCTAGCCACCAAAGCGTCCTCATACGCCCGCTGCCCTGGATATCCCTCCGAGACCTGAGCAGGCTGTGACATCAAGGGTAAGGGAGCCAAAGACGCGACTTGCACATTACCAGGCCCCGGTGACACGAGCTTGCGGATCCTGGGCCACATGAGCCAAATTACTGCCCCGGAGCCCACCGCAAAGGCCAGCTTACTCCAGCCACTACGGCGTTGCGACGAATCCTGGGCGAGTTGCCCTTCCCCGTAATAACCGCGTCCATGACCAGCCCTCATACGGAACCTTCCTGCTTAGCAAACATTGGTAATTTCAACTGTTTACAAAACATCATTGACTGGCCTTCTGGTGAGCAATGTTCCGAAACTCTTCTGCGCTGCGGATGAGGCGCCCAAGTGGGCCACGCCGCGCAAAGGCGAAGAGCATGGCGGCGTTTGACGTTTCATACTCAACGAGCCCATTCGAGTAAACGATCTGCCAGCGGCCTCTGACACGCTTGACGCGTTTGCCCTGCGAGAGCTCTCGCCCCTCCCGCGTCCTCGTGACAACCTCAAGCCAGTGCCCAATGAACTCGAAGCGCGGAAGCGCTAGCGCCTGCTTCTCGGTGATCACGTTGCGATCGATCACCGGTACCTTCTTCGCGAAACGCGACTGACGATCGGGCACTTTCTTCGAACTTTTTGTCTTCGGCATGGGGGCTAGCCGCCATTCCTTAGCTGAAGAGGTTGGCTCGTAGGACGTTTCGAAGGATCTTCCCAGGCCTGTGACTCGACATAGCTGATCGCTGCCTGACACAACATGGCGAGCCCCTCACGGGCCATGCCCACATCAGCGTCCACACCGTGGCGCGCACTCGCATAAGCAATTGCGGCAAGTTGAAGCATCGAGCTGTCCCCCTGCCCAGGATCGATCCGACGGGCCGCGCCGTCCAAGGCGTCCACAAATTCCCCCGCAACTTGGCACAGCCTTGTGAGTCCAGCGCGGGCCAGCTCGACATCCGCATCGACGCCATGTCGGGCGGAGGCATACCCCAGAGCCGCGAGCTTTAACTTTTGCCGACCCCGACCTGCCGCGAGGGAATCACCACCGTTGACACGCGCATGTGCCGGCATCGAACGATCTTTACCACGAAAACTTCGACCTTTTGCGCGTCTTGAAAACGGGATCCAAAGCGGTCCCCTTTTTCAAGGTCTCCTGTGATAAAATCCGGGTCTATGTCGTCAAGATCGCCCTATGCCGTCGATGCTGCCGCCATCTTCAAGATGGCTCTCGCTACTGCGCGACGTACTCGCAAGAGTGACGACTATCGGGCAGCGGCACATTGGGCCAACGAAGCTGCAGTCAAGGCGCCCTACGGCAGCAAAGAAAACTACTGGACGCAAGCGGAAGAACTGAATGCCATGGCAGACACACTCAAGAAACCTGCAATGCATTCCGTCAGCCACGTGCATGCCCGAAAGAAGAAGATCGCTCCCCGCGAAATGAAGCGGCGCTTAACGGCTGCGGGCATCGACTTCTCACAAGACTTCCATCAGTTACCGCGCAGCGCTGTGGATCTCATCCTGGATGGAGCCCGTGCCACAGGCTACCGCAAGAGCAAGGGAGCACCTGGATCTACGGCTCGCATGTATTTCCAGTATCTGAATCGACTCAGGTAGGGACACGGACTAGAGAAGCAAGTCCGACAGTGCTAGGCTCGACGCTATGACGGATCTTCGTCGACGCACCTTTGGTCCGCACCCCACCGCCCAAGACTGGCGCTCCGCCCCCAAGGGGGACATTGAGCAAGCCCTTGCGACCGAAGTCATCCGACGAAACCCCAAACTTTACGCGGGCTACAGCGAGGATGCACTGAAGTTTGTGAGAAACACGATGGGCCCCACCAAGTGGGACCTGTTGCTCGCGGCGGAAGCCTACGGGCTTGCGCCGCAAGGATCCTATCTGTACCCCGATCAGCGGAAGCACCAGCATGCCACCGCACGGCATGCAACCGTACAGCGCAACATGCGCCCGCAGCGCGGCACTGCACTAGGTCGATCACATGCGACCAAGTCGATCAATCCTGAGTATCTTCGCAAAGCACAGGTGGCCGCACAGCTTGCAGATGACGCTTGGCTGCGCGGCGGAATCGATGCGATGGACACGGATCTTAAATGGCTCCGACGGAATGACGCAGACCCCGTAATCATCAGCGAATTCGAACGCCTCTACCACAAACAGATGCGTAACGTGCTTCCCAAGCAGCGCCTGGCCCGCTAGCCCACGATCCCCCTACCGTAGCGATCTTCAAGCCGTACCACGTCCTCCAACTCCGGCGTTGACACCTCAAGCACGTCGGTGTCCTCAATCGCCGTCATCCGGTGCCTGAGGCCCGGAGCCACGTGGAACGGCTCCCCCGTAAGTAGTTCGAGAAAACGAGGAGCTTCGCCCTCGACGAAGAACTCAAACGAAAGTCGACCCGAAAGGACCATGATCGTTTCATCCTTCACGCGGTGGTACTGAAGTGAGAGAGCCTCACCAGCCTTAATGTGAAGGATTTTGCCAACATAATGGACTGTCTTGGCCCAGATCAGTTCATGCCCCCAGGGCTTTTCAACAATCCTGTACCCATTTGGAATGTCCCTACCGACGTTGACCATGTCATGATCTACAGCACCCGCGCTCACCTGACCACAGCCTTGGTGGATCCAGGATATATTGCTAAGAAATGTCTCGGGTGATCACGCTACCCTTCTCGCACCTAGTCTTGAACCACAGCGAGATAGGCCTCCATCGAGACCGGAGGTGGGGTTTTCGCGACGTTTTTGGTTTTCGCACGCTTCACGACCTGCCTTTCCTCAAGCTGGCCTACAAGGTCAAGAGCGCGTATGAAAACACGAAAGTGCCGGCGCACGCGGGGTGGCCTGCACAGCGGGAGGCCCTCCGCTGGCTCGTGGATAGGGGATGTAACGGGATCTATGAGCTCGACGAGAAGGGCATCAAGGTTCGATACTCGCCACACCACCGCTACTACATCGCGGATGGGAATCATCGAGCCCTCGCACTCTACATCCTCGGAGAGGCCAAGATTCGCGCGCGGCTCACGCGGTGAGGGTTCTGCCAACAGCATACGTCACGTCCCAGCGGCCGTCGTGGAAGCCATCGCCCATCTCGCCGCCGCGGTAGAGCGTCAGCCCCCAGTGCTCATGGAGCGCGGAGCTGACCTCGGAGAAACGGAAGCGCTTCACGCCTTGCAATGCAACGACCTCGAATCCCCGCAGACGCCGTTTACATGTGTCTTCCCTTGCTCGGCAGCCTACTGGCCGCGTACACGATACCAACCGCGCCTGCCACGATGACACCCCAGCCGAGCTTGTCCGATCCATGAGATCGTGGCTTGCTCCTTTTTCGGGGAGGCAGAACCTCACGGGACAGCTCCCTCTGCCAATCGATCGGCTCTCCTATCCCGACCCGATGAGGCGAGTAGGTGGGGGCCTCCACGATTTCAGGCTCAGCGGGAGGCCTGGCACGTTCACCTGACTTGACGAACTTGCCACCCTTCCCTCGGGGAGGCAGCTTCCTGGGTTTCTTGGGCGTGGACGGCGGCATCCTCGCCATCCTACCCTATTCAAGGGCATTGCACAAAAATGTACCGGAAGCGCGGATCCGCCGCATCGCGGCCACGAATGCATTGCGATCGCACTCGATCGCACCTGCCTCCACGGCAAGCGCACGCTTGCTCTTCGCGATGTCGTAGTGCGGAAACGAGGCCTTTGCCTGGAACCAGCGCCGAGCAACGCCGATCCGATCGGCCATTGCATGCAGCTCCTCGGCGGTGTCCGCGATCATGTGACACATGATCATACGTCCGTAGCTGTAGATCGAAGTGTCAACGTAGACGCTCACCCTGAACCTTTCAGGCTTTCTCTTGTCGGCGCATGCTGTAGCAACGCGGATGGTGGCTAGACGCGCAATTGGGGCAAAGGATGGCGGTGCACCCGACTCACTACGAATCCAGATGAATCCAGCTGACGGGCGGCTTAGAACTGGTGCTCCCCGGGAAGGCCGGGACATACGTGGAAGCCAGTGCCAGCCCACCCGCACTGTCCGCAGTGGTGCTCGACATCTTCAACCTCATCCTTGGTAAGGAGCTGCGAACCAACCTCAGCCTTGGGGAAAGCCTTAGGATGCTCATCTCGAAACATAATGAACGCTTCCTCAACATCGCCAAAAGTTGCGCGCCCGCTCATGTAACGAGACACCGTCAGCCTTAAGTGCTTAGCCGTCTCCATCGCTGGAGTACTAAGGAAGTATGGAACCTTCGCCTCCCCCGTGGTCGATCTCCCCGCACTCATTTCGCACTGACCTTGGTACGAGCAGCCCGTGACGCAATTTCGCGGACTAGTTGTGAGCTTTTAGTCATTTATAGCACCTAACGCCGAACATCAAACGCGATCGTGATCCTCGGCAAATCCCCAAGATACTTCGGCACACGGTGCCAAGCCTCACCACGTGCCACTACAAGCCTTCCCGGATGGGGCTCGATCTCCATCTCGTACCGGGCGCTCCCCCGCGCCAGAGCGTCACATGGACACTCGAACACCGTCGGGGTAAGCGCTTCCGCGCTTCCAGCTGCCACGTAGTAGATGCCCGTCAGGCTCGCGACTCGGTGCTGGTGACGGGGATGCTGGCTCCCTGACCGATTCACCATCGCCCAGCCAACTAGCGCACTGGTACCCACCGCACCGGCAAGGCTCTGCCGTAATTCCTGAACCGGATCCTCTGGCCACGCGAAGAAGTCCTCACCCGACTTCCACCCACCAACGTTGATCGATCCAGTCTTCCGACCACGGTCGCGCTGCATCCGCCCAAGAATGATCTCTGTGAGAAGCGGGCACAGCTCAGGACGAAGGCTGTCGAAGACAAGCGGCTCGGAGCGGCAGCTCTCTAGGAGCTGCTGCATAGGACTCGTAGAACTTGCGGCGCTAAGCATCCCCGTGAATCTACGCCATGCCAGGGCAAATGTCCTCCGTAACCGTGCAACCAAAGGTCGTTAGGGCCGCGATCACTTCAGCGCGGGGGACCGCGCAATTGGGGTTGTCCCCCAGTGTGATCGACGCCAGCATCAGGACGCCACCGCTAACCTGCCGACCATCGCGCCAGCACACTTGAAGGCTGTTGTTTTCCGCATCCACCGCGCAGACGATCGGATGGGCTTCTTCGCTGGCTGGCATGCGAAGCGTACCGCAAATCATTACGAGACTTCTGCTGGACGTATGCATCGTAAACGGATAAAGAGCAGGTTCCGTGCCGACACGGACACTTTAGCGCCCGCACAGTCTTCGCCTACTTGCGCGGACTAGCAGTATTCAAAGGTCCCGGTTCCGTTACCTGTAGGATACAGCGGGTGTTCAAATACCCAGGCGCTTCGCACCGCCCTTGCACCTAACGGATGACCTGATCTACGATGGCCCATCCCCGATGATCGATCACCAACCTTTGGCCATACCCCTGCCGGGCGAGGGCCAAACTGCAGTAATGGGTAGGACGGCAGTCCGAGCGGAAGGCAGAGCATGGTAGGGGATAATTTTCAACACCTGTGCCAGAGTAATCGACACGGCAGACCATCATACCCGACGCAGCCCGTGAACGAGCGCGGGCAGTACGGCTCTCGGCCCCGCGGGGCCGCAGGGAGTATCGCTACCCTGGCGCTTCACGTGGCAGCTATCCTATTGGCAGGTCTAGGCTTTGCCTATCTTCTGATCCGCTGGAGCGGTGTGTGAGTCGCGACGACATTTCGGAGTACCTTGCCATCTATCTAGGGGACCCCGGAACCGTTCCTGGCATCGGTCCTGAGCGTGGCAAAAAGCCCATGAGCGGAATCGGAAGCTACAAGAGCCCTCACGGCAGTGTGCGTTACGTTTGGTACGAGCACGGCAAGCCCCTCGCGGGGCTTCAAGTGGTCACCCGGGATGGCCGACGAGCAGTGATTGCCAATGTTTATACAGCGCCGACCCACAAACGAAAGGGACTGGCCACGGCTCTTCTAGCAAAAGCCCGGCGGGACTTCCAAACAGTCGAGCACGCAGGAGAAGAGCACCTCTCTGCAGAGGGGCGTGCCTGGAGAGAGAAACTCGGCTAATCACGGCCTTCCAAAGGATTTAACTTCCGAGATCGCTGACCCCAGGAGTTGATCAATTTCACGCTTCGTTGCAGAGCGCTCATCATTCGTCTGATAAACAGCGCGCGCGAGTGCGACAAACTTCGGACCAAAGTCCTGACAGCTTTCACAATCCCGAAGGGCTTCCTCGATCTGCCAAAGTTGAGAATTGATCATACGCAGGCGATCCATCAAGGACCACAGACCCGCATGGGGAGTAAGCGTGTTGAGAAGATCTTCGTGACGTGCCAATTCTGCCCGCACAACTGCATGCTTCACCGGATCCACGATGTGCGCGCTCTTGAGCCGCAAGATCGTTGTTCGATCCACGAGCTCTCCTGGGGATATCTCGATAAAGATTGTGTTCATAAGGCGCTTCCCCAGCGAGCTTTCACCGCGCGCACGACCCGCGCAACATCTATCCCGAGCATGCAGACATGCTGTGGATTTGAATACGACTGCCCTGGTGGATTAATACAGGACCCCCGGGGCATACGAGAGAGTGCGGGATCTTCCCGAAAACATGGCTGACACGACAGTCCAAGGCTGATGTTTGTGTTGTGATCATACCCCAAGGCACTAACCTGCGTCGATCCCCACAAAATAACCGCGGGGACCCTCCGCACGACGCTGCCCTCTTCCCAGAGGTAATGCGTTAGGTGATTCGCATACGAATCCAGTCCAAGATGAAGGGCCGCGTTAGCAAAAAGTCCGATGGTCGGAAGGAGCGGAGCGCCCATGAAGTCATGGAATGCCCCGTCAACGAGAGGCTCGTCCGCCTTACCGATCTGATAGATCGGGATTTCTGGGCAAGCCCGCGTGACCTCGGACCAGCGCTCCACCGGCCAGTTCTTATAAACGGACCACCCGGTTTTTACCTGCAAGGTTGCATAGTGTGCAGGCATCCCAGAAGGCTTCGGGGGCAACGGTAACCGAAGGCTGTTGCGGCTTCCTGCCTCAAGTCCCAACTCATCCGCGAAATAATCGAGCAGGTGCCGACGCATCGGCACCTCCGGATAACCCTCGTGCAGGGGGTAGCCGATTAGATTGAACACCCGTACGTATTCTTCAGTCGGAAGTCTACTCGAGTCCCTGACTTCGTTGACACCAGCGGCCAAGATGATGTCGCGCAACGCTGAGCCGATGCTTGGATGGCAATAGTAGTGGACGTCATGATCGGGCCACTTCTGCCGAAGAAGAGGCACCAGATTAAGAGTCATGAGCACGTCACCGATGGCCCCCGGACGACAGATCGCGATCTTCGCGCGAAGATTGACGTTGTCTTCAGAATCCTCGAAAATTTCGCCACGCCTGAGACGATCAACCCTCGTGTCCCACTCATCATCCTGGCCCCGGATCCTCTCCTTCGCGCGAAGGGCCCAGGTAAGCGCGTTCTTGACATCTCCCAGATGCTCGTAGCACCACGAGATGAGCCGCGGAGGTTGGTCCGTGTACTTGTTAGACTCCCGTAGAAGAAGTGTCGGAGGCTGCGGTTTATCACGGGCAACCTCCGCATAACGAATCGCCTCACGGTAGTCATATTGCTCGTAGGCACAATACGCCAGCTCCATCCACAGCTCTGACCAGTTAGGCGCCTCCACGATCGCTTGCTGCAAGGTCACACGCGCTCCGGCAAAGTCCTTCGACCACCACTGACACCGTGCCTTGTAGAGATGTGCGAACAGCCATTCATCTCGGTAACCCCTACCAAAGGAAATTCGCTTCTCGTACCAGGGTATCGCTTCAAGGTAGCATTTAGCGTCTCTGTACGTGTTTGCTAAATAGAAAGCTGTCCGCGGTGTTGGAGCTTCTGCGAACTCCTCAAGCAAGATGCGCTTGTTACGTGCATTTGAATTCTCACCCTCACCGGGAGCGGCATGGTGCCGTACCACGGTATCTGCAAGAACGGTCGAAGAATGTCCGCCGTAGGTCGGATACTCATGGCAGCGGCCCTGAAAATGGATACCCCGCCCAGTTTTCCAGGCCCTGTGATGTATCCAGCGACTGCCTCCACTTTCTAGCTGTACTCCGAAAACGTCATACTGGTCCCAGTAAAAGGCACGGCGAAGCGTGTCGGGAGTCAAGAGCTCATCGTCCGCATCCACCCAGAGCACGTAGTCCGCGCCGCGCTCTTCGATCTCTCGGACAAAAACGTTACGTGCCTTGCTGAAGTCCCAAATTTTCCAGTCGCCTGTCTCATCCTGCCGCGAGGCTTCGGTGTACGACTGCGCGTAGACGGGTCGACTCGTCGAGCTACGGGCGACCTCAAGAGTCCTATCCGTCGAACCGGTGTCCACGAGGACAACACCATCCACCACGGACTCAACCGACTGAAGGCAGCGCGGTAGATCGCGCTCCTCGTTTTTTACGATGAGCCCTGCATAGATCACAGGCTTTTTGGAGAGCGGCCAGAGAATCAAGTCGCGTTGGCCCGCCCCAAGCGGGTACGTCTGCCGTACAGTGAACAAGTCTTGTCCCCGTACGAGTAGCTCAAGGATGCTTGACAGACTGTGAAAGTAAGGATGGATTGAGTAGTGACTCTCTGTAAGATCCCGCTGAAAACCGGCAACCCTATGATCCGGCAGCCGAATGAAGACCAATCCATCATCCGAGATTAATCTGCGCAACTTGCGAAGGGTCTCGAGTGGGTCGTACATGTGCTCGAAAACGTGAACCAGCGTGATGAGCGAAAACTTTGCAGGCTGCGTCCACTTGAGGATCTGATCCTCGGAAATTGCCTCAAAGTCTGCCAATAACACAGGTACCCCGAGATCGTGGCTGTACTCGAAGGCTGCCTCCATGTTGTCCATGCCATACGCCTCACAACCGAGATCCTGCAGGCAGTGCACAAGGTACGGATACCTTGATCCAACATCGAGAGTCTTGGCAGGCCTCCCTTTAAGCCAGTCCCGAAATAAAGCACCCGCGAGAGATCGATTGACCTCCTTTTCAAGGTTGCTCATCTGGTGCGCAGTGGATCGGCCCTGAGCATCTTTCTCGTGCACTCCCTCGTACATCTTCGGGGGCATCGGCGATTGGAACCAACAGTCGCAGGTAGGGCACATCCAATACGGTGACCCCGCATGACGCGCGGAGGCTGAAGAACCGCAGATGGGGCAAGTTGGCAGCCGCAGCGCCGTTTCAATGGACACGTTCTGTGCTTCAGCCATAAGGTTTAATCCTAATGCGCTACAGGCCCCTCTTCGATTCTATCTAGCCCTCTGTAGCCAGGGGCGAATCGTGGCTCCAGAAACCCTCCGCAGTCAGCTTGAGGCGTTCCACGACATTGGTCGGTCCGAACTTGTTCTTGTGACAACTCAAGATCCGCGCGTCGTCTTCCTGGTCGAGTCTGAGCACGACATCGAAAACATCTACGAAGCTCTTGGGGCCCGCGATGTCGTCAGATGCCGTCACGTGACCGACGAGCCAAAGCGTCGTGCCCGTCGTCCTGGCATAGTCGATCAGGCGCGAGGCGCACACCCTGAGTTGTGCGGGCAGTCCTGGACGGCCTCTCACGTGCTCGCAGCACAACATCTGGATCGTATCGATCGCAAGCACCTGTGCGTGCATTGATTGCGCCTGCTTGAAGATCTCCTCAAGACGTCGCTCGGCGAGTACGTGGACTCGATCTAACAGCGCGCCGACGCGCCTCGCTTCGTTGTGCTCCCGCGTCTCCTTGAAGATCTCCTCGAGACTTCGCTCGGGGAGTACGTGGATTCGATCTGACAGCGCGCCGACGCGCCGGGCCCTCGCTTCGACGTGCTCCCGCGTCTCCTCGCCAGTAGCGTACAGGCAACGACATCCGAGCCCGTCGAGCATCTGGAGCGTTAGAGTGGTCTTACCAGTGCCAGGCTGCCCAGCGAGCAAGGTGGTAGAGCCCTCGACGAGACCTCCATTAAGCACGCGGTCAAGCGCGAGAAGTCCTGTTAAACATCTGCCAAGACCCGGCGATTCAGACGCCGCATGCATTTGGCCACTGTTCTCGATTACGACGGCAGTCGTCTCATCAAACAGCGAAACCTGAAAAAGCTCTCCATCGCTTAGGCTGTACCATGAGCTGTCACCTACAGCTTCGATCAAGAGCGTGAATGCCCCCTGGTTGTAATCAACCACACGCACGACGCCGTACGCTTGGATGCTTGAGGGATCTGCGCGCTTCACGAGGCGTACGCTTGCGCCAACAATGTTGGTCGTTCTTGGATCAATCACGATTGACTCCCGATTTATACTGTTCGAAAGGATGGGGGTGCGCTAACCTACTTCGTGTGGAAGCAGTTTTGTTTCTTCGACACGCAGACGGCTCAACTCATCTATTGAGCAAGCGTAAGGCCGCTAAACTCAAGCGTGAGCTTGCTGCCGGGCGCGGAGGTCCAGAGATCACCAACTTGGTTATGCATGGCTACGTCGGCTTCCTCGGGCCCGATGGGCAAGACTGGGATCTTGAGGCACTTACGCCAGAGTCCTTCAAATAGCCCATTCATAATATCAGCAACGCCTAGGGGCCACTGCGTGGGCAGTAACTTCTCGCCCTAGTCCTGTCCAGTACCGCAGCGCCCAATGTCGTGAGATGGGCAGCTGTCGCAGGTCCCGAATGCCGAAGGAGGGCACAGATCATTTTCACTGTGCCAGATTACACCTCCTCGGACTTGGCTGATCTCAGTACCAAGTACACGGAGCGTTTGCGAGAGGATCGAAAGCTTCTTGATTCGTTTCATGCTGGAGACCTCATGTTCCGCGATCTTGGCATCCGCGCGATTCATGAGCAAGCCTTCTATTAGAGACCACTTCCGCCCACACATGGGCATGGTCAGGTCCATGCTTATCCGGTTAGCCCCCAAGGCAGGGTAGAATGATCCTCACCTACAAATATCGATTGAAGGGGAAGCGAAGCTGCCGTCAACTACGGCGTATGGCCTGGGCAACGAACCAGGTGTGGAACTATTGCGTGGCCACGCAGCGGGCAGTCCAGCGCGCCTGGAATTCGGGACTGTCTCCGAAATGGCCGTTCGCAATACGACCTGCAGAAGCTCACGGGTGGGACGTCCCGAGAGCTCCACCTTCATGCACAGACGATCCAGGGTGTTTGCGAGCAGTTCCGGAGATCCGGAGGGCCAAAACGCGCACTCCAAGCTCAGTCACGTATCTTCGCAACACGTATCGCTTCTTCGGGGCCAAGCGCCGACCCCTCCCCGAGACGACGAGAGGGGGCTGCTTCGTCGAGGATTCGCGCGGACGCTGGTGGATGCCCGGTCGGGATCGATCTCGGTCTCAAGTCCCTCGCGACTCTCTCGACCGGGGAGAAGGTTGACGCTCCCCGGACATACCGTCTCTGGGATGACAAGCTGATCGTCGCTCAGCGTGCGAACAAGATGGATCGTGTCCGTGCCTTGCACGACAAGATCGCGAACGTCCGGCGGGATCATCACCACAAACTCTCGACGAGATTCGTGCGAGAGCACGCAGCGATCTACGTCGGAAACGTCTCCAGTTCTCAGCTCGGCCGCACGCGGATGGCAAAATCCGTGTACGACGCGGGCTGGTCGACTTTCCGAGGAATGCTCCGCTACAAGGCCAGCAGGCACGGAGTTAAATACAAGGAAG
>Ga0157376_10000270_pt1 | contig 35249 bp, 48 predicted proteins | sample M45metaG_FD_121801 | JGI IMG/M metagenome (GOLD analysis project Ga0157376, IMG submission 121801) | Miscanthus rhizosphere microbial communities from Kellogg Biological Station, Michigan, USA - M4-5 metaG | ecosystem: Host-associated > Plants > Roots > Rhizosphere > Soil | place: USA: Michigan...
AAGACCGATGTGTGGGTATGCCTTTGTGGTTCGGATTGTCGGCGGACGGCGCTCTGCTCATCCATATCGGACCTTACAAGGTGTTTCCACTGAACATGGCAATCATCGAAACTCGGTCGGTTGAGGATCAGATTGCGGACATCTTAGAAAAGGAGATTGAGCTTCACAAAATCGAATCTACGAATGTTTTTTACGACGCCACCGGAAAAGGCACCATCGGAGCCGCATTCGCTCGCAAGTTCGGCCACGCCGCTCCCATTGCGGTGGATTCTGGCGCAATGCCCACTGAGAGGCCCGTTCGTGCGGGGTTGATGATTCAGGACGCCCACACCAAACAAATGCGTCCTAAGCGTTGCAGTGAGCACTACAGCAAGTTTGTGAGCGAGATGTGGTTCTCGGTGCGCTACGCCATTGAGGCCAACCAAATCCGGGGGTTAACCGAAGATGTGATGATGGAAGGGTGCGCTCGGGTCTACAAACTAACCAAGGGAAACAAGATTGAGGTGGAACCCAAGTCCGACCCAAAGGCCAAGGAAGACCTTAAAAGACGGTTGGGAAAGTCCCCCGACTTGTTTGATGCCTTGTGCATAGGAATGGAAGGCGCACGCCAAAGAGGGTTCACCATAGCCAAGTTGAGCAACAACACCGACGATGGCGAAGGATTAAATTGGTTGACCGACAAGGCTGGTGGGTTTAGAAACCTTCTCAAGTCGAAGATGCTCGCAACTCGCTGATATGCCACTACGTTTAATAAACCCCAAAACGGTTCCCCGTGATGGCTACATCTATGTGGAACCAAGCACGGGTCGATCTCTGGGTGGCATGTTCAGCTTTACCTACGTGGTTCAGGAAATTGTGGGCTATCGCAAGGGAAACGGACTGCCACGCGATAACAAAGCTGACGCCTCCGAAGACTTGGATCGATTTACCTGCAACCGCGACCCGAGACTTTGCTACGATTCTGAACTTCGGGTGGCCGAACAGGTCAGACAAACAAGGGGCTGCGGATCGTGCGGTATAGTCACTACGTGAAATGGACCTCATCAACGGAGTCGAAGCCATTTTACATGGGTTTGGAAGAAACCCTCCACCGCAAGAAGTGGCGCAGGCTAGAAGCGACATTTGCACCGGAAGGATCAATGGGGTTCCGTGTCCAAATAACCACAAAGGATCATTCAGCCTTACCGCCCAAGCGTCTGCCATCATTCACGCGCAGAGACAAAGAAAACTGGAACTCAAACTGGCTGTGGAGGGTGAGTCGGCGCTCGGTGTCTGCCGGACATGCGGTTGCTATCTTCCGCTCAAAGTCTGGTTTGATTCGCAAACCATTTTGGATTACACCACTGATTCCACCATCTCCAAGTTCCCCGATTTCTGCTGGATTAAAAGGGAGTGCCAACGGCTAACCACCATTTCGCAATGAACACCACCACCCAGTTGACAGCCATCCAAATTTATCAGAAGGAGTACCGCTCCACACATGCCGAAAAAAGAAAGGCGTACGCCAAGGAATACCACAAGAATAGGTACGCTAACGATCCAGCGTATAAGGCCAAACTGAAAAAACAGTTGGAAGATTGGGGAAGGATTAATCACAACAAAAGGCCGTCTATTTACAGAAAATGGAGGCTTAAAAATCTTAGGACGTGCGCCGAGCATGCCTCAAAAAGGAGAGCATTGCAAAAACGAGCCACCGTGAACACCAAAGGGATACAAGAATTTCTTGATCGGATAAAGAGCTTGGAGTTCGTGAACTGCTACTACTGCAAGGCTTTGGTTCCGTCCAGAAAGATACACATAGATCACATCGTTCCCATATGCAAAGGTGGAAACCACGAGATTTCCAATCTTTGCGCAGCGTGCCCAAGGTGCAACCAGACAAAAAGAGAGAAAACTCTGGATGTTTGGCCTCTGACAGGACAAAGATTCTTCAACTTTTAACAACCACACCAAATGAAAAAACTGATCGTCGCACTCCCCTACCATCAAGGTGACCATGCCTCCGCCACCCGTCTGCTCAACTGGATCGCCGAACTGGACCCGCAAATCGACCACCACCTGCTGCTTGTGGCTGATGCTGCTGTGCCACTGGAAATCAAGAAGTCCATCGACACCCTTGGCAAGTGCATCTTCACGTCGGCTGAAACCATCATGCCCAAGTGCCCCGCTCCGGTGAACGGTAACTACCACGGACCCGCCGCCGTCATGTTCGAGAAAACCATGGCCCACGTGCACACCTGCCATAGGTGGGACTTCCTGTGGATGGAGCCGGATTGTGTGGTGCTCAAGTCGGGGTGGTTGGACGCCCTGTCCGAAGCTTACGATAACCAGCCCAAACGATTCTTTGGGTCCATGGCCAAGACCGATGGCAGGGATGATCTACCTACCACCGCTTTCTTCGCCACGGCGATATACCCAAATCAGGCACACGCGGAACTTAAACAGTTCTGCACAGGAGCAAAGGCATTCGACATGGCATTCAGCGATTACGTCGTTCCACGTGGAACAAACTCCCCTCTTTTCCAGCATGTTTTCGGTGCTCCCAACGACCCTCCCACGTTTAAGGACGTGAAATCACCGACCGATGGCCCAAATGTCGGCACTTTGGATAACGTTCGCAAGGATGCCGTGTTGTGGCACCGGAACAAGGACGGGTCGCTTATCGATCTGCTCAAGAAATCAGCCCCGGAATCGGTAATGGCCAAGCCGGTCGAGACGATTCCCACAGTCCAGCCCAAGCTCTGGAAGAAAGCCTAACGTGGCCTCTCTTAAATACGAACACTCCGAACGAAGGAGAGAGCTTAAGAGGCTTTGGCATCAGCAGAACAAGGAGAAGCAGAACTCCAGGAGTCTCCGCTACTACGCCAATCACAAGGACGAGTGTATTTCCCAATCTTCGGCATGGAGATTGGACCATCTCGACTTTTCCAAGCAACGCGACAAGGAGAGGTACCAATCTCAAAGGGAAGAACAGATTAAGAGGGCCATCCAGTGGCGCAAGGAAAACCCCGATAAGGCTAGGGATTACAACCTTAATCACAAACTCAAAAACAAAGAGAAACAAAAGTCTCAAAGCAGGGAATGGCACCGTAAAAATCGCCATCTGAGATTATTTTACGGGCACAAATATCGCGCTCTTAAGAGAAAGTACGCTCACAATCTAAAACAGATAAAAGAGTACTTTTTAAGGGTCAGATCCAAGCCCACATTCACTTGCTATTATTGCGAGAAAACGATTCCGTCATCCATGGTACATTTTGACCATATTTTCCCGTTGTCCAAGGGTGGACACCACGCGGTGGAAAACCTATGCACGTCGTGCCGTTCGTGCAATTCCTCGAAGCGGGACAAGCTTTTGGGGATTTGGATTAAACGCGGCCAGCAGGTATTCGCATTATGAACTTTGGATCACCGAACAGAATCGCCGAGATAATCGATAATTTAAAACAGGTCGATATTGTCGAAAGGGCACCAGCCAGAGCATTAGTGGATGCTTTGTTTAACGGTGGACCGCCGTACACCCAAAAGGAGGCGGAAGAAAACCAGGTACAATTAAACTGCAACTTCAATGAGGGGGCTGATCTGTTGTTGGAGGGAAGGCAACAATTTGACAATGCTTTTTTGAGCACGGGAAACTACTTCTCGATCCGGTTGCCCGACGCCCCCATAAGCAAGCGGCAGACCTACGAAGGCATTTTGACCGAGGAAGCCAACAAGCCACTCAAGAAATCCCTGTCGTTCCTCCACACGCAAAGACAGAAGTGGGGGTCGGTGGTTCTCCATGGTCGAGGGCCTACCATGTGGGCTGACGACGAAGATCCGATCCCGTTCTTCGTAGCGTTGCCCGATCTGCTCATTGCCACCGACACGGACATCACGTTGGACAATCTCAATTATTTCGCTGTTCGACGAAGAATGAAGCCGGGTCAGTTGTGGCGGAAGACGTTTGGGAAGGGCAAGAACGTCGATCCGGGGTGGAACCTGAAGCGAGTCCAGAATCTCTTGGACAACTACAAAAACCAGAATTCTTCCTTCAACAACATTGACCAATACACCCAACCCGAACGGTGGAATGAGGTGTTCAAACAGAACCTCATTTATTGGGACTCCGACGTGGCTCCCACCATAACCTTTTGGGACTTCTATTTCAGCGAAGATGAACAACCCTACGGTGCGTGGAAACGTGGGATCATACTCGATTCAGACTGTATCCCCACCAGCTCATCCACCGAAAACCCATTGGATTGGGTGTACGAACCTAAAAAGGTCTACGCCGACAAGCTGGCCCACATACTCCACGTCCAGTTCTCTGACGGAAACAACGTCCCGCCCTACATGTACCACTCCTGTCGTGGGATGGGCGTGCGCCTGTACGACACGGTAAGCATTCTCAACCGTTTCCGGTGTCAAGCCTTCCAGAAGATGTTCGAGGACATGGTGCCACTGTTCGGAATAACCGACCCTGCCGACAAAGCAAGGCTGGCTGCGTACTACGTCGGCATGGCTTATGGAATCGTCCCAGACGGGCTGAGGATGTACACCCGTGAAATGAGGCACAACCCCGATCCAAGGCTCATGGAGATGGCACAGAGCGAGCTTAAACAGCTAATGGGTGAAGGGTCTACCGGATACACGCAAGACATCGACACCGGAACCAATAAAGAGCGCACCGCATTCGAGGTGAACGCGCTGCTGAACCAATCGACCAAGATCACGTCTTCGATGTTGAACTTGGCCTACCTACAGGAGAGCTTTGCTGATGAAGAAATCGTTCGACGACTGTTCAAACCCGACAGCCACAACTTCCTGGCTAAAAGAGTCCGAAATGCTTGCCTCGAAAAGGGAGGTAAAGGCATTGCAAAGTGGCTCGATTCCTCTCGGATGGTTATTGAGCATGAGCGGGTGCTTGGTTCTGGTAACTCCCAAATCGAGATGGCCCAGGCTCAGGCATTGTTTGGAATACGTCAGGCTCTTTCTCCCAAGGGTCAAAGCATCGTCACCAACAAGTACGCCTACTCCATCACTCACGACCCCGCCCTATCCGACGAAATCGCACCCCGAGATGGTGCCCCACACGTTACTGACAGCATACATGATACGGAGCTTGTGTTCGGAACATTCATGTCTGGTGGTATGGTCACGCCCAAGTCAGGAACCAACCCCATCGAAGTTGTCGAAACTGGCATCAAACTGATCGGTGCCACCGTCCAACAAATCAACCAAACCAACGGAGTCGGCACCCCTCAACAGGTTCAAGGACTCTATGCTTTCAACGTCTACCTGACCCAGTACATCCAACAGTTGGAACAGGACGACCAGAACGCTCAACGAGTGAAGGAATATGGTGATGTCCTTGGCAAGCTTATGAATCAGGTCAAAGCCTTCGCTCAACGCCAACAGCAAGCCGCACAGAAACAGAATGGAAATGGCGACGGCGCGGCACAGGAAGCCGTGATGAACCTCCAGATGAAACGTGCCGAGGGTCAACAGAAGATGCAGCAGAAGCAGGAATCACACGTTCAGAAACTTACCCAAAACCGACAGAAATTCGACGCTCAACAGCAGCAGGACAAGATCAAAACTCTCAACCAAATCAGCATCGAAACGGCCAAGGCTACCGCAGCGGCAAATGCGGAACCCGAAACTAAAGATCAATCGTCTTAACCGAATCGTCCCTGAGTGTTTTCACAATGGCCTGTACCGCTTGCTGAACGTGGGTGGGTAGTGCCCTGAACTTCTCCTCATTGACGTTCTCAAGGTTACTATCTCCAACAATACTGAGGTTGGAGCAATGAGCGCACACCCACAACGCACCCTTGCGAACGGTTTGGCTGTGTCCGGGGGTCACTCCAGCGAATTGAACGAACGGGGTGCCACAAGTCGGGCACACCAGTTTGTCTTTTCCAAGTTGAACGGTTTCTGTCATACGATCTTCACCTCCGGCACTGGAACGATCCACTTGCCGCCATACTTCCTGAACACCTTCTCCTTGTCGAAAATCTCCTTCTGGAAGTTCCACGCAAAGTTAATGGCGTAGTCTGGCAAGTCGCGGGTCAAAGCGCCTTCGTCCACCACCGGAATATCTGACCCCGGCATGAGCTTGTATTGCTTGTCAGGGGTGGAGTCGCACACCCATTTGATTTGGTTTCGCGTGAACCCGCATTGTTTGATCCACTGTGTGGCCTTGGCCGAAGCGCCGTAACCAACAACCGTTGCGCCTTGAGCCAACAATTCATTAACCGTAACGATCAGGTTGTGGATTAGATCCTTCACCTTACCCCGGAACAAGTTCATGTCCGAAATGGTAACATTGTCCATTTCCACATTTGGGATTTGATTATCGTTTCGCTTTAACATCACCACCACCGCCCCGCCATGAATCGAGTAGTGCTTAACGGAATGGATGTGGAGGCTGGTTCCTTTCAAAGCGTGGTCCATCGAACGAATCGTAAGGTAGCTCAGGTGTTCGTGGTAAATCTGGTCCCACTCAACCTTGGCCACCGTGTCTGGAAAGTATGGCACCTCAATGGCTATGACCGTGTTCTTTGCGCAGATCATCTCCAGTGCGTTAATCGTCTCACGCCAGTTGTCGATGTGGCAAAATACGTGCCTTGCAAGAACGAGGTCGGGATCACCAATCTCGGTTATGATTCGTGTCGCTGAGTGTTTGTTGAAGAACTGGTTGAACGTCTGGATTCCATTCTTGGCCGCCATCGCGCATAGGTTCTCGGCAGGCTCAACACCCAATACCGTTTCAAACCCACGAAGTTTACAGTGAGCCAACAGCGTGCCGTCATTGCTCCCAATCTCCACCACCGATTTACCAGCGCACTCCTTGAGCAAGTCGGTCACCAACAGCCCAAAGTGATCATTCATCGTGGCGCTGTGGGATGTGACGTAGGGATAGTTGCGGTACAGGATGTTCGGGTTCACCACGACCGACAACTGAGCCAGCGTGCACCGAGGGCACCACATCAACTTGAGCGGAGCATATCCTGACCTCTCCCCACCATTCTCCACGAAGTCGTTGGCCAGAGGCATCAGCCCCAGATCCAGCACCTCGATTAACTTGTCTTCGGTGATTGGTGTGCCAGCAGCGGTGGAGTGTTTGAGGGTGGAGAGTGAGGGACGGCCAAGGCCACAAGCCCGACAGTGAGTGCGTTCGGTGTACATAGTTCAGTCCCACTTCTCCCGGTCAACCAGATGATAGTACATATTTAATTTATACTTGCTGCATTGCTGGCAAACGGAATGATTAACTCTCCTTTCCACCATTTCGTCAACATTGGTGGTCAAGTAATTGTCGGAAATCGTGATTCGTCGGTCGGCCACGCACGCGCACAGGGAAACCTTTCCGTCGTGGCGGATAAACGTGAACATGGCACCAGCCCCTACCGGACACAGCGTTGAAACCGGGTAATCCTTGTACATCTCCTGTGCGTTCTGGGGTGGGATCTTGAGCCGATCCATCGTGTCTCGCCATTGCTGAGTCGGTGGTGGAAGTATCTTGTTCCAATCGGGCATCCCTTCGTGAACCTCGTAAGGTGTGGCTTCGGGGTCACGCTCACGGCAATACTGAATCGTGTTCTCCATGCTGATCGCCCGTGCGTTGCTGGTGAAAAGACCGATACCGCACGACGCCGCATATTCCCGCATGGTTTCCAGTTCGTGGTCGTTGTCCTTGTAAACGTGGTAATTGACCTGAATGGTAACGGGGTTCTCCAGTTTGGCGTTGGCCTCGCCAATGATCTTCATGTTGGCCTTGACCTTCTCAATGTTGCCCCCGGCATGGCCCTTCACGTAAACCTCTTGGGTAAACCCCGAAAGGGACACGATCATAAAGTCCGGGTGAGCGGCCAGCGTTTCCTCAACCCTCTGCAAGTAATTCAGGTTGGTGGACATTTCGCATCTCAAACCACGGCTCTTAACTGCCGTGATGCACTCAGGTAGCCGTGGGTGAAGGAAAGGCTCGGAATTACCGTAAAGGAACACGATGGCCTGATTATTCTCGTTTCGGATCTTGTCGATGCACGCCTCCATCAAGGCTGTGTCCATGATCCCGTTAAGGTGTTCGTAGCCCGTGCCCTGATTTCCCTTTGTGCAACTTGGGCACTTGAGCTGGCAGGCTGAATTTATCTCCAGGAACACTCTCCACGGTCGCATTTTTGTGGTTTTCTCAGTGATCGCCCCGCTTACAAACGGACGATACGAATCGTCATACATTTTCTGGAGTTCTGGGGAAAGGGACATGATTTTTTACTTTAATTGTTTCCAAGACTTTCGATTTCCAATCCGGTTGGCCTGTGGAATCGAAATGTTAAACTGTTTGGCGATGTCCTTGCAAAGAACACCTCCATCGAACATCTCCCTTATCTTGATGACCGATTCTTTCTTGAGCTTGGAGAAGTGGACATCCTCTCCGAAAGCGCACGTTCCGTGGTTTATTGAATCCTGAACATTCTCACGCCTTGTTCCCCACCTGAGATTGCATCGGGAATTGTTCCTTTTGTTCCCGTCTATATGGCAGCAGTCATTTCCCTTCGGCCTTGGCCCACCGAAAGACTCCAGAACAATGCTGTGAATAGTTTTTGCCCTGCCCAGTTGTTTACTTCCAGGGCAGTAGAGGTTTACGAAATAGTACCCGTTTGGGTGATTCAACGGTGCCAGAACTCGACCCGGTTTGTACCTCCCATTCCAACTCTCAAAAATTGCGCGAACCCTTCCTTGGTCACTCACCTCGTAAAGCCCCTCATATCCAACAACAGGATTCCAAGTTTCTTCGCTCATGCGTTAACGTTACCGATTAGTTGCCAAGGACGCCAGTGTTCCCGGTACTGTTTGACTTGTGGGCGCGGACCATTTCCCCAAAAAACCTCAGACTCGAACCGGCTCTCAGCCGAAGTGATGCCCGACTTCTGTATTCGTCCACGAAGGAATATGCTTGGGAGTTTGGCAACGAAGTCCGACCTTACCCACAGAAAATTGCCCGGAGCAATGTTCTGTGTGCCGTCACACATGCCCCACTCCCAACAGGAACAAGCAACGTCGTAGCCCATATTTAAGTCCGACACGCATCGCTGCCAGTTGGTGACCAGATCGGACATCATGGTGCGTCTCCAGATGGACGAAACGTGGTGGTACTCGGTTCCGGGGGTGTGGGTGATTCCTTTGGTGTGAAAATAGAGGATTGACCACCCGGGATGTTTGGGTGCCCACTTCTCGATTTCGACAATGGTCAGGTTCTCCGACCGTGACTCCAACCCGTGCATGATCACCCTTGCTTTCTCAGGAAGTATCCTCCGAGCCACGGGAACGCTCTCGTCCCCACCGTTACATCCCACGATCATTTCGTCGCACGCCTCAAGCAACCCCGATTCACGCAAGGCCCACATCTGTTCGTGGACAATGGCCAAGGCGTTTGGAATAAGTCGAGGGGGTGTGCCGAATTGGAAAAGACAGTGAAAAAAGATAGCGATCCGGTTGGTCACGGGTGGGGAAAATAAGGTTGGGCACAAACCCTGTCCCCAAAGATGACGTGCTTCTGTGTGCCCCGGTGAAATCCCTCTGGTCCATTATCCCAATCGGGAAAGGCGAATACGCTCTGAGTCTCCACCACGTAAACCTGATAACCCTGCGACCACGCCCACATGGTCAAACAGTGGGGTCCGTGCTCAAATGGGTAGCGTTCCTCTGGCCGGGTGACGATGTGGGGGTACTGCCGTAAAATCTCCGGCTTGCACCAAAACCCCGTGGTTCTAAGGTGGGGCGACACTCCACACGCAGCGTTGCCCATATTTCCGGTGACCCCGTAGATGGCGTTGGGTCCATAAAGTCGGTAGGCCATCATCATTCTCTGTGCCCAGTTCTCCTGTCGGCAGTAGGCCGAGCTTCCCAGGAACAGGCACACGTCGGATTTGCATACTTTGGAGTAGGCTTGGAAAGCCCCGATGTCCCACCCAGAATTGTCGTGGCTGAAGTACTGGACGTTGCCGAGTTTGGAGAACAGGGACTTAACCGCGTCGGACGGCATGTCCCCTGATGGGCTGTTACATGCGATGACCCAGTTTATGGGTTGTCCTGGTGGATGACTCACAACCGAATCCACAAACCTTTTGGCATCGGTCAAGGCGCTTCCAACGGGGTGAACATACAGGGTATCTATGGATGGGGTTTGGGTGACCGACTCGAAAGCCTCAAAGGTGGGCGTATCAGGGTTGTCCCTGAAGTATTGTTCCCACTTTTGTGTGAACCTCGAAACTGAGTATTGGATGATTTGGTTAAGGTTGGGAAGGTTCTTGGAGGAAGCGTGTTCTTCGTGGACAGCCTCCGCAAACGGGGTGAAGTAGACCTTCCAACCAGCCTGGCGCAGCTTGAGGCACAAATCGCTGTCCTCAAGGTACAGGTCGTACCCCTCATCAAACCCCCCGACAGCCTCAAAAGCCTCTCTACGGACCATTACCGACGCAGCAGTGACCGCTTCCATCTCGGTTGGCACTTTGAGTGACGGGTGGAGGAGTCCCAAGTCCCGGTGAGGAAATCCTACCTGTCCTTTTACCCTCTGAGTTCCCCCATGTTGTATGTATCCACTTGGATAGCGCAGGAGGTGTCCGACAGCCCCAATCTTGGGGTTGGCCAACAGAACATTCTTCAAGTGTTCGGCGCAGGACTTGTCAGGATAGCAGTCGTCGTTCAGGAACCAAATGAATGCGCTTTTGGTTTTGGAGGCACCGAAGTTGCAATTAGCACCGAATCCCAACCCGTCGCCATCAACCACAAACACCTCGTCGCATTGACCGGAAACCGTGTGCTTCACCTTTTCCAGTCGTTCCGTTCGTTTATAAACCGGAATCACGACCGACACCGACACGTCCTTTTGGTGGAACAGAGAGGTTGGTATGAAGGGTGGTTTTGGGGTGGTCACGATCACCCACTGGTCCCACCCTGGAGACTTCATCAATTCCCCACAGGTGAACGATTCCACTTCAGCGCGGCAATTCTCGATTGTGGTCTTAACCCCACGCCTCATCTGCTCCTGATACCACTGAGCCGCCGCCGCCCCCAATGACCAACCATGTACCCTGAACCCGGTGGCCTTGTCGATAAAAATGAACCCGCCCGGTGGAGCAGTATTATACGACTTCAACCGCATCATGTGATTCGGGGTTTATGAAAATGTCTATGGATGGATCTGGTTTGTAATCCAGCATCTCGTCCCAAAGTTGGATCGGAACGATCCAAGGAAACTGACCACGCCTTCGACAAATTATATAACCCCCACCTTCAGCAATGCACTTGGCAGCACCGTTATAGGTTGATTTCCACTGTCCGATTCTTGAGTTCACTTGGTTTTGTGGTTGTCCGACTTCATCCCCATACCAAAGGCCATGGTCAGGGTGGTGTTGATGAAATTGGTGAAACTAGGTCGGTAGGGCATGGAGTGGATGCGCCTCTTGGCTTCCTCAACCACGTCGGGGTTAAGCCTGACCTTTTCGTACTTGTCGTGCTTCTGGCTCATTCAAGTGAACCCATAGTTTCCCACTCCGGTAAAAAGGTCAAGGGTTATTTTAAACCTGAATCAGATTTGTACAGAGTAAGGCAAAACCTCCCGCGCTACGCCGCCAGAGACAATGCTTGGTCGGCCAATCGCCGTCAACGATCCGCTACGGAGTAACCCCAGGCTGTCGTGTCTTTATGAGCGTCCCACAACCCGTTGTCCCAATCCCGCCAAAGACGCCCGGCTTATCAGGCCACCGGTGCCCAGCCTTGGTTTTCATACGGTCCAAGGGCATACAACCGGGCACGCGGAGGTACAAGCAAAAAGCCCTGATTGGTGGGCGGTCGTAACGGAGATGTCAAAGTCTCCCCGCACACCAATCAGGGCTCTAAACATGACAGTTACGAATGCCATTAGTTCACAACTACAACGTTAAAGTTAACTCGTCAAGCCCACACCTCATTCACCCGGCAACTTAGCGTGGAGGTGACCACACATGGTGAGTGGGATGGAGGGGGTGAGGGATGGATTCGGTTTACTCTGGTTAAGCTTACCCTCAATCATTTTCTCAACCGCACGCTTACACCACCCGCCAAGATCACTTCCTTGCTTACTGGTTAGCACAAGCCTGTTCGCGTGTTGACCCATTCCGTTTTCAAAAAGCACGTCGGCGATTGCTTTGGCTAGTATTCGATTGTCAGATTTCATTTCGCGTAATTCCTAAATTATATGCCAGTTTATCAAGCGATCCGCTTCGGTGCCAGAAGTGGCAATGTGGGCATTGATAAACTTCCTGACCTTTTTGGAAGGCATCGGCTCTGGTTGCGTACTTTCTCTTTCGTTCGCAGCATTTCCACTTACGGAACGCCTTCGTGCCGGGGCCGCGTTTCACTCCACATCCTTTCGTTCAAGGGTGATTTCGATTTGCGAAAGTGCATCTCTGGCCACGTCCTGAAGTTGATATTGAGAATCTTCGTGGGTGTGCGGGTAGTTAGCTATGCGCTCAAACTCAGCCCTGGCCGACTCCAGCGCCACTCGGTAGCGGTCGAGGGTGGACAGTGCGTCATCACGCTGTTTAATCACCGGCTCTTTTTGGGAGATGACCGTCGTTGCCCTTTGGCATACTCCAATGATTTCGGGGTCTTTGGTCATGCAGGTGATTCGGATAAACTCGTCATTCAATAGATCCATGTAGTCGGTGAGTCGGGACTTCATCTGATTGACCATCTGAACAACGGGAGACTTTTCGCAGGACATGATATGGTCGGCCAGCCTATCCTTTTCTGCGAAAGGAACCTCAAGGCCGCAGTAGATGCAACGGCAACGATGGAACTTGCGCTGAAGTGACTCCACCTCTTTGCGGAGTTGGGTGTTGTCGGCCTTGAGGTAGGCCATTTGGTTTTCCAAGCAAACCGTGGAGTTTGGCGTATGACCCTCTGAATAGAAGTCATAGCTTCGACCACAAACCGAACAAGTATCACTCACTTCACATCACCTTTCTCTGTGGGCCGTCGTTGCAGCCTGTCGATTTCAGACGCAATTAACGCCCCGGCTTTAATCAAATCGCTTATCGGGTCTTTAGGTTTCCAGTCTTTTTCCTCCCAAGGCCACGAGTCAGGCTGTTCTTGTGAACGATACACCTTTGGACCGTCCGTTATGGCTGGAAGTTGAAGTTCGTTGGTAAAGGTCCACGCCCGAGAAACATAGTGTTCAAGGTAGGACAGCGCGGATCGCGCCAATTCTCTTTGATCATGGGCGTCGTCATGGTCGGCACTCCATCCCTCTTTGGAGATTTGACGGCTACGTTCTTGCGATATTAGTTCAGATCCAGTTTTCACGACTCACCTTTCTGGTGGGGTTGGTTGTCGTCTTTCCACCTGCCAATCGTTCGCAGCAATGCTTCGGCGCGTTGTGCGGCGGCGGCTCTTATTGTTTTCCACGCTTCGACCTTCATACTATCAAAGTTCCAATCGCTTAGTGAGTTGCACGACGTTGCAAGCTGCAAGCAGTAGGCATCCCGTTTGGATTCATCTGTAATAGTGGATTCCGCTTCGTGCATGGCGTTCAGGTCGTTCGGGTAATCTGGGTGCCCAGTCCATAGTCCCTTTTCGCCCTTTTTCGTGTAAGGACCGTATGGGGCCATGTCCAACTCCCACCCACACCACTCCGCAATAGCTATGCGCTGTTGTTCAGGTTTCACTTTTCACCTATAGATTTGTTGAGTGTGAGTGCCAGTCGGTCATCCTCGATAATGAAGGCTTTAAACGCCTCAGCCTCAAGGAGTGTTCCGCCAGCGGCCATACGTCCCAACAAGATGCGCAGATACGCACGCCACGCCTCCAGGTCGGTTAGTAGCTGTCGGATAGCTAGTAGTCGCGCTTTAAGCTCATCGTTCTCGCATACCAAGGCGGTGTTGTTGACGATCAAATCCTGGTTGGCTTCACCCATCCGCGCGTTGTCAGCGTGGACAGTAGCGCGCTCTAATTCCAACTTTAAAATAGCTTCAGTGTATCTACTCATTTCGACTCACCTTTCTGGTGGGTTTGGCTGATGGTATTATTGAGTGACAAGGCCAGTGCGTCGTCGGCAATGGCGAGGGCGCGGAATGCGCCTTGTTTGGCGTCGGATGTCTCCCAATATACGACAGCTTCCACCACCACCCTCAGATACGCACGCCACGCCTCTAGGTCCACAAGGAGTTGTTTGTTGAGTGGTGAGCATGTCATCGCGTCCTCCTGGGTTCGTTTTACCAGATCCTCCAAGTCTTCACGGGTCATTCGCGTCCACCCAGAAGCACCCTTTGGAAGTGCGTAGTTGGTCAATTCATCCATGGTTTTCATCGCATTGATTGCCAGAAAGCCAACAAAATTATAGTGAAAATGACTATTACCATTACGGTTTGCATAAATCACTTCTTAGGGTGGGCCTCCACCCACGCATTGAGCGGGCACTCGTATAGGGTTGGTGAGGTGTTCTTGGATCCGATTCCATCGATGAAGCACCTCCACCCAAGGGCAGGATTTAACACGTCCACCTTGTCCACGCTGGACACATGGTCACTGGACCACTGAAGGACTTCGCGCATATGGTCCAACTGTTCGGTTTCGACTTTGAGTTGTTTGGACATTGTAATCCACTGTGACTGTAGGGTTTTCACAAACTCACGCAGCGCCACTTCATCCATTCCTTCGCACGGGTCCACATCACTCATATAGTATATTAGGTGGGTTGGTCGCGGGTGCCATCAACCCGAGACAGAATGTCGTCGGCCAAATCCAACGCAAGGCTTGGAGACGAAGTAACCAAATCCACAAAAGCGCCCTTCTCCATGAACATTCCCCAGAATGATCCTTTGGATCTTGCGTATGACCCTACGATGGAGGCACAAATGGTAGCGGCCATGGTGGCTCTCAGGGCATCCCGTTCTGTCATAAGTCGTTGATCCACAATCACCCCTGTTTCTCCACACATTCATTGTGGATTTAGCTCATTGGGTTCCACGCTGTCCACATTCCAGCCAACCACTCCCAACTCACGCTCATTTGACGCGAACTCGAATGGGTTATTGCGTGCTTGGTCCTCGGTGCAGTTGTCACAGATAACTTCCTTGTTCACAATGCACTCCACTCTAACAATCCATCTTTTGGTTTTGCTCATGTCTGTTTCTCCAAACAATCGTTACAGGCCCACTTAAGGGTCTTGGCGTGGTAGGTCATCTCCGACTCAGGGAACGACAGGTGACAAATAGCACACTTGTGACGGGCCGACACCACTTCGTCAAGGTAGACCACGGGTGGCTTGGCTGAGACGTAAGCTAATAGGGTTGATTCCACAATGGTAGGATTTGGTATGAAGTCCAATTTTACGCCAATATCCTTGATAAATTGAGTGAAAGCCTTGTCGGCTATCTCCCCTATGGTGTTGTTCCGCATGGCGGCGGTAGCCTTCACTTTCCTCCACAGCTCATCGTCCACGGTGATTTGAACTTTCATTATTCTTACCTTTTACACCTTATTCACTTTACTGTCAAAGGTTATTTTGATATATTTTCACCACTATGGTTCAACCACCAAATCCAATCGTTCCGTGCGCTCGGTGTCTGTGGATAATCGGATACGGTTACGACCGCATATCCCGGCTCCTGTTCGGCACCAGCCAAGAGAAACACCGCATATATCGGTGGAGAAAATACCACCAGTGGCCCGACCACCCCAACGCATTCAAGGCTTACTACACCGCGCTGAGAAGGCTCCCAAGACCAACATCCAAAAGGTCGCACGTGGTCCAAACACTCGAACAAAAAAGACCGCCGACAGCAAGAACGTTTCTCCAAGAAAACCAAGCGCCAGCTCCGCATCTACCTCTGCACCCAAATCAACCAGTGCCTCAAACACGACCTATACCCCAATGCCACCCAAAGACTCGTAGGCTGTTCACCGGAACACCTCAAATTCCACCTCGAATCACTATTCCAAGCAGAAATGAATTGGGGAAACTACGGACCCTATTGGGAAGTTGACCACATCAAGGCCGTACATCACTTCAACATCCACGACCCACAGCAGCGTAAAGCCTGCTACCACTTCACCAACCTCCAACCCTTAAGCTGTCACCAGAACAGGAAAAAGTTTACAAAGTGAGGTTTGTGTAAAAGGTGGGTATAACGCATTCACCCTCGCAGCGAGCGGGGTGCCGGGCGGACAGGGCGGTGACGGGTAGACCAACTAACAATCCTTAAGCATGCTTACTCGCCACCACCAGGACCGGCCTTTTCATGCGCTACGCCGCCCTGTGGCGCGTTATCCTGGACAGGAGTAGGCGTTGGCATAGCTGTGGGTTCTATGGTCCTTGGGCGTGTCTGGCTGGGCTTCGAGCTGGGCTTCAGGTTGCCGGGGCCGGGCAGGTTTGACAGGTGCGCAAATATGCGCCATTCCCTTTCACGTGAACGAGTTAGAGCGTCCATTTCACGAGCATCTGAGCAGTCAGAAATGAGCTTGTCAATAGCGTCTATATGTTCGCGCGTGCGGGAGAGTATCTCGCTCGGGTTCGGTTGCAGCTCAATAACGGGCTTAGCTGGCAATGCGCTTTCAAGCTCTTGCACCCTGCAACGAAGTCTTTGCAGCTCGATTGCGTTAGACCGTCTCACCTCAACCGACCGCTTTGCGCCGTTTCTGCTCTGTTCAACTGTTAAGGTTGGCATGGGCTTATGTTTCCATCTTCCTGAGTATGTTGTAAAGTGTTTGTCGTCCGATTCCTAGTGCTCGTGACGTGGCGAGCTTGTTTCCTTTGAAGTGTTCGAGTGTCCAAGTGACATATTTAAGTTGCATGTCGGCGAGCGTGACAATGGGTGAAATGCGGAAGTCAAAAGACGAATCATCCACACGCCGGTTGAGCAAGTCCAATTCGGAGAATGAACAAATCCAGCGCGACTCCGCAGATGACTTGTTTAGCTCGTCGGTGACCTCTAGGATTCTGCCGCATATTGGACGGCCTAGCTTTTGCAGCTCGTCGAATAGTGGCCTTGTGATTACGTCCCGGCCTTTGACGTGTTTGGCGAGTCTGGTAGTAAAATCCGCAGTTGCGCCCACGTATCTAACGCGCTCTGGAGCGATCGGATCATATAGCCCATAGATGTATATCTTCATTTGTGGACAACTGTTGTCTGAAAGTGTAAGTTTTGCAAGAGGATAGTCGGAATAGTTTACATTCCAAGTATGGGACAGGGTTTATCGTTAAATGCCACAAGGCAAATAGTGTATGAGACAATCAATTCTCACTTTTGATGTCGGCAGAGCTTACAAATCGCCTTTTTCGCATCAATGAGAACACTACGCTGTCAACCACTTACATCGTTTGGCTTGTGGCATACCATGTGCTTATTCTGTGGTCAATGAAACGCTATTACATCCCAAAAGAGAAACGGCAGAAGGCTTGGCAATGGTGTCTTAATAACCTTGGTGAGCGTGAAGGCATCCGAGTGCGATTTGTTAACGGCATGACCGGCAGCCTCGTGAAAGACCGGATTTACAAGAAACGCATGCCGGTTTGTGCGCGTGCCTTCTGCATGCCGAATAGCTTCGCTGGCTTAATTTGGGAAGCGACTTGGTGAACTATGCAACCCAAGACCAAAGTACCAAAGGTTAAGCTTGTCGAAATGTCCACGGTTTACGGATACCGAGGGTATCCTCATATTTATCTGCGATTTGAATGCGGACATCACGAATTTAGAGAAACATACAGCCATGCTGAGAAGTTTATCGTCGGCAAAACCAAATGCAAATGCTGGCAATGTTACCGAGTGCAAAACCCAAGACCACCAACCCACTAAACCCACATAAGGCTAAATCAAATGAAAAACACCATCTATTCCATCTGGCGAGACACAAGCTCACACCAATACAATCACATTCACGTCGATATCTATTCTCGGTCAAGCTTGGATCATTATGCTTGCCGTCCTGTGCTCAGCTTGCAGTGGCAGGGAGATTCTAATTGCGACCGCTGGTATGCGTTCAAGGCGTCAAGCGAAGTCGAAAATACCGGCGAAGACTCTGTTAAGCGTTTCAAGCTTGCCGGGTCAATCCTGTCTTCTATTTCTGGCGTCGATTACGATGATATCGGAGCAGTAATCGCCAAACTTGATTGCGAGCGCATGGTTGAGGATAGGCGTATCGGTGAATGGCTGAAGATTGAAGACGTGAAACCCGAAACATGGCACCGCTATATGTCAATTCGGGACGGTTCCTGTGAGTGCGCCGCCATTGCACCGGATGGGGAAACAGCCGTCAAGATGCTGATCAAGTCTTATGCCAAGAACATGGAATCTGGGTATGGCAACTATGCCGACAAGCTCCAATCCTGGATCAAAGACGGTTCGCCGGTCAAACTGGACGACTACGCTAAATGCCCTTGTATCACCGACCTTGCAGAATTGATTAAGCCCATGAAGGAAAAGGTTGAATCGGCTGTCGCCCAGAGTGGCCAAGGGAACGCCCAGGAAGCCCTACAAGCGATTTTGATCAATGCAGTGCGTGTAGATGGTGGTCCGAAATCAGAATAGCTCCTAGAGGACTTAAACTACCCCAAAACCATGTTGACACCATATACAAAGCGGTTAGTATGTCGGGCATGTGGAATCCAGAAACGATGGGGCGCAAGGGTGGCAAGGCCACAACCGACAAAAAAAGAGAAGCAGCTAGGCGCAACTGGCAGAAGGCTTTAGAGACAATCCGCAGAAAGAATGAAAATAAACCGTTGACAGATACCAAGCGTTTGGTAGAGTCAACACAGGTAAAGCAGTAAACCACAGGACAAAAGGCTAAAAACATTATGGGAACACGGTGTTTAACAGTAGTTCAAGAAGACGGCAAAGACGTAATGGTCATGTATCGGCAGTATGATGGCTACCCAGATGGGCACGGCCAAGAACTTGCTGAATTCCTCAAAGACATCTCGATTGGCAACGGCATTTCGGGAAACAAAGAAATCGGATCGTTCGCTAACGGCATGGGGTGCCTTGCCGCTCAAATCGTCGTCAACTTTAAAAAAGAGGTTGGCGGATTTTATCTCTATCCGAGCGGAACCCGCAATTGTGGCGAGGAATTCACCTACATCGTCACGGCCAAGGATGGCAAGCCCTGGATAAAAGTGTGCGAGGGCACCGTGGCATTTTTCGGCAACCCCGGCAGTGTTAGGGCGAAAGACATGCCGTGTGTTTGGGAAGGCTTTGCCAGTGACTTTGAATCGGCAATGGTCACAACCAAGAATCACTAAGGCTCTCCCGATGGGCCTGTGGAAGTGACACCACAGGCACAAATCAAGGCGGGTGACTACGTGGGAGCGTGGAACACCTTAAATGACGCATTTTCACTATGAGCACACTTAAAAACGACAACGCTTTTCCAATGGTGGTAAGTTCTGCCTCATCCGAGGCGCACAACGGACTGACAAAGCGGGAGTATTTCGCGGCAATTCTTTTTGCTGGCATCCTAAGCGATCCTCAAACATCAGCCGATGCGGAACACGCTCGCATGGCCGTGAAAGGCGCAACGCTTTTAATCGAGGAGTTGAACAAATGATCACACTTACCGCTGAAATCATCTGTGACACTTGTAAGCAAGTTGTGGCGTCGGTTGGCCCACAAGACACGAACATAACAAAGCTTCTGTACGCCCTTGACGACAAAGCAAGGGCTCGCGGAGCCATCGTTGGAATTGGTCGCACTATTTGTGCCGACTGCCACGCCAAATCCACAACACCCACAGTATGGGTGATAGATGGTGAGCCTGAACGCAAAGTAATCGGATGGACCGAAGGCGATGGCAGCGGTCACGAAGGCTACAACGCCTCTGATTACTTTGACGCGACCGGAAAATACAAAGGCCCAGACGAACACGGCATCGAACCAATCTTTGAAACCAAACCATGAACACCGAAACCACATCCACCACCGAAGTATTTGCGACGCCTTGCGACCTTGTGTCAGCCGCACTGGTCCAGTGCCAAGGAAAGGTAAAAACCGCCGAATTCGACGCCACAAACCCGTTCTTCAAGTCGAAGTACGCCACCTTGGGGGCCATCATTGAGGCGAGCCGTGAAGCCCTGTTTGAAAGTGGGCTTGCCATCCTCCAGAGGCCAACCATTGTTGGCATCTTAGTTAGCGTGCAAACGACCATCATTCACAAGTCTGGCCAATCCCTGGATGGCGGAGTGATGAGCCTTGCGCTTGAGGAAAACGAGCGCAACTCGGATGCTCAGTTGGCCGGGTCGATCATCACCTACCTTAAACGCTATGCGTGGGCCTCCGTTCTGGGCATCTATGCCGACCAGGATACGGACGGCAACGACGCTCCAAAGGGTGCAACCCCACGAAGACAGCCAGAAACACCCAAAACGCCTCCTAGCCCTGTTTCTGGCGCAGCAAAGGATGCTCCTGTGATTGGTCCGAAGTATCGGTTGCAGACGTTAAACCGACTTCAAGCCGCCCCGGGTCAACCAAAGCGAGCGGTGGTTGAGGGATACCTGCGGTCGAAGTTGTGGATCACCGGTGATCAGACTTGCGAGGATCTGCCCTTGGATCGACTTCCACGTGATGCGGCAGAATTTGCCGACATGTATGACGCGATCCACCGCTACGAAACCACCATGAGAAGTGAGGTGCCACAGTGACCACCGCGGCGCGACCAGTCAACGAAGCTTCGTGCCACTGGTATTCCAAGGACGGAACCGCCGTGTACGAAGTCCCACGTGCCAGCGGTGAAGGCATGAGGCCAACCACCTTGGCAGATGCCAGAAGGCTGTCGCTCCTACCATCAGTGACTACCATCCTTAACGTGTTCGCCAAGCCACAGTTAACGACGTGGTTAATCGAGCAATCGCTCTTGGCCGCTTTGACCACCCCGCGACCACCTGAAGAACCGCTTGATGCCTTTATCGAGAGGGTGATCCACACCGAACGAGTTCAAGATCAGGAGTCGGACATTGCCAAGAAGCGTGGAATTGAGATCCATGATGCGATTGAAGGCTACTTCAATAATCGTGGAGTTTCCGATTTAATGGTGCCGTGGGTTGACCCGGTGATCACGTTCCTGAAGTCGTTTGGAATGTTTCGTGGGGCTGAAAGGATCGTCACCAGCACAGACGGATACGCTGGCAAAACGGATCTGCTTCAAGAAAACGAGGAGAGCCTTACGATTTGGGATTTTAAGACCACAAAGAATCTGCCCAAGTCCAGCTATCCAGAGCACATTCTCCAGTGCTCAGCCTACGCCAATGCGATAAACGATGAATGGAGAGGAGGAAAGAACATATCGACAGGCAACATTTACATTTCCACAATAGTTGCCGGTGAGTTTGTGGTTTGCCAGCATGGGGCGTGGTGGCCCTCCTATCGGGATGGGTTCAAACCTTTGCTTTCCCACTGGCAATGGGCCAAAAACTACCACCCATGACCTTTGCCCGTGGAGAGTCGGTGCGTCCGACGTGTGGCCATCATTCCACATTAGCCCTCCACGGGCATTCCAATTTATGAATGTTAACGGTTTGGCAAGAGCGATAATTGCACGCGATTTACACCCTGATTTTCCGATGATTGTTAGTGGTAACAACGAAGAAACATTCAAAGTAATCGCGTATTTTATTGACGCAGAAAAGATAGTTATTTGCATTGACACAACAAAAGAAAAATCTCCTCGTCGGCCCCATTCATTAAAATGAACCCACCAGCACGGACCCACGAATTCTATGAACTGCTCGCCAACATCGACGAAGTTAAGCGCATCCTCGCAGCCATCGACAAACGTGTGAGCACCCTGGAATCCACCGGAACCTACAAACGCCCAACCAGGGAGGCTTTCCAGCTCCATGCGGCCAAGATTGGGTTGCCACCGGATCAAGAGGAATGGGCATGGAATTACTACGAGTCCAACGGGTGGAAGGTCGGTCGCAATCCCATGCGCAACTGGCAGGCTGCGCTGATTAACTGGCGTAAGAATTGGCAGTCCAAAGGCACCGGGGTTGGAACCAACAACGGGCAGCGGTCGCTTTCGATATTCGAGTTAAAGACGACGATGGAGGCCAAGGAGCGACGGTGCAAAGAGATTGCCGACAAGCATTACAACGACTCCGGGGCCTTCCATGAGTGGACGAATTTACCCGCCAAGACCGAGTACTTCTTGCTCAAAAAGCAGATTAAAGAACTCAACGCCAAAATAGGAGCATTGGCATGAAACGACGCTACACACTGGCACAACAGATCATTGACGACATCGACAAGTGCCACGCAAGGTCCAAAGCCTTTTACGCGATGGCCGACAAGTGGGATCGGGAGGCCACCGAGCTATTCCAAGACCCACGCGGCAACCACGAACTGGCCAAGGAGTTGCGGATCGAGGCCAACAAGAAACGCACCCGAGCCTACAACTTAGTAAACAAGAAGGCGGTCTACCTCGGTACAAAGCTGAGCGAGTTTTTGACGGGCACCATGGCCATAATTCCCGACAACAGCGCTCAAGCGTGATGACCATAACAAAGAAGGAGTGCGTTATCGTGGCCTCCGTGCTGCTGGACGACGGCAAGCCCGGCCCAAACGTGTGCACAGCTTTGGCCTACGCACCCACGTACTGGGAGTCACCTGAAGCTGCCAAGTTGGCTGAGGCGATTGTGAAAGTGGTGGCACGACGGTTCCGACCTTCGGCACCTATGGTCCGGGCAGCAGTAGACCCGCAGTATTGTGGATGGATAGACCACCCAATGTTTCGAGATGGTCTTCCGCTGAGTTGTGCGGAGTCGGTGGCGGCTGAGTTGCTGCCGGTGTATCGACGACGGCGCATTGCTGCCGCCATAGCCGACGCGTACCAAGCGGTGGTTGAGCAGCCTGAATCAACGGTGAAGGTGGCTAAGGGGTTGGTGGTGACGTTGGGAGATTTGGCGTGATCGTCCAGCCCTATGACATCGACACGTACCTTGTCGCCAGCTCACCACAGGAACAGCCCTATTTGGTTGACTTGTGGTTCAAGGACGAGAAATGGAGCAAGGCCAAACCTGTTTGTGGATGCCCCGATTGCTTCGCTAAAGGGTTCAGGGCGTGTAAGCACATTCGATTCTTGGTTAACCACTTAAACCACCATGAAACCACCCAAACGAATACCACACATGTCAGCTAAACGACTGGAACAATCCAAGGAGTATGCGTGGAGGAAGAAGGAGTTCTTGGAGGCTCACCCGAACTGCTTTGCGTGTGGCACTTGGACGCATATGGCCGACCGGAACCTCCATCACGTACGCGGGAGGGCGGGTAAGCTTTACCTTGATGAGCGATTCTGGGCCATGGCCTGTGGCGGGATGCGTGGGTGCCACGCCAAGATCCACATGAGGCCGAAGTGGGCGATTGAGCAAGGTTTCGTAGGTGGACCCGGAGAATGGGGGGTGTGTCCACCATGAACCGACCACCGGAAGTGCCCGAGGCTTACATCTTCTACAAGGGTGATTGGTGCCACCCAAGTCGAGTGCCAAAGGACATGCGCTTGGCGGCACAAGTGATTGGTGATGGCCCCATGCCCACCTCACACGATGCTGCTGCCATGTGCGAAATCCACAAGGAGGCAGCGAACATGAGGGTGTCAAAGGCACACCCACCGAAACGAATCAGGCAGAGCACCAAGCCGCTGATGAATAAATTGGAGCAGGAGTGGTTTGACCATCTCAAAGCGACTTTTCCGTTGCGCCAGTTCTACCCACAAACGACTCGCTTCAAACTTGGGAATGGAATCTGGTACAAGCCTGACGTAACGTGCCCTTACTTCGATGGAATTTTCACCTGTTGGGAAGTCAAAGGCCCCAAAGCCTTCCGTGGAGGATTTGAAAACCTTAAGGTCGCAGCCTCCAAGTATCCTGAGTTTAAGTGGATTCTCGTCTGGAAGGACGATAGCCAATGGAGGGAACAGGTAGTTCTTGCCTAACCCAACAGGCTGTGAAATTTCCAACAGGAAGCACCATTATGACGCTTTGGTTAATCAGAGAAACACAACTGGCACGCCTCTATTCCAAGGTACCGACCAATGCCTCAGCGCGATTGGTGGAGGAATCCGATATGCTGTGGGTGCCAAAGAGCATCGTTGAGCACACCACCAAGCGCGGCAATGAGCACGACGTTAAATTGCCTGACTGGTTCATTGAAAAGAATGGTCTATGACCCCATACCCACAAACCATCCAAGGCAAACTGCTTCGTCGCACCTCTGACGTGTGGCAGTCCCACCCCGACTGTAAATTGTGCGTAGGTGAGCTTGAGCCATCCATGGACGTGCTCAATGGCAAGTCAGTGATGGTGATGATTGCCAAGGGTCCGCTGATGATAATGCGGTACACCAAGCCAGCAGAGTTGCGTTGGGTTTTCGACTGCTATGGAAACTGAACAACCCAAAGATGTGTTTTTCGACACCTCCACCAATCAAATTTACGTTGGAGGCAAAGCCATTCCAGAACCACCACCCCAAGGGCTTAGGGATTGGTTTGCTGGCATGGCGCTGCAAGGCATTTACGCCAATGAAACACTCAATGAATTGGATTCCGATACATGTGCCAAATGGGCTTATGCCGCTGCTGATTCCATGATTAATGCACGTGATCTATGAACACCGATTCACCCGAACCCGGAACCACCCGCTACCTACCCAACCTTCAGGTGTGGGAAGAATTCAATGGTGATCGGTGGGTGGAGGTGGGCCCGCCCGACCACCCACAATCAGGATGGATGGAAGACGTGGAGCGAGAAGACATGGAGGGAATATGAGCGGCGAACGCATCCTCTTATCGTACGAAATTCAAGCATTCCACGGCCAAGTTCCACCGGGTTGGATCTGGGAATCAAATGCTCCGTGGGATTATTCCATCAGTGGAAATCCTAAGGATAAACAGACAATCGTGAGGTTAAACAATGATGGGCTTTGGGTTAAGGAAGTCTGGGGGCCATCCCCCTGTTGCTCTTTGCTTGACCGTGGACTACCATCAGGCGTGAACGATCACAGCCTTCACCATGTCCTTGAACGAATTGAGTGCATGGAAAGGGCTATACTTGAAAGGTTAAACACGTTTATGGCTACCACTTCTGAGGCCCTTGCCGCCTTCAGCACAGCAATCACCGCATTCTTCGGCCGGCAGGATACCGCCGTAACCGAGCTGCAGGGTGATGTTAAAAACCTCACCGATCAGATTGCGGCACTGCAATCTTCGCCGGGAACCATCACACCATCAGATCAAGCATTGCTGGATGCCATCCAGGCTCGCGCACAAGTCGTTTCTGACAAACTGGACGCCTTGAATGCGCAGACTCCCCCCGTTGTTCCTGTTCCTCAGCCCCCGGCTCCTTAAGGGATTTATGGCAATCAGCCTTATATTCTGGGTTCTGATGCTTCTGTGGCTTGTCCTTGGGTTGTACACCAACCGGGCAACCCTTGCGACGTGGGCACCCAACGGACTGCTCATATTCATCCTGTTCGCCCTGTTGGGGTGGGCTGTGTTCGGTGCCGCTGTGCACCGCTAATTGGTTGTTCCGTGAATGCTGGTCAGGTCCGGTAGAAGACGGATTACGTATCCCTTTGGAAAATGAATACCGTAGGTTCCACTGGGAAAGAGTACCGTGTTAAAAATGCGTAGGACTTACGGCGGTAACGCGCACGGCGAAATCATGGTGCGAACCCATGACGCCAGCACTCACGGAACAATTATGAAGGCATTCTGCTCAGGAATCCGGTTGGGTGTTTTCGCCAGCATGACCATGATTTCTGCGTATGGCGCGTTTATTTTAGTTCGTGGTTTTTGGCGGTGGCTGCATGGCTAGCACGGAAACTCCCTGCTGCATGTTTGGGATCTACCCTCATGAGGATATGTCGCAGGTAAACGTGAAATATCACGGCTATGTCGCCACCGCTAATCCACGTCGCTTTGATTGGACGGTGGGTCTTTGAGTTGGTCCAACTGGTCCTGCAACTTGTCGATATACGCCTGTTCGTTCATCATCACCACCCGAGCAGTTGTCGCCATTTGTCGGGCATGGGCTAGCGCCACTTCAGCGGTCACTAGCCTTTGCTGTAACAGTTCCTTGCTGTGAGTCTTCACTTGGACGCTGCCGCTGCCGCTTGGCCAGCGATGTTACCCAATTCGTGGAGGATGGCCACGACATTGGACCCCGACGACGAATCATTCACTCCCGCCGCATACGTCCCCGGACCCCACGTGCCATGCGCGTTGTATCCGGAGCGGTTGGAGAACTTGGCCACCTCCGCATGAGCGTCGAACAGGGTGCGGATTCTCAAGTGGGTCGTTTCCTTGAACGCGATGGGTGCGACGTTGGTCGTGATGGGGTAGGTGACAAAGGTTGGGAATATCGGCTCGCGTTCGGTGGTCGATATCATTGTGGAGCAACCCGCCACCAGTAGTGGCAGGCAAAGGACCAAGAGGCGTTTCATTGATTTAGTGTTTGTTTACGGGTGGGATAACGGGCTTGAGGTCTGAGTCCACAAGCGTTGGAATCGAGGCACGGTCGATAATGTCAGTGCTGCCAGTCTTAACAGCGGTCGCCGTCGCAGCCACCTTGAACTGGAGGTCGTTGATGGCGGCAACGGATTGGTCGTGGCTGTCCTTGGATGCCGCGCTGTCACCCGCAAATATTAGCCCAAGCCCACCGAGCACCGTGGTAATGCACATCATCCACGCCGCTTGGCTGTCGGTCTGGTTCTTGACCGCAAAGGCCAAGTTGACGATGGCCCCGGCGATGGTGGTCAGCCCGAGTGATGTGGTTCTCCAGTTCTTGACGAGGTTTTGGATCATAATCAGTTAGTTCTGTGCTCTTTGAGTTTAAGGATGTCTGTCTCCACTGAAGTCAAACGACTGCGCACCTCCGAAATCTGCAAGTCAAATTCAGCATGGGAAACCATCTGGGATTTGATGACCAACACAGCATCGTGCGTTGACCTCATCTCCGCGTAGGTTTCCTTACCTAGCCATATCACAGCGGCGAACCCCGCCGAAAGGAATAACGTGTTCCAGTTCACCTTGTTGGAGTTGGGCATCAGTCATTTTGGGGGTGGTGGCAGCGGCACAGTCGCCACCTTGTTTAGGTATGCTTTTGAGGCTTTCCTGGGAGCGGCGGAAACTTCTTCACGGCCCGACCCCTCCCATTATCCCTGGAGGCTGGATCGGTACCCACACGAATAGATCGGAAAAAGGGCTGGTGCCATTTGCGACCCCCACGCTCATCAAATAGAACCGCGTCGAGCCATCAGCCGTCACCTTGTTGGTCCACCACCCATTGTAAGACAGGAAAGTGCTGGCCTGATAATTCGTGGTCACGGGCCAAGAGTTGGTGGGGATGGTGCAGTCGGTGACCGAGCGCACCTGGAAGAAAACGTTAGTGGAGAACTGGTTGGTGGTCATCCCACCGAACATGGTGTTGTCGAAGTTCCATTGCCACCAGATGGTCTTGGCTGTGGGTGGTCCAGGAACGAAGGCTATGGCGAGTGCACTGAGGAGAAGTATGAATAATTTCTTCATTGCCCAACGATAGTATTACCAACATTAAGGTTTGTCACTCTCGCAATTTTATTAACTGAATTGGTTCCGGGGTCAGGGTCCAGAAACAAGGCCAATCGAGCCATATTCGTGGCGGAAAGAGCGTAATTGTAGACTCTCACATCAGCCATGGACCCATTGAGCCACCCAAAGGAAGGGCTATTGGCGGTGTGCGACCCATGCTGAACCCCAATCGCCAGCCACTTCGAGACATCTTCCACATGGTAATACGTCACGAACTGGGCATTGGTCAGGCGTGGCGTGCCGTCGTAATAGATGGTCGTGTTGGTCCAATCCCAAGTCACTCCGTAATGGTGCCACACATTTATGGTGGCGTTATTGGGAAACAGCATGTTGGTCGTAGTTCCGCTGTTGCGATAGCTCTTGAACCCGGTTGCGAAGGAGTTCGGCGACCCCAAGGAGAAGCAATTCGTTTCGGGAAACGCGTACCACCCGTCGATGAGGTAGTAATCGCCTGAGTTGATCGCAAGGTCCGACTTCATCCACGTGGCCAGGGTGCCATTGGTGAGGTACTCGAACAGGGGAGTATTAGTGACCGCCAACCATTGTCCATTGGCAAAGTGGCCAGCAGCATTCGTGGCAAAGGCGTTGGTGAGCGTAGGTCCGTTGCCTGAGTAAGTAATCCCATTGGCTTGGTTGGTGGTCTGGTCCAAGACGTTCGATGACCCGTTCCACCCTTGGAACGTATAATGCAGGAGCATCTGAGGTGGAAGCGATCCCCCCGGAACAATCACTGGCGGCGGGGTAGGCAGCGCGTGGATGGCGTAAACGTTGGCGATTTCAGCAGCCGACAGAGCGGTGTTGTAGTACCGCACATCGGTCATGTATCCCATCAGGAAGGCGGCATTGGGGAACGTACCGCCCCCCGGTGGCACATCGTGCTGGATTGCGCCCACGCACACCCAATTTGCATCGTCCAGGGTCAGGACTTGGGATGGGAGATTGTTGGTGGAAAATGGAACACCATCGTAATAACCCACAGCCACGGCATTGCTCCAGGTGAAGGCGTAATGGTGCCAGTTTGTGGAGTGGAAGTCGCCCCATTGAAGGATGGTGTTTCGTCCGTGTCCTGGATCGGTGACATAAAGCGATGTTGGTAAACCGTTATCATTGCCCAATGTGAACCCGTTGGTTGCTGGAAAAGTATACCCGCAATCGAGGATGTATCCGTAACCGTTTCCCACGCCATTGGTCCTCTGTGCCCATACCGCAACTGTACCATTGGTGAGGTTTTGCATTGGACCTACATTGGTCACCCCGAAGAACTGGCTATTGCCGATGTGCACACCGTCGCTACCATCCGGTCCTCCAGTGCCGTTGGTCGCTGGCGTGGGCCACCACGTAGAGCCAAGAAATAAAGCCGCATTGGCGTGGTTAGTCGTCACGTCCAGCACATTCGTCCCGCCACCCCAACCATTGAAAGTCAACCACATGATAAGGTTGGTCGGCACGTCAGGCTGGCGTGGACCCTCAAACGCCCCAATGTCGTACGCGGGGCCTACGGGGCGATTTGTGAGGTCGAAATCGTAGATGTTATTGGCGAGCGTTGCGGCCACGTCGATAGCAGGAGAGCCGTACAGGAGTCTCAGATTGGGCACTGGGTCGAATCCTTGGACTCGCTGGATGCTCTGTCGTCCACCGTCCTTGGTATTCACGCCATGTCCGATGGGTGTGTCCACCCAAAGATTGGTGGCGCTCACGATACGCACTACCTGAGCCACGGTATCGGTCCAGTAGGGTCCAAGCGTGATGTGGTCGCCGATGGAGAGTTGGGTAGCAAAACTGGTATTGGTGCCGATGATATTGGTCGTGGCGTTGGCGCTGGTCGTGCCGTTCAAGTTGAGCACCTTAATCCGCGTGGCGTCGGCCAGCAGAAACTTCGGGCTTCCGCCATTTACCCAATTCACACCAAGCATGGAGTTAGTGTTCTTAGCGGCAAAGGCGCTACCAGTCACCATGTTGTTGCTGGAGGTGGTGGAGTTGCGAATGAGGTTGGAGGTATTTGTGCCTTCGTCGATACCAAACCACCCTTGGCTAGTTGAGGTCGGGTCGCTACCGCACAAAGCGAATAGGTTATTGACCACAACGCAGTTGGTGCCGTGACCGAATTTGGACCAGTTGAAGCTAAACACTTGGCTTTCTTCGGTAGAATTATTGCAGTTGTAGAACGTGTTGTTAATGAACTGCATATCTCTAAAGTCAACATCGAGCTTGGACCCTTGGTTGATGAAGACGTTGTTGGCAAATATCCATCCGCCAGCGTTTGTCGCGTATGCTCCACCACTATCATTCACCGCTTGGAGACTTCCAATCTGGCAGTTGTTGTTGATGATGAGGTTGTTTGAAATCGAATGCCCCCAACTTGTGGCAAAGAACGACTGGAAAATGTCCGGGTGAGAGCCGGGTAAACCTACATCGTTATTGTTGGTGATCGTGTTGAAGGCAATCGTGTGGTACAGCCCCCAGATATAAAACACCGCCTCTACTGACGGATTGTCGTGGAGGAGGCATCTGACGAATGTGTTGCTAGACCCGCCGAATTGGGCACATACACCCGAAGGACCAAATGCTGTGAACTCGGTACCAACCACCGTTCCAAAGTTGCTATCGAATATCGCACCCACCTGATTCTGACGCGCTGCGCTGAAGACCTTGCCACCGCCAAGCACTGTGCCCTCTGACCCACTCTTGAACCAAACCACGGGGTCGGTGAAGAATCCTCCGAAGAACCGATACCCAATTTGGGCGTTGGTGAGCGTCACGTTGTTGGCCGTGAAGAACACCTGTGAAAGAACCACGTTGTTCGAGCAAACATAGTTCTGGTTGGCAGTCGAGAAGATGAGTGGGTTACCGTCCGTGAGGTTGGTTTTGTAATAGCCCTGCCCCACGTAAATCGTGGCAGTTCCGGCTGAGGAAATGGCTTTGTCGATGGTGAGCCATGCTGTTGCTGGTCCTAGCCCGTCTGACGCATTGTTGCCGTTGGTCATCACGTAGAATGGACCGGCACCTTGGGAGGCGAAAGCGAGGAACAGGATGGCAAGGATTAATCGCGGCACTTATTTCTTTGGGGTTATGATGCTCACTTCCTCAGCGAAATCACTGACAGATCCATCGTTTGCAGCCACTTTAACGTTAAAGAAGTAGGTGGTGTTCTTGTTCAACCCTGACACTGTATTGGATGTTACTGGCCAAGCTGTTTGGATGGACTGGTACACCCCAGACGATGTTCCCCAATAGACCAAGAATGAGGTGGCATTTGTGTTGCCTTCAAAGTCGTAATCCCATTGCAGGTCCACTCCGGCACTTGAAGGCGGCGGACCTCCCTTTGCAAGGAGCCACATTCCCAACAGTCCAGTTGTGAAAAGGGCTGTCTTCATGGAACGTGCGCCGAATTGATGTGGAGGTTAGTCACCCGCATGATTCGACCAACACCCGATGACGACTCATAGGCCCCGATGTCCCAATCGGTACCCGTCTTGGCGATTGGCGTCACCGGCAGGGCTGGATAGCTAACCCCCTCCACACTAAATGGAACGGTCACGTCAATGGCGGCGTTAATCGCTTGTGACCCTGAAGGAATTGCGAAGCTCATCCCGAGCGTGTTTACCCATTGGTTGGTGGTGCTCTTGATGTTGTGGGATGCAAACCAAGCGGGGTTTGTGCTGGCGGGGAAGGTTGGGTAAGGCGGCGTGACCAAGTTGTAATCGTAGGTCTTGATCATCGAAGCGTTCGTCCAAAACTGAATGTCCGAGTTCCCGCCGTCGATGTACTCGGTTGATGAAATCAGGTTGTTGAGAAAGTGGGTGTTGGTCAGCCCTCCGTTGGCATCCACGTATGAGCTTATAGACAACCCCACCTGACCACCCGAAAAACTGTTGTGGTAAACCCAATAGTCGGGAAACCGGAACTGCCCCGATGGGCTGCTCAAGTGAACGTAGAAATGCTGTCCTGCCCCATTGGGCAACCAGAATGTGTTGCGGTATATGTAACCGCTCCTGTTCGTGTCGGTGCTGGCGTCAACGTGATTCAGGCGCACGTTAATGTTGCAGTCTGATACCATGTTGCTGTAGCACTGGGTTAAAAGCTCGCCCTCAGAGAGCAGTATCCCACCGCTTGGCGCATTGGCGAAAGTGTTGGCCGTGATGAGGGTATTGGTGGTAGGTGGATAGCTCGCAACCACCGTGAAAAGGTCGATACCAACCCCGATGCCTTTGAAGATGTTGTTTCCGGTGATGATGTTGCTGGACCCGGCATCCAAGAGGTACAGCCCGTAGTCGAATGACGTATCCACCCCCATCAAGAACTTGGCCACAAGGTACAGGTTCTCGCGCTCCACGAAGTTGTACGCGGGGTTGGGTGCCCCCGTCTGCCACGCCCCCGGATCGCTGAACCCGTAGTAGTTCGCCGTCATGGAGTTGTTGGCGATTCGGTTGTGGTAACTGTTGGCGGTCGAAACCTTGACCCGCACGAACCCGTTCTGGAGGTAATTGCTTTGAATCGCGTTGTCGTGTCCCGTGACGTAAATCTGGCAGGCTGATCCTTGCACAAGGACGTTGCTCCATGTCACGTAATTGGCCGCAAGGTTGATGGCGGGATTGGCCACGTCGGTTTGGCTGGCCACGGCGTTCTGGCAAATCGTGATGTTCCTACCGTTGGGGCTGCTCCCGTCACGGAATCGGAGGTAGGTAACGCTTCCTGTCGCGCACCAGAGAGCGCCGACGCTGTCCCACCACACATTGGATGCCCCGCTCATGGAATTGTAAAGCACTTTGGCTGACGGAAGTGACAAGAACTGGTAACCGTTGGATATGCCTGACGAGATGTAGGCTTGGTCAACCGAACTGGAAATGTTGGTGAGCGCATAGACGAAGGCCACCCGCTTGTTGTCCACGGTCAATTCCTGAGTCGTGAAGGCTAGCCCGGTATGCTTGTAACACCCACCTCCAAACTCCGTTGCTGCCACCCAACCGCTCGTTACCGCCGTGCTTGGGTCGATTATGGTGAGCCAGTTGCCGCTACCGTCACGCTCACCTACGAAGGTAATCGGGTTGCCGGAGGTTCCGCTGGTGCTGTTGTCAACGAACTCGTTGTACGTGCCAGCCCGGATTACCACGGTGTCACCCGCTACCGCTGTCGAGGTGGCCTTGCCTATGGTGAGCCATGGGGCCAGAGAGGAACCAGAGTTGGCATTGTTTCCCGAGGGGGACACGTAGTAAGTGGCTGCTTGCGAACACCCGCACAGCAACATCAATACCAAAACTCTAAAGTTCATTTATGAAGTGAGTTCCACCCGCCATTCCATAGCAAGTTTAATCGGTCGAAGTACTGTTGGTACAGGGGTGCCGCCACCTGCATGGAATACTTCTCTACCGCCCTATGCCTGACGTAACGTCGGTCGATTTTGTCGATGTCCTTGATTGCTTGGACGAACTCGCCCAAGTAATTACATCGGTAGCCCGTCTTGCCGTGTTCAACTGTCTCCACGAACCCACCGAAGTCTGTGCTGATTACCGGGGTGCCACACATTTGCGCCTCCACCGCGACACAGCAGAAGGGCTCCACATACATCGTGGGCGTAAACACAGCCTTGGCCTTGGAAATCACGTCGTTTCTGACGTGGGCCGGGACACCTCCAAGGTTTTCCCCGTAGGTGGGCAGGCATTCCTTGGAGTGGCCTATGCACTTGAGTTTCACCCCGGCAATCTTGGAAGCTTCACAGGCTATGGCCACCCCCTTTCGGGTGACGTATCGACCGCAGTAAACGAAGTAATCTTCGGGTTCGTAGCACACCGGGAAGTCCTCGGGGTCAAAGAACACCGGAATTACCGCGTCAAAGAACCGACCATCACCCATCTTCTGGTGACCGTGCATCCAATGACGCCAGATTTGGCTTTCGTAGACCCGGTATTCCGAGAAGGCACCTTCGTACCCGATGGAATACTCCACGCACATTAGGTCTTTGTGGGCATCCGACACGTATTTCTGTGACGCCCCGCCGATCATGCACAGGAAATCTTTCGGCTGCTTCCTTCGCTTTACCTCAATGGCCATCTTCACGTTAGCCATTTGCCAGAGTGGGTATCGGTCATCAATGGCGGCGTGTTGGTACTCGGATTCACCAAGCAGGGTTTCTTGGTCGGCCTTGGAGATACACGACACGAACTCATCACACGGGGCCTCGTTCTCCTCCGAACCGTACAGGATTACGTGGTGGCCAAGACCTTTCATCAACTTGGCAAATCGCATCGTGCACATCGCAAACCCATCCAAAGAATATGCCTTGGTGGTCTGTGCGTTGGGCAGCGCAAGGAGGTGGATGCGGTATTGGTTCAAACCAGCACCCCCGTAACCGAGTGCCGTGGAGCCTCATCGCACATCACCGGATTGGCCCCCGGCTCACCCGGCAGGAGCTTCTTGCCTTGGGTGACCGTGCCGATGTGCTCGCAGAGGTTGTGGCCATCCATGTTCTTGAGATGACCGGAGAACAGACCCGACATTTCGCCCCACAACTTTCCAATAAGCCCCTCATTCAAATAGGCGGACTGGATGGATTGGGGTTCGCCTCTCCTCCAGAACATATCCGCGTAATCCTGGCGCACCCGGTCCATTGGGTAAAGGCTGGCAAGGCTCGAAAAATAGAACTTGCGCGGGAACTGGGACTCGATTCGGTAGCCCTCGCAGATGTCATCTGTTGGTAATGCACAAGGGTCGATTTCGTGTGGGTACCACTTCTGGCGCATGAGCACCACTTGAGAGAGGCGACGATTGCCTAGGATGTTGATGAGCTTAATGATGGGGATGCGCTCCAGAATCACCACGTCATCCTCTTGGTGCCAGATGTAGTCGTACTTGCGACGTTGAATCATCGACCAGAACTCGGTCCACGTGCGACCGATGCCGAAGTTTTCACCGTGGAGGATGATTTCGTTGTATCCGCAGGACTTGGCCAGTGAAAGAATTTGGTGGTCGTCGCGCCCCTGTGGGTAATCGTCGATGAACACCTTATCGACTTCGATTGGACCGAAGTCCAAGAGTCGCTGAGACTCAAGTGTTCTTGTCAGGTATTCAATCCTGTTGGTGGAGAATATGACTTGGCAGATTTTCATTAGAACTCAGTGATTACCGTGCATTTCCCCGCCGCGCCAGTACCGCCAAGTCCTCCGGGTCCAGATGCAGCAGCACCTCCACCACCTCCGCCGCCACCCGGAAACCCACCATCACCACCACGTCCACCCGTCACAGCGCCAGACATGCCTCCGCCACCACCGCCTCCACCCCCGCACATAAAACCCGTGCCTCCAGTTGTTCCGGTAGTGCCAGCACCACCAGCAGCCGTACCGCCTGATGCGCCACCTCCAGGAGTGTACGAATTGCAGGCCCCTCCGGTTCCACCCGTAACTCCCGTCGCACCCGTAGCGCAGTTTCCGCCGCATGCGCCACCGGCAGCGCCATAGAAAGAACTTCCACCGTTTACAGAAGATGTGCCGGTGAAGCTGCCACCAGCCCCTCCGCCACCGCCGAAATCAGAAACCCCACCCGTGACTCCTAGTCCGCCACAACCACCATTTCCACCTTGGGCTTGAGTATTGCTGGAACCACCAGGAAATCCACCACCGCCACTCGCTCCGCCAGCACCAGAAGTTCCACCGGAAACAGTTCCACCTCCA
>Ga0157376_10000275_pt1 | contig 35028 bp, 35 predicted proteins | sample M45metaG_FD_121801 | JGI IMG/M metagenome (GOLD analysis project Ga0157376, IMG submission 121801) | Miscanthus rhizosphere microbial communities from Kellogg Biological Station, Michigan, USA - M4-5 metaG | ecosystem: Host-associated > Plants > Roots > Rhizosphere > Soil | place: USA: Michigan...
AACCGGAAATAATCTTGTTGCAGTTTAAACGAAAAGGTCAAAAATCATGCAAAAACAGATCACCGTATTATTTTTAATCTTAAGTATGCACGCGTGCGCAATGCCCAAATATCTTGAACAACTGCCTGAAGAATCATTAACCAGGCAATTTTATATGGAGCAAAAAGAGAATACGACAGATGCTAAACTACTTAAAGATCTTCAGAATGTTGATGATGCCATAGAAAGACTCATTGAAGGCAAGCATAAAGCCGATGATGAAAACAAACACTCCGTCAAGGACGCATTAACCCTTACAGGAGAGAAGGTTAAATTTGGACTATCAGCATGTCTGATTGCGTTATCTGCACAAATAATTGTAAATTCCAAAGTTAAGAATCATCTTATAAAAACTATGCAATATTTGCCACTACAAGAAGAAAAATTTTTGCTCAATCTACTTGAAAATGAACTGAAAATAGATACTTCGACAATGCAAGAAGATCAAGAACTTTTTGTCAGGCTCCTTAAAAACGAAATCGAAAAATAAGACATTGCAGAGTAACCTACCGAATTTCGCTTAATTCTATAATTTCACGTATTTTTATACCCTAAAACACCCCCCTTTGCACTTAAATCCTTTTCTGATAGAATTATTGGTAAAGATTGGGACCGCATGTTGTTTTCAGGGAGAAAATCATGAAAAAGCTATTTTTAATGCTGTTTGTACCTATAATGTTAGCCCAGACGTTGCAAACACGTGCTGCAGATGTCAGTAATATCTTAGATGACGCTAATATCATGCAATACATAACACCAATTTTAAAAAATCCTGCAACTTGGCTTCTTGGTGCACCAACAGTAATTGCAGTCGCAACCAGCACATATCTTGAACAACGTGAAGCTGGGTATAGTCAAGAAGCACAAGATCTTGCCATGAAAGAATGCTCTTTAACCCAGATACCAGATGATCGTAACCGTCACTTTTGGCAAATTGTAGATAAGCATAAAAAAAATCTTAAAAATAGCATTTTAGATACAACACTTAGGCGCATCAAGCTAGGAGCAACTCTCACTGTCGTTGGCACCGTTATAGGATCTCCATTGTATGCTGCATTAAAAGCGGATAGTATTGTACTAAACGCCTCTGGTGTTTTGATAATATCTGCAATCCTGTTTTTTTCTGTCTTGAATATCGGCATGGGCGTCTCTAGCCATGGAGAGATGGCTGACTAGTTAATATTCAAAAAATCGATTGGGTATTTGTTGACGGTAGATATACGGCTCAAGTATCTCCTATCGAATCTCACTCAACTCGATAATTTCACGCGTAATCTTTGCCTGACGCAACTTGTTGTATTGCAACGTAGTCGTTTCGAGCAAATTTTTAGCATTACGCGTGGCCCCGTCCATTGATAAAAAACGGGCCGCTTGTTCAGCCAATAATGAACGAAATAATATATTGTATATCGTTGCGTACATGCATTGCTGCACTAACGTGGGTAAAATATTCTCGGCAGGTTGTTCCCACATATAATCATGCATAAGCTCGCTTAATTCTGCCATGTTGTGCCCCTCTTCCTGCAAAAATGGAACTAGGACGTGTGCCTGCGGGACCTGCATAAAAAAACTCTTAGGATTATGCGCATATACTGTAACTCGATCATATTTCTGGTGCCCCGCCATAATATAATCACTTACTTGCTGCACTCCATCTTGAATATTTCTATAGGAAAGATGCGCAATCTCCTGCACAATCGTCCCCAATGCATGATCCTGTACATAGTCCCGTGCACGCTTGCCGACCACAATAACGTCAGGCGATTTGATATGCACCTTCGCGTATGCATCATGAATAAATTTAAATAACACAGTATTAAAACTCCCACACAGCCCTTTTTGAGAGCCCACTATAATAACAAGCTGGCGTCCCGTGGTGGTGGTGGGGTACAGCACTTCGTGCTGCCATTGTGCTGCTAAAGCTTTTACCTTCAGAAAGAGCATATTGAGTTCATGTGCATATTTTTGCAAGCTCTCTTCTTTGTATTTGAGGCGAGCATGGTGTGACATAGAAATAAGCCGCATAGCATGGGTGATTTTATGTATAGTCTCAATGGTGCGTATACGATCACGCAACTGAATAAGCTGAGCCATGAGATTGCATGTCCTTTTACTAGTATAAAAGCCTATTATATTCAAAATGTAACGTGGAATAAAGCATTTTGCAACTTGTCATCCAATAGTACATACTTTGTGAGCCTCTTGAATCAACTGCTCTATTTCATGAGAATTTAACCCAATTTCTGTTAATAACGATCTATAATGAGCAATATCCTTACAAAATACTAAACCATGTTTAACAAGATATTTTTTTTGAGTAATACTTAAATGAGGAAATACCGTAATAGGATGAAGTCCAAACCGATCAATCAGCGTTTGTATATTATTATCTATCGGATATGACCACCCCAACAGATGTATATTGACACACTGTGCATACCGTATTGTTTCTGAAGTAAATTTTGCATTAGTCGCTAACCATATCTCACGATCAATACGTGATTGTTGTTGAGATTCTAAGGCCGCAACGTCATCAAACCGGGCTTTAATATACAAAGATACGGTGACTTCAACTTTTAAACCAGACGCTTGATGAAATTTACACTCGACAAAAATTCGTTGTTTATTTTTGGTGGCTATCACATCTATTTCATGTTCCACACATTTACCTTGTATGATTTGATCCGTCACCACCTCAAAACCTTGGTGCATAAATATGCGTGCTACAAACTGTTCAAAAGGAAAACCCGTAGGTCCTAGCAAAAACAAGGCTTCTTTCAAATTATAACGACACGCAATAACAGGATTTTTATTTTGAAGATAGTTTAAAGCTATACCATATAATTGTTTAGTACTTTCAATGGTGGTCAATTGTTGCTGTATGGTATCGGTTATTTCAGCAATCAACGCATCATCGGCCCCCGCTTTATGCAATGATTCTGTAAATTTTTTTAATGAAAAGAGTTCACGTTCTCCAGACGCTTTTTGAATATACATACAATTTGCTCCTTTTTTTAAAAAAAATTCACGTATATATCTTTACTATAGCAATAGATTTTTTTAAGTCAGAACAAAAGAACAAGGAGACAGTCATGAATAAGGATAATACATTAAAAGATAACCCTTGGGCTTCACAATCAATAGAAGAAATAACACAACATTTTCAAACTAACCTAGAGACGGGATTAAGCAGTAGCACAGCAGAAGAACGATTACATGAATACGGATTTAATGAAACAAACGCTCGAGATGTAGGAATATTGGCTATACTATTGCGTCAGCTTAATTCACCATTTATTTACTTACTATTTGGTGTTGCCATAGTAACCTTTGCTTCTCAAGGAATAAGTGAAGGATGCATTATTATAGCTATCATGCTTATGAATATTGCTCTAGGATCGTATCAAGAATACAGCAGCGGTCAAGAACTAAAAAAATTAAAGCAGTATATAGAAGAAAAGACATCAGTTTTACGCGATGGAGTTAAAAAGCAAATTGATACACGCACGTTGGTGCCCGGTGATATCATACTGCTGGTACCTGGTGATATCATAAACGCTGATATACGCCTGGCAATAAGTAACGGATTAATGGTCGATGAATCGGTATTGACCGGAGAATCATATACACAACTTAAACAAACAGATCCTGCTGCCAAGAACGATCATAATAATCCTTGGACAACCATGGTTTTTGCTGGAACTTCAGTCGTAAGCGGTGACGGGAAGGGTATCGTGGTTGCTACAGGAAATAACAGTATGTTTGGCACCATTGCGAATCTTGCACTCGAGACTACTAAAGTAAGTTCATTTGTAGCAGAGTTGATGAAAGTAAGTAAATTTATTGTGGTATTAGTTATTGTTTGTTTGGTATGTGTATTGAGCTTACAACTTTTACTGAAAGGTAACTCAATTAATTTTATGCAATTGGCTGTGCTTTCATGCGTATTGGCCGTATGCATCATTCCTAACGCGTTACCTCTTGTTATAACCTTTTCTTTGTCGCGCGGCGCACGCACATTAGCCCGCCATAAAGTAATTGTAAAACGGCTGGAAAGCATCGAGGATCTGGGCAATATGGATATTTTGTGCGTTGATAAAACAGGCACCCTTACTGAAAATACCTTATCCTTTCTCGATGCATACACCGTAGACACTCAACACTCAGTTGTCCGTTATGCAGCACTACCACGACTTTTAGCGTCAGATGAAAAAATGTTTGGTGGTTTTGATCAAGCATGTTATGAAGCACTACCCCAACAAGAACGTAACGTCCAAGGATACCATCTCCTGGATGTCAAACCATTCGATCCACAAAAAGCATATGCACGCTATGTAGTACAGTATAATCATCACCAAGAGCTGATCATTCAAGGTGTCCCGGAAGATCTTTTTCAGCGTTGTTCATCTGCTACACCTGCGCAGCTTACTGCCTGGCTCAACCATCATGCTACACTTGGTTCACGCATTATCGGCTTAGCTTACAAGGAATTTCAGGAACAGCACATTATCACGGACAAAGATTTAGAAAATGACTTTACGTTGTTAGGCTGCATCGCATTTAGTGATCCTATCAAAGATACAGCAGCAGAAGCAGTTATCAAAGCACAAAAGCTCGGGGTCACGATTAAAGTATTGAGCGGCGATAGAAAAGAAGTATGCGGTACCGTTGCGCATGCTATTGGTCTTATTGAAGATCCGCACAACGTTATGACGGGAGCTGAATACGCAGCACTCAATGAAAAAGAAAAGCAGGATGCAATTAAGCGCTATACGGTATTTGCACGCGTGTACCCAGAACAAAAATATGAGATTGTTGATTTTTTGCAAAAAGACGGTGTGGTGGGTTATTTAGGAGACGGGATTAATGATGCTCCAGCATTACGTAAAGCAAATGTTGCGATCACCGTACAAAATGCTGCCGATATTGCGCGTGGAGAGGCTGATATTATTTTATTAAAAAAAAGCCTTATGGTGATTATTAATGGCATTCATGAAGGGAGGAAGATATTTGCCAATTCTGTTAAATACATTCGTATTACATTAGCCTCAAATTTCGGCAATTTTTTCTCAATTGTTATCGCTTCACTCATGCTTGATTTTTTACCAATACTCCCAGTCCAAATTCTTTTAGGTGATATATTAACTGATTTTCCTATGATGGCAATTTCTACGGATAATACTGATCAATCTGTCCTCAAAAAACCACGACATTACAGTATTTCATCGTTATTTGTTTTTATTTCCATAATGGGATGTATCAGCACCTTGCTCGATATACTATTTTTTCTCAATTTCAAATCTTTTGGCGCCCCAATACTCCAAACAAATTGGTTTGTCATGAGTTGTTTGACCGAAATTGTTGCAATTTTTAGCTTGCGTACTAATAAATTTATTATGAATGTTGCATTACCCTCACTTCCTATAATAATTTTATCGAGTATTGTAGTGCTTGTAATAACCATATTACCATCTATGCACGCGGGCCATCAATTTTTTGGATTTACCTCCATTACTCATACCCATGTAATCATAATCTGTGCCCTAGCGTTACTCTATCTTATACTCAATGAGCTTACTAAGTATGTCTTGCGTTTGGTTAAAAAACATACCAATTTTTTGGATTTTGAGGTCTAACAACGTCCAATTAACCCATTAGCTTTTATTGCAGGTATAATTATACTTTAATGCAGAGTACAAACATTATTTTTAACCAAAAGATATATGAAGCTGCTGATTGATGGATACAATCTTTTAAAATACCTCCATGGGCCATCCATTGGAGAGCAGCAGCGCCATGCATGTACCCAGACTATCAACAGCTATGCCCGTAGCCAATCGATCAAACCTTGGATTATTTACGATGGTGGCACTGATGCACGATCAACACAGGAGATATATGGTTTGGTAACCATCGTGTATGTCGGATGGAAATCAACGGCAGATAATTATATACAAGCCTATATCTCTACAAAACAGCATAAGCACGAAGAGCTACTCCTCGTATCTTCAGATCGCGAACTCGCACTTTACGCCGATGCCCATATGATTCCATCAATTGATGTGGCACTTTTTTGGCGCTTAGTACAGCTTAAATGTACACAACTCGCGCCCACACAAGAAGATAGTACACATACACGCACGGTAAAGTTATCCACTACGCATAATCCTGCACTTGATGAACTCATGTACTCTACTCACACAACAATGCCAAATAAAGATAATCTTGAAGAGGTCCCCTCGTTGATCAGGAATACGAACAAAAGTTCAAAAACAGAAACAAAACTGCTTAATATTATTAAAAAATTACTGTAGGAAATTCACTCATGCCAGAATTACTGTATCGTCTTGATGCTGTCCAAGAGATTGCCACAACGCTTTTAAAAGCAGGAAACGCATGCTCTATTTTTACCTTCACAGGCACACTCGGCGCAGGTAAAACGACGTTAATTCAAGCAATGATCCGTTCTTATGGCATTACGGATCTTATTACCAGTCCTACCTTTACCTATGTTAATGTATATTACACGGCAACCGGCATAACATTATATCATTTTGACTGTTATCGCATTCAATCGCTTGACGAATTCATTCACGCAGGATTTGCAGAATATTTGTATGCTCCCAATAGTATTGCTTTTATTGAATGGCCCGCGATTATTATGCCACTGTTAACATCAAATGTATGTCATATCGATCTTGAGTATCATGGAGAGGATATGCGGCATTTAACCTATACCATCCATTGATTATACTTCCCAAACATTCACTGCATCACCGCAACTAATAAGCAACGTTCCATCCTGAGAAAACACTAAATTGTGAAGCGTGTGCCTGCGTGAACTATCAGTCAACGTCTGTTTTAAGACAAATTTTCCATTATTATTTTCATAAACTTTAATAGTTAAGGGCGGTTTGAGTTCACCACGAATACGAACACAAGTTGCAATTTTAGCACCATTTGCCGACACTGCTACTGCTTTACTCTGTACTTCCGATTGTTTTTTGTATTTCTCCAAAACTTGCGATTGATTATACACAAATGGACCAAAAAATGGCGCCAGACTGCTCGTAAACACCCGTACCAAATCTGAAGAACTTTTACTGGTCAACTTATCTTCGCCCACAACTAATATATGCCCATCGGCAGAACAGCTTAACGATCCAACACTATTGCGAAAAACCGATCCAAGATTTACGAACTCCCTTGGAACAAATTTTCCGTGAGCAAGTTCATGTGCATTCCATATTTGTATTTTTTCAGCATTACTGCTCACAAAAGCTCCCTTGAGAGGAGCGGCAGCAAGAAGATTAAAGCCTACGGATGGTTCTTGTTGCGCTAATGCATAGTGATCTTCTGTTAAATACCACACAAAAAGTCCTCGATGCGCCATGGCTAAAATACGGTCATTGTTTTGAGCAAGCGTTGGGTTGGGTACAATCGAAGCAAAGGAGACGCTATATATCGGTCCAGCATTAGGACGCAACGTATCATGCACAGTCCACACACCCGTATCATTCTTTTTCCAAACACATACTGTCCCATCCTGTGAACCTGAAACTAGCATTTGTTCATCTGCGCTAAACTGCAAAGATCGTACCGGACCACTATGTACTGCAGGAAAATACTGGGCAAGATCATACATACGATCTTGCTCATTATACTTAAAAAGCCAAAGAACCGCCGTTTCTTGTTTACTGCTATCAACTTGAGCACCACCAACAGCAAGCAGTTGATTATCTTTGGTCATCGTAGCAGCAATGGGATACTGAGGCATTATCCTCAGTGGTCTTTGCACAACTTGAGCTTCTGAAATAACTGCTAGTATACCCGACAGCATAGTTAAACATACTGCTCTACTCTGCTTCATCACACACTCCCCATTATTATGGTGACTTAGTCACACACGAATTTTCTTACCTCACGGTAACAAAACACAATGTAAACATGCAATTGTTAGTCAGCTAACTGGTTCACTATGCGTTAAAGTCGCGTAGCAACGTTCAAAATCTGCGACTTTTTTTATAATAAAAATCCGTTTATGGTCAAAATATCTGTTCAGTACCTGCTCAATGATTGGTTTGCGACGCCTATTGAATGTCATAACATACCGTAAAAATACCCAATCAGGAAAACGATCGGGACATCCAGGCGCGCTTGATTCACGTACTTTACCAAGCATATGCCAGCAACGTAGATATATACGATAAAGACACGTCAAGGGAGCAACATCTAAAAAAATGATAATGTCAGCTCTTTGGGCGCGATATTCAAAAATACGTGCTGCACACCCTTCAATAATCCAATTGTCTTGATCACACAGTGCATTATGAGCAGTTTCAAAACACGCACTATCAATTTTTTGCCACCCGGGATTCCAGCAGTATTGATCAAGATGAAAAAGTGGAATATTCAAAAGTTTGTGCAATTGCAGAGCAACAGTTGTTTTTCCTGATCCAGCATTACCGATGATAGCAACTTTCATGTAGCGCAAAGTCTTTTCAATCGTTCAACCTCGTGATGGGTTAACGGTCGCCATGATCCTGGTCGTAATCCTTGCTTGGTTAATCCAGCATATACTGCTCGATCTAAATTAGTAATGGTATGTCCCAACGCTTCAAAAAGTCGTCGAATAACATGATATTTCCCCGAATGCACCGTCACTGAGACAACACGGCGGTGCGAACCTTCAATAATCACCACATTATCGGGAACTACTAACCCATCTTCAAGCATTATACCCTTTTTTAATGTACGTTCATGTGCCGTCATGAAAATACGCTCCAACGTTACATGATATGTTTTTTTAATTTCATATCGTGGATGCGCAAGACGATGTGTCAACTGCCCATCATTAGTCAGTAATAGTAACCCTGTAGTATCACGATCTAAGCGTCCTATGGGGTACACTCGTGCATTACATTGCTTAGAAAGATAATCAAGAACCGTAGTTCTATCATGTTCATCACGAGCAGTGGTAATGCAATCAACGGGCTTGTTAAACATAATGTATACTTTGTGTTCGTGAGTAATGGTTTTTCCATCATATACGACTCTATCTTCTGGCTCAATACGATGGGCAGGGTTAGTCACTATAACACCATTAACCTGCACCTTTTTCTGTTCAATAAGGTCAACAACCGCGCGCCGCGACCCAACGCCTGCATGCGCAAGATATTTGCTCAGCGACATAAGTAGTTTAACATTGTCCATGACATGCCCTATACATTGCTAATTTAATGTTAGATTTATCGAAAGCTTCTTTAATCTCGATCGGTAATATTTTTTGGATTTTAGGGATATACTTTTGTTGAGCCCACATACGTATGACTATTGTCAGGTAATTCCCCGATATCTCTTTCAAAAAACCCTCGCTCAGATCTTTATTACACCATTGATTATTATTAATAACTTCTTTGATAATCTGGAGGACCTGCTTAATATCTTCATCAACGGCAATGTTAATTTTCATATCATAAGAGCGCATCGGTAAAGCAGTAACATTGGTAAAAATATCTTTGAGTAATTGTTCATGGGGAACACGAATTATCGTACCGACTTGGGTGCGCAACATCACGGCAAAGAGATTCATGCGCTCCACGGTGCCTTCGACATTATCAATCACCAAAATATCTCCGATACTAAATGGATGTTCTATTGTAAGAAACAAACCACTAATAATATTGGCTATACTTTTTTGCGATGCATAGGCAATGGCCAAACCAATAACCCCCGCGGTTCCAAGCAAGGCGGTTAAATTGAGTCCAAATTCATGCAATAATGCGGTCATAATGACAAAAAGAAAGGCATATGCAATAATACGTGCAACAATTAAAGAACGGAGTTCATCCGGATAAATACGGGAAAGATAGGTATAGACTCTTTTGCGGATAAACGCTGTAGCATAATACCCTAACGCACATAAAACTATAATACGCACAAAGTGCATGGCATATTCAAACATTAATACATAGATCGTAGTAGTAGCCATTTGGGACCTTTTTAAACTTCCTGTTCAAGTTTTTCTTTATATATTAGTATAACATTGTATAGATTAATAAAAACTCCCCTAGGCAAGGATATAACGCATCGTGGCCAAATCAAACCAATCATTCATGTGTTCATCCTGCACATACAGCACCGTAAAATGGCTTGGATGCTGTCCATCATGCAACAGCTGGGATAGCTTCCAACTCGCAGGTTCCGCCTCAGTGCCAAGGGGGTATAATAAGCAAACAGTGACCAAGGGTACTGCAACCCCTATGGTTCATCTTGATACCATACCCGTACAGGAACAACCACGTATGCTATCCGGGCTAGGAGAATGGGATCGTGTGGTAGGAGGCGGCATCGTTCCTGGATCGCTCATGGTACTCACCGGTGATCCGGGAATAGGAAAATCAACACTCTTGCTGCAACTGGGTAATAATCTTGCACAACAGTACCGTGTATTTTATTTTTCTACCGAAGAATCTTTGCATCAAATCAAATTACGCGCTCAACGACTTTCTTGTAAGCAAACCAATCTGTTGTTCTCAGACAATGCACTCATGGATGCTATTGTTGCCACCGTTCAGCAAGAGAAACCCGACATCATTATTATCGATTCGATTCAAAATTGTTATACCGCTGATAGCACAAGCTTGCCAGGCAGTGTTGGATTATTACGTGAATTGACCTTTCATTTCATGCGATTAGCAAAAGAACAAGGCGTTGCGATCCTTTTAAGCGGGCATATCACCAAAGAAGGGGTCATAGCAGGGCCTAAGACAATGGAACATATGGTCGATGCGGTGTTTTATCTACAAGGAGAAGACCGCTTACAAACACGTGTATTACGTTCCGTAAAGAACCGTTTTGGCACTATTAATGAACTTGGGTTTTTTCACATGGAAGCGCAAGGTTTGCAAGAGGTCCCCAATATTAATCAATATTTGGTTAATGAAATGACGCATGCGCCAGGATCAGTATTAGTCAGCATTTTAGAAGGGTCACGTCCACTTTTATTAGAAATTCAGGCACTGGTGATTACATCAAAACTCAGCATGCCACAACGTGTCGTGTCAGGCATGGACCATAAGCAAGTAATTCTTATTGCAGCAATATTGGAAAAGTATTTGCAGGTGCGATTAAGCACCCATGATATTTTTTTTAAAATAAGCGGTGGCTTTAAAATAGCCGGAAGCAATGCAGACTTAGGAATTGCATTAGCATTACTTTCAAGTTATTTTCAACAACCATTGCCACAAAAAAGTATTGCTTTAGGCGAAATTGGGCTCACGGGACATATTAAATCAATCAACCATGGTGCACTCTATGCCAAAGAAGCAGAAAAATTTGGGATACAACATTTTTTAATTGCACACAATCAAGTATTAGAAAGCGCACTATGTACCATACAACGTTTTAAAAATGTGTATGAATTACTCAGCTTGTTTACAGAGTAAAAATAAGTATTTTGTAAACAATAATGCATATCAAATACTTGATTTTGCAGAAAACAGTATGTTATTTTTAATTCAGATAGAATTATTATTTTGTTTAAACAAAGGAAGGAAATAATATGGCACAATATGGTAAAAAAGCGCAAAATAAAGTTGAAAAGAGCATGCATGAGTATAAAAAAGGGGAGTTGAAAAGCGGCTCTGGTGCTTCAGTTAAAAACAAAAAACAAGCAATTGCTATAGGATTATCTCAGGCACGCAAAGAAGGTGCTACGGTCCCTATTAAATCAACCACGAGCAAACGATCACAAAAAAAACGCTGACTTTTACGTTGAAATTAAAAAAAGTCCGGAGTTTTAATCCGGACTTTTTTTTAAACTGGCACTACCTACTTTCCCGGACCGTTACCAGTCAAGTATCATCGGCGCATATGGACTTCACTTCCGTATTCGGAATGGGAACGGGTGTTTCCCCATAGCTATACGCACCAGAAATCTGTCAAACTTAATCTTGTGAAAGAAATATCTGTAAATTTATATCATAAATGTCGAAAAGACTAACGTTCTAATAGCGTAATTAAAACATTCGATCTATTAGTACTGGTCAGCTTAATACATTACTGTACTTACACACCCAGCCTATCAACCTTGTAGTCTTCAAGGGATCTTAATGTGTTAGTCGAAACTAACACGGGGTATCTAATCTTGGAGCAAGCTTCCCACTTAGATGCTTTCAGCGGTTATCTCTCATGAGCTTAGCTACCCAGCGTTGCCCTTGGGGGACAACTGGAACACCAGAGGCTCACCCATTCCGGTCCTCTCGTACTAGGAACAGCCCTCCTCAAATACCCTACGCCCACGACGGATAAGGACCGAACTGTCTTACGACGTTCTGAACCCAGCTCGCGTACCACTTTAATTGGCGAACAGCCAAACCCTTGGGACCTTCTTCAGCCCCAGGATGTGATGAGCCGACATCGAGGTGCCAAACCTCCTCGTCGATATGGACTCTTAGAGGAGATCAGCCTGTTATCCCCGGCGTACCTTTTATCCGTTTAGCAATGGCCCTTCCATGTGGAAACCACTGGATCACTAAGTCCTGCTTTCGCATCTGCTCGACCTGTTTGTCTTGCAGTTAAGCTCCCTTATGCCTTTGCACTCTTAGGGCGATTTCTATTCGCCTTGAGGGAACCTTTGAACGCCTCCGTTACATTTTAGGAGGCGACCACCCCAGTCAAACTACCCACCAGACACTGTTTCTTGCCCGGATTACGGGTCAAGGTTAGATCTTCAAACGGATAAGGGCGGTATTTCAAGGATGACTCCACTGAAACTAGCGTCTCAGCTTCAACGTCTCCCGCCTATCCTACACAAATCAATCCGAAAATCAATGTCAAGCTATAGTAAAGGTGCACGGGGTCTTTCCGTCCGGTCGCGGGAAGCCGGCATTTTCACCGGCACTACAAATTCACTGAGTCTATCATTAAGACAGCGCCCAACTCGTTACGCCATTCATGCGCGTCGGAACTTACCCGACAAGGTACTTCGCTACCTTAGGACCGTTATAGTTACGGCCGCCGTTTACCGGTGCTTCGATTCAAGGCTTTGTCTTACGACTAACCTCTCCTGTTAACATACCGGCACTGGGCAGGCGTCAGACTCTATACTTCCTCTTACGAGTTTGCAGAGCCCTGTGTTTTTGTTAAACAGTCGGTTGGGCCTCTTTGTTGTAACCTATATATGCTTCTTAAGACGAACTTAATAACATAATAGGCACCCCTTCTCCCGAAGTTACGGGGCTATTTTGCCGAGTTCCTTAATGATAGTTATCTCAACGCCTGAGCATTCTCAGCCCATCTACCTGTGTCGGTTTGCGGTACGATCACACGCGAAGCTCGCTAGAAGTTTTTCTAGTCAGTGTGGGATCAATCGAACACATCTCTTCCTAAAAATTGACGTGCCCATCACTCCTCAAGGATAACAGCATTGCGGATTTACCTACAATGCTCCTCTAAAAGCTTAGCTTGGCATTCCAAAAACCAAGTCAACCTACCCTACTGCGTCACTCCTTCACTCAAACGCTTGCATGTGGTGCAGGAATATTTAGCCTGCTTTCCATCGCCTACTCCAATTGGCCTCGACTTAGGTATCGACTAACCCTGAGTGGATGAACCGATCTCACGGAAACCTTAGACTTACGGCGAACAGGAATCTCACCTATTTTTTCGTTACTTATACCAACATATTCACTTCTCTGATCCAAATTTGGGCGTATGCCCTCTGTCCTCACGGTCAGACTTGTATCTATCAGAGAACGCTCCCCTACCCCTGTACAAAATATAAATTTTATACAAGCCATAGCTTCGGTAGCTCGTTTAAGCCCCGTTCGTTCTTCAGCGCAGAAACACTTGACCAGTGAGCTGTTACGCTTTCTTTAAAGGATGGCTGCTTCTAAGCCAACCTCCTGGTTGTCTATGAATCTCCACTTCTTTTACCACTTAACGAGCATTTAGGGACCTTAGCTGATGGTCTGGGCTCTTTCCCTCTCGACTACGAAGCTTATCCCTCGCAGTCTGCCTCCCGTGTTGTACAATTATGGCATTCAGAGTTAGCAAGAATCCGGTAAACTTGCGTCCCCAAAATTCAAACTGTGCTTTACCACCATAATCTAATACACGAGGCTATACCTAAATATATTTCGGGGAGAACCAGCTATTTCCCAGTTTGATTAGCCTTTCACTCCTATCCACACCTCATCCGAGCAGTTTTCAACCCACACCGGTTCGGGCCTCCATCTCGTGTAACCGAGACTTCACCCTGGACATGGATAGCTCACTGGGTTTCGGGTCTACCTCATAGTACTAGACGCCCTATTCAGACTCGCTTTCGCTACGGCTCCGTTCTTTCAAAACTTAACCTTGCACTATAAGAGTAACTCGTTGGCTCATTATGCAAAAGGTACGTGGTTGCGCGTACTTATACCTCGCTACCACCGATTGTAGATATTTGGTTTCAGGTTCTATTTCACTCCCCTCCCGGGGTTCTTTTCAACTTTCCCTCACGGTACTTGTACACTATCGGTCATCAAGTAGTATTTAGTCTTACCCGATGGTCCGGGCAGATTCTCACGGAATTTCACGTGCTCCGTGATACTTGGGTACGCAAATATTGATTTTCATGATTTTTTATTTACAAGGCTGTCACTTTCTATGGCCGTCCATTCCAGAACGCTTCAACTAAATCCGAAAAAACAACGTGAAAACTACAATTTTCACTCATCACGCCCCGCTACCTCTGTACTACAACGCTTGTAGGCTATCACATAGCACAAATTTAGACTATTCCCATTTCGCTCACCACTACTACGGGAATCAACTTCGTTTTCTTTTCCTGACGCTACTTAGATGTTTCAGTTCGCGCCGTTCACCTTTTTGTCCTATATATTCAGACAAAAATACTTTGGGTTTACCAAAGTGGGTTTCCCCATTCGGACATCTTCGGATCGTAGCTTGATTGACAGCTCCCCGAAGCTTATGGCAGTCTTCCGCCTCCTTCATCGTCTCTTGATACCAAGGCATCCACCAAATACCCTTTTCAATTAATTACAAATCATCATTCCCACGACTAATAGGATATAAATTTACAGATATTTCAAAGAACACAAGAATTTTTTTATCTTTGTTCAACACACACACGAACAGCTATTACACACAAGTAGGTAGACTCAAATTGGTGGAGATGAGCGGATTCGAACCGCTGACCTTCCGCGTGCAAAACGGACGCTCTACCAACTGAGCTACATCCCCATTAATGCACCTCTTTAGAAAAGCCAGCAATACAAACTAACTACAGCCCACCCAAGACCATTTAAATCATGGTGGGCCTAAGTCGACTTGAACGACTGACCTCCCCGTTATCAGCGGGGTGCTCTAACCACCTGAGCTATAGGCCCAGCAATCTAAGTACACTTGTCGATGGTGACGACCCGTAAAAATTCACACTGATATTCCAGAAACTTCAATGAAAAATTCAATAAATGAAAAATTCAATATAAGAAGCTCTGGGGATCTAAAAATATACTCCCTCGAAAGGAGGTGATCCAGCCGCAGGTTCTCCTACAGCTACCTTGTTACGACTTCGCCCCAATCACTCCCCACACCTTAGGTGCCCGCCTCCTTTACAGGTTAGCTAAGACAATTTTGGGTACAGACAGCTTTCATGGCGTGACGGGCAGTGTGTACAAGGCCCGAGAACGTATTCACCGCGTCGTTCTGATACGCGATTACTAGCGATTTCAACTTCATGAGGTCGAGTTGCAGACCTCAATCCGAACTTAGATCAGATTTAGGGATTAGCTCCACCTTACGGTTTTGCAGCCCTCTGTGCTGACCATTGTAACACGTGTGTTGCCCTAGACATAAGGACCATGCGGACTTGACGTCATCCCCACCTTCCTCCTAGTTTCCCAGGCAGTCCCACCAGAGTGCTCTACTCACGTAGATAGCAACTGATGGCAAGGGTTGCGCTCGTTAAAGGACTTAACCCAACATCTCACGACACGAGCTGACGACAGCCATGCAGCACCTGTGAATATGTCTGAACCGAAGCTCAGAAAATCGTATTTCTACGACAGTCATAAACATGTCAAGTCTAGGTAAGGTTCCTCGCGTAGTATCGAATTAAACCACATGTTCCACCGCTTGTGCGGACCCCCGTCAATTCCTTTGAGTTTTAGTCTTGCGACCGTAATCCCCAGGCGGATCACTTAACGCGTTAGCTACGACACCAATTTCGCAAGCGAAACTGACGTCTAGTGATCATCGTTTACAGCGTGGACTACCAGGGTATCTAATCCTGTTTGCTCCCCACGCTTTCGTGTTTCAACGTCAGAAATGGACCAAGAAGCTGCCTTCGCCATCGGTGTTCCTCTCGAGATCTACGCATTTTACCGCTACTCCGAGAATTCCACTTCTCTCTTCCACCCTCTAGTATACCAGTATCCACCACATATTCCCGGTTGAGCCGGGAGATTTAACAACAGACTTAATATACCGTCTACACACCCTTTACGCCCAATAATTCCGAATAACGCTCGCACCCCTCGTCTTACCGCGGCTGCTGGCACGAAGTTAGCCGGTGCTTTCTCTAATGGTACCGTCATCCTTCACTCGTATTATTAGTGAAGCTTTCTTCCCACTTAACAGAAGTTTACGATCCGAAGACCTTCATCCTTCACGCGACGTCGCTGCGTCAGGCTTTCGCCCATTGCGCAATATTCCCCACTGCTGCCTCCCGTAGGAGTCTGGACCGTGTCTAAGTTCCAGTGTGGCCGTACACCCTCTCAGGCCGGCTAGCCGTCATAGCCTTGGTGAGCCATTACCTCACCAACTAGCTGATAGCACATAAGCTCATCCCTTAGCGATAGCAAAGAGGCCATCTTTCTCCCCCGAAGGGGAAACATACAGTATTAAGCCCGATTTCTCGGGAGTATTCTCTACTAAGGGGCAGATTCTCATGCTTTACTCACCCGTCTGCCGCTAGAAATCATTCCGAAGAACTATTCCCGCTCGACTTGCATGTGTTAGGCACGTCGCCAGCGTTTATTCTGAGCCAGGATCAAACTCTCCATTGCAAAAATTGCTTTATGGGTCTCGTCATCATCGACAAGTGTATAACCTAGCTGTTCCCGTGTATTTCAAAGATGTAAAACTTTTTTTCACTCACTCGATTTTTTCATTCGCTACTTTCAATCAACGAATGTATGAAAATTATACTCCTATATTGGCTACTGTCAACACTTTTTAAAAAAAAATTAAAAAATTTTGAAATCCGCGCTTTTTCGCAAAAAAAGACAATCTTCCGATAGAGCTTTTAACCATTATATGCCCTTTTTTTCGATATATAAGGCCAAGTTTCTCAGGAGATGGGGGGCATCCGGCCACACCACCAAAGCCTGGCGTACCGCCTCCTCCCCCAATGCGTATTCATGCTCATACCAAGCAGCAATGCCCAACAGGTCATAGCGCTTAAAAAGATAAAGCTGTTTATCAACGGTCAACAGCTCTTGATCAGGATAAGGCAATTCACACGCGCGCTTGGCAAACAGAAAGCATAGGGCAGGATTCTGTGTCTTCCAATAGTGTTCAGCCAGTTTTATCAAAGGCTCTGCTCGGCATGGACGCAGGCCATACGCTTTTATATAGTAACAAAGTGCTAAATCCCAATGACCAAGGCGATCATATACCTGCGCTAAACGATAACAAGCAACAAAATTCTCCTCATCCCACCCGGGCATCTCCACCCTTTTTTCATACCATACACACGCATTATCCAGATCTTCAAGGCAATCATACGTCTGTGCAAGATAAAATACCGTGCGCGCATTAGAGGGATCCGCGTCATGCTCGCGTAATAAAAATTCCACATCACGTTTCCAACGGGCACGCGTTTTTTCTATGCCTTTATCAGACGCATTCCACCAAAAAAATATGTCGCGGGCAACCTTTGTATTAGTGACATAATTAGGCACTTCGTGTACAACTCCAACAAAACGTATATCAGTACCGCACCGCATAAGTCTCGGTGTATAAAAATCAGTACAATGATTCATAATACGTAGCAAATACAGCGGACAGTGTGCATCTTTATGCTCTTTGCAAAATTGCACAAGTCCTTCTGCATTATGCATATACCATTCAGCATCAGGCATAAGCATAAAAGTTGCTTGGGGAAATAGCTCTTGCACATATGCCAATGCTCTATTGCGTGAAGTAGCAAAATCAACAAATGGTTCTTGGCGTATAAAAAAGTTAGTAATACCGCTATTGTGCAGGTAGTCGTGCGCAACCTGCATAGTCGCATCATCAGAACCAGTATCGTAAATTAAGTAAGCATCAATACCTCCTTGAACGTATGGTTCTAACGTTTGTTGTACTACATGCTCTTCATTTTTAACCATCAGGACAACAACCAATAATGGATCGGCGACGAGTACTTGTATCCCAAATATACACCACAATAACCATGCTTTTTTCATCACTCACTCCATAAAATTAATGTCGGATGCTCATCCAGAATAGATTCGTACTGTTCTTTAATACCAAAAACTCCATCCGGGTCAAGCTGCTTATAACGCGCATATTTTGCAACTCTATCCTGTTGCCGTGACCATCCATAATGTTTTAAGCGAAGCGATGAACATTCTGCACGTAATTGATGAATATTGTACGGTAAACGACCACAATGCAACGCTTGTTCACACCACGCATACGCAAAATCCTGTTTATACCGTATCAAAAAAGGACGGTAGTAGTTATGGGCTGACCAATAGCGATCTTCTCGGTAATGATCAGCATCCCACATATCAAAAAGACGAAAATAGTAGACATCAACATCAGTTCGCTCAAGCAGCGTAGGCAGTTCATATTTACACGACGGTTCAAACAACTCATCAGCATCAAGTACTAAAATCCAATCAGGATTGGTTGCAATCGTTTCTTGCCATTGTTGTATACGCAAATCACTTTCGTACGTGAATTTAGATTGTGCATTGCGCACTATAGATACCGGAATCCCCTTTAAGACTTCATAACACAGTGCAACAGTATCATCAGTACTTGCGTCATCAATAATGACTGCAGCATCAATATACATCCGCGCGTCTTCAAGAACCTGACGTAAATAACGTGATGCTTCATTTTTTACACACATCGACAATGTCAGATGTGGTTTTACCAGCCCACTTTTTTTTTAAAATCAGCGACTCCAGCAAGCTCTGCTTTACGATAGATATGATACGCAGGAAAATGTGTATCTACGTAGAGCGTAAAGCCAAGTGCAACTGCTCGAATGCAAAAATGACGATCCTCACCCCAAAATGACACATTATGCAAACGGCTGAAATTTACTCCAGATTGCAGTGCCTTGCGCGTTATTAACGTACATGCGCCTAACCCACCAACTTCATAAATGCCTGGATATTTGAGCTGTTCTACAAACCCTTCGCGCAGGCCATACACATCATACTGCCAAACCTGCGGCAATGGATCAGTATTTGGTTGCCATTTGGTCCAAAATACTTCTGAAATGATATCTTTTTCTGTCGTGATCAGATGTTCAATCGTTTCAGGATACAGAAGCAGATCAGAATCGATTAAAAATAGATAATCATACTCATGCTGTATCGCATACGTGATCATATCATTTTTAAAGCGCGTGACACGGTCTATGAGGGTATCATCCCAATGATGCATAGTATCATCACATATAAATGAAGATTTTTCGTCAATCTCTCGTATCACTAAACAATGTTCATTACGCGTAGCAAAATCCTGCAATAATTGGGACGCATTCGGATCATCATTATCATCAACAAAATAGTAATCAACAGAATAGGTCTCTTTCTTTACTTGTTCTAAAGAGTACAAAAATTCTTGCAAAATGGTCGCATCACGCCGCACAGGGGAACCGATCAACACGCGCTTAGAAACTGCATGCCCCATTGAAAAAAGTAATAACAAAGAACAACATAGGTATTGACGAGTTTTACCGTTCATACGACTTCCTTTTTAAAAAAAATAATATCAAGCAAGCACTATACTAATAAATAGAGCTCGTGTGAAACTATTATTGTTAATCTTGATCTTACGATAGGTATATGTTGTTGCTCAAAGATCCAGTGTGCTGCAAAGATCTCCTATTGACTTTATGGTTCTCTATGTACTACGGTTAAAGTCATCAACCACACTCAAGAAATGTATCATAACAATAAGGCGCAGTTCTTGAGTAAACGCTCACTTTAATGCCTTATTAAAAAAAAGGATGTATCAATGATACAAAAAAACATTACCTTATTTCTCTTGTGTACGGTATTAATACCAGTACACCAAGAAGCTACCGCAAGTAGCCAAGGCCCACTTGATGCACATAGTTTTACCGAACAATTATATCACTCCCTCGTGTATATCGATCAACAAGCGCAAGAAAGTATTGTGCAGCTCGACGCTTTATTGCCGCACCATTCCTGGTCAGAGCAGTTCAAGAATTTATGCTGTGATATTCACAATGAGGGAACGGTAGCATCCTATGAAAATGTCTATCCGGTGGTTAATGAGTGTATTGACGTGTGTGAAAATGCACACAATGATCAACTACACGTTATTGGCGAACAGCTCATTTCATATAAAACGCTGTTAGATTCTGGCAAAGCTTATATATGTATTATGGACGAAGATAGTACCTTAGAACAATCAGGTTTAACCCGCAAAAAAGCTGAAAAAATCTGCAAGCTCTGCGTCCATTGTTTATCAGTAGGCGGCTCACTTTTTGTAAATGGCGTTGATTATAGCACCGTCACCACGTTAGCAGCGGCACTGAATGCTGCCGGATTAGGCGGCCCAACAGGCGCAACCGGAACGACAGGTGCTACTGGCCCATCAGGCGGTCCTGTTGGCCCAACTGGTGCAACCGGGAATAATGGAGCAACGGGAGCTACCGGGGCAACTGGTCCATCTGGAGGACCTGCAGGTCCAACGGGGGCAACCGGAGCTACTGGGCCATCTGGCGGAGCTACTGGCGCAACCGGAGCAACTGGAGCAACTGGAGCTGCTGGAGCTACTGGGGCAACCGGCGCAGCTGGAAGCATATCATCGGCTCAATACGTGCAATTAGGTGCTCAGCCTGCACCAGTAGCTGCAGGTCAACCATTTACCTATACCACTGCTGTTTTTACAACACCCGATATTACGGCATCAGCAGGAACAGGAACCATATTTACTTTAGGCCCAATAGGAAGATACGAAGTGAATTATCAGATGGTGTATCCAACGGATGGCGGTGTAGCGTTGTATCTCGGTTCAACAATACCTGGCATGTTGCCCCTTGCACACAGCATGATAGGTAAAACTCCAAATGGCGCTGTAAGCGGCAGTGTTATAATAACAACTACCACAACAAATTCATTTTTAAGTGTTAATGCCGCTGCAGGTAATGCAGCTGCTATTGCCATCCCGCCAGATTCAAGTACTACTAATCAAAATGCTACAACCGTATCATTTAAACGCATTTCTTAATCATTGATGTAAGATTGTCATGGCACTCGGCGCAAATCCGAGTGCCATGTACATTAGATCTCCTTTAAACCCCCCTAAAATCTGTTGATCAAAACATCTTTTTGTTCACTATTAATCTGCTTGACCGTATATCATCTTGACGCAGAATAATCATCCAGCTCCCTTTTTAAGAAAAAAAATGATAGTAATGAGTACTATGCTCAAGCTATACCATAAAAAGGGGTTTAATCATGTCGAGATTACACATATATATATCCATAACACTGTGCTGTACGTACGTTCTCATGTATCCCACAGAAAAAACTATTCTATTGATCGTCGGCACACGTCCTGACATTATTAAGATGGCCCCCATTTATCATGCGTTAAAAAACAGCGCGATCAACACGATTGTATGCTCAACTGATCAACATACTGATCTTGCTCACGATCTTTTTGATTTATTTCAGATACACCCCGATATACATTTGCATGTCATGCAGCCAAATCAAGATCTCTTTCATATAACTACTACCGTGTTGAACAAGCTTAAAGAACTTTATCGTGCAGTGCGGCCTGATCTGGTCATCGTACAAGGGGATACTACGTCTGCAATGAGCGCAGCTTTAGCAGCATTTTACGCACACATACCCGTGGCACATGTGGAAGCCGGTTTGCGTACTCATAATATGCAAAGTCCTTTCCCTGAAGAATTGAACCGTCAGATGATAAGCCTCGTTGCGAGCTATCATTTTGCCCCTACACAGCGAGCAGCCGAGCATTTACTTAATGAAGGGATTGATCCATCAATTATTTTTATCACCGGTAACACCGTTGTAGATGCATTGCATTGGATACTTGAACAAATAGCTGAAAAAAATATAGCCCCATCGCCTTCTTTACACAGCATGATGCAAACATTATCTACCGAATATACATATAGCGCACTCTTTACTGCACATCGCCGAGAATCATTAGATTCTGGCTTGGAGATTATTTTCAAAACTTTACAAGAATTTCTGGAACAGCACCCTGAAGTATGCATTATCTATCCAATGCATCCCAATCCTCTCATTCATCATATTTTTCATCAATCAGGACTTTCGCACCTTAAAAACCTGATCCAACTCCCCCCCTTATCCTATATTGATCTCATCTATACACTGTGTAATGTCAATTTTGTCATAACCGATTCTGGTGGATTACAAGAAGAAGCCGCAAGTCTCGGTAAATATACTGTTGTATTACGCGAGATCACAGAACGCACTGAAAGTATTGATGCAGGATTATCAACCTTGACCGGATACGATCCAATTCTCATCAAAACTGCTTTGGAACACGCTCTTAAGGACAGTACACATCATCGTACACTCCATAATGCTGCGCTGTATGGTGATGGCACTGCAGGAGTCACCATAACGCAAACATTAATTGCACACATGCTGCATAATGACATATAAAACATATGGTGTTTTCGAATCTTGCATTGCTTCATGTTAAAAGCTTTGTATTCATACTAAAAAATATGTAAGACTTAATGAGCACTAAAAAGGAGTCCCGATGTATCATACTCGATCTATATTATCATACAGGTGTAGTACACTACTACTCAGTCTTGCTTTGAGTTTTATTACCGCACATGCGCATGACGCTATGCTTTCACAGGAATTTCAAACATCATATGACAAACTCGTTGTCTGTTTAGCAGCACTCAAAAACATGCAATTTTCATTCGCTACGCATCATACTGATTATACTTTTGAAATAACCTGCATGTTGGATCGCACAGCATTGCGCGCACCACGCGAATCGACTGATGCAGATGATATTGTTTTTTGTCGCGGTGATATTGGTCCCGCCGGAGCCACCGGTCCACCAGGTGCAACGGGACCAACCGGCGTAACTGGCACTACAGGACCGACAGGTCCAACCGGCGCACTTGGTCTGATTGGTGCAACAGGTGCAATTGGCACAACAGGCCCCACTGGAGCGATAGGAAGCACAGGTGCAACTGGAACTTTTGGACCGACGGGGGCCACTGGAGCCACGGGTGACACTGGGCCAACGGGAGTAACCGGAACCACTGGATCCACAGGTCAGACCGGACTTACAGGCGTAACAGGAGCCACTGGTCCTACCGGTGCAACTGGTGCTACTGGATCCACAGGAGCAACTGGACCCACTGGCACAACAGGATCAACGGGTGCTACCGGTATTACTGGCGCAACTGGTGTGGGCGGTGCTTTAGCTTATGGCTTTTTTTATTTTTCCCAAGGAACCGATAATCCCGCTCCTATAGCAGCAAGTGCAAAAGTGAACTTTCCCAATGATGGCATAACAGCTTCTGGCATTACTCGCTTGGCAAGCGACCCTAATACTGACTTTGTATTAACAAACACTGGTATCTATGAGATTATTTGGCAAGCAAGCACCACACATTCAGTTGAAGAACAGATGTCTGTATGGATTAATGGCGTTGAGCTAGCTAATTCAGTAGTGGGTGGCGCAACCAGCACCACACAGTTTTTTGGTAATATATTCATTAACGCTACTGCAGGAGATATCGTAACTATTCGCGGAGCATCAGGTAATCCAGCTGCTATTACCATGACTCCCGGTGTAGGTGGACTTTTGCCTTACGCTGGCTCATTAACGATAAAAAGAATTTTTTAATTAGGACTCGTTAGAAACTATCATTTTAAATCTGAGCTTGACGATAGTTTATGTAGTTTCAACAAAGATCCATCATTAATGATTTATAAAAAACACAGTATTGTTAACCTCCGGTATTGCTTCACGTTAACTTTACGTTAACTTTTTTGCATTCGCAACAAAAAATATGTCAGACTTAATGAGCACTAAAAAGGAGCTCTCATGTATCATGCTCAATATATATTATCATACAAGTGAGGATTTTTACGTAAACGAATAATGACTATAATCATATATACGGGGAGCTAGGGAATGCACGCAAGGTATGCATTATCAATAACATTATTTTTGATGGGAACCCCTATAATATGCGCATTCATTAAGCCTAAACCTAAACCAACTGAAAAGCTTCAACTGATGTTGCAAAAAATACGTACTCATCATGGAGACGCAGGTCGCGCATTGGCTGAACTAGTAATAGCCTGCGTACAACAAGAAGCCCCGCATGCAACATATATATATGAAGATCCTCATGCACAATTCACCATTCATCACAAAGGTGCATTTATGTATCAAGGCTCATGGGGAGGCAAGAAAAAATGGAATCTTATCGTACATCAAAAGTTATCAAATGCCCAAACCACCGTTTTACAATTTAAACCGATTGCGCTCAAAAACCAATGACGGTTCATTGGATCTCTTCTGAAATCACATCAGGCTATCGTAAAACTCAAATTAAAAATCATAGTTTCAAAATAGCTCTATTTTATCGCAATGACATTGAGCTAAGATACTTGTAAACTATCACCTTTAGATGGTAGAATAGCGCGCAGTATAGGCTTAGATGTAAGGATTTTTTATTATGCAAAAATTGTACGTAGTATCATTGTTGGTATTTTGTATTGGATTATCTTGCAATGCATGGACAGCTGATCACAAAGAAAATTCTGTGGTAACAGCAATACGGCAAAACCACGGTAAATCGGGGGTTGATTTGTATGAAAATTTGTTGAAAACAATATCACAAAAAGCATCTTATGAATATGATGCTAAGGTGCGTCAACTTGTCGTTTATAATGCCCAAGACCTTAATAAGCAATTTCCCTCCCTACGCAAGACAACATTCAAAAATGAAGGATGGACGTTTGAAAAAGATTATTTTAATTCAGGATATAATACGAGTACAGGCATTTATCAAATAGCTTTTTATTTTGTAGGAAACAGTCACGCTGAACGGCTAAAATAACACCCATGATATTCTTCTCTCTATCATCATTACATCACCGTAAAATATAAAAAATTAGCAAGGAGTATAAATCATGAAAAAATTGTTGCTCTTAATATTTTTAGTTGGATGGTCGAGCAAGACTTGTACCGCTTATGAAAAGTTTGCTATTGTAGCTGCGCATGTAGCAATACCGTTTGCGCTCTATGCTGGTAATATACTTATGACCCGTTTAAGCCCAGACAATAATCAAAAGTCCATTATTACCTTGAGTAGTAACATGGAAGAATTTCGCAAGCAGATACAAGAGAGATATGGACCCAAAGGATTTGCTTTAGTACAAGACGTAATGAATGATGTACAAAAAGTAGCCCCTTCTGCCACCTATGAATATCACAATCTTGATAATCACCCGGCTCAATTGATCATTCATCATAATAAAGCAAAAAATTGGAGCGCTATTCATAATCAATCCTATAATAGAGACTATTCATGGCAACTTGTTCCTAATGAAGCATTATCAAATCATAAAAAAACAGTTTTACAATTTACACCAATAGCAATAGACGATCGATCCAGAAAAGGTAGAATATGCTTCGCATTTGATGGCGCAAGCTAAATCAACATTATTTTGTATAGGATACTCACCATGCAAAAACCTAATATATTTCTACTCACATTGCTGACTACGTTATCAGGTCAAACATTTTCTGCTGAAAAAAAACTCACCGTCATGGCGCCACAGGATATTGAGCAGGTCAAAAAATGGCATGAAGATTTAAAACGACTACAAGATTTTGCAGCGGTTAAAGCAGCAATACGAGCTGACAAAGGAGCAAGTGGAGTTGCCGTATGCGGACCCATAATGACCTTTGTGCAAAAAATAGCGCCTCATGCCAGATATGAATACTCGTCGGCTCAAGGCGGTACCTTTATTATTCATCATGGTTTAAACTCTGATATTTTAAGCAATATTCGGCAGCAAAACGAGGGGTATAAATGGGTACCCAACCAAGTTCTTTCTGATAACAAAACCACCGTGTTGCAATTTCAGGGCTATAAGACGCTTGAAGATTGGTTGACTCACTATCGGTCACACCAACTGCTTATGGCGGCCCTTGCCGAAGATTTAGCAACGCAAAGACAGGTTATGTCCTCTCGACACATACCCTATTAGGTTTGTGATCAATACCTGCTATACTTGAAAAAACACATTTAGTCTTATTTTTTAAAGGGATACCTCATGCACACAAGCAGCATACGGCCGTTATTATTATTGGCATTTTGTGTTGGAATATCAACTATAACGTTTACCGCTGATCAACGTATAGTCATGGCACCAGAACATGCAGCCCAAGTGCGTACATGGCATGCAACCTGGGCACATGCGTTCAATCATAGCATTAGGCACGAAGAAAAACTGCAACAAGCAAGAACGATATTTTTTAACGTGATGCACAGTGCCTATAGCAGATATACGCTTAGTGCTGAGTTATTATATAATTTACGGGATCGGCAACAATATGCCGTCATGACGCCTAAAGATATTGAACATATAAAACAGTTGCGTAAAAATTTAGAATATAATGCGGTAAAACTAAGGCAAAGAAAAGAAGTGACAAACCGTTGCCTTTGCCGTGGATGCCTTATAAAACAAGTTAAAATAACACCATATACGACATCAGCAATGATGTCAGCACAAACAGTAGGTTTGGCATCTAGAACAAAACAAAGTGCTTGGGATATGCCTATTCGCAAATTGACGTCTATATCAAGGCCAGATCACGCACAGGCACATCAAAGTATAGATGTATTACTCCCCCTGAAATATGGTAAAGTAACACACAATATATTCTTTATGTAAGGGCTTTTTTAATGCAAAAATTGTATGCATTGTCATGTTTGATATTGGGGTTTGGATTATCAGATATGTTATGTGCATCCGCTGAGATTAAATCACAACCGCAATCAAAATTGGATGAACTCAAACAGCAGATACAGGAACATCATGGAGATCAAGGACTTGCAGTAGCAGAAAAAGTCCTGAATTTATTACAACACCAAGCACCTCCGGTAACTTATGCATACAAGGCACATCAACTTATTATTCATCACGATATCACAAATCAGGACTATGCAAGAATCGAGAACAAAAATTATTTCTGGAAAATTGCACCTAATCAAAGTGTATCAAATGATACAACAACCGTTTTGGAATTTACACACATTCAACAATCTGTCTATTATGGTGGTATTTGCAATAGTCGTTATAGTCGCAAAGAGTTCCCAACATTCATTCACGTGCCAGGTCCACAATACGTTATGGAGTGGCGCCGAAAACCAGAACTAAAACCAGTGCTTTTTGTAAAAACAAAAATTCCACCTGAGCAACGTGAGGAACTTCCGTAATTCATTTGCCCTATGATGAAATACATGAACAGCTTAAGGCAATGCAACCCGACTCCCGGTTAGGTTTGTAAGTAATACCTGCTATACTGAACAATAATGTAAAAATTTATTGTTGAAAGTTACAGCCATGCTTATTGATGAAATACATGAACAACTCAAGGCAATGCAGCCCGATATAGCCATTATTAAAAGCTATTGGGGCAATGCCGGTATTGATGAACAGTACCAAGCTTTAGAAGTAAAAACCGCTCATGAAGACGCTTGGAAGACCCCAGAATTGGCAAAAGAGCTTCAGCGGCTGCGGACACAAAAAGAAGAGTATGAGCATATTATTGGTAGCTTTACCGAGCTGCAGGAGCTGGTGGAACTTTTTGGCACCGATGAGGCACAACTGCCGAAATTAGCCGATGATGTTAATACGCTACGCGGAGCACTCAAATCATTTAAACTGGCCCTGTTACTTCATGAACCGGAAGACGCTTCACCCTGTTTTGTAACGATTAATGCAGGAGCAGGCGGCACCGAATCGCAAGATTGGGCAAACATATTATTGCGCATGTATACCCGTTTTTGCGAACGAAATAAGTTTTCAGTCGATATTCTCGATCTTCAGCAAGGTGAAGAGGCTGGTATTAAATCCGCAACATTATTTATTAAAGGTAAAAATGCGTACGGGTTACTCAAAAGTGAACACGGCGTCCATCGTTTGGTGCGTATATCCCCTTTTGATTCCAATAAACGACGTCATACTTCATTTGCCGCTGTCACGGTATCCCCTGAAGTACCGGAAGTAGAAATTACCATCAATCCCGATGATTTGCGTATCGATACCTATCGCTCGGGCGGCGCTGGCGGTCAGCATGTTAATAAAACTGAATCGGCTATCCGCATCACCCATATTCCTACAAACACCGTCGTACAATGTCAAAATGAGCGGTCGCAAGGACAGAATAAAGTCAACGCCATGAAAATGTTGCGGGCAAAGCTGGCACAACGGCAAAAAGAGGAAGAAGACGCGCAACGCGCTTCAATTAAAAAAGAGAAAATTGAATGGGGGTCACAGATCAGATCGTATGTCTTACATCCCTATAAAATGGTCAAAGATCATCGGACTGACATCGAATCGCAGCAACCAGAGTTGGTGCTCGATGGTGATTTAATGGATTTTATCCAGATGTATCTCGTACAGAACGTTCGTTCATAATATTAGCATCCAACCAAATGCACTAACCGTTCATACCCGACTGCTTGATCTACGTAACGACGCGGATCATGGAGATCGATGGGCACTAAAGAACGTCCTTGGATAACAAAATTACAAGGATTATAATCATTGTGATCAAAATCACGTAGCGCTTGGATAGTGTCGAGTAATACAACCTGCGATGGATACACGCCAGATAGTGCCTTGAATGTATGCACATTAATGCCGGCGTGCCACACAGAAAATTTATTGGTCACTTGTTTATACAGATATTTTTTATCAAATGTACTGGTAATACAGTACTCTCCAACAGAGGCCGAACGTGGATTATGCCAATAGGAACGTTTGAGAAGCATCTTTGGTTTGTATGTTATAAAAATATTTGCATCTTCTATGATAAGCTCATCAATAATGATACTCCCTGCCTCAATAAGAAAACTACGTATCTCGTCTGCACGTGTCCACATCCCTTTCTGCTTTTTTCCTTGCGGAACTGCCAGGATCATATAGTCACCCAAATTAACAAGTACATTAATTGCTTTTTTACGCATCAAAGGCAATGCATTAAAATCGTCTAGTACTAACGTAACGTCAAAATGTTCACATTCGGCCAAACGTTCTAAATGTGCCAAGGATAACTCTTTTTTAAGCAATATGAGATTATGCAGACACGTGTTTGTGCACAACGCTTCTAAAATTTCTTGTTTATCACGAGACACGATCACCATCGTGGCATCATAATGACTGGCTATTTCACTGATCAAGCACTCGTCAAGCGCTCCGAGATCCAATATGGTGATTGGGCGTGTATAGCAATCAAGCAACGTCGCTATTATCTCATACCGTGCATGATCATGTGCATATACTATGTGCAGTTCGCCTAGACCCCAGGTTAAAAAAAGTACCGTACAACAAAGATTATTGAAGAGCAACAAGATGACATGCATAGTACTTTTCATCAAATCTTTCCATAAAACAATGGTTCAAGTATCTGATTCATACTGCAGTAGTGCACATGGAACATGTACCTAGTCGATACATTAGTACAAAGTAGGTACAGAAGGCAAGAGTCTGGGCAAGATTATGAAAGAATGCGCCTATAGCATTTACTCACAAAGTACGGCATACTCAAGAGAATAATTATTGGATCTCTTGCGAAACTATTTATAATTATCATAAAGCTCAGTGTGGAGATGATAGTTTCAAAAAAGCTCTATTTACCCTTATCTGGATATTCGATGTTACTGATTATACTTTTGTATGCCTTTTTTGCCGCCTCAGTCTGGACAAGCAAGCTATTACTCGCCTATACTACTCCTATATTTTTAACCGGTAGCCGTATGCTCATCGCCGGCATCATTCTTTTAATTTATCAATATACCTGCGCACGCGAGCATTTCTATTTCAAAAGAGAGCATGCATGGCTCTATCTGCAAATAATCTTGTTTGGTATTTATTTTACATACATTCTCCGTTTTTGGGGTATGCTCGGCATGTCAGCACCAAAAGCCATGTTTCTATTTAACATCGCTCCATTTTTGTCATCGCTGTATTCATACATATTTTTTGATGAACGTATGAGCAAAAAACAATGGATAGGATTATTGATAGGTTTCATTGGATTTGTTCCCATCTTAATAAGCCGTTCTGCAGGAGAAGCACAATTTGGCGAATTTTTATTTATCTCTCTACGAGAACTTGCCGTAATTATTTCTATAGTAATGCATAGTTATAGTTGGATTGTCATGCGCAAATTAGTGCGCGATAAACATTACTCGCCTATGATGGTCAACGGGATGTCGATGTCAATAGGTGGCGTTGCAGCACTCATTACATCAATTCCGGTGGAAGGTATAATGCCCGTCACCAACCATACGATGTTTTGGTCCTTACTTGCATTTGTAATCATCATCAGCAACATCATCTGTCACAACTTATATGGCTATTTACTCAGACATTACACAGCAACATTGCTTTCATTTGCAGGATTTCTTGGGCCACTTTTTGCCGCTCTCTATGGACGTTTATTGTTCAATGAGGTGGTTACCTGGCATTTTTATGCATCGTCGGTCATGGTTCTTATCGGATTGTGTATTTTTTATAAAGACGAGCTTAATCGCTATACCGTACAACTGTAATCAAGCATCATTTTTTTCGTACCTCATCTAACCATTGACGTTCTTTTATTGCCCCAGTTATGCTTTTCTATATTTATAATGAATATGTACATGCGTAACAGCATAAAAAGGAGTAAGTGTGTCACATCGTATACCATCATCTGTGGCTCTTGTCCCACCACGTTTTCAAGCTGGCCTCATGATATTTACCACTTTGGTACTTGCATTCCTTATAGTAAAACGTACACAAATGTTTTGGCCAAATGATCGAATACCTGCAGTAGAAATCTATACACCGCAGACAGTCAATCATGCAGGAGGCCTGCCTGAAATTATTAATGTTGGTATGTACATCGATAATTTTAGCAAATTTGATACTGTAGGAAATGAATTTATAGCCAATTGCATTGTATGGTTTGTGCTCAATCCAGGAGCAATTACGCTCGATACCCTAGGAAAGTTTTCACTCAAGCGAGGTATCATTTTACAAAAATCAGATCCTATTATTAAAATTTTAGAAAAAAAATTACTCGTACAATATAAAATACGTATCTCGTTCTCCGCTGAACTTGATTTTTCAGCATTTCCCGTCGATGATCATTATATCTCATTGCAACTGCTGAACGACTTTATAACGCCTAGTGAAGCACTATTCCAAACCACGGAACAAGATTTTGTCATTGATAAAAATATACATTTATATGGTTGGGAACTTGTGGAAAAAGAAGCAACTGCGGGTTATCTAATTACCAATCTTGATCCCGGCGATACACCAAAAAATACTTCCAGTATTTCTGCGGTATTCAGCCTTTTTTATTCATTTGTCGGCTTACGCTTTCCTACTTCAGTATTCTTGCCTTTAATCATGATATTTTTTATTTCATTATTTTGTTTTTCATTTGGTGACATTGCCCGACTTGGTATTGCAGTAGGGACGGTAACAGCACTACTGGCATATCGCTTTGTTCTTGATGGAATATCACCCAAAGTTGGTTATTTTATGCTGTCTGATTATCTTTTTTTCTCAGTGTTAGCAGCAACATTTGTTGTTTTTTTTGTTGTTGTTTTGGATAGTTTTGGTACAGGACCATCATTATTGGTCAAAAAGCTGATCATCGCAAGCTTGCACCTAACGTTGCTCAGTATGATCGCGTTTTTATTATTTTAGGGGTAAGTACCGTGAAAAAACATACCATACGCTTTATACAATCTATTGTGATATGCATGGTATTTCATGCAACGCTTATAGCAGAATTTGCAACGCTAACCGATATACAAAAATATGCCGCTGCTCTTCCAGAAGATGTTATTGACGATAATCAAAACTGGATCAATCCGCATTATGATTCTTTTTATTACCAACATCTTCCATCGTTATTTGATAAAATTTTTGCTTCACTTGGCATAAAAAAGCCGCCTTTTGATGTACGCTCCTTTCATACATTGTTACGCGATATGACAGTACTACGCACTACACAAAAGTTACAAGGGCGTCTAGCAGCTCACCGTAACTGTCAACCGCATGATCAATTTTTTATTTGGGGTGATCTTTATGGCGCTTTTCATTCATTGGTCAGAGATTTGACATGGCTTGCAGAACAAAAAATTATTGATGACTCACTTACTATCACGAAAGCACAACATTATATCATTTTCAATGGTAATCAAATTAATCGATCCCCCTACTCACTTGAAACACTCAGCGTCATTCTTTTATTGATGCAACGTAATCCAGAAAAAATTTTTTATATTCGCGGACAACAAGAAGATGAAGATTATTGGCGTAATTTTACGCTAAAACGAGAACTCATTATACGCGCAAAAACCTTTTCAAAGGATAAAGTTCCTCTTGCTTCATTACTATCTGATTTTTTTAATACATTGCCCATCGCACTTTACTTAAGTATCGCAGATAACCAAACAGATGTTATACGTATTTCAAGCTTAGGCAGAGATGCCCCTATCATTGATATTCGTTTTTTAGGAAATTTATTTTTAAATACGCCAAGCAACACAACCGTATACCATGATACCAGCAATCATCTTGCTACTGCTGGCAAAGTCCCTGATGTACATGCCATCATCAAGACAGGTGATTGGATTGAGGGTGTGCACACACAAACCGGGCTCATCCTTTTAGATCAAGATAGGGCAAGCACCGCATGGGCACTATTTTCATCACCGGTATTAATTCATCAAGAAAAATTCGATTTTCATTATGATGCTCTTGGTCTGCTTGACCTTAATAATCCTCTAGCAACGAGTACAATTACCCTTTACCGTCAAGATGTAAAAAAACGTAATGGTTTTGTTAATACTGGAACATTCAATATTATGAGCGGAGCACAACAAGGAACTAAAGCATTTGACTCACCACCAACAAAAGAACTATTGATCGGCTCAACTATGTCACTAGAACGGGGTGTCCCATTAATGGGCAAATATACACGACTCGGGATGCTAGCTCGTATTAATCAAGAAAATACACAAGGTGGCGTGAAGGGGCACCTATTGCGCGCCATTATCTATAACGATGATTATCTATCCTCTCTTGCACGTAGCAACATACGTACCTTGGTGAATGATTTAGGTATTTGGCTCATGTTATTGCCAGTAGGTAATCAAACATTGACTGCCTATTTAGATTATGTTTCAGACAAAAAAATTCTTGTTTTATTTCCGGTAAGTGGAGATCCAAATCTACGACAAAATTTATACAACAACATTATCTATTTAACCGCAAGTTACGATGATGAGGGACGTGCCCTCATTGAACACATGCTCCAAGAATATACCGTACATAAGTTTGCATTTTTTTATCAAGATGATGCCTATGGGCGTGGAGCATTGGCAACCGCACATACCATCTTAAAAGAACATGGTATTTCTACATGGACCGATGTGCCTTATACACGTGGCGCTACTGATTTTACGCAACAAGCAAAGCTTATTAATGAAATTCAGCCTGATGCAATTGGCTTTTTTTCGACTGCACAAGCTACTAAAAATCTTATTAGCAATATTGGTATTGAAAATATGGTTAACAAACAATTTTTCGGGTTATCATTTTTGGGCACCGTATCATTTAGGCAATTTGTACAGCAATACAATATTCCGGTTGTCTTTGGTTCCACCGTCCCCAATCCCAATACAAGCCAGCTAGCCATCGTTCAAGAATATCGTGAAGCTATGCAGAAAAATAACCGTTCGTATTATGACGTTTTTTCTTTACAAGCATATATGGCCACCGCACTTTTAATGGATATATTGCAAAAAATAGATCCACCTTTTACGCAAGAAAAGATTGTTAAACAATTAGAAGCAGTAAAAAACTATAATTTTAAGGGCATTACACTTAACTTTAATCCGCGGTCCCGGTCTCTCATGCAAGAAGTATGGATTGAAACAGGTCAAGATATAGAATGGAAAAATAATAAAATAAAAAGCTAGTGCCATATGGTGCCGAGGACTGGACTCGAACCAGCACAATGTTACCATCACAGGCTCCTGAAACCTGCGCGTCTACCAATTCCGCCACCTCGGCCCTTAAAAATGCTTTTCAATTAATGTCATTGTACCTAAAACATGCTTTTTTACAAGCCATCGCAAGCTTTTATAGACTTCATAGTAACTTCAGCCTTCCACTTGGACTGTGGCGCTTTGAAATGCCAATGCATATGAAATACCGTTTGATTTGCATCAACACCATTATTACTCACCAAAGTAAAATGTCCTTTACCTGTGATCATAGTCGCGATATGGCGTGCTATAGCATAAACTGTTTAACTTAATTTGTTGGCGAGTACATGCTCAGCCGCAGTAAAAAGATCAATGTTGGATTGAGCTAGTTGGTTTTTAATAGCATGTTTGATAGGAAACCAATGATGTTC
>Ga0157376_10000280_pt1 | contig 34613 bp, 55 predicted proteins | sample M45metaG_FD_121801 | JGI IMG/M metagenome (GOLD analysis project Ga0157376, IMG submission 121801) | Miscanthus rhizosphere microbial communities from Kellogg Biological Station, Michigan, USA - M4-5 metaG | ecosystem: Host-associated > Plants > Roots > Rhizosphere > Soil | place: USA: Michigan...
ACACCGACGTCACCGACCCGGTGACCAGCCTGCCACCGCACTCGATCTGCCTCGTGGTGCGCGGCGGCGACACGCAACTGATCTGCGACACGATCCTGCTGAAGAAAACACCGGGCTGCTACACCTACGGCAACACGCGCCGGCCGACGCCGGATGTCTATGGCATCGCGCATGATATCGGTTTCATCATCCCGACCCAGATCATCATCCGGGTGCAGATCGCGCTCACCGCAAAGCTGGGGTTCCTGACCGAGATCGGCGACGCGATCACCGCCAGCGTGGCGAACTTCATCACCGACCTGACCTCGGGCGATGACGTGATCTACAGCAAGCTGTGGTCGCCCGCGAACCTGATGCCGGACACCTCCGGCCTGAGTATTCCGCCGAACGCGGGCAACACCTACGACATCACCTCGATACAGATCGCCAAGGGCACCGCGCCGCTCACCACCAACAACATCGTCATCGCGCTCGGCGAGGAAGCCGCGTGCACGACGTTCGACGTGACGCTGATCATCACCTGATGCCAACACTCGGTGACTATCTCGCGCTAGTGCCGTCATGGCACTCGCAGCAGCCCAAGTTCATGTCCACGATCGCGATGCTGGTGCAGCCGCTGGTCGATGCCCAGACCATGCTGGACAAGCTGGTCCGCGATTTCGACCTCGACACCGCCATCGGCATCCAACTCGACATGCTCGGCCAATGGATCGGGCGGTCGCGCTACATCACGGCCGAGATCACCGGGGTCTATTTCAGCTTCAATCTGCCGGAGCAGCGCTGCGGCTTCGATCAGGGTGTGTGGAAACGCCCGTTCGATGCCGACACCGGCTGCACCACGCTGGACGATGACACCTATCGCGCCGTCCTGAAGCTGCAAGCGATCGCCAATAGCTGGCACGGCACGGTCAGCGAGATCATCGACGCGTTCAATCTGGTGTTCCCCGGCGCCGCCATTGTCGACCGGGGCGACCTGACGGACGGGCTGATGGCGATGGATGTGCTGATCCCCGGCCCGATCATCTCGACGCTGATGATCGCGGTGCTCGAACAGGACTTTCCGATCAAGCCCAGCGGCGTGTGGATGAACTTCATCGAGACGACGGTCAGCACGAGTCCGCTGTTCGGATTCAACGTCGATCATGACGCCTACCCCAACAGCCCGATCGCTGGCTTCGACATTGGCGCGTGGGGGCGGATCATCGGCACGTCGGCCGACGTCACATAAGGGGATCACATGACCAATCAGTTCGCCCCGTTCGCCGCCGACCCTGCCGCCGAGGTGATGCCGATCGAGGACTACCTTGCGACCGGGTTCACGACGCGGCTGGTCGGCTTCACCACCGGCACCGCGCTGTCGCACCAACTCAACCGGGTGTGGCGGCAGGCGTCGCTCATAAGCTCGATGATCGCCGATTTCACCGTGACGCAAACCGGCGACGACATGCTGGACGATGGCACGCCGGCCAATCGCACCGCGTTGCAGCAGAGCTTCACCGACGCGATTGTCGCAGCGGCGGCGGCCGGCGCCGGCAGCGGTTACCTGCCTTTGTCGGGTGGCACGCTGACGGGCGACCTGACGATCAGCAAAGCCGGCCCGGTTCTGATGCTGAACGCGAGCGCCGGCAACAGCGTGCTGTTCATGCGCGGACTGGCTGCTACCTCGCGCTATCTGCAAGCCAGCACCGGCGTGCTGGCGCGCTGGCAGGTCCATCTGGCGGACCCTACGGTCGAGTCGGGCGGCAATGCCGGCAGCAACTTCCTGATCAGTCGGTTCAATGATGCCGGCGCGTTTCTCGACTCGCCGATGGGTATCTCACGATCGAGCGGGGTGGTGAACTTTGCTCGCGCGCCGACCGTCGCGGGATCGGCGATGCCCTACCTGCCGCTGGCCGGCGGCGTTCTCTCGGGCACCCTGGTCGTGGGCGGCAACGGCACGCGCTACGCCATCGCGGGCGGCGCGAACTTCATCGGCTTCGGCTGGACTGGCTCGGCGATCCGCGCCTGGGTCAACGGCACCAACATCGGCGACCTCGCCACCACGGCCTATGTCGGCACCATCGCCGGGGCTTACGTTCCGCTGGCCGGCGGCACCATGAGCGGCCCGCTGACCATCAATTCCAGCCTACAGGCGGGCTTCGCCAAGTTCACCTCATCGGTGGTGTTCGCCAACGACGACGGGTTTACGAACTTCTCCTTTGTATCCGCTGGCGTCGGCTACAAGGCGCGCCAGTGGCAGGCGAACTGGTGGGACGGCTGGCGCACCTCGGACGGCCTGCGCATCTGGGCGTCGCCGACCGGCTGGGTCATGAACATGACCGGCGCGGGCGGGCTGACCATTTCAGGCCCGTTCAATGCGAACGGCGGGAAGGTGATTTCGGCATCCTCTGGATCGCCGTCGGTGGTCGGCTGGCATCAGGCCGGCGGCTCGGCGATGGGGTTCTACGTCGCGGGCGGCCATATGTGGTTCGCCAGCTTCGATGGGAACGGCAACGCGACCGTCAATCTCGGGCAGGTCGACACCAATGGCTCGCTGTCGATGGTCGGCAGCGTGTTCTGTTCGGGCCTCTCTGTCTCTGGCGGGGCCGGGGTGCAGAACCTCTGGGTATCAGGTCAGGTCGACACGGCGGGCACGATCTACGGTGGGGCGCTCTATTCACGCGGCACGATCTATGCCGGCAACGCGGGCGATTTCTATCTGGCGGCAAGCGGCAGCGCACGCATCCTGAACTTCGCGTCCAATCATTGGTTCTCTTACGACGGCGGCTCGCTCCGCTGGTATAGGGACGGCAACGAGTTCATGACGCTGCGCAGCGATCAGCAGTTCGCCATCTATTCCGATGCGTGCTTCAAGTATGGCGGCGGCGGCTGGTATGCGATCTCGGACGCGCGGGTGAAGACGATCGACGGCACCTACACCGGCGGCCTCGATGAAATCCGCCGTCTGGTGCCGCTGTGGTTCCGCTACACGGCCGACGCGGGGCCGGGGGTGAATACTGACCAGCCCTATATCGGGCTGGCCGCACAGGACGTCCTGCCGGTCATGCCGGAGATGATCAAACGGCGCTCGGATGACGACCTGCTGTCGACCGACACCGGCCCGCTGACCTACGCGATGCTGAACGCGATCAAGCAGCTTGACGACCGGCTGCTGGCAATGGAGGCCAAGGGCCATGGCTGAACTCCCGCCACCGATCCGTCATCCCGATCCCATGCCGCCGATGCCCGAGGCATTAAGGCACAAGCCTCTGACGTCCGAACTCCCGCCGCGCATGGACCCACCCGCGCCGGCCATGCCGGGCGGACTGACCGAGATGCCGGCGCCGCACGACGATACGGTCGACGCGCCCGATCTCGCGCTCGCCAAGCAGTTGCAGGCCGCCTACTCGGACGCCCTGGTCGCACGCGGCCTGCTGGCGATGCCGCACTGGAACCTGCTGACCGAACCGGAACACGCCGGCTGGCTCGCGGCTGCCGCCGAGACGCTGCCGCCACCTGTGGAGGATGTCTGACATGGCCACGCCACCCGACCCGCAGATCACGCTCGCGCTGCCGCTGTCGCAAGTGAACCTATTGCTGACCAAGCTGTCCAAGGCGTCGATCGAGGACTGCATCGACCTGTTCATGGACATCCGCGTGCAGACTCAGCGGCAGATCGAGCAGATCGAGCGGCAGCGGCAGCAGGCCGAAAACCCCGAGACGATGCCACCCCCGGCGAAACCCAACGGGGCGAACTTGGAGCAACACCCATGAGCGAGACAAACCCACAGCAGCCACCACAGGACCCGCCAGTGCCGCCCGCGCCTGATCCGGCACAGCCAACGCCGCAGCCCGACGATCAGCCTGACGTGCCACCACAGACGCCCCGCACATAGGGGTGACAGCGGGCCGCCCATGGCACGGGCCAAAACCCCCTGGACCGATGCCATGCGCGAGCGGCTGCGCGCGATGTGGCACGATCCGGCGGTCTCGTTGGCAGCGATCGGCAATGCGCTCGGCCTGTCGGTCACCGTGATCACCAACGAGGCGGCCCGACTGAGTCTGCCCGCGCGCGAGACCATCCGCGCGGCCGACGCTCACCTGTTCAATCGCAGCAAGCACCGCCCGCTGCCGGTGCGGCCGTTGCCCGAGGGGGCGCGGACGCTGCCGCTGCTGCCGAGCGAGGAAGCCGCGTTGCGCCAGCGTGACGACGACAAGGCGCCCTGCTAGGGTCCTGATCATCCTAACTCCACGAGACTCCTTGCCCCCTTGGGTCTGCCCCAAGGGGGCTTTTCTTTTGTCCGCGCGCACGAAAAAGGGCCGCCGGGTTGGGAGCCGGCAGCCCGAGTTCGGGGTCGATTGTTCGGCGCCTCTGAACTTCCAGAAGCGGAACGCTTTTAGAGGATGCGGCGCGCGGCGGCGAGACCGAGAATGCTGATGCCAAGCAGACCAAGCGTGATCGGCTCAGGTGCCTTGACCGGCGGCGGGGCATTCGTGCTCACGAGGAAGAATGATTCGGCGCCGTCGACCGCGCCCGTCCACACGGCATGGAACAGCACTGTGGAATTGGCAGAGAGGCCGGCAAGATTGACGGTGTTCAGCGACCAGTCGCCGAAGCCGTTGCCGTTATTGTCGACCGGCGCGAGCGCGGTCGGGCCAATGTAGTTGTAGGCGACGGCGCCATTGATGATCACCTCGAACAGTTGCAGCGTCTCGCTGTTCGCATTCGTGGTGTTCACGTCGATCGCGATATTGAAGCTGGACGATCCGACCGCGCCGATGATCTGACTGACAGTGTAGGGCGTGCCCTGGACACCATCGGCCAGCGTGCCGGTCGGCGTGGTGCTGAAGGCATTGAAGCTGCTGATATTGCCGCCCGAGACGAAGTTGTTGAAGCCGAACCCGGCGGGTTGCTGGCATTGCGTGCCGGCAATGATGCAGGGATTGCTGGTCGACTGCGGCCCGAGGCTGTCATTGGCGAACGGGCCATTGAGCGTGAGCGGCACGGCGAAGGCGCTGACGACGCTGCCGATCAGCATCGCGCCCGCGAGTAGCATTTGTCGCATGTGATGTTCCCCAAAAGAAAACCGGGCCAGCCACTCCTGGGTAAACTGGCCCGGCACCCAGGTTCCCAGACGCGGGTGTTGCCCCCGCTTGGGCTGGGGCATGCAAGAATCATTCTCGCTAGACAATGACTGGCATATCAACGGGTTGCCGGTGGGCGCCGCGCAAGATTATTGCGAGGCGTAAAATCCACCGACAACGCTCCCGTTGCCCGGTGCTCTTTGAGCGGCGGATCGCGCCGACCATTCAGTGCGCGATCATCCCCAGCACCACCACACCGCCAGCACCACGCCGAACAGCACCCACACGGCGCGCGGTGTAGCCGCTTAGCAGTGGAGATCATAACCTGCACACTCTGCATTGCATGGTTCCCGGTTCACAGTCCGCGCACCGGGTGAACGGCTCGTCCCGCACGGTCAGATACGCCGCCCGCCATGCCGCGACCTGCCGGCGCCACGCCACGTCGTCGGGATGACGGGCGCTGCTGCCGCCGGTGGGCGGCGGTCCGATCGGACCCCTGCCCTTTGGTTGATAGCCGTCCCTCATAGCGTCATCTCGCCCTCGATCATCCTGGCTCGCTCGCATTCTCCGGCGCTCTCAATGTAGGCGGCTCGCTCGGTTAGGTCGGTGCTCTCCCCCGCTACGGCTCGCTCACGCATGCCGGTGCTCTCGCTTCCCCTGGCTCACTCCCCCTTCTCGGTGCTCTCTCTATCAACGGCTCGCGCGGAGACAGCGGCGCTCTCGTTGCCATCGGCTCGCTCACGTAATTCGGTGCTCTCTCTTGAATCGGCTCGCTCTGCTGGGATGGTGCCCTCAACAGGGACGGCTCGCTCTCAGATCGCGGTGCTCTCTGCATTAGCGGCTCGCTCTCATGCAATCGGTGCTCTCAACAAATACGGCTCGCTCGCTTGACACGGCGCTCTCACCCTACACGGCTCGCTCTCTCGTTCCGGTGCTCTCGCTGCCGTCGGCTCGCTCAGTTTCTTCGGTGCTCTCGAATGGCCCGGCTCGCTCTTGCCTTTCGGTGCTCTCGCGCCCAACGGCTCGCTCTCAGACCGCGGTGCTCTCTGCATTAGCGGCTCGCTCCTACATTACGGCGCTCTCCACGCTTTCGGCTCGCTCATGCGCCTCGGTGCTCTCGCGTATGCCGGCTCACTCTGGCTCTCGGGCGCTCTCGTTCGAGACGGTTCGCTCTGGCTTTTCGGCGCTCTCGCCCTTGACGGCTCACTCGACCAATTTGGCGCTCTCGCACGGAACGGCTCGCTCATCCTCCCCGGTGCCCTCGCCGAATACGGCTCGCTCACATAAGCACGGTGCTCTCCCATTTCGCGGCTCGCTCCCTCCTGTCGGTGCTCTCGCGTCGCGTGGCTCGCTCACATAGCACGGTGCTCTCCCATTTCTCGGCTCGCTCGGGTTGAACGGCGCCCTCGCACCTCACGGCTCGCTCTCTGACATCGGTGCTCTACCTCGTTTCGGCTCGCTCGGTTGGTTCGGTGCTCTCTAAGGTCTCGGCTCGCTCTCTGACATCGGTGCTCTCACACGTTTCGGCTCGCTCGCGGATGGCGGTGCTCTCCCGTAGCCCGGCTCGCTCCCGCTTTTCGGTGCTCTCCCAGACCTTGGCTCGCTCCTTTGCTTCGGTGCTCTCGAATGGCTCGGCTCGCTATCCATAATCGGCGCTCTCACCGGCATCGGCTCGCTCACATGGACTGGTGCTCTCCAGCGGCCCGGCTCGCTCGGTTGTGTCGGTGCTCTCATACCCAGACGGCTCGCTCGATTTCCCCGGTGCTCTCACCGAAATCGGCTCGCTCTGCTCTGTCGGTGCCCTCTGGTGTAACGCGGCTCGCTCTCTGGCTTCGGCGCCCTCGCATCTCATGGCTCGCTCACTTAGATCGGTGCTCTCGCTCCCATCGGCTCGCTCTCGGGTTCAGGTGCTCTCGCACAGATTGGCTCGCTCGCGGGTCACGGTGCTCTCCACGGTTTCGGCTCGCTCCAGGTTCTCGGTGCTCTCGCCTGTAGCGGCTACTCCATCATCGGCCAGTTCGGCGGCTTCATGAACGTCGTGTGCAGTTCAGGGTCCTTCGCCAGTATGAAGGGGAACGGCGGCGCCACGCCGTGGTGCGTCTCATACGCGACGTGGTGATAACCGCTCAGGAACAGCTTGGTCGCCCACCGGCAGGCGCGCAGATGAATACGCGCAGGCGGCAGCATCTGGGTGCCCTTGCCAGCCTTGACCTTCACCTTCTTCAGAAAGGCTTCGCGCTTGGCAGTGTCGAGCAGCATCATCCTGCCCATCGTGCCGCCGGGGTAGCAGCCGTCATACCATTGCTTGGCCTGGGTATCGTCGCCGAACTTCTTGGCGACCAGCGCGGCGATCGCCTGTTCGGCATACATGCCCTTGTCGTTGCTCTCGATCTCGCGCCGCTTGCGCACCGCATAGGCGTGGCCATAGACGGCGTTCTCGTTGTTGCTCACCTTCACGAAGGACTCGCCGATCAGGAAGCACAGCCGCTTCAGCGAGCCGTTCCACGGGCGCTTGGTGTTGCGCTCCCATTTCACGGTCGGGTCGAGGCCGGCGAAGCGCCAGATATGCCCCACTGTCGGCGCCTGCTTGATATCGATGTTGGCGGCCAGCCCGGCGGCGATGATCGGGCCGATGCCGACCTGACTGCGCGCCCACCGGCCGACGACCAGCCCATCGCTATAGGCGTCGAGCGCGCGGGCGATCTGCTTTTCCAGGGTATCGCGCTGGCCTTGCAGCCACAGCAGCACGTCGTGCGGCTCGGCATTGGCGGCCAGCGTGCGGTTCTGGTGCGCGGCGCGGATGCGGTCGCGCTGCATTGAATAATATGAATCTACGAGAAAGCGCGCCTCTCGATCAGAGAGGGTGATGGAGGCATTCCGCAAGTCTCTCGTGAGGCGCTGGATCGATTGCAGAAACTCGCTGGGCGGAACGTCGGTGTGGGTATCGTCCATGGGATGGGTTCTCACAGTTTCAGTTGGCGCAGCGTCACGGCGATGGCGGCGATCATCGGGGCACTGATGGCGATGATCAGCAGGACATCCCGCCGCAGTTGGCGCCACACTCGGCGCATTCTGCGGCGGGCCGCAATCGACCGGGCAAATAAGGCGCCCGGTGATAAGGCGCGGTAAGTCACCCCGCCTTCAGTTCCGCGTCGCGCGCCTTCATCGCGGCGGTGACCCGGTCCTGATCCTCGATCGACAGCGACAGCATGGCGCCGTTGAACTCCGGGTGCGCGATCAGGGCGTCGAGGCCGGCGATGTCGGGCTGGACGGCAATCCGCTTCAGCAGGTCGGCCGCCGGGTCGACTGGCGGCTCGGCGGCGACGATGCGGGCGACGGCTTCCGCCAGCGCGGTGGTGATGCGCAGGCGTTCCTCGGTGGTGGCGCCAGACGGATCGTCCAGCCATGAGCGGATCGGCTCGGCGGCCAGCAGAGCTTCCGCGCCAGCCGCCGTCTGGGCAGCCGCCAGACGCGTGCACATCGTGTCGGCCCACCGGGTGACGTCATAGGGCTTGCCCTCGGCATTGCGGCCCCACGGGCGCCCGGTGGCCGCGCCAGTGCCATTGCCGGCGGTCATGCCGGCACGGGCCGCCCGCTGCTTGGCTTCGGCACCCGCCGTGCCCTGGGTATCGCGGCCGGCGCCCTCGCCGTCGTCGTCATCCTCGGCGGTGGTCAAATTGAACTTCATGCGCAGCAGGTAGCGCTGCGAATAGGTCATGGCGCTGCCGCTGCCCTGCTGTTCGTTCATCTGGATACGGCCGCCCTGCGAGCCGGCGCGGCTGGTGCTCATGTCGATGTAGGAGCAATCCTCGCTGTAGGTGCCGATCCCGAGCACGATGCGGGCGCGGATGTGCCCCGGCTCGATCGGCTGTTCGCCCGGCCGCGCGCCGACATCGAAGCCCACCCGAACGCCGTATTTCTTCAGCAGCGGTTGCAGCATGTCCATGTAAGCCTGCAACGAGGCGTAGCGGGTGCGCAGATGCGGATTGGTCGCGTCGCGGATGACCGGCTGCACCTCGGTCTGGATATCGGCGATCGCCTGATTGAGCGCGGCTTTTCCCTGGTAGTCGTTCTGCGCCATTTGCATGGCCAAGATTCGCTCCAGCACGCTCGGGTCAAAGTTCGGCGCGGCGATGACCGCCTGCACCATGGTGGGGAAATCGATCATTGCCGGCGGCTGGAAGCGGACGGGTAGATTGTCGGCCATGGGGGATGCTCCGTTGTGTGCGTTAGTAGGCGGTGATGCGCAGGGTGGTGCCGGGATTGCTCATCTCGGCGCCCTCGACCGTTTCGCCGGCCTTCAGCAGCTTGCCGATGGTGATTTTGTCTGCCTCGGGTGGCGGGCGACGGATGAGCGCCTCGGGCAGCTTGCTGATGTCGGTGACGATGACCTTGGCGGGCGTCTTGCGGATGGCCGCAGCGCCAAGCTCGCCCTCGTGCGCGCCGGTGTTCAGCACGGCCAGCAGGTCAGTGATGGTGCCGCGCAGGCGCTCGCCACGGGCGGCGTAGCGGTCGCGGCGGGCGGCGTATCGTTTGCGCAGATTGTCGGCCTGTTCCTCGCGTTGCTCGACCAGCACGGCGGCATCGATCAGCCGCGACAGCAGGACGTGCGGCGGGGTGAGGCCGGCATCTTGGATCAGCGCGGCGATCTCATCCTCATCGGGAATGAACGACGGATCGTCCGCGACCATGACCTGCTGAAGCTGCTGATACAGCGCGACGCTGCGTTCAAGCTGCCACGCGCTGGGCTGCTTGGGGCTGGCGGTGGGAATCACCGGTGGAATGTGTGTGCTCATGCCGGCATTCCTAGACGTTCATTGCACCCGACGCAATAGCGACTTGCGTTTGCAACAAGGTTGGGTATGCTGACCCCATGGACCACGCGACAATCATTCACAAGCTCGGCGGCTATCAGGTGGTCGCCGGGCTGTTCGGCCTCAACCCATCCACGGTGTGGCGCTGGCAGCGCTATGGCATTCCGCCGATGCACTGGCCGGTGATCATCCAACTGTCGCGCAAGCGCCGCCTCGGGGTGACCATTGACGTGCTGCTGGCGCACGCGCGGCAGCGCAAGGCCGCTTGATGGCGCGGCGGGCGACGTTCCGGCTGACGCCGCCGGTGGTGCCCGAGCATCCGCTGCAAAAGCAGATCGCCGACTGCCTGAAATTGGAGATCGCCCCGGCCGGCAAGCTGTCCAAGTTCGGCGCGCTGTGGTTTTCGGTCGACCATGCCAACTTTGCCGGCGAGGTGCCGGGCGTGCGGATCGGCCGAGGCATCATCGCCGGCATCCCCGACGTGTTCGTGCTGTATCGCGGGCGTGCCTACCTGATCGAGATCAAATCCACCAACGGCAGCCTGTCGGATGCGCAAAGCGCGGTGATGGCGGCGGCGATCCTGGCGGGCGTGCGCTGCGCCGTGGTGGACGCGGTGGACGATGTGTTGCGGGCGCTGGACGAATGGCAGGTGCCGCGCAAGCGGCGGCTGATGCTGGCGCTGCCCGATGAGGTGATGGCATGAGCGATGCGCTGACCCATCTGGTGCTGCCGCTGCGCGGTGGCGCCTGGACCGATCTGCTGACGCTGATCACCAAGCCGGACGGCAAGCACAAGAGCGGTGGCTGGCAGAACCGCAAGCGCAAATGGCTGACCCGGATCAATGAAGCGATGCGCTCGATCGAACTCGACGCTGACGACATCGATTTCGTCCGCCGGCAGATCATGAACAAGAATGGCGGCGGGTTTCAGCAGAAGTTCTACGACATTTTCGCCGGCCGCCATCCGCAGTTCACCCGGCTGCCGATCGCGCCGCGCAAGAAACCCGAGGACCGCAAGCATCGCACCGCAGATCAACAGGAGCCGCTGCCGGTGGCGGCGAAAGATTGACACCATCAAGCAAGTGATCAAGACTTTCTATATGGTCGATAAAGCACGCAAGAAACCCATTGCCAAGCGCATGCTGGCAGTCCGGTTGCCCGATGATGTGCTGGTGGCGCTGCATGAGCGCGCCGAACAGGACCGGCGAACGCTCACCGTGACAATCGAGATGGCGCTGATTGCCGGTCTCGCCGCGCTACGTTCCCCGCGCAAGGAAGGCAAAACCGCATGAGCTTGCACAGCCGGCTGCCGGTCGAGGCAACGCTGGACGACCGGGTCACCGCCATCAACCTGCTTTGCGACAAGTTGGCACAGCGTGGCACGCAGATTGAACGATTGCGCTGGCGCGTGGCGATCGAACTCTATGCGGTGCAGAAGATCGTATTGGCTGAAGGGCTGGCGTGGGAGACGTGGTGCGAGACCCACATCAACCGTAGCCTCGGTGATGTCCGCAAGTTGCTGAAGATAGCCAAGGCGCACGATCCAGAGGCGGCGCATGACGCCGAAAATGCTGGACGGCGGCGCAAGGGTAATGGTGCGGATACGAAACGCGCACCGGTGCGCGTTTCGAACGCGAAACAAACAGCCAAGGCTGCGCGGCACCTGATCAGCGATGTCCTGTCCTGCCGCTCGATCGGCGAAGCCCGCGCCCTACTTGGTCTGGTTGGGATCGCTGATCTGATCGCCGCGCTGGACGAAGCCGAAGCCGCCGCCGCGTTGACCGGCGTCGCGGTCGTCTCGATCACCACACACTAGAGGGAGGAAAGAATATGCCAGCCAAGAAAAAGGCGCCGCGCCAGAAGACCCTGCCAGCCACGCTGGTTTTTCGGATGATCAATGCCGACCTGAAAGACGCCGTCTGCGGTTCGCCGCACAAGTGCGCGATTGCGCACGCGCTGCTCCGCGTCATCAATCCAGAGCCGACATGGGTATCTGTCAAAGAGAACCGCGTCACCATCACCTGGGGGCAGATGCTGCATCATTACGAATTGACCCGGCCGGCGCTCAAGTTGGTAGCGATGAATGATGACGGAACGCTGTCATTGTCACCCAATGAGTCGCACGTTCTGCGCCTGCCGCGCGTGCGGGTGATCAAGGCACACATCAATCTGTCACCGGAGCGCCGGCAGCAGATCAGGGAGTCAAACCAGCGGCGCATAGCGGCTGGCAAGGTATCGCCAAGAAATTCCCGCCTGATCGCTGCCAAGCAGGCGGGCGTGGCGCTCAAAAAGCTCAGCGCGGTGCAAGCCAAAAAGCACGCGGCACACGCCACGGCATGAGCCGAGCGCCAACATAAGTCGGGGAGGGATTTATGATCACGGCGGAACAGGCAGCGATCGCCAAGGGGCTGTTGCTGCGCGGCGAAAAGCAGCACGACATCGCGGCTTATTTCGGTGAGAACGGCGGGCGGATTGCGGAGATCGCAAAGGGGTATCGCCACCCCGGTGTGCAACCTGCGGCGCCGCGTGCGCTGCCGACACCCGCTCAGATGGTGCCGTGGGGTTTCATTATGGCGGAAGCCCGCAAGGCACTGGAGATCGCCCGCATGGGGCTGGTATCGGCCGAAGCGCGGCTGAATGAGATACAGTCGCGGCTGCAAGAGGCTGCCGAGGCCGATCGCGCGCGGCGTCGGCGGACCAAACATTGAAAGGGGTGTGATGCACGCTGGTCTGCCTTTTCACCCGCTGGCCGATATCTTTCCGCTGATGCAGGGAGAGGAATACGCCAACCTTGTCGCTGACATCAAAGCCCATGGCTTACGTGATCCAGCCATCGTCTATGAGGATGAGTTGCTGGACGGCCGCAACCGGCAGCGCGCCTGCCTGGACGCTGGTGTTCCGCTGCGCACCCGGCCATTCGAGGGCGACGATCCGCTGGCCTTCGTCATTTCGGTCAACCTGCACGGCCGGCACCTCAACGTAAGCCAGCGCGCGATGATCGCTGCCAAGATCGCCAACCTCGCGCTTGGAAGCAATCAATACGTTTCTCGCATCACGCATGACGTGTCTACGGGTAGGGAATTTTCCCCACCCATGAAGGTGGCTGCGGCGAGTGTGGGCGTTGACGTTACATCGGTGAAGCAAGCCCGCGCTGTCCATGCGACTGGCGCGGCGGCGCTGGTGCGCGCGGTCGAGCAGGGCACCATCGCGGTCTCGGTCGCGGCCAAGCTCGCGGCGCTGCCGAAGGAACAGCAGCGCGAAGCGGTAAAGGAACCGGAGCGGGCCAAGCATTTCGTTAAGCGGGTGACCCGTGAGACGCATGAGCGCGAACTGGCCGAAGCGACGATCGAGGCATCACGGGCGCTGGGCACCAAACTCTACGGTGTGATCTATGCTGACCCGCCATGGCAGTTCACGCCCTACTCGCGTGATACCGGCATGGATCGTGCGGCTGACAATCATTATCCGACGATGTCGCTTGACGACATCCGCGCCATCAAAGTGCCTGCGGCTGACGATTGTGTGCTGTTCCTCTGGGCAACCGCGCCGATGCTGTCCGAGGCATTATCGGTGATGCAGGCGTGGGGGTTCGCCTACAAGAGCCACGTCGTCTGGATCAAGGACCGGATGGGCACCGGCTATTGGTTCCGCAGCATGCACGAGCTTTTGCTGGTCGGCACGCGCGGCAACCCCCCAGCGCCCGCGCCCGGCGAGCAGTTCACCTCGGTGATCGACGCGCGCGCCAGCGAACACAGTGCCAAGCCGGCAGCGTTCGCTGAAATGATCGATGAGATGTTCCCGTATGCGAGCGGGCTGGAAATGTTCGCACGCGCACCGCGTCTGGGCTGGGATGTGTGGGGCAATCAGGTCGCATGACGGTGCGCAACACGCGGCTCGATGTGCGCTCGCAGGCGCAGGACATTCAGGACGCGGCGGTGGCTGACGGGCGACTGCTGGTGTGGACCATCTTCGAGCAGCCGGCCGATTTTCCGCACCATTTCGTTGCGCGCCCATTCGTTGGGCAGGGTGGGCAATCGTTGCCGCTGCATTTCGTGCTGCTTGCGCGCCGGCTCGATGAGGTGCGCCGGCTGTTGCCGGCGGGGCTGATCTGCCTGCCGCGTGAGGACGACGATGATCCGATGATCGTGGAAAGCTGGATGTAAATCGAAAGTTCGCAGTCGCCGTCTGCGTGTTCTGCTACGGTGGATAAAACCGTGGATTGTTCGATAGCGTATAGGATCGCGTTCCGCGCTTGGCGCTGCCTTGGCGGCACGTTAGGCTAGAAAGACTGATGGCCCCCGGTGGTCTAGACCGGGAGCCATCGGACGCTTCGCCGCCGTTTGATGAGTCCGACCTCTATCCGCCGGGGGAAACGCAAGCAAGCCGTTCTCCCATGCTGGCGGACCTATTGCAAGGAGTCCGCAATGACGTTTTCACCGCAACGCATTGACAATCGGGTGACAGGGGACACCACGGGTTGTCGACCAGGGGGTGTTGCGTCGGGAGTCCAGTAGGTGTCGGGCGGTTTCACGCCTGACCCATCGTGGCCATCGTTCCTTGAACTGGCGATCATGCGCTGGGGTGAGCCGCACAGCCGGCACGGCAACAATGTGCGGTTCGGCAGCAAGGACGGCGTGTCGGTCGAACTGGACAATCTGGTCTGGCACGATTTCACGGCCGGCGAGGGCGGTGGTTACAAGGACACCTACGAGGCCGTGTTCGGGCACTGGCCGCCGATCGCGGGCGCCAAGCCGAACGGCGGCTATCAGGCACCGCCCAAGGCCAATGGCAGCCACGCGCCACCACAGGCCAAGCAGCGCACGGGTCCGAAGGTGTGGGAGGATGTCGGGCCGATCCGCTATCCCTACCACGACGCGGCCGGCAAGCTGGTGCTGGAAGTCTACCGGACCAAGAGCGGCTCGCCCAAGTTTGGCCAGCGGCGGCCGGATCACGCGGCGTTCGGCGGCTGGCGCTACAAGGTGCGCGACATCGCGCTTGCCGATCGCCCGCTCTATCGGCTGCCTGATCTGCTGGCCGCGCCTGATGCGGTGGTGTGGTTCTGTGAGGGCGAAAAGGACGTCGAGAACCTCCGCTCGCTCGGGCTGACCGCGACCACGAATATCGGCGGCGCGGGCAAGCCTTGGCAGGCGCCATGGACCGAGGCGCTGCGCGGGCGCGACGTGGTGATCCTGCCCGACAATGACCCACAGGCGGTGGACAAGGATGGCCAGCCGCGCTGGCACCGTGACGGGCGCCCGGTGCTGCCTGGACAGGATCACGCCGCTCTGGTGGCGCGCAAGCTGGCCGGCGTGGCGTCCAGGGTGCGGGTGCTGATGCTGCCAGACCTGCCGCCGAAGGGCGACGTCTCGGATTGGCTGGCGGCTGGCGGCACCCGAGAGGCACTGGAGGCGCTGGCGCTGAAAGAGGTGCCAGTAGAGCCGCCGCCGAGTGCGCCTCCTGTGGTCGAGGATGAGCCGCCGCTGGGGGTGGATGACGGGCCGCCGTGGGGCGGGGATGAGCCGCCCCCACCCGAGGACCCTGGCGGCCGTGCGCCGCGCCAGCCTGACGGGCTGCCGGTGATCACGGTGGCGGGCGGGCAGGTGCCCCGCATGGTGCGGGAGGCGCAGGCGGCGCTCGCTGCCAGCGGGCTGCCGATCTACCAGCGCGGCGTGCTGGTGCAGCCGCTGGAGGATGAATATCGCAGCGCTGACGGGTCAACGACCCATAGTGCGATGCTCGCGCCGATCGCGCCGCCGACGCTGATGAAGCTGATGGCCGAGTCCGCCGTCTGGCAGAAATGGGACGGGCGGGTGAACGGCGGACGTGGCGGCATGGTCGAATGCAATGTGCCGCCCGACGTGGTCGCGGTGGTGCTGCACAATCGCGGACACTGGCCGTTCCCGCATGTGCGCGGCGTGCTGACCTGCCCGACACTGCGGCCTGATGGCTCGCTGCTGGCAGTTGCCGGTTACGATCCCGGCAGCCGCTATTTCCTGATGTTCCCCGAGGGGCTGATCCTGCCGCCGATCCCTGATCAGCCGACCAAGGCGGATGCGTTGGCCAGCCTACAACGGCTGAAGCTGCTGATCGACAGCTATCCGTTCGTGTCGCTGACCTCGCGGTCGGTGGCGCTCGCCATGCTGATGACTCAGCCGCTGCGCTGCGCGATGCCGGTCAGCCCCCTGCTGGCGGTCTCCGCGCGCGCCCCTGGCACTGGCAAGAGCCATCTGGTCGACCTGTGCAGCACGGTGGCGATCGGCCGCCCCTGCCCCGCTATGGGCGCCGGCAAAAAGGATGAGGAGTTCGAGAAAGGGCTGAACACCATGCTGATTGCCGGCCTGCCGGGCTTCAGCATCGACAACGTCAGCCGCGACATCGACAGCGCGACGCTGAACATGGCCACCGAACGGCCGCTGATCATGATCCGCAAGTTCGGCGTGCTGGAAAACGTCGAGGTAGAAAACGCCGTCACGATCTACCAGACCGGCAATAATCTGGCGATCATCGATGAGCAGGGCCGCCGCACGATCCGCTGCGAACTCGACGCCGGTGTCGAGCGCCCCGAGCGGCGGCATTTCTCGGGTGACCCGATCCACATCGCGCGCGCTGATCGCGGGCGCACCATCGCCGACATCCTGACCATCGCCCGCGCCTACCACGTCTCCGGTGAGACCGCCGACGTGGCGTTCCCGCTCGGCTCATACGGCGCGTGGTCGCGCTTCGTGCGCGAGCCTCTGGTGTGGCTCGGGGAGGCTGATCCGGCCGACACCATGGAGGAAACCGCGAAGGATGATCCTGCAACCCTGCGTTTAGCTGGCGTCATTGCCGGCTGGCACATGAGTTTTGCGCTTAGTCCAAAAACACTCGCCGATGCGGTGCGCGATGCCATGCCAGAGTTCCGCGAGGTGCTGAAACAGGAATTTCCATCGCGCGGAGGGGCTGAAGTTGACACCACGCGCATGGGATATTGGCTGCGCAGATTCCAGAAACGCATCGCCAACGGCATGCGGTTTGTTAAGGAGGACGGTGGAACACACCACTCAAACCGTTGGTATCTTGAGAGAGTGTGAAAAATTGCGCTCTATCAAACAAGGGGGGGATGGGGGGGACGGGGGGGATGTCTATCCGCAGCGTGGAAAATTGCAAGATAACGCTGTAGGAATGAGTTTGCAGTTTAGCCCTATGCGGCTAAACATCCCCCCCATTACCCCCATCCCCCCCTATACCGGAGGTTGCAGACATGGCCGCTACCGATTTCTCCAAGCCGGACCCAGACCTCACCGCGAGCATCGGTGAGCCGGCGCCGTGCTTCCTGTGTGGCGCCGCAGTCGGTGGCATCGGGGTGTATTGGCATGGCTCTAGCGGTGGCGACCCGCGCGTGATCTTTCTGCATGGCGCCTGCGCCAAGAACCTTGGCTGCCATCTGATCAGCGATGCGATGGATGCGCGCATGATGCAGCGCCAGCACACGGGATGAACCTCTACGGCATGACCCCCGATCAGCGCCGGGCCTGGGCCGAACTGGAGATCGCGGCGGCCCGCTCGGCGGTCACCACCTGGGAGCGCTGCGCCATGGCGGTGAAGGACGGCGACATTTTTCTGACCCGCGCCCGTCAGGCGCTCCTACAGGCCGAGCGAAAATGGGCGCGTGTGCTGGCGCCCGAGAGCGCCGCAAGCCCGCCACGCCCCACCACAGCCCCAGGAACCCTGCTGTGAGCGACCAGTCCCAGCCGACGATCAGCGCCGATGACATCCTGATCGCGCTGTTCAGCGATGAGGGACCCGAGCCGGCCAAGGTGGAGGACCTGATCCGGGCGCTCGGCGATGTGCTCGACGGCAAGGACTGCGGCACCGCGCTGCTGGCCATGGGCTACCAGATGAACGCACTTTTCAATGCGTCCGCCGCGCCGCTCAGTCCGCAGAACCGCGCGACCCTGTTATCCGCCATTATCAGAATGATCGAGCCACTCGATCAAAATTAGCCGACCGAGCGGCCGGAATCGATGATTGACACAAGGTTGGCAATCCGCGTATAAGAGCAATGCACACATACCGGATATAGAGAAAAATCATGGACTTACGCCCCTATCAGATCGAGGACGTTGCCAGACTGAGGCAAGAATATGCACGCCACAGGCGAGCGGTGCTCTATCAACTGGCAACCGGAGGTGGAAAAACTGTCGTTTTTTCACACATCGTCCAAGGCGCTGCGACAAAGGGCCGGCGCACCGCCGTCCTGACCCATCGTCGCGAGTTAATCAGCCAAGCCTCTGATAAGCTGGGCATTTACGGCGTGCCGCACGGCATCGTCGCCGCCGGCCTCGATCGTGACCACGATGCGCCGACGCTGGTGATGTCGATCCAATCCGCCATCAACCGCGACCTGCCGCAGTTCGATTTCATCGTGATCGATGAAGCCCACCACGCGGTCGCCGAGACCTGGGCCGCGCTCCTGGCGCGCTGGCCTGCCGCCAAAATCCTCGGGGTATCGGCGACGCCCGCCCGCACTGACGGCAAGGGCCTCGGCGTCCACTGCGGCGGCCTGTTCGATGCCATGGTCTGCGGCCCGTCCATGGCGACGCTGATCCGTGACGGCTATCTGGTGCCGAGCACGATCTACGAGCCGGGCGCGAAAATCGACACCACCGGCCTGCGCAAAGTCGCGGGCGATTGGGCGGGCGGCGATGAGATGGCCAAGCGTGCCTCGGTGGTCACCGGCGACGCGATTGCCGAGTATGCCGCAAAAGCCGCCGGCCGCAGCGCGCTGGCGTTTTGCGTCACCGTCGAGCATGCCGAGCATGTCGCCGCTTCGTTCCGCGATGCCGGCATGCGTTCCGAATGTGTTCACGGATCGACTCCGAAAGTCATCCGCGACTCGCTGATCGCCGGCCTCGGCAATGGCGACCTCGACGTGCTGACATCCTGCGACCTGATCGGCGAGGGCCTCGACGTCCCCAGCGTCGGCGCCGTGATCCTGCTGCGCCCCACCGCCTCGCTGATCCTGTGCTTGCAACAGCTTGGTCGCGGCATGCGCCCATCGCCCGGCAAAACCGACCTTGTGGTGCTCGACCACGCCGGCAACGTCGAGCGCCACGGCGATCCCGACGAAGACCGCACATGGTCGCTGGACGGCGTCGAGCGCGCCCCGGCGGCCGAGCGGCGTGGCGCCGATCCCGATGCGGTCGGCCTGGGCAAAAAGCGCGAGATCGAGGAAGTTGACGGCGATCTGGTGGTCCGCGTGAAGGACCCGCTGCGCAAGTGGCGCAACATGACCCTCGGCGGCTTCCGCAAGGCGAAGCGCTCGGACGCCGATATCGCGGCCTTCGCCTTGGCGAAGGGATACAAGCGCGGCTGGTGCGCCAAGTTCGCCGAGGAACAGCGCCTCGGCATGGTCTGGGATCGCGTGCAAGCCCGCATGGTGATGCCGAATGAGGTGGCAGAGCGGCCGATATCGTGGTGGGGGCGCTGACTGATGATGAGCAAACGCGAGGCGGCTGAGCGGGGCTTACTAGCCGCGCGCGGCATGGTGCTGGGCTTGCTAATGGGCGCGGTATTCTGGATCGTGCTGGGCCTCGCTGTATGGTTCACCCGATGAGTAGTCGGAAATCAGTTACCGATCCCGAGATCGCCATGATCACGCGCCACATGCGTGACTACGCGATGCTGTCGCCCGAGCGCCGCGCCAGCGTTCACCAATACGTCGGCGAGCGGCTGAACAGCTTGCCGGTGATCGCGGCCGTGAACGGCGGGATCGAGCAGGACGCGCAGACGCTCCCGCTGTTCCCGGTTGCGTCCGCTGAGGCCGAGACGGTATAACGCCCGCACATCTGGGTGGGCCTGACTCACCATCGGGCCTGATCCGGTTGTGTGCAGGCGGCGGGGGGTGCCCCGTCGCCAACACGCCCCGCCCCGGAGGCCCATGCCCCAACCCGCGCGCCGCCGCCCTGTGGTGACCGCTGGTGCCTTCATCAGCCACATCGACGCACCACCGCCCCTGCGACTGGTCCAGCGCCCTGGTGCCCCTGCTGCGCTCATGCCGAGCGAATGGACCGACCCCGAGGACATCAAGCCCGACGCCAAGCACCGCCCGCGCTCGATCAACGGCTGGCGCACCTATGACCCGCTGCGCCGCATGCTCGGTCACGCCGGCACCTCGGTCACCGTCGCGCACGTCAGAGCGGCCGATAAGCTGCGCGAGTCGGTCGACCTCGCGACCATGGGCTTCAGCGGGCAGCGCCCGCTGATCTACGTCCAGCAAGTGCCGCAGCCGCGCTTTGGCCTTGGCCCGGCGGCGCTGGCGCAGATGCGCGCGGTGCGTTCGGTGCGCCGCGTGGTGCGGCTGTTCGCCCCGCCGCAGATCGACATGCTCGACTGGATCGTGCTGCGCAATCTGACGCTGCGCCAATGGACCCACCGCATCACACCGACACTCAACGCGGCGGCAGAACGGCGCCGCTTGCTTGTCATCCTCGACCGATTGGCCGAGCATTTCGATGCCGAGGTGCAGGACGACATCGCGCGCGGGCGGCGCTTGGCATGAGAGAGGAACCGCTGACATGGGGAAGCCGCCAGTGAGCACCACCGATCCAGCGCTAGAAAACCGTGTGACCGCGCTAGAGGCGCGCATGGACGCGGTCGAGGTGAAGCAGGCCGACCAAGCGCACGCGATCGCCACCGTGAGCGCTGACGTCACCGACCTGCAAGACAACGTCGCTGCGCTCGACGCGCGCGTCGTGGAGCTAGAGGGCGGCTATCCGCCAGTCATTGAACCGCCACCGGTGATCGAGCCGCCGCCGGTCATTGAACCACCGCCCGAGACCGGCGACCGCACGCCGCTGACCACGACCATCACCTATGGCACCACCGTCGCGGTGTTCAGCGAAACCACCGGCACGGCGCGCGACAACTACACCGACCCGGCCGGCAAGTTCGTGCAGCGCTCGATCGAGGTGCGCGGCACCGCCATCCGCGATTTCGTGGTGCTGTTCCGCCCCGACCTCGACGGCAAACGCGAGGAAGTCATCTTCGAGCTTGGCAGCGTCGCGCAGGGCAACGCGCCCTACACCATGCTGGAATACGGGGTGACCATCAAAGCCGGCGACACGACGCTGTTCACGGCGACGGTCAAAAAGCATTTCTACCGCGCCCGCTGGCGCTGGCAGAGCGCACCACGCCCGGTGCGCGTCGAGGTGGCCGCGCTGATCGCCGATGGCAGGCTGCCGCACTACACCGAGTCCCTGGCCAAGAACACGCCCGCGAGCGCCGTGCACACCTATGCGCCGATGGAGTTTGCCGGCCTGACCAAAGCGATGGGCGGCACCGGCGATCGGGCGGACATCGGCCCGCTCACTGAATGCCAAGCCGACTACGTGTGCACCGGCCGCAACGTCTCGACCGTGATGGCGCAGGCCGAAGGCAGCGGTTCGTTCCCCTGGCATTACCGCGACCGCGACACCGGCGCCACGCTGGACGGCTACGCCAAGCTGCAAACGTCGAGCTACAACAGCAGTGCGCCGAACCCCTACCTGCCGGGCGAATGGTCGCTCGACGGCAGCAACCCAGATCGCGTCGACAATGTGCAATGCGACGTCGCGCACCACCCGAACGTCGTCTATCTGCCGGCGCTGCTGACCGGTGATCCCTACTACATCGAGGAATTGCAGAACATCGTCGGGTTCACGCTGCACAGTCAGCCGTGGAACGGCCGGCAATACGACATTTATTTCGCCATTCGCGCGCACGCCTGGGCCGCGCGCTCGGTCGCTTGCTGCGCGATCGTTACACCGGAAACCGCGCCGACGTGGCTGCTGCCGAAGACATGGTTCACGCGCTACCTTGACGACAATCGCAAGTGGCTGATGGACACCCGCGTCGGCACCAGCGGGGCCATGCGCAGCGCGCGCGGCAAGAGCGCACACGACATCCCCAAGGAAGCCTTGGAGGCATACGGCCTGCACTGGCTCAGCGTCGAGGCGCGCTCTGCTGAAGCGACCAGCGTCGCATACAGCCGGTTCTTCACGACCGAGGCATCGTTCGGCGACAACGATGAAAGCCCGCAGGCGCCGCAGGGCACGTATTCACAAACCTACATGGAGGAATTTGAAGCCTTCATTTTCAGTTGGATCGTGGAAATGGGCTTTGAGGATTGGCGCCCGATCGCCGAATGGAAGCTGAAGAACACGATTGCCAGAACCGACGGCAAGTCGGGCTGGACCCGCGCGATCTCGACGCCCTATCGGCAACTGCTGCGCGCCGCCAAGGATCAGCCGTGGTGCGCCAACTGGAAAGCGTCGTTTGATCTGACCGCACAGCGCTATGGCTGGACCGTTGGCGATCCCAACGTGATTTTCGTCAGCGGCAACGACATTTCCTACTACACCTACACCGAGGCGGCGCTGGCCATGGGCAAGCGGCTGGGCATCCCAGGTGCGGCCGAATGTCACGCCTGGATTCATGGGCAGGTCGACAGCCTCATCGCCGCCAGCACCGGGCGCTACAGAGCGCGCCGGTGGTGTGTGGAATGAGCGGGGCACCGGGGCACACCGACCTGATGGTGACACCGGAGAGTCTCGATGCGTGGCTGGACAAGAACCCCGTGCCAGACGATCGCCAGACCGCCTACGAACGCGCCAGACGCGAGCGGCGGGAGCAATGGTGGATCAGCGAGACCGAGGATTTCTGCGCGCGCAAGGAAGTGGACCCGAGGACCGGAAAATGGCTGACAGACCAGTAAGGCAATCGCCGTGGCGCGTTCCTGGCGACGATGTGAGATGGGAGGAATGTCTGGCGACGGCCGACGAAAGCCCGATCGGCCACGCTGTCTGGTCGGCGAGCAAAACCGATGGCGCTACCTTCCAGAATCTCGGGATCAGCGCCATCACCTTTCCTGATACCAACGGCACGCCAGCGGTGCGGATTGAGTGTTCCGACCCGCCGGTGATCTGGGTCAATCCCGACCTCGCGTGGGATGCTGCCGCCAAGCAGTTCTGGAACGCGGTCTATCGGTGCGTCGGCAAGCCCGCGCCGTTCCCTGATCTATGACGACGCCGAGCGACGATGACAGGGACACAGAACAGCCCGGCGATGTCGGCAAGATGCTGTGGTTCTTCGTCGGGGTCTGTGCGCTTTTCGCGTTGCTCAGTTGCTTGATTAGGGCTTAGCGGATCATCATCCTCGAACCGATGGCAGGCGATGCAATAGCGCTGTCGCATGTCTTCCGGGTGCCAGCTTCGCGCGCCGCAGCGCGGGCATTTGTAGACTGGATCGCGGCGGTTGGGATGCTCAACAGCCTCTTGGAACTCAGCCGTTGCTATCATCGCTCGCCACCTTCAGCCGTTCCCTGATCTCGGCGACCACGCGCGCGTGGCCGATCTCGGCCTCGGCCCATGTCGCATAGCGATAGCACAGGTTGCCGTCATCATCGGCGTCGGCATCGAACACCATGGTCTCGAACACCAGCGGCGGCGCCACCTCGTTGTCGAGCAGGGCCGCGAACCCACGCTCGATGCCGATGAACACGGTCGAGACGGCGATACCTTTCGCCACCCGGTCCCATGCGACGCGGCGATTGCTTTCGCCGTCAAACATGAAGGCAGACCACATCGCCATATGCTGCGGATCGGCGAGATCGAGCGCCACCGGATTGTGGTCGGCGTCCAGCACATAGACCGGGAGCAGATAGTCACGTGCCACCGAAGCAAATCCTTTCGCCGATGGTCTCAAGTTCGACATAGATCGCGTGCAGGCGCAGCAAGCGATCAGTGTGCTGGCGCAGCGCCTCGCCGATAGCGTCCTCGCCTTGCGGGTAGTAGTCGCGCCCGTGGGGGCTGGCGCGGCGCACCGCCGCCTCGGCCTCCTGTAGCGCCGTCAGGGCGGTGCAAATCTGTTCGAGCAACTCCCGTCGAGATGTGCCGTTCAGATGGACGGTGGGCACGGCAAGCGGTGTGGTGGTCTCGCTCATGGGTTCCTCACGATGGTGGCGCGCCAGCCCATGCGCTTGAACGACTGGCGCAGCTTGTCGGCGTGCTGATTGCGGCACCACGCCAGAATCGGCGCGGTGAAAAAACAGACGTCAGTGTCGCGATCGAACAGAAGCCCGGCGCAGAACCCCGGCCCGATCACGCGCACCAGCTTGGCGTCAATGTAGCGCTCGCCGTAGCGCTCGCCGGGTGTCATGGTGCATCGAATCCTTTCTGCCAGCGGGCGAACGTCGCCAGTTCGTCAATGTCCACCTCGGACGTCGGTGTCGCGCTCATCGCGTTCATCAGGTCCAGCATGCTGTCGCGCTCGACCACGCGCCGGCCATCCGACAGGACGTGGCATTTCACCTCGACGCCGAACACGCGAAAGCTGCCCTGCCAGACGCTGAACGGAGTTTCGTCGCTGTCCGGCTCCAGGTTCATGTGGTCGCAGCAGCGATAGACCCGGCGATCGACAAACGAGTCCCATTCGGTGCGGGTGATCACGCGCTTGCACGTCGCGCAACGCAGCAAGCGGATCATGCGGCGCCGCTCCGCTCGATCTCATCAGCTACAAGGCGCAGCAAGCGGGGCAGTAGCGCCGCCATCTCTGGCGTTCTGGCCTGCACCGAGAACCCGTTGCCGGCAGCGCCGTTCATCACGATGACGATCACGCCGTCAGCCGCCGCCTGTTCGCGCACGATGGTCGCCAAGTCGTCATACTTTCCGGGTCCTGCTGGCATGGCCTATTCCTCGATCGATTTGCAGTCAGGGCAGCGCGCCTTCTGCGCCTGCTGTGGCGTGGCAAACCAGAACCGGCAATGTTCGCAGCGGCGCTTGATCATGCCCGGCAGTGGTTCCCACGGTTCCTCATTGGTCATGCGTTCGGCGCGCGCGCGGTTAATGCCAAGCCGCGCCAGCTTGCGCTTCAGCGTCTTGCGCGCGATGTGCATTTCGAGCGCGATCGCGTTGTTCGACAGCCCTTGCGTCAGCAGCGCCAGAATGCGCGCCTCTTGCGGCGACACCGGACGATCTTCGTCGCTCACGGCCGCCCCGGTCGTGCCCGCACCTCGGGCGTGTCAGCCATCTGGGCCACCTCGCTGATCGACAGCGGACGCCGCCACTGGCGGGTGACCCGCATCATAGCCGCCTCATCACCGCTCGGCTCGATCAGCGGCTCATCGGTGCCGCACATCGCCATGATCCGATCGCACATCGCCATGATCCGATCGCGGATCGCCTCGACCTTGCGTGTCATTGTCAGGGTCCAACGGACCACTGGAACCGGGCCTTGGTCGCTGTGGCATGCCAGCGATAGATGGAACAGTGGCCGCCCCCCGGCATAGACGGCTCATTCTTGACCTATATTGACCGTGAGGCACGCGCTTACGTTATCTGCCGCCAGCCAATAGTGCCCCCTTGTGATCTGAGTCGTTGGGTCAAACACCGGATGCGCCAGCGCGAACGCGATCTGCGATTTCATGGTAGCAATCTCCCGTTTTTCTCGGCGATGCCGATCGGTGGCTCTGTCGCTCGCGCCAGCGGATAGATGCGGTCAGCCACCATTTTGGCCGCCGTGCGGGTGCGGAACAGCGCCCCGCAACACGGGCAGTAATCATGCGGCTCGCCGGCCACGGGCACGATGCGCAGGGTGCCGAACGCGCCGGGGATCATCGCGATCTCGATCCCGTCGCACCGCTTGTCGCCGGTCCAATCTGACTCACTCATGCAAGCCTCCCTCAGTCCTTTATCGGCGAAACGGTGCAGATTGCGTGTGTTCGCGGACGAAATAGTCATCCGCGATCACGCCCGAAATACACTCATGCAGGCCCCAATACGGGAAGGGGTAGCCGCGTTCCACGAGGCTGACGCAGATATTGCGGCCTCTGCGGTTGGCCTGTGACCACTCCCATTTCAGAGCGTCATATCCGATTTGCTCTTTGTTGCGACATTCGTGGTATAGGGCCGGCAAGACCTTGGCGCAGTTCTTTTCCACGTCATAGCTCGGCATGCGATCCAGCTTCGCGTTCTCCTGCTGGGCTTTTGTTTCGGCGAGGATTTGTCGCTCAGCGGTGGAAAGTGTCAGTTTCTTGACGCTCTCAGCGCCGGCACAAGGCGCCCAATCGAACATGGTCAGCACTTCCTCGCCGGTGTCTCGACCCAGCTTCCAGGTGAGATAATCTTCGGCGAATAGCATGCGAGTGGTAACGTTGGGAGGGCGCGGTATAGAAGCGGGAAGGCTGCCATCCAGCCAAGCTGCATCAAATTCCGCGATCGCGCTGGTCAATCCAGCTTCACTGCACGCCTCGCCAGCCTGCGCGGCGGCGGTGAGCGCGACCGTGCAGATGGCCGCAAGCAAAAGTCTTTTCATCAAAACAAACTCCGGTGTGTGCATCAGGATGAGGGCAGGTAGCAGAGGCCGAAGCCTCTGCCGCCAGTCCGGCGCGATCATGTCAGTGCATCTCCACAAATGATGCAGAAAACGCAATGAACACCACGACGATGATCAGGGCCGCGCCCAACAGCTTGAAGATCATGCGCCGGCCGTCTGGATTTCCTGCCAGACCTTGCCCTCGACCAGTTGCGCGACTCGCGACTCGCGATCCCAGTTCCGCTGCGCCTTGTTCGCGCCACCACCGTCAGGATCGCGCGACGCCCATGCGGTCAGGACGTTGAACAGGCACCAGAGGTTCGGGCCGCCTTGCAGCGGGTCCTCATCGCGCGCCTTCAGCCACGCGTGGATCAGCGCGTCCTGCTGCGCCTCGCTGGCCTTGGGCAGCGCGGTCATCACCGCGCGGACCTGCTGATCGCTGACCGAGATCGCCGGCCACGTCTCCCAACGCTTGACCTGTTCGGCATGTTCCTCGGCGGCGATCGCCAGCCGCTTCACCGCCGGGATCAGATCGATCTCGCCCGAGTGCGTGAAGCGGAAGGAAGCGAACTCCTTGCCGGTCACCGAGGTGTTGGCGCAGACCCAGTTGAACGCCCCGATGCGGCCCTGTAGGGCGGCGCTGCCGTCGTAGGAATTGAACAGCACCACGCGCAGCGTCGCCTCGACGCCGGGCCGCACCAGCGCGGTGTGCGCCGGCAAAATCCACTGCGCGAACATCCGCGCCCCGTCGTGGCTGTAGTCGACGCCGAAGCGCCCATCGGTCAGGTCCAGCTTGGACAGCCGCAGCGCATTCTCGATCGCGTCGCAGGCGGTCGCGTTCTGCACCACGGTGTAGGTGTCGGGCGCGACGCGGATCGTGGCGCCGGTTTCGCCGTTGACGATGTGGTGGTAGCCGGGGATTTCGCGCCCGGCCTCATCGAAGCAGCGCAGCGCGTTGGCGCCGATCGGCTGCACCTCGCGGTGGTTCATCGGCGTGAAATCGCCGTTCAGGATGGCGGTATCGAAAGGCATGGTTTTTCTCCGGTGTGCGGTTGTGTGCAAGGTAGTCAGGCAGGATTGGTCGCCACTGCCAACTGGCGCTCGGCCCAGCGGTCGATCTCGCGAAGTTCGCGCTGGTAGTCGGTTTCGGTCAGCCGGCCCGCCATGTAGCGGGCGTCGACCGCGTCGGTCATCAGTTCCACGCGGCGCTCGATCTGATCCTCGGTCATCACGCCGCCCGCTTCGGGTTGTAGGTGCTGTAGTAGCGGTTGAAGGCCCGCATCGCGTCGCACTTGCGGCGGAAGCAGGCGATCCGCTTGCCGGTCGCGATGTAGATGACGGCGAACCAGCCATCCTCGATCGGCGTGACGGTGTAGCGGTCGGGGCGGTCAGGCATCGGTGGAAACTCCGGTGTGTGTGCAGAGCCTTTATGCGCGCTTCGCCATTTATCCGCAAGCGATAAATCCATGGCCCGACAAGATTTTTCCGGCAAATAATTGACGCGGCGCGATTCACCGTCCTACCAATTTCCCCACAATGGCGCGATTTGTCGCCGCACCCCTCAGATCAGGACCCAGCATGAGCGAAACGCTAACGCCCGCGCGCGAGCGCAAATTGCTGCGCGCCCGCGCCGTGCAAATCCAGCGCGCCATCGCCGACGTGCATCTGGCGGTGGACGATCTGCCGCCCACCGATCAGCTTCTGGCGCTGAACGAGGTGATCGCCGACAAGCTCGGCGCGCGCGGGATTTCAGTTCAGCGCGGGCAGCAGCGCGGCGACCACGGCCAGCGCCAGCGCGCCGCCTAGCGTCGCGAGAATCCCCAGCATCAGCAGCAGCAACAGCCGATCTAGTTGCACTCGGTGCGCGTCTGCCAGCCGGTCTTGATCGTGCGGCAATGCACCGCCCGCCCGTCCGGCCCGTTCATGTCGGTGAACGTGGTGAACCCCTGCTTGTATTGCCGGCCGCGCCATTGCGAGCCGTCCGGCGCGGTGCCGTCTATCCGGGTTTCCCAGCCCTGCTGATAGGTCCGCCAGTTCTCCCCAGCCTTGGCGGCCGGCACCATCGCCAGCCCGATGATGATCGCGATGGCGACCCAGATCAGCACCGCCGGCAGCGTCCATGACGACGTCGGGCGCGCCGGGGGCGCCTCGCGATGGACAATCTCAATCTCGATCCGCAGGCGCGGGGGATCGTTTCCTCCCCCACCGCGCTCTGGCGGGGGTGGTGGCGGCGTCACTGAGCGGGGCGCCGTCACCTTCCGCACCGGCGGACGCGGCCCCACCGGGGCCGGCCGCTTCAGGTCCAGCAGATAATCGAACGCGCCGGGTGGTGGCTGGCTGTTCATGCCGCTGCCGCCATGCGGCGGCGGGCCTCCTGAACGGTGACGATCGGCGGCTTCGGCTCAGCCGCCTTTTTGGCAGGGACCGTCGCCAGATAGGCGTCGATCCGATCCGCCACCATTTCCGGCTTGACGCCGACCCATGATGAGACCTCGTTGCCCGCGCCGGGGTAGTTAAAGAACAGGTCCATGAACGCCACCATGGGCAGCCCCAGATGCCGCGCCTCGCTCGTGCGAGGCGCCGTCAGCGCTGGCAGCAGCCCGGTGGCACGCGCCAGCCCGATGGCGCACGAATTGGTATCGCCGAAATACCACTGGAAGCCCGGCGGCCAACTGGCCTCATCGCGCAGCAACGCACTCAGGTAGCGCAGTCGGCTCATGACAGGTTTCCTTTCACTCCGTTGACCGATGCCCGCATCAGGATGATCGCGGGGTTCATTTGATACGAGTCGATTTCGAGGATGCGCTTGACGGTGTCCAGATAGGGCAGCGCCTCGTTCGGCGCCGCCTCGTAGACCTGCCGCGCCGCGTCCATCAGCAGCCGCGTGCGCAGGTCGCGCGCCGACGCATGCGGCAGCCGCGCCATGCGCCGCGCGCGGCAAATCAGCGTGGCATAGCGCCGACAGGCGAGCGCGGTGGCGGCCGATGGAATGTCGCCCATCAGTGCAGCACGATGGCATGCTGGGACTCGACCAGCCCGAGGATTTCGAGCGCCTTGGCATAAATCTGCCCCGCCCTGGCGCGCGCGTGTGCGTCGGGGAGCCGCTCACTCAACAGCGCCAAGGCCGCGCCGCCGAGGCGGTCATAGCCGTCGTCCGTCCGTTTGGGCGCCGCGACCGGCTTGCCGGTGGCATCGCGCACGATGTCGAGCGACGTCATGAGCGACCGCTTGCCAGCGACCGGGTCGCGATACTGCATGGCGCACATCACCACCTCTTGCCGATCCTCGGCCTCGGACGGCGGCACGGCTTTGACCCGCGCCGCGAACTCGGCCTCGGTCTCGCGGGGCGCATGATCGACCTGACGAATCCACGCCTCGCTGATGAACCCGATCGCTTCGGCCCCCTCCCTGGCAGCGAGCAGGGCGACCAGCAGGAACGCCTGCCGCTTTTCGTCGTCATCCCGCCACTGCGATACGACGGCCAGCGTCTTGGTGCCCGCGTGCACGATGAACATCGGTATCACCGCGCCCTGGCCGAGCAGCACCTTGCGGGCGAACTCGACGTCGGCGTGGTGCAGTTCGGTCCAGTCGATTTTCATGGCAGCGTCTCCGGTGTGTGCAATCTCAGGCGGCCCAATCGGTTGCCGCAAGGAAATGGTCGAGCGCCTGCTGGTGGGTCTCCCCACGGGTGCGAACGCGGGTCTGGATCACCCGCTGATTGATCCCGGTGAGGCGGCAGACCTCGGCCAGCCGCAGTATCTCGCCGTCATAGCGCAGCCACACGGGCGGCGTGGCAGGGCCACGCGGCGGGCGGCTGCCGGGCGGCCTGTGCCGGCGCCAGTCGCGCGGCGGACGCGGATCAGGCACCGCCTTGCGCGCGCGGACGCATTGTTCGAGCCACTCGCCGACCAGATGCGGGATCACGCCCTTGTTGCGTGACCAGTCATCCGGCTTGATATGCGAGCACCCCAGCATCTCGGCGAGATCGCGGTGGGTGATGCGCAAGAACGTCAGGCAGTAGCGAAAGCGCGATCGGGTCATCGTCACGCCGGCCGGCAGCTTGTTGTGGCGCCAATTACGCGGCGGCCTCGGCATCGGCGCCATCTTGCGCAGTTGGACCCATTGTTCGAGCCACACCGCGATCGGCTCTGGGATGGTCTGATCACCGGTCGCCCATGTTCCCGGCAGCCGGCTGGAACAGCCCACCAGTTCAGCGAGATAGCGCTGGGACAGGCGCAGGACTTTCAGGCAGCGGTTATACCTGTTCGGTGTCATGCGACCTCTGGCGGGCTGTGGTGGGGCACGGGCGGCATCATTCCGCGTCGGTGGGCAGCACGCCAAGCGAGGCGCCCCAGCCGCCGCGATACTCACCGAACGGCAGGTCCGCGATCGGGCGCGCCGCGCGCTTTGGTGCCAGCCGCAGCAGCGTCGACCAGATGGTCAGATAGACGTCGTGGCGATGCTGTTCGGGCACCGAGTCCTTGAAGTTCGTGTAATTGATCCGCTGCACCTCGTTGACCATCGCGGCCTCGACCACGCTGCGCTTGATCGCGGCGCGGAACTCATAGTCGGTGCCACCGCCAACGATGATCTTGGCGCGCGGGAAAACCGCCATGATGTCGCCGCGCAGCCGCGCCCGCACCATCAGCGTGTTCTTCCGCGTCGGATGCGCGACGATCGACAGGAAACTGTCGTTCAGGATGACCCACATTTACTCGGCCTCCGGGTCGATGGCTGCTTCGGCGAGTTCCTGCCGGATGCTGTCCATCAGCTTCATTTTCTCGACCGCCACGTCGGCGCGATCGAGTGTGACCCAGAGGCGCACCGCGAGGCGGTAATTCTCGATCGCCGTGTGTGGGCGGTCGTCGTGATAGGCGTTGCTCGCGGCTGCCGAAACGGCGAGGGCAAGCCCCGTCATGTCGGCGCGGTCGAGCGTGAGAGTCAGGCGATCCATCAGGTTTCTCCGGTGTGTGCAAGACGTTTATACGCGCACTGCCATTTAGACGCAACAACAAAAGGGCGCGCGACCTGCGCCGCGCGCCCCTTCGGATCAGCCGGGTGGATCAGCCCTGGCGACGGCGCAGGCTGACCATGCCGAGTAATCCAGTCGCTAGGATAGCCATCGTTGCCGGTTCCGGCACCGGCAGCCAACGACCATAGAACTGGCAGACTCCCGGGGTTGTGCAGCCGGGTCTCCCGGGGATGTTTCCCATGCTGTCCGGCGTCCAGTCGGAACTGAATACGCCGGGTGATCCATTGAGTGGGAAATTCAAACTGAAAGTGCTGTTGTTGAAGCGTATTTGACCGTTGAAATCGGCATCGACGTAGACCGACCAGCGCAGGAACTCCTGCCAATAGAATGTGCCGTCTAGCTCATACGCCACAAAATCATGCGGCGGGCGTAAATCCGCCAGCGTCTTGTGGAACAGCCCCACAAGGGTGCCATCAGCTTGGTTCACCTGGAAATCGAATGCTTCGATCCCCTGGGAAATAAGCGCGCCGGCCGGGTCGGTGTAGTTGGCCCTCGCGCCATCGAAATCCCAATCGACGGTCGCTGAAGCGACGACCTTGAAGACGCCAAAGGGAGAGGCAAGGGTCTGGTGAAAGACGAAATCCTTGCCGGCGTGAGCGTTCGCCGCCCACAACGATCCAAGGATCGTCATGGCGGATAGGATTTTACGCATAATGTCTGGAACTCCATCGGGTTGTGTGCAACGGCGGTCGGATCAGATCATCGGCTGGGTTACTCCGGTGTTGTGTGCGGGGCGTTTATACGCAACAGCGTGAAATAACGCAAGGAATTACGCGGGCGGCATGTGCCGGCCGGGGACAAGCTGGGCGGGGCCGACGATGTCGCGGGCGCGCAGCGCGAGCGCGGCCATGCCCTTGGGGCGCGTCACGTTCACCCGCCAGACCGGCAGCTTCAGCCCCGCCGCGACGATATTCACCGCGATCGCGCGGCCGTTCTCGTAGGCGCGCTGGCCTTCCTCGGGCCATGTCTCATACTCGCGGCGGAACCCGAGACCCGCGCGCATGTCCTCGTGGCCGGCACGGCGATACATCGACAGGCGGACCTTGACGTCGCGCTTGGACCTGACGGCGCTGAAACCGTGGTTCATCGCTCAGCCCTCCACGATCTTGTTCGCGTTGACGATGGAGCACATCGAATAGGTGCCGAACGGCTTGAAGCACTCGATGCCGTTGGCGATGTAGATGCCGCGCCGCTTGGTCTCGCCGTGGTAGGTGAAGGTCACCGTCTTGGCGGTGCGGGCGGTGATGGTGAAGGCAAAGACGCACTCATGATCGCAGGCGCTGCGGTCGTAGTAGGTGCGGCCGATCTGGAACTGGGTCATCTGAAAAAGCTCCGGTGTGTGTGCAAGACGTTTATGCGCGTTTTGCCATCGGAGCGCAAGCGGAAAAATCAGTCGCGATCCAAATATGTGCGGACCAGCAGTTGCACGCTGGTATCTTTAATCGTCGGCACGTCGTGATTGACCACCATCGCCTCGCCCGCCCATAGGCCATGCGGCACCGGGATGCGGAACGGCGTCCCATCGGGGAACCGCTCCTTGCCGTGCAACTGATCCGTCTGCGCCTCGGCCAGATACAGCATGTCGTTTAGAACGGCCTCGTGCGAGCGGTCACGGCCACGCTGGAAGCGTCGCGCCAGCGCGTGCATGCCAATGGTGCCAAGCGTGACGATGGACGGCAGGCGGCCCGAGCGGGGCGCGCAGAACCAATGCGCCATGATCAGCGCGCCCGGCTCATGCGCAACCCAATCATCTGACGTCAGATTGCAGGGCGCGATGCCAACCTCTAACAGCCAACCGATCCGCCCGCGCTTGTCGATCTTGGTATCAAAGATCAGCCGGAACCGACGCGGGATCGCCCGCCACGCGGCCTCGACCCGGTGCAGCGTGCCATCGCGCAGATGCTTGCGCGGCTCGCGCGCCTGCCGCGCAGCGACCGGGCGCAGCAACGGATTGAGCGCGTTCGCAGCCGCCAGATCGTCGGCGTCAACCTCGCGCAGAAACTGCCGCGCCAGCCCGACGAACTCAGCGGGCACGCGGTCGCGCTGGGGGATGATCTCGCTCATCGCACGGTCACCGTGTAACCGTCCTTGATCACGAAGCCCCGCGCCCCGTCACCGCGCCCGTGTTCCTTGATCCACCATCGCTTGCCGCCGCACGCGGAACAGACCCAGTTGCGCGGCATGCCGGGCGCGCCGGGGATGCCGATCGGTGCGTCGGGCCACGGCGCCCATTTATCCTCGGGGCCGTGCGACGGCTCGAACTCATGAATGCAGCCGGCGATGCGGGAATATTCGCGGGCGGTCTCATCGTGGCAGAAATGCCCCTCGACCTCGTGCCGGCGACGCGGCACGCCATTACCCGCCGGGGTGCCGATTAGCTTCAGCGTCGGGCGCGCGTCCAGGTCGATCGTCACCGTGGTGTGCGAGAAATACGGCATCAGCTTGCCGCGCACGAAGCCGCGCCCGTTGCTGGCGGTGCGAACGTATTTTGTCAGGCTGGGCCGGTTCATCACCAGCAGGATGGCGATGATATTGCGCAGTTCGCCGACGCTGCCGCGAATGGCGTCGACCATCGCGCCATCCTCGTTCCATTTGTCATGGCTGGGGTGCAGCGGATTGCTGGGCAGGTAGCTGATCGAGTTGCGCCCCGACACCTCGGCGCGCTGTTCGGCCGTCAGGTCCATGAACGTCGAGCCGAACATGAACATTTCGATCGCGTCGAAATCCTCGCCGTTCAGCGTGATGGGGCCGAGGGCGCCAGCGCGGCGCTTGAAATCCTCGCAATCGACGCCGGTCCATTCGCTGTGCAGATGATACTGGATCGGCAGGATTTTCGGCGCATCATCGGGATCGGCGACGGTGCCGCCGCAGATGATATTCACCCGCTCATGGTCGATCAGGTAGCCGATCGTGTGGTCGGACGATTCCACGTCGCCCCATTCGCCCCGTATGTCGTAAATCTCGGGGTCACGCGCGCGCATGTAGCTGAACATGACGTGCGCCGGGAACTCGATCCAGCACACGTCATAGGGCGCGCGGGCAAACCGGCACTCGCGCACCAGCAGGTCTGGGATCGTGGTGATGATCTCGGCGATCCGGGTGACGGCTTCCTCGGTCAGCACGAAGCGGTGCGCTTTGCGCACGCCGGCCTTTAGCTGGTCGATCGTCTTGGGGTGGACGGCGCGTTCCCAATCGGCGAAGCGCCGCGCAATGAAGCGGTCGGCGAGCGTCGGACGGCGGCGCTCCGGCTCGCCGTCCTCGTTCAGCCGCTCGCGGGTGGGGCGCCTCATGACCAGCGCTCCGCTGCGTCGGTGATGCGGGCCGCCTTCATGACCCGCTTCAGGTGGAACTGCGCCGCCTTGGCCATCGCCGCCT
>Ga0157376_10000293_pt1 | contig 33735 bp, 60 predicted proteins | sample M45metaG_FD_121801 | JGI IMG/M metagenome (GOLD analysis project Ga0157376, IMG submission 121801) | Miscanthus rhizosphere microbial communities from Kellogg Biological Station, Michigan, USA - M4-5 metaG | ecosystem: Host-associated > Plants > Roots > Rhizosphere > Soil | place: USA: Michigan...
GTTTCAACCGCACAATCAAAATTCGGCGGCGCATCAGGGCTGTTTAACGGTGCTGCGTATTTAACCTATCCTGATCACGTCGATTTTGATTTCGGCAGCGGAGATTTTACGGTCGATTTTTTTGTACGGATGGCGGCGGTCGGGACGCAGTACGGTTTCTTCGGCAAGACCAACAACGCCATCACCAACGGCTATTATCTCTACGTCAACACCAGCGGCACGTTGCAATTTGCTTGGCTGCCAAGCGACGGCCCGCTTGTTTCCTATCAGAGCGCACCATTGCTGCTCGACACCAACTGGCACCACATCGCGATGGTTCGCAGCGGCACGGTGATCAATGCCTATTTTGACGGTGTGCTGGCGGCGCAGGGACCGATCAACGCTGGCGCATCGATTGTGGCAAACACCAATGCTTTCACAATCGGTCGGCTTGGTGATTTCACATCGATCCCGCTCAACGGCAACATCGACGAATTTCGTCTGACCAAGGGCATCGCGAGGTGGACGGCAAACTTCACGCCGCCGACTGCACCGGCCACATGAGGCGATGATGGTGATCGTGCTCGCATTGATCATGCTGACCGCACTTGATGGCTCGCCGGTCTGGGTCGAGAGCACAGCGGTGCAGGTGATCCGGCCATCGACGGCGCATTGCAAGTCGGGACACGGCGCAGCCATCCGTGTCACTAGCATGGCGCTGTGTGTACGGGAAACGCCAGAACAGATCCAGGAGAAGTTAAGGAAGGCGGGTGGAACATGACGCTCAGTCTTTTGAAGGGGAAGGTTAGTTGGTTTGGGGGACCGGATGACACAGGCGTGGCGCCTGATGAGGGGTTGGCTTTCATCTATGAGCTAGAGACGGCTCCGCATCTCTTCCTAGCAACCCAGCCGTCTGGCACCTCCGGTTTGGCGCGACGGCTTAATCCAAATATTCATTACATCGCATGTCGATGGGATTATGACTTGTATCCAAAAGAAATGTTGGCGAGCCAAAAACATTTGGCCTTTGTGCGAGCGCCAAAGACGGGTATCCTTTTAACTGCATTCCCGGCTGATTGGGGGCCACACGCGGATACAGACCGTGTGGCTGACATTTCTCCGGGATTGATGGAGGACCTTGGGATCACCACTGATGATGATATCGAGGTTTTGTTTCCATCGAGTGACCTAAGACAATATATCAAGGGTCATTTAGAACATATCTCAAACAAAGGAGAAATGTAATGGGTGTAGTTCCAGTTACAATCAACGGTGTTGCGTATCCGAAGAACAAGAAGGATCCACCATTCCCGGTTACCATTGTCGGGTATGCGTGGATCGTTGGCTTGCATCCGGATAACAGCCCACCGACTGACCAGCCGTATCCTGACCACGGGCTTCCGGGACCGCAGCCGCATCCGGAGCACCCGATTGTCATTCCACCGGAGCTTCCTCCGATTGAGGAACCACCACCTGATCGTCCACTTGAGGAGTTGGTCACGTTGGTTGCAAAGGCACCACCGGCAGAAGGTGGCTGGGGATGGTTCCCAGAATATGGCTGGGTCTACTCTCCTGCCGCAGGGACCGCAGGGCCAAAGCGTCGATGATCAGATTGGGCTTCGCACAGATTGTCTTGCTCGTGGTCGGAATGATTATCGTCATCGTTCTTGGCGTGATGTTTTCCGGCTACGGCAACTGTTGCTGAGCCTCAACGAGGTCAGTGTGGAAATGTATCCATGCTGATGGGGTAGCATTTGGCAGCTACCTCGCTTGTCCGACTACTTCCGATGCAACCACTTGGCCGCCACGGACTAACCTCCGTGGCGGTCATTTTATTTGGGTGGGATAAGTACTGTCCACCCTTTTGCTCTTGCGTAGGAGATGACGTGCTCTTCGCTCCAGCCGCGCATGTATTTTAAAATTGGCGCATAGCGTACAACGTGACCAAATTTACAGATCACCGCGGCATAGAAATGCGGCGCATCAATGATAATCATTTCCGGCTTCCATAATTTGGACATGGAAGAAGCCGCGCATAGCGGATTGGAGTATTTGTTTCAATCGCGCGACGGAGTAGGCTCTCAATCTCTGGCGCCATCGCTCTGTGGACTGCTTCGCGGGCTTGTTCCATCTTCTTGCGTGTCCGCCAAGCCTTCCTTGCTATCGCGCTGTGATTCCGTTTCATCGGCCTTGTCCTTTTCTGAAAATGGTACAAGCTGTTCCCTGAATACTTTTTCGACGTTCTCCTGCATTGTCTCCTTTGGCCGTCGCTGCCAAGGCCAGTAGCCATATATTGTTCGCATCGCAATAGTCATAATCATAACGGCCAAGGCAGCAGTAATAATTTCAACGATTAAATGCAATTCTTTTCTGCCATGGAATGAACTGTGGTGGGTCGCTATCGAAGTCAGCGATTGGCGGCCACATGGTCATGGTATCTGCCCGTAGCATATTGTCAGTCGTGCCGCCTCCGTTCATAAGCTCCGGGTAAAAGACCGTTGGCCCTTTGACCTCGGCTATGACCGGACGGCCAGAGTGGTGAGGCGTGTTCCCATTCGGATCGAGAAGCGGCTTGGCGAGCTTAAGGCTATTCTCCTTCCCCCAGACTGCGGGCTTTGATTTAAAGGCTGCTGCAGTGGCCCGCGCATGTGCGCTACGCGTGTTTATATTATCCCAGCACCGGGAGGCCGTATGCCAATATAACCATTGTCCGGGGTACTTCGCTCTGGCCTGTTCCTTCGTCAGGCAGGGAGGGTCATTATCGGCTCCGAGAGCCTTCCAAGAGCCAATCATGATAACCCCAATCAATACCAGAAGAGAGATTATCCCAGCCCAGAAGATCCATTCCATCTGCCTGAATCTCATTTCACACTCTCCCCGTTATTTGAACCCCGGCACAGTCATAACAAACCGTGCCGGGGGCATTTGTTATGCGGCGAGTGTTGCCACCTTCTTTTTGCGACGGCGCGTCAACAGACCACCGAGGCCAAGCGCACTACCAAACAGCCATACGGCTGCTGGCAGTGGTGTCTCTGCGGTACTGAGATTGCCGCCATAGCCGGCATCAATAGCTGCGTTGCCAGTGATCAGCAGGTAGTAGCTGCCACCGGGGAGCAGTGCCGAACCGCCAAAGACTTGGCAACTCGGAATGCCAATACAGGCCACAGCAAGTTCTGGACCGAGCACGGCGAAGTCGTCACCGCCTCCCGGCACATTGTTTGGCCCGTCATTGAACACCGTACCGGTGAAGTTGGTGATGAATTGCGGAGCGCCGTTAGCGAACGTGTTGACGGCGAACGCAATGGTCAGGATTTGACTGCCGACAAGATCGAAATTGTAGGTGTCAGCAAACAGTCCAGATCCACCAAGTCCAGTACCGGGATCGGTGTTAGAGAAAGCACCGGCTCCGGACGTGGGGTTGATCCCCAAGTTGGAAACGGTATCCGCCATCGCACTGACAGATGTTGCCAATGCGAGGGCGGCAGCAAGTAGAAGTTTCTTCATCGTCTCTCCTTCCTTTCTAGAAAGTGCCCGGTGATTTGCGCTTTCGCGCCCCCGCACCGGGCGACGGGTGTGGCATTAGATTGGGAGACTGATCGTGTGCCTCCTTTCTCTAATCTGGTGTCCTTTCCACCCGCACCAGACAACGGGCCTTTGCGTCGTACGATTGTGACGTCAGACGACGCGGAAACCATTTGTGTCTTCACCAGCCAGCACTTTTCCAAGTGTGGCCTTGCGCGATCAATTCTGCTTTCACGCGCTTCATATAAGCGTTCAATTCTTGTCGCGTCAGTTCCTTCGCGCCGCGTTTGAGCGCCAGCTTTCGGCGCGTTAGCGAAAGATCGTAGTGCGGGAAGCTTGCCGTTTCTGGTGACTGATACCATTCGCGCTTCATGCCAATAGCGTTGGCCATCGCGTGTAGCTCGGTGGGCGTGTCGGCCAGCATGTGACACATCACCATGCGACCAAAACCGTTTCTTGCGCCGTCGATAAAGACTGTCATCGGTTATTCAGCCATATACGCGCGTGGCAGTACGAAAGTCTCGGCGCGGCTGTTTACACCGCGCCGAGTTTATCATTTACGCTGCCTCAGGATACTTCGACCAAGCCTGTTGGGCTTTCTTGCGCCGCCCAAACATACTGAGCAGACCAAGTCCGCCGCCAAACAACCACACCGCACCGGGAATTGGTGTCTCACCCGGTACGTCGAATGGCGTTGGTGTAAGGTCACCAGTCAATCCAACGACACCAGTACATGCACCAGTGCAGTTGGTCAGCAGAACGTCTGCCGCTGCAATGATGTTAAAGCCGTTGAACTGCTCAGTCGCAAACAGGAAGCCACTGAAGTTGTCGATGTCGAATGCCAGTGTGCTTCCGCATCCGCTCGATCCGCCGTTGCCGCAGTCCGCCGAAATGCCGGTGTTGAAAAACCGGAACGGTGAATTTTGGTAGCTGGCGGGACTTGTTTTCGGCAACACCGTGATGCTGCTACCAGCAAGCACGATTGATGACGCATCAATCACACCGCTGCCAGCGAGGCTCAATGTAAAGAGAAAGTGCGAGCCAGTTTGCAACAAGATGTTTGGGTCCATGTTGACGTCAACGTGAACGTCAGTACAGAGAGCGTTCTGACATGCTGCCGTTGCCGTGCCGAAGTTGCCAGTTCCGGCGAAGTCACTTTGCGTGAATGTGGCAGCTTGCCCCACCCCGCAACTCACAAGGAAGACAGATGTCATCCCTGCGAGCATTCCAAGAAGTCTCTTCATGAAGTCTCCTTTTGGTGCTCTTTAGTGCACCGTGAGACGGCTCCTTTGGGAGCCGTCCTGCGTTACACTGTGCCATTAACAATTTCTGATCTGCCTGTTCTCCAAAGAGTATAAGGCCGAATATCGTCGAAGGCGATTGCCGCATAGCGAAAGAAACGAAGCCCACGCCGATAGCGAGCGACGAGACGATGGTTGCCGTCGATTATTAAACTATTTTCTTCTGGCCATATAACAACCAGACCGGGACGGTTAACATCACTCACTTTTGCAACACGCTCCTCCTCAATCCCTCCGTGCTTACAGATCAACCCATACCACTTCTCGGTGATGGTCGCACGGAACATTGCGAAGGGAATTTTTTGATCAACAATCGCGTTCTTGATAGCGCGAACATTAAAGCGATAAGTCACATTCTGATCTTCATAGTAGAAGTCGAATGTCTCCTCCACAACGTGCGTGGTTCTGAGGAAGAGGCCATCTGCGACTTTCTCCTCAGAGAGAACCTCACGGCTCTCGATGCTGGCGAGAGCCTTGAATGATTCAAGGTCCCTGCGCCTTATACGGTCTGGCCGTGTTGGCGCAACATTCTGATACTCTTCCCGGTTCATGTTTTCTTCTCTGGCTCCTTTACGATTGGCGCGTGCTCGATGCCGAAGGTCCGCAGAATGCCCTGTAGTGTTATGAACAGGGTTTGGTAGACTGCGAGGTTGGCAACCGCATCGTCCCGCTCGCGTTGGTAGCTCTCCATGCGGGAGAGGGTTGCGCCGCTCTCGGCTCGCAGACCTTCAATCTCAATCTTGGCGACCGTGAGCATCTGCTCTAGCTTCTCGATTTGTTTCTTGAGCTCATCCCTCTCTGAAATGACACGTTGGTAATTTGCTATCCCATGTTCCACAGCTAACATCTCCGGAGTTTTCCCACCGTTGCTAGCTGCCGCTGTCAGTTGCTTTGTCGTCATTGCTACCTCCATGATATTTTTTCAACCGTTTTAAAAGCAAGTCATCCTTGATGCGATAGGGCACATCACTTGGAAGTGATTCGGTCCCTCTTTCTGCATCATAAAATGACCGCTTCGTTATCTTCAACTCAATACCCAACTCAGCAGCACGCCTGAACAAAGTCTCGCGGCTAGTCTTCATATCAACTTCCAAACGGTGGATTGATATTTCTAAACGCCCAGCCGCTTGCTCACGCAACACTCGATCCTCACCTTCACTGAATACTCTTTTCACTGACTTCCTGTCCTTGCACGTTTGTAGTGATACTCACAATAGGGTGAGCCTTCCTGTTTCGTCCGTCCGCAGAAATAAAAGTTTACATCGCCAAAGGGCCAGCGGCAATGATGAGACTTTAGATCATAAAGCTCCACACCATCCTCTCTCGAAATATCAATTGGTGGATCCGTCCTTGGCGCAAGTGGAAGTGACGCAAGGATTTTGGGCTTTGGATTGAAAACCTGTCTGCGGTTTTTATCCTTCTGTTTAAGCAGACCTAGCCGGTGCAGCTTTCCCATCACAGCGCCTTTTGATTTTTTGGGAAAGCGTCTTACAATTTCGGCGCTGTGCATGCCTAGCGACTTAAAACGCTTCAGCATTTCAATTTGATCAGTAGTCCAAGTCATATCAGCCATTCCCTATAGTTGTCGCCATTGATCGTTGTGACCATATTGATCTTGTTACGCAACGCCTCTAGGAATTTCATTTCCACCGTATTCGGAACGATCAAGTCAACATAGTCCACTGGACGTTTTTTGTCCGTCCCTTGTACACGCTGCTCGGATTGTTCGCGGTGTTCGAGATTATTTTTTGAGGAGTAGTAAATTACAAGGTCAGCCATATCCCATGTGCGGCCCCAACCACCCGCGTCCGGAGTAGCGACCATGTAGGGCGTATCATCCCGCGTCTTGAATGCCCGCTCCTCTTCCTCCCTTGTCTTCAGATTGCCGCCCCAGAACCTCGCAACGTTGACGCCAAAATGTTTGGCGAGGGCCGCAGAGACTTTTCGGATATCAATGTCGTAGCTGCACCAGATCACAGCCTTGCCTTCGTAGTCCTCCAGCAATTCAATTAGCTCCTCCGTCCTGTATTCTGGTATCTCATTCTCCTTCCCTTCTTCATCCTTCACATGACCGCAGAGGATTTGATGAAGCCTCAGCATCTGTGAGATAACGATTGTGGCTGTGACGTGCTGGCCGTTGGCGAGTTGTGTCGTCGCAAATTCCTTTATCTCCTTGTAAGCTGTCTCTTGCTCCTTGGAGAGCCGTACATGACGGACTGAATAGGTAGAAGGAATGTTTGGCCGGAACGGAACACGGAAGGAGTGTGGCTCAATCAGCGCGTGTAGCTCCTCCAAATCTCTGTAACCGGTCACGATCGCAACACGACGCCCACCGAAGAATTCATTTCGCATGATTGCATAGCGCGCACGAAAGGCATAGTAGGACCGGAAGCCAAGGATGTTCCAATCGAGGAATTCAAACTGGGAGAATAGATCGAGTGGTGAGCGGGGTATTACAAGTCCACTCAGTATCCTCCTAAAAGATGAAAGCGGAGCAAGTTCAGTATTGATGAACTTGGTCCGCTTTGCTTTGGGATTTTTGATCGCAGTTGATTCATCGACGATGATGCCAGCCCGGTTTGTTTTTACAAACTCAATGGCGAGCTTGCGTGCGTCACCGGGACGTGACAGAGCCTCCACATTCATAAGGAGGATGCGAGGCCGGTTTTTAATGATCATAAAGCCGACAGCAGCTTTGGCCTTCCCGGCCTCCCAGACGTGGGTAAGGAGCCGCTTCTGTAGGTCGAGGCTTACGTGCTCCCTAATCGCCTCTAGCCACGTTTTATAAACGCCAGCAGGTGCTATGACCAGAAGGTCTGAGGCTTTCCCTTCTAGCTCCATAGTCCCGAAGTCATCGAGAGCAACCTTGGTCTTGCCAGTCCGCATCGCCATGAGGAGGGCGAAAGCCTCCCGGCCTTTCATAAGCCGGTTGGCTTTCGTTTGATAGTCACGCGGCTGCATTAATGATTGATACTTCATCTCATTTGCGTTCTAGCCAAATACCAATCGGGTGCGGGCCATTCCGTGCATCTTTTCTGATACGGAACGGCTCGCGGTTCACACGTGTCTTATACATCAGGCTGTTGAGAGCACTGACGATGCGGACACGTCCATGTCTTGCCTTCCCATGAATGCGAGACGCAAGGTCACTTGTGGTGACCTTGCTCCCGTTCTTTGGGATGTGACGAAACAAGAGCAATTCCGCTCTTGAATAGTACACATTAGATTCATTTAGGGTAAAGCCCAAATGTCGTCTCCTTTTGTTCATTCCTGTCTCTCACGATCTTGTAAGGGAGCTTGCCCTTGTCGATCATGAAATACAAACCCTTCATGACCATCTGAACGGCTCCCTTGTTTTCATCAGAAGCGGACCCATAGACCGATTTCAAAATGTCGCGCTTCGTTACTGGCTTCTTGAAGTTGGAGTGGAGTGTCTCCAGAAGCTTCTCACGATTGGTCCCTGCCCGGACATTGAACTCAATTCCGATCTTGGACCGCTTGTCCTCCTTTTTCTTCGCCTCCTTCTTTGTGGAAGGCTGCTTCTTCAGTTCCGCAATCTTCTTCATTGCGACCTTGCGGGACGCGAACCGCTTCACAGGCTTCGCGCCATTCGATAAACGGTTGTACTCGGCAACGAGTTCAGGACCGCTCATTTCAGATACTGCTTTAGTCATTACATCCTCTCTTTTGATTTCATTTTATGATGGCCCACTTTGTTCTCTCAGGCGTCTCAAATTTGATCCACTTGTTACGCCACTCAATTATAGAGCGGACATCGCAAGCCTTATCAAATGCCGCCTGATAGTCGTCACCCTCGTAGACCGTCAGGGTGACTGCACCTCCCATCGTATCAGCGAGTGATACAATGTATTTCATTTGCCTTCCTTCTTCCAAACACGCCTGTAGCCAATTGCGCGGCCAGCTGCTTCCAACGTAGCGTTTTGTGGCCGTAGTGTCTTACCAAAGAACCAACTGCTCATCGCGGATTGTGATGGCCCACCACCTTCGGTTATTTTCCGAATTGACTTATGATTTATGCGATGGCCAAAGTGATCCTCGATCAGTGTTCTCAGGATATCAACTTCTGGGTCTTTAGTCCGGAAGTTGTAAGCCTTGTAGATTGGGTAGCTCATTTGGCCACCACAATGTACCTGGCACTGGAGGTCTTGCCGCCTCCCCGCCTAACGATGCCTCCATCAACAAGCTGCTTGAAAAAGTATGATGCCGATCCAGGCGCCATACCGATTGCTTGGCAAATCTTTTTGCCTTCAGCCGGGGAGAAGTCTTTGACATGATGCTGCTTGGCATAATGTAAAAACTTTTCCTTGCTCTTGCCGTTGGTCTTTGCCTTGATCACTCCGTCAGAAACTTCGGCATTGACGACTGGCTGGATTTCAGGCCGGCCAACGATCAAGCTTGTTAACTCCTTAAGAATTGGAGCAAGACGTTTATCCTCGCAGTACACAACGATGCGAAACATATCATCCTCTCCCTTAGTGGTAGCGTGATACTGTTCCAACCCTGCGGCCATTCGCGTCATAGATGACGGTCGTGCCACCGCTCAAGGGTTGGGTACGTCCGACCACGGCACCACTTGTGCCATAGAAGGTAGTCTGACCGCTGCTGCCCGTTGTGGAGCGGCCAACCACGGATCCACTAGGACCGTAGTATGTGCGGTTGTTATATTGCGCATGTGCGGTTGTTGATAGAACAACCAACACCGTAGCAATCAAGAGTTTCATCCTCTCTCTCCTTTGATGATTGGCTTCAATTCAAATTGGAGCCGGTTGATAATTTGCTCAATCACCCAGACCCTCCGTTCTAGATCGTGGAGGGTTTGGGGATCGTGGCTGATGACGATAGTTTCTCTCCGTCGTGTTACCAGCCAGACCACGACAGCGAGTAAAAATAATTCCATCAGGCAGCTTCCTCCCGCTTCGCAAACCGGGGAGAGAAGCAATCATTCATTTGTAGGCTCTCCCGGTTAAGATGACGGTGGATACCGAACACATCGTGCGTGAAGTTTTCAACATCAGACACAAAGAGCCGGTACAGATCGAGCGGACATGCGACTAAATGGCATGCTGATATGCTCAGGATCAGATCAATCTTTTTGATCTTGACATCAGCATCGTTTGCTATATCGAGTGCACGTGTAACGATCTCATCGATGAGATCAAACTCTTCCCGCTTCAATTTCTCGAATGGTATTTTGCTTTTCACTTCATCCTCTCTTTCTACTCTGTTTCAAAAAGGCCAAAGACGATTTGGCCCTGTTCATTTTTATCCTTGATGATTTCAAATTTGAGCTTGTTCTTTTTAAGCACATAGATGAAACCATCCATAACACGGCCGCATGCGGCCGCATTATTTTCTGACCCATAGACCACCTTGCTCCAATCGGTCAGTGGGACTAGCTCCCCAATCCGCTTCGCCATGGCCCTAGCGAGCTTGTCCCGGTTGGTGCCTTCGGGGATACCGAAGGAGTTGGCCGGGACCGTCTTGCGGGGCACCGGTTTAAGGCTGCGGGGAGCCTTTACGGAGGCTGCAGGAGCCGGTCCCGCGAGATGGGCTAGGGGATCGTCTACCCAGCGGCCTTTACGCTGATCCCAGCGCTTCCCTGCCCGGCTAATAGCCTCAGGCTTCGGAGGCTTCCTAGCCTGTCGTTCTGCCTCCAGACGCTCAGCCGTCCTACGCTCCTCTTCCTTCCGCTCCACCTGCCTCCGGTCCCATTCCTCCCAAGACATCGAGGCTGGCTTGCGGGAGTCATACCGCTCAGCAATCGTCTCTGTCTTGTGAGTTTGGCTGTACAGCTGAGCGGCCTTTCGTCTCTTCTCTTTGTCTGCTTCCGTTACACGAAGGAATTTTGGAATAGACAGATCGTCAAGTTCAACTTCGTTCATCCTCTCCTCCTTTCGCAGTTGTTACAAAAACAACTGTGCCTAGGATATGCGGCTCATACCAGAGCGGAGCATTTCCCAAACAGACCTTCCATGCCTTTGACGCTGCCTCATTGAACGGAAGCTCCTTTCTCCGTCCGTGTTCATTACAGTAGGCAACGCCTCTTGTGTAGCTCACTCCATTGTGTTCAAAGCGGGTGAAGTGAGGTATCTCCTGAATGTAGCCACCTACAGCTTCTTGTAGTTGAGCAAGCTTCGGAGACTTCTGTTGACGTTTCACGCTGATGTTTCCATCCGGGTGAATTGCGAACACCATCCTATCTTTTTTCATCCTCTCCTCCTAGAAAAATAAACTATAAAGAATGGAACCGATCCAGTAAAGGCCAGTTCCAATCCATGCGACGGTTAAAAGGAGCCCAAGGACTAATACCGCCACAGAGCAACCATATGGCATTTCCCTTCTCTTTGTTTAAGTATTGGACTACGTTAAATGAGGGTTTTCAGTTTTCAGAATTGCCTTACAAACTTTGTTCCCGTTATCGTAGGAGAGAATCATTTCAGCTACGTCACGGGCACAATGAGAAATTACTTCATCAGTCTTTCCAGCTTCCCAAAACTCTGGAACGAATTTAGACGCAACATCTGGGAGCCGATTAAATTTTTTCAGAGCTTTCCTTTCATTCACAAAAGGAAGTTTCTGAGAGACGTGAGGCCAAGGTCCCGGCTTATCGAGAAACCGGTCACGCGCATTTATGAAACGGCCTTTCAAAACCATTTCATCAAAGCTTCGCGTTGCTCCATAAATAATTTTTTTGGCTTTCTCCACTTTCATTTCAAACTCACCGAGAAGCGAGACTTCATCACCATAGAAAATATCCAAGATGAATTCACCCTCGACCCAATGAGCAAGTCCAATCATAAAAGCAGCCCACCGGTTTCTCATTGGATAACCAGTAGACAATTTTTCCTTGAAACCTTTTGGGGTTGGCACTTTTTTCGTCTCAATATCAACGAAGCAAGTGCCTTCTTTTATCGTAGTTTTTCCCAATGGAAATTCCCAGCTTTCTAGTATCAGCATTATTTCATCCTCTCTATTGAAAAAGAACGGAGCCGAGCGTGCCCCGTTCTTTTTCTTTAGTCTACAACTTTCTGGACTACGCTGCCGTGTCAAGAACGGCATCATACAGATCATCTTTCGCTATCAGCTCAAGAAGCGACGTGGCCAATGCGGCTTCCGTCATTCCCAAAGCTTCTGCGCGCTGCCGCAGCCGGGAGGCTGCAACCCGGCTAAGCATCACGGATGATTGCATCGTGAGCAGAGGTCTGGACTTGATAACCTCCTCCTTCGGCTCCACCGCGCATGGCAGAACCTTTGGCTCCTTCTTTCTTCCACTGGGAGTACGGAGGCTGATCTTGCGCTGAGAGCAAACGACCTTAAGGCTAGTGACCTTACAGCCGATGCGCTCTGCGATTTGATCTGTCCTTACATCCTGAGCGACCAATTGCTGGATTAACGCAAACACTTCGTCCGTGAATATTCTCTTCCTCATCTTATGCCTCCCGGCCTTTTGTTTGGATTGATGCGTTCCCCTCTCCCGGCTTACGCCTGAACGCTGGCGACGGCTTTTCCATTTGCTTGTCGCCACCAGTATCGGGCTTTTCATTTTTACCGAATGGCTGAGTGTTGTTACCGAATGGCTGAGTGTTACCATACGGTTGAGTGTTACCATTGCCGCCGACCTTTGTGATACACATCTTGAACGCAACCACAGAACTGCGGCTCCCAGTCATGTCGGCAGTCCATGTCGTTTCATTTCCACTGGGGAAACGTAGCCACATGTTGTTTGCTTCAGAAGCCTGCTGCAAGAAGCTGGACACAGACTTTGGGTTGATTGGTACGGTAATGACTCCCATCTTGTAGCCGGTGCTACCAGTCATGGTCTCACCATAGGCATCATCGACACCGCCCCAAGCCTCCTTATCAAAGCCGACTTCAATTGCGACCTTGGTGCCTTCCGGTATCCGCCAGCTGGCCTTAAAAACCTGCACGTAGATTTTATCAGACTTGGCGAAGTATTTGAAATGCACCGACTGAGATGCATCGCGGTTCTTGATGCTCATACCGCAGACCAAGCCATCGTTGCCGGTCCCGGCATAATTTGTCCAGCCGCCAGATTGATAGTATTGTTTGACGTCAGCCTTCGCACTAGCCGACAACGCAAGCGTCACCCCGGCTATAATTGCTAATTGTTTTAACATAGTTTCATCCTCTCTGTTTTGGTACAGAAGTGTACCGTGACGCGGCTCCTTTCGGAAAGAGCCGCGCTGCGCTACACTATTTAACCTGCGCATATGCCTCGGTGCCGTCATACGGAGGCATCCGCAATGACTGCAACGTGGTACCCTTCGGCAAACCCAACACGCGGTCAATTGTCTCGTAGACGGAGACTTGCGGTACAAACTCCTGCCGCTGAGCTTCGTCCAGTGTGAGGTTTGCGTACGGCTTTACAGAAACCGTTTTGACATTCTTGGCTTCTGCCAGACAACGCTTCTGGCCGGCAGCGACCATCTTAACTGTCGGAGGTCCGCTCCAATCCTTAGCCGGGATAGCAAGCAGCCAAGAATTTTCTGGGCCGCACTTTTGATCAGCGTGAGCTGACGTAGCAAGTAACGACAGTACAGCCAAGGCAGCAAAAAACATTTTCATCTTCTCATCCTCTCTTCTGATGCAGGATCGCATCGCACAGCCGCTCGAAAGCGGCTGGCCGATACTCACCTAGATACGACGCTCCTCTCTTATCGCTTCTACAAATGCCTTTGCCAAGCTCGCTATTACGTCAGGCAGAATGAACCAAGTCGGATGACTGTGGCTCCGTGGATTGCCGAGATCATTCGGGTCATTGACATCACCATTCCAGCGGAGGCCGATAGCCATTTCGTAGTTGCCCGGATCATCAATATCCGACCAGCCAAACTCGGCCATCGACCAATGCTTGTTGGCAGAGGTGTAGAGGATACGAAGAGTTCCCGGCTCAAGACGTGAGCGAGGAGATATTACAGTGCTAGGATTGACCATTGTAATGGTCCTTTCTCAATTGTGAGGACGAACCCCAACAGGAGATGATGCGGGATTTGCATCGTGAGACGGCTCCCACTGAGGAGCCGTCCTGCGATGATCACCCTTCCTTCTTTGCTAGAGCCAACTCAATCAACTCAGCCTTGGCCCGCGTCGCAGCAACATACTGGAGATTACGCTCCTGTTCCTGCTGCCATTCCTGCCGCGCCCACTTGGACGGGCAGGTGCCGGGACGGTCCAGCCAAAAGACCTTCTCCCATTCGCGTCCCTTGGCCTTGTGGATGGTCGAGAGTACCAGCAAGCCCGTTACGTCATCCGCGAACATGCTGTCCACGTATGCCGTTGCGTCGCTGATCGTCTCCTTACCTTCCTGCCGGCACTGGTCGATGATAACGCGGATCGTCTCCACGCTGTCTTCTACCACGGCCAGCTTGGCCTCTTGCTTCTTTGCGAGGAGCTTGGTCGTCTCCTTCGCTAGGAAGTCATCGAGCTTCACTTCAAGCGCATCGAGGTCCGCGACCTTCCAGCGCGTGATCAGCTTCTTGATCTGAGCCGCGATGTCACGTCCCTCGATGCGGCAAGGGATACGCGCACGGATCAGTTGGAAGGCTAACGACACAAGCGGCTTCGTTACACGGCAGAGGATCGCAGCATCACCGTTCAGATCATTCCGCTTCATGAACTCCGGAACAGTCGTTGCTGAAACTGTCCCTTCGGGCGCAGTCTCAGCAGCGGTGATATGGCTTACCCAACGCTGGGAGAAGGCCACAACATTCTTCGGACAGCGATAGGTGATTGTGAGCGGAAGCCGCTCGCAATTAAAGTCATTCGCTATCAGGTCGAGGCTGTTCGCATCAGCGCCAGTGAAGCCGTAGATTGCCTGATGCCGGTCACCGACTGCGATGACCCTGCCGCCCTTCCTTACCATCGCCCGCACCAGCGCACGGCGCGCAGCGTTTGTGTCCTGCGCTTCGTCTACCATCACGACATCGTATTGGAAGAACGGAAGGCGGAACAACAACGGCAAATAGATCATATCATCAAAGTCGATGATCTCCTTTTGCGCGTTGGAAGCTCGCAAGGCGAGCTTTGCTGTCTCGACTAGCTCCTCAGCCGGTACAGGACCGTTGTCGCTTTCAAATACGTCATAGTGGTCTGCGATCGCAAACCATTCTGCGGTATCCTCGACCGATCCAAAGATGCCAAGCGCAGTCTGCTTGGCGAGGCTAACCAACTTCACCACCATTTCAGAATACTTTTCCAACGGGTGGTTTTGTGGAAGCAATTTCTCTACAAGGTTGGCGACCTTGAAGCCTTCCACTTTCACTCTTGAGTTGGCCTTTCGATACGCGCCAAAGCCGAAGGAATGAACCGTGCCGGCTTTCGCCTTCTTCCAGTCCACACCCTTCTTCTTCAGCTTGCCCTCGATCTCAACCGCAATCTTTTTATTGTACGCCATGATTGCGACGGCTCCGGGCATCTGCTCTGCGGCCGCGAGCAGGACCGTGGTCTTGCCCGCGCCAGCGACGGCTTCTAGTACGCATGAGCCGGTCCCGTTGACTGACCAATCGAGAAACGCGGCTTGTTGTTCACTCCAGTTCATCGTTTCATCCTCTCTGTTTGATTTTACTATTTGGCAAGTTGCCAAGTTGATGTTTCTTTCTTCACGCACAATCGTTCTAGGGCTACAGCTTGGAAGGTTTCACGCCTACCAATTTTGTCGATTGTTGCATTACACTGTTCAACTGAACTAAAGATTGGCATATTGTTCTGAAATATGCAGCCTTCTTGTCCAGTTGATAGAATTTTTGTACATACTAGGATAGCAAAGATTGTAGTCATTTCATCCTCTCTGTGTTTGAAGTTAAATGACGGCTTACGGGGTTTCAATGGTATGCCTACCATGCAGTGGACCAAGGACCACAACCCCGTCTTGTTGCTATGCGCACTCCCGTTGCCGTCGCGGCTGAGTCGAGTGTTACCCTCAGTCCACTAGGCCTGAATGCCGAGTTGCTTTTCCCAACGCTTAAGCGAAGCCAGCGTTGAGGCACGATCCTTCTTTAGAGACTCACGCACCTTGATATCCTCCGGATGACCGGAGTGGGATCGACAAGCATACAGATTGTTGATCTTGTTCAGCTTGTCGGTGAGGCGTGCGATCCGCTTAACGATGTACACGCGTCGTTCAAAGCTCAAAGTCATTTTGTCATCCTCTCTGTTTGATGCAGGATCGCATCGTGACGGGGCAGCACGCTGCCCCGCTTCGATGATCACCTCACATAGACCAGTAAGCTTCGGACGAAGGGCTCATGTAACCCGGAGTGTTGCTCGGCTCCATGAACTTTTTTCCCGACATCATATTGGTACGCTCAACCATCCGCACAACCCGCTTCTGGTAGTGGTCAGCGGAGCACCAGCCATAGGAGCCAGGACCTTCAAGCGTCTCACCACCCCAAGTACGATGCTCCTTGGCGTTAAACTTATCACAGGTCCGCTTCGCCATGTGCGCCGTCTTATAAGTACGGGCATACATTGTATGTGGACTAGCGTATCCCGGAGCAGGACCAACCATGTGCGTGGAAGCGATATGATAGACAACAAACATTTTCATTCTCCTTTGTTTCGATATTTAAACTTCTACGATGTTACCACGTTTCATATCCCAAGCCAGCCAATTCTTTTTGTAGCCTGGGCAGTTCTTCAGAACATCCTCAGCCGTCGCTTTCGGATTTGCCCGGATGTAGTCAAAGGCTCTCTGGCCGATGACCCATGCGCTTGTTCCATACTTCCGGGAATTGCGCCGCGCAACCTTCAGCACGCCGGTCTTAACCGGCTTGTGAGCGTTGAGGACCTCAACATAGTCAAAAGTCTCACGGCCAAGCGACGGCTTGCTCCAATTGTGATCAATAACCGCTCCATCACGCACGACCAGAACATGGCGACGGGTTCGCACAAAGAATGTTCCCTTGGTCAGCTTTGCGATCACAGCCTTAAGAGTTGGACGCTTTGTTGCCCAACCGCTGATCGTTCCACTGGTAGGAAGAAGTTGGAACGTTGGTTTCATTTCGCCAAACTTAATTCCAAGGTCACGCGCCGCAGCCATATAGTCGTCTGCGTACATGCCGTGGTTGTCTTTGTAGTTGTGCTTGCGCACCGCAGCGAGCACCGCGGCATCATCCGCTCCGGTGACTTCCTTGATCGCAACCAATGTACAATTGTTGCGTAACATTCTAATGGTCTCCATCTTCATCCTCTCTGTTGAGGCCCCACCAAAGGGCCAGATCACTTACTTACGTCGCTCAGTACCAGCTTCATAACCTTCAGTGTACAAGTCTTCATCCACACCAGCAGGACAGTTATGCGTACGTCCTTCCAATCCATCCACATAGCCGCAGGAGTAGTCCGGTGTCTCATCATTCGCTTGTAGGTATGTCATCTTGTCCTCTCTCTGTTTGCGATTTGCCTCGACTAAAAAATCTGAAAGATTTTTTAGTGGAAGAGAAAAAGCGAAGCGATGTTTTAATCTCGCTTCGCTTTTCTATTTCGTTTTCCATTTGCTGCGCGTTTGTCCATTCACCGAATTAAATCGGAGAGCCTAAGTCAACTCGCTACTGCGGTGTGCTTAGCAACGCTTGGGTCAACTCGCTACTGCGGTGCGCCCATCAGTCACGCTTTCCATTTTGTCATTTGGTTGGTTGCGCGTATCACCCCGCATCGTCTCGCGGTGGTCGTCACCTTCTCGGAAACCAGCGGCCCTCCATTCCGCATTTGCGTTCGCGGGAGCCTCTACCGTGTCAGGTCCTCTTGCGCTCGCCTTCGTCTGGCTGGGGAGCTACTTAGGCCGAGGAGGCCGCAACCGGGGTGAACCGGTACTTAGTTATCGCTTATCCGGAGGAAAAAGAAAAGAGAAAGAAGTCAGATTTAATGAATTATTTTCCCTAGAGCCGCAGCAGGTTTTCACGCAACTTTAACCAATCCCAGCCGGAAGGGCCTCCGGACCACTTTCCAAGGAGAAAACTGGACGGGACCTCCCGCAGGGAGGCTTTCGCCAAATGCCGCGCCGCGCCTCCGTTGAAGAGCCACAGTTCATCTTCTGGCTTGCCTTTTTTAATTCCGCCAAAATGTTTTCGTCTCACTGCAATAAAAACTCTTCCACCAGCGCGCAACCTTCTTTCAATCCAACCGACTTGCTCCGGAAGCATATCAACCTTCCAAGCAGCAGTACGTTTATTTTCAATCCAACCTTCAATTCCTTTGCCGCAAAAGTTACAATCTGGAACGCCTTGCCCGGTTGACCACGTCTCAACGGCTTGCCAATGGAATTGCGGAATGTAAGTTTGAAAGATCGAGCGGAGATTGCCGTCAGTCATCGTCCATGAACCCAAGAAACTTGACACGCTCGACCCAGATCATCCGAAAGTTATCTGGGACTGATCCCTTGATCGCATAGAGAGCTTTCCCAGCACGGCCAGTTTCAATTATCGGACGTGCTAGTGTCTCGAATTGCGAGCGGTGAACCTTGCAGAAAATTTCATCTGTGTCGTCTCGCAGGAACATATTGAGTGCCATGGACGGTCCCCACACGCGCTTTCCGTTGCGTTGTGCGACCTTCTGCGCATCGTTGTCATCACGTGGCGCTATTGACTTTGCGACGGCTAGGATCAAGACTGGTCCTCTGATGCCGCACTGGACCTCCTTAATCGGAGTTGGCGTTGATGTGATGTTGATCGCTTCTAGGTTAGGATGGAGCCGCTTGATCGTATCAGCGACGGGAGAGAGTGTATCAATATCAGTCTTGGCATTGGCGAGAGCTTTCGCAACTCCCGGCTTGAGCTCTGTTCCGCTCTTCCGCGCATCAATTATCTCTGCCATCTTCGCTGGACCAATTCCTTTTATCGACGTGAGCGGTCCAACGAGAATGTGACGATTGCCTTTCTGCACTGGCGTCCATTTATCGGTTGAATGATCTGGATCGACGGAAATATATTCAATGCCCTCTTGCGACAATTCACGCAGAAGGGAGATTTGCTTTTGTGCGTCTGCTTCGGCATCGAGCGTGGCGGCCGCAAACTCAATTGGGTAGTGGGCCTTCAACCAGCAGGACCAGTAGGACACAAGACCATACGCTACCGAGTGCGACCGGTTAAAAGCCCACGACCCATACGCACACAAGTCATCCCAGACACGCGTCAGAATGTGCTCTGGTATTCCCTTTTGGATAGCGCCAGCCTTCCATCTGTTACCGAATTGATCAAAATACTCCTTGCCGAGACTTTTTGACATTGCCTTGCGGAGCAGCGTAACATCATCCCAAGTCAAATCACCTATGTTGCGGCCAATCTCCATCACCTGCTCTTGGTAGACGACAATCCCCAAGGTCTTTTCGAGATAGGGTTTGAACAATTCGTGCGGATACGTTACTGGCGCCATTCCCGTCCTTCGCTTCACCCATTCATTCGCTCCGCCAGAGGCCATAGGACCGGGACGCGCCAGCGCTGTAATTGAAATCATGTCCTCGATGTGTTCAACCTTGATCTGTTTGGTAAGGGATTGTAATGCGAGGCCGGTGAATTGAAAAACTCCGGAGAAGTTTCCGGAGTTGAGAACGTCAAAAGCCTTCTTATCATCGAGCGGCAGCCTTTCGAGGTAGCCATTGATTGGCTTTTCACCAATCAACTCTAGCGTCCGTTCAAAGATAGAAAGCTGCGTGAGACCCAATGCGTCAATCTTTAAAAGATTTAATTTCTCCGCATCGTATTTTGAGCACATCGTCGCATTGGTCCGCTTATCAATTGCGACGTATTTGATAACTGGCTCCTGCGTTATAACGACGCCAGCCGCGTGTTGGCCCGCTGTCGCAGGGTGCCCTTCCATACCTTGGGCAATTAGGACCTCTGGAAATTCCTTCAGCATATCTCTTCCGGCCTCTGTGTCTTTTAAAGTATCCTCCAGAGCCTGTAGTGCGCGGCTGTCTCCGCTCGACCGTTCAATCAAGCCATCAAGAACCTTCTCCACTCGCCACACCGGAATTTTTAGGACGGCTCCCGCTTGCTTCATCGCGGATCGTGGCTGAAAGGACATAACAGTGCCAAGCCTCGCAACACGATCCTTGCCATACTTCTTTTCGACGTAGTCAAAAACAAGGCTGCGCCGCTCATCGGAGAAGTCAATATCAATATCCGGAAGGTCAACGCGGGTTGTGTCGATGAACCGTTCAAAGATTAGATCGAAAGGAATAGGATCAATGGCAGTGATACCGATGAGATAGCAGACCAAGGAGCCGCAAGAGGATCCACGCGCAGGACCAACAATCATCTTGGTCTTGGCATAGGCAATCATATCCGCAATGATATAAAAATAGTCCTCAAATTTTTTCTCCGCAATTAGGTCTAGCTCCTTTTTGAGACGGGCTTTGTAAACCTCATTCTTCAGATCGACGCCTAAACGGGCGGCACCCTCCTCGCACATCGTGAGGAGGCTCTTGGGCTTCTCCGGGACTAGCAGCGTGGCCTTCTTCAATTTAGCGTTACAATATGTGAAGGCAATTCCCATATTACACATCGCATCTTTTTTATCCTCATTGGAGAATTGCCAACACGCCTCCATCCATTCGTCGTATTTAAGAATGTGCTGTGGATAGGTCTGCGTCCCGGAGCGCCAGCCTAGCGCCACGCGGTAAAATTCCTTGTCTTGTTCCCTCGGGTAGACGTTATCACTCGTTGCTATGAAATTGAGCTTGCGCTTCTTCGCCTCCTTGTATGTGATTTTCGGAAGCGACGGAGACATGCCAACAAAAAAGTCTTTTGTTGGCTTCTTCACGTGCTCTAATAAAACCCGTTCACCGGCAATCTTGATCAATCCCTTCGCACTCATCGCTTCGCTATAGAGCAGACTTGGCTCCTTTCCCGGATGGCCGGTTGCGATCGCAATTAGCTCATGCAAGTCTTTCAAGCTTTTCTTTGCAAAGAAGGTCCAATAGTCGATGACCGGTTTGTTTGCACCTAGCTCCGGAACCACAGCAAGCTCCACGCCATAGAGCGGCCGCAGGTTATTTTTTATGGCAAGCTCAGTCCAGTCTACAAAGCCAAAAGTCGAGCAGCGATCTGATATGGGCGCGACGTTCCATCCAATCTCCTTGATGCGGGACATCACATCTTCCAGATGGCCCACAGCGGTGCGGAATGAAAAGCCGGTTTTAATCTTCATCGCCCAAGCCAGCTATGTTTAAGAGAGCATTACCATTCTCCTCGGTAAAATCTCCCTCGATTGGTTCTGTGTAGTCTCCGCAGTTATCACATTCTATATTCTTTGACTTCTTCACTTGTCCGCAGTCACTGCAAAAATATAACTTCATGCCCTTGCCCTTTCAACTGCGCGCTTCAGCGCTTTGTACTGCGCGTCTGTGACATATCCACGCTTCTCCCAATACTCATGAACATTATCTACAAATTCCCGGAAGGAGGAATGTAGCGGAACGGTTTGTAGCAGTATATCAAACATCGCGTCTATATCCTGAGCGTTGTCGTGTTTGACAAAATTATCTGGCCGTTGAGTTGTTCCTCCTACGATTGTAACCTTGCCACGCAGGACCTCTTCCCAATTGCGATTCATTCCTGCGAGATAGGCGTTGGCCTTGCGGAGCGCAACCAAGGCTTCGTGCTCTTGATCCGATGTCGTCATCATCATGAGCTTTATAAATTTTTCAAATTCATTCGCGGTCATTTTATCTCCTTGATAGCATCGAGCGCAGCGCCCAGCGGACCTTGTGGCGTACTATCGGAGTTGCGCTTCATTCCTGCCCGCAGGACCTCTATTGGACAACCATATTGGAGTGCGAGGGAAACCGCAAAGGCTCCGTCTACTGCATTGATATCTGCCATCGAGCCAAGCTTCATTGACGAGTTGATAAAAATTTCTGCGACCTTACCTGAGTCGGGGAAATGTCCAACTGTCAGAATATATTTCTGGCCATCAACGGAGAAGTTGCTAGTCTCAGCAGCACGGCGATTTGGAAGACGTGTGCGGTTCATAGGCCACCAGGATGTAGATCACCAAACATCATAGCACGTCTCTTTTGTAAAGTTCAACGCAACAACGCAACAGAGCCTTGACATCAGCTTCGGCGCGATGAGCTCCTGCAAAGGGAGCACCAAAAAGATGCGCGTGTAAATCGCTAAGTGAGAGACGGATACCGCGCAAGGAGACAGTCTGCTCAACCGTACAAACCATGCGCGGCCATTTGACTGTACGCTTTAGCCGCTCCGCTTCCAGATCAATTATCTCCTTATCGTAGGAAGCATTGTGCGCGAAGATGACTGGTGCGCCTTCTAGGAAGGAGAAAATGTCAACAGCAACGCGGTCAAAGCTCGGTGCATCCTTCACCATCTCATCGGTGATCGTTGTTATGTTTGTGATCTCCTGTTCAATCTTAACTGGAGGTTTCACAAGCACATTCATTTCTTTTTCAATTTTGCCGGTCTTAAGACTAGCAACGCAGCCGTAAAATTCGATGACGTGAGGCTGATGAATGATCTTCATCGTATGATTGGAGAGCAAGCCAGTCGTCTCCGTATCGTACAACAAAGCTCGCATCAGCCACCTCGCATTTCCCTAATCGCGCTTGTTTCTAGTTCCACTTGAGGCTTTGGTCCCCAATCAACTGGAGGCTTTGATGAAAAGCCTTTCATCGCGTCGTCATATTCCCGCATCATTTGGCAATACACTGAGATATCATCAAGGCTGTCGGCATGACCTCCGCTCTTGATTGCCTTAGCATAGCGGGTAAACTTGGCGAAGGCTTGCACAAAAATTGTGAAACGGTTGAACTCCTCTTCCGTCTCTAGTCGCAGCCCCATCGGAAACATCGCCTTCATGATGGCGCCAAATTCCAGATAGTTGCTGCCGTATTTTTTATTGCGCTCCTTGTACATCTCACCGAGTTCACTCAGCCGCTGCGGCACTGTTTTCATTTGGCTCTCCGTATCGAGGTTTAAATCCACGAAGCTTGCATTGAATATGGTAGCTCGCCAAACAGCCATGCGGTATCCGTCTGGCGTTATGATGCCAAGTCGGATCGTCATAGCGTTTGCGGATCACGCTCCCAAGTCCCTTTGTGTTGATATAATCGTCATCGTAACCGGGGTGCGCGGCTCCCGGCTCTACCTTCTTGGTCGGTGGGCGGAATGTTGGCGTGTTAAAGGTCTTGGCTGTATAGTAGCCACGCTCAATCCGCGAGAACACCGCACCTGATTCATCCAAGGCTCCCGGTATATCAAAAACTTTGTGGCTGTAGTCGAGGTCCGGAAGCCGTCGCAATAGCAAGCCACTTCCTAAGGCAAACAAGTCATCCTCAGCAATTAAAATCTTTTTGCCAGATGGCGTCCCACCAAGGAATGGAAGCATACACACAGCGCCGCAGCTAGGATTTTTCTCCATGTACAAAATTGCGTCGTGGTAGCGTTTCCAAGATGTGTAGCCACTGGTTGTTGGTCCACCAAAGCGGCAATCATCATCCGTCATAAGATAAATGTCAGCTGGGCTTTGTTTCATTACCTCGTTGCGATCTGGCCACCAATTAAATCGTTTTGCGTTGCGCTTCTTTACGATCTTGGTCGCACCGAGGGCTGTGTAAGGTAACGCATCCTCTGACGTGAACGGTTCCTCAAACACGAAGGAAAAGACCGTATTAATTTTTGCCCGCAGCGGATCGAGCTTGTGAACGCTCGACAGCCAACGCTCCTTCGCCATAAGTGGCCGGTTTGAAATCATCGTGATACAGAGCTTCATACCTTTCTCCCAAATACCTGTAGAACAGTTATGCCAAGGCCACGCAGCATGTTACAGCAATCCTCCCGGTCCTCCAAGGCCAGCTTGATCTCCTGCTGTGGATTGATAAATCTCTTATTGATGAGGCCAAGCTTAATCTCCGGAGCCGGAAGAAACAACTCATCAGGCCGCATGAGCAGTTCATCAAGTGGGACCTGATGTAACAAACACCACCGGTTTGTCATCATGCGGAATTTTTCTGGACGGGCCGTTATTCCAATGATTGAATAGACAGACCGCAGTATGCGAATTATATCGACAACGTCATGCAGCGGTTCATCCCGCTCCGAAGCTAAATGATATTCATCCCAAGTCGAGTAGCCAATCATCGCGTCCCGCCAGAATGCGTTGGAGAGCGTATGGTCAATGTCTACTAGAATTGATTTCAAGACTGCCCTCGCATTTGATCGACCAGCTTGATCATTTCGAGACGCTGGACGTTTGGAATGTCGAGATTCTTGATGCGTTCATCGAGGTCCTTGGCCGCTGTCTCAAAGGTACGGCTAGTGAAGAGCCGGATCCACGGATGTACGCCCATCACTTCAATCTGCATCGCGTCTAGCACATTGCGGTATTCGTCCTGCGTGCGTGGCGAGGAGCGTTTGCGGACTAGCTCTACAAAGGTCCGCATGTTACACTTCGCTACGATGTTGGTTAAAATATTGGTTGGGAGAATGCCACGCGCATCTTCAATCTCAGCACCAGCCTCGATCAATTCATCGTAGGTGTCTGCGATAACGGCCATGGCGCCATCATAGCTGTCCCTGATTGTTAGGTCCTCTCCGGTTTTTAATTTGCGGTCGTCAATCGAGGGACCGGTCAGATAGTCCCAACCCTCTACGTTCAACACGCGCATGGTTTGCTGCGCAAAGGAGAATTGCCGGGAGCGAACAAATTGATGCGTGAAGGCGCGGCTCACATCTCGAATTAGGAATGTGTAGTCAACAAATTCCCAAGAGGAAGGAATTGTGTTGGCCATGTAGCGCAATTCCTCTAGCACCTTCTGTTCTGGCCAGAACATAATTTCAGCGAACAAGTCTGGTTGCATCTCCAACCGTGTTGACTTGGTAAAGATCAAAATTCCGGCCGCATATTTGGCTGGGTCTTCACGACCTGCGCCGGTGTAGTCTATCAGATCGACTTTCATTTCATCCTCTCGCTGCTTTGTTTAGAACGTCGATGACTTCTTGCTTGGTACGTCCTGTGGCATCGTTCCATGACGTAACCTGAGTGTGCCTTATTGTTTTGCGGAGCCGGTTGGTGATTTCAAGTTCAACCGATAGTTCAGAACACCGGTTCACAGCGCGGATTGCGCCAAACAGGCAGACACGGCCTTTATATTGCATCGCGTGTTGGCACCAACCGTGCGTCTCTAGGTATTGCGCGGCATGACGCAATACTTCACTCGCTTTGAACTTCACTTCCCATTTTGGATCGACGAGCATGATGTTTTCCTTCTGTTTTCCTTCCAAACTTCAGTCTCTTGCTTTGTAAGCTCCTTCCAAACCCCTCCCCAAGTTTCAACTTGAACTGGAAGCTCTCTCGATGAAGTGAGATGATGATCACCATCATGCAATCCGCAAACAGGACAAGCAAAGCTTCCACTCATTGCGCCGATCCATTCATGACCGCATGTAGCAGTAAAGATTGCCAGCTGTATCATCATCTCACTCCTTTTTGTGTTTAGATTGTAACTTCCTACTCATGAAACCTTTGCCACTTCATATTTGTGGCCTTGTTGCGCCCAACGCTCGATGAGCCGTAGGTCATTGACCAGATCATCGAGGAGAAGGGAGGGACGCCATGTGGCATAGCGTCCGAGGCTGTAGATGTTATGTGTGACGGTCGCCCAATGCATGAAACGCTTACGGGCGTTGTCGTCGATTGGATTGATCTTGGAGAATTTTTGCGACTTGATCTTGACATCAAAGAATTCACTCATTGGTATTCCCAAGAGGTCCGCTGCTTGGGAAAGCACGATGGCGCCAGCTTTTGCGTTGTGCGTCTCGACAAACAATTCATTCCCTGTGATCGAGAGCCGGGAGAATTTGTAATCAGGATCAGACACGAGCAAGGAGACATAGGCATCGCAGTCCTTGATCGTTGCACGCAGCGTCTCGCCAGCGGCCCAAGTGAAGTTGATATCCGGTCCCGGATCGTATCCCAGAGCCTTCATAAGAAACGGCATGGGGATTGTTGAGATGATTGGCTTGTTGACCCTCGCATCAAATTTAAATTCAATATTGTAGGTAATGGTAACGTCCTTGGCCATTTGTGCGATCAAATCCGAAGGCGCGATGTATCTGATCTCAGCTGTGAGGCCGGATATTATGGAACGGTCTGAGCGCCGTGTTCCGGTGTTCTTATAAGAGTACATCAAGGCATCGGCCACAGGGTTGCGCCACGGCACCGCCGTCTTGATCATATTAATCTTCTTAAAAGGAATGCCGAGTGTGTCCCCGACTATCGAGGAGCGGAAGCGTAGCACGGCGCTATGGTTGTTTGGAATTGCTGCAGCCTTCTCGACTACAAGCGGCTTATAGCGTCGCAGCATATTCGCTGCGAGCAGCCCAGCCATCCCAGCCCCGATGATGATCATACCACCTCCATAAATCCTTCGACCTCTCGCCAGAATTGGATTGGCCGCTCCTCCGAATAAATTGCCATTTCATAATGCTGTTCAATATGGTCAAGGCTGCTCGGAGCAAATTGCACACTCGCTCGACAGCTTTGTTTGATTTGTATCTCGACAAGCTCGCCAGATTTTAGCCTCACCCTTGCCATTCTGATGTTCATTGGCAAATTGAGAAAGCCGAAAATTTTCTGAGGCGTACAGCAACAACGCACCGCGTACCATTGCGTGTCGCTCATGGCGTTGGGTCCCCAACCGGTCCCGCCACTCCTCCCGGCTCCATTTGTTTCTTGGCGTGAAGATTTTCTAGCGCCACGATCCTACGCTCGATGTCGTCGAAGCGTCCCATAATCTCCCGCATCTTGCGTCCACCGGCAACCGCCTTCCTAGCAACGACCTTCTTCTTTGACTTCCTTGGCATTTTGCTCTCCTAAAAATTGAGGGTTCCTAACCTACGTCACCCACAACCGCAGTCCCATCGGTAGGGACACCCTGCCGCTACGCATAACGGCAAATGACTGGTTATCCGTGCCACCAGTAAGGGTTTGACGACATTGCCCGCCTATCGCCAACCTTCCTTCTAGCAATCCTTGCCACACGGAAAAACAGGACTGCGGTGCGGGGGAAAATGAGTGGCCCGTGCGTTTGGGGTTGCCCCAGAAATCGAAAGCGCTGCGTTTGGTGACCACAGCAGCCTGAAGGGCAGCGGAGAGGATGAGCCCAACGCAACCACCTCCAAGGGCATTGAACGCCACATGCCCATTCATTTCCAGACCACTTATTCATTTACATCTTTCCGTCATCGTCGTGGTCGCCATCATCGGCCACGCCTTGCTCAAACTTCATCTTGCCGGAGGCGAGTGAATCATACAGCGCCTTGCCCCGGTTGTAGTCCTCAACCGTTGGCACCCAGAGTGTATCGGCGTGGCCGCTTTTATCCTGCGCACCCGCGTCTGTGATATCGAAGATGTACCATGACTGGGTGCCGCGTGTCTTAAGCTTGGTCTTGATACGGTAGTAGACCGCCCACGCATCCGCACGCTTTCCATTCAATGCCTTCTGCGACATTAGAAAGTTCCAGCCCTTGGCAACCGTGTGGCCGGTCGAAGAGAAGGGGATCACAGCCGGCATCGGTGGGTTCTTTCCGCTTTCGTCAATAATGAAGCCACCGTGATACCGCGTCTCAACAAGGAGGTTGCCCGTCTCTCCGTTAATCGTGATCATACGCTTCGGGTTGTTCTGATCTGGGACCTGCTTGGCGCTCTTTGGCATCTCTGGATACGTTCCAACGAAGCCACCTCCACCTCCGCCACCGGACTGCCGTGGGATCCATTCCACGACTGCCTTGTTAGCGTAGACCGGCTGAAACAAAATGCCCTTGTCCATATCAATGAGAGGATTGGGCGCATTCTTCATAAGCCCCATTCCCGGCTCCGCACCGGGCATATATGATGTGCCCTTTTTCTCGACCTCCGGAGACAGCGCTTGCAGGATACGCAGCATGGGTATCAAGAGATCAGCTTGATCCGTTGATACACCAGCGCCCTGCATATTGATGTCTTGAAGATGGGCGGGCAATCCAGCTTCGTTCTTTGACACTTCCTTTGCCATTTTATTCTCCATTCAGTGCTTCAGATAAACAACGTAAGCCATGACGCTTTAGATATTCAGCCATGTCGCGGCTTGTGTTGGCCGCTTTCATTGTGCGGTCAGCAATGTCGCGTTTCATATTGTAATTGTGCATCCAGTCATCCGATGATGCCTTGATTGATGGTACCCACGGTGCGGCTGGACCTTCCGCAGTCGCAATCCAAGCTGGAAGCTTGTGCATCGTTTGCACAAGATCAGGTGGAGCATTGCGCATTGGCATGCGGAAAACATTTTCCGGTAGACTTGCCTTGAATTGTCGATCTGTCTCCGCACCAACAGCAAGCGCTGTAGCATGAATAACGTATGCGTGACCTATTCCGTAGCGTGCTGGACCACCACCATGTGTAATCCGGTTCATTGCCTTAGCGATAACGGTTTGCTTTGTCGTCTCTCCTTTGCGATGTTCATCCTTTAGAATGGATGAAACAAGTTTCTGAATTTGCTTTGGTGCCGTCATACAATTACCTATCCTCCCATTTACTCCATTCCTTGGCCAACTCATTCAGCCAAAGTCGGGCCTTTTCAATTTTCTTCTCCTCATTACGATCCCACCGTTGATGTGGAAGCATAAATTTAATAAAATTGATTGGAGACAATTCGATATCAGCAAGCGCAACGATAGCATCCTTTACGCCGTAGACGATAGTGCGACGATCCTCGCCAAGCTGCGCATCCTCCTTCGACGTACCAAAATAGATGTAGCCGTCTGATGCCTGGACTGGAATGCCAGTCTCCTTAGCCTGTTTGTTGGCTTCGGCTGGCTTTGGAAAACGATGCTCCTTAATAATCTTAGCAGCTTTCCGCTTGCTAACATTCTCTCCCTTCTTAAGCCGGTTGATGATTTCAGCTTCAGCTGACTCCGGCACTGTTTTGATTGTCAACAGACGCATGATCTCGCTGCTCAAGCCCTTCGGAAGTTGGCGACCGCTGAATTTTTCCGCAATTTTAATTAGGCTCAAGGCATGGCCATCGCCAAGGCCGGCCTCGGTTCTAAGCCAGTTCTTCCAGCCGGGACGAGCACCTTTAGCGACAACGGGGAAAAGGTCACGTGCAGCTTTTAATTCCTTACCAAGCTCAATGGTATTTTCGCTCCAATTCTCTATTAGCTTGTGGATGCGCTTGGCATGAGTTTCGAGGACCGATGGAAGCGTGATGACGTTTGTAACGGGCATTGTGTTATTCCTTTCGTTCTTCAGGTTCAACCATAACCCCCATCGCACCGCCGATCTTTTCCAGATCACTGGCGTTGGGGACCTTGTGGTGCTTCTCGACTAGCTCCCGCAGCCACGCCGACAAGGAGCCGTGGGGAATATTGCGGTACAATTCGACAGAAACTGATTTTGATATTTTCTTTTTGCCGATCTGCACTTTTATCTTCAGCTTCTTGGCGTACGCAACGAGCTTCTTTGCCAACGCAGCACCACCCTTGGGAAACAGCACGACAACCTCTGTCTTGATTAGGTCCTCGGCACCCATACGCTTGACGTAGGCAAAACCCTGCTCGCGCTTCTCATCGTCCCACTTTGCGGCGATGTTGGCGCGGTAGAACTTCTTCAGCTTGTAATCGTAACCCGCATAGTTGCCCTCCTTGGCGAGGCCGATATGATCAATCCCAACCTCCATCATCATCTGTGGAAGCGTCTCGATGTAGATAGTATTGAGACGTGAACGGTGCTCCTTAACTCTCGCCTCTAGTTCTGCAATGGTAAATTCTAGGTCCCTCGCTTTTTTGGCTTCCGCTTGGATGGCCTCTAGCTTATCGTTTGGAACTTCCGACTTGCTGGCTTTGATTGCCGCTGCGACTGCTGGATCCATGTCTCATCCTCTCTCTAGGAATAGTCCGCCAATTTTTCTGAAAAAGAAAGCGGTTTAAAAATCAGAAAAAATGGAAGAGGCTCCGCGTCCTTAATTTCGGGGAATACGATGGCGAAGAAGAAACCACGCGGCGCACAGCCGCTTTTCCACAAAACCATCCCGGTCCTCTGCGCTTACATCGAGCGTGTGGGAGCGGAGGAGCTAAACTTTAAAAGATACATGGTCAAGGAGTACCACGGCACATACTACGCAGAACGGGCCATCATCCGCATCGACAAGGACGGCAACATAACATGTAACAACAAAGACTATGCGCCAACGAAGGAAGAAGCCGAAGCAATCAAGGCTGCGCTTGTTACCGAGAAATTTCCCCATTCAATCTTGGCAAGGAATATCGACGCATTGCGGCCGCTTGTTACTGGCGCATCGACCTTGTACGAATTTCATTCTCGCAAGGAGAGCGGGATCATCATGGTACAAGAGCGCCGCATTCTGCAAGATGGAACAAAAATCTATCCACCGTGGACGTATTGGAGTGATGGGGCATGGCGTTGTATGGAACCAGACGGTGCGCTGCCGTTCTGGAAGCCGCATCCACCCGCTAGGTTGAAGAAGCCGCGCATCATGATCCACGAAGGCGCCAAGGCCGCAGAGTTCATAACCCGCAACCTACAGGATGCTGAATGGAAACATCCTTGGCGCGAGGAGCTTGAAAAGTATGAACACTGGGGAATGATTGGTGGCGCAATGGCGCCGCATCGAACGGACTATGATGAATTGAGGAGGGAGAAGCCAGTTGAGGTGATCTACGTCTGCGATAATGATCATCCGGGTAAGAGCGTGTTACAGGAAGTGTCGCGCATGTACGGAGGATCGTTGAAGGGAATAATGTTCGATGATAAGTGGCCTATGAGTTGGGACCTTGCGGATGAGATGCCGAAGAAGCTGTTCAATAAAGTCGGGACCTACAAAGGACCAACGCTAGGTGATATCACACAACCAGCAACACGGGCGACGGAGAAGCTGCCCAACCCAGAGGGCAAAGGTGCACCCGTCACAATTATAAGGAGAGCGTTCCGCGAAGAATGGTTTCATTGCGTAACACCAGAAGTCTTTATTCACCGGGACCGTCCCAACCGGATTTTATCTGCGACTGAATTCAATAATCTAGTTTCACCATACAGCGATGTCGATGATACAGCAAGGCTGCTGAAAAAAGATGCCTCCATGAAAAGTGGCATCCTGAAATACTCTCCCGCAGAGCCAGCTGGCATCTATGGTGGTAAGTCGGGACGCTATATCAACACGCACGTTCCCTCTTCGGTTAGGCCAATGAAGGGTGATCCTGCGATGTTCCTCGAATTTATGCAGCAGCTTGTTCCAATCGAAAGCGACCGGCATGAATTAATGAAGTGGTGTGCGACGCTGATCGCCTGTCCAGAAGTCAAGATGCTCTACAGCGTGTTGCTGATATCAGAGACGCAAGGTGTAGGGAAAGGGACGCTTGGGGAAAAGATACTGGCGCCGCTTGTTGGCGAAGAGAATGTGTCGGTGCCAAATGAGAATGAGATTGTAGAGAGTGCCTTCAACTATTGGCTGGCACATAAACGGATGAGCGTTGTCCACGAGATATATGCCGGCAACTCATTCAAGGCTTACAACAATCTGAAAAGTACCATTACAGATCGTTTCATAACCGTCTCGAAAAAGTACCAGGCAAATTATCAAGTTGAGAATTGGATGCATATCTTTGCCTGTTCCAACTCGCAGCGTGCGCTGAAGCTCTCCATGGAGGATAGAAGATGGCTCGTACCAAAGATCACAGAGGAGAAGAAGCCAAAGGTATGGTGGGATGCGTTCTTTAACTGGCTCGATGAGGAAGATGGCCTAGCAATTATCTGTCAATGGGCAAAGGACTTTGTAAAGAAGCACGGTGCCGTATCTAGAAGTGACTCGGCTCCGGATACAGTTTTGAAAGATGAAATTGTAAGGGAGAGCTATAGCCCAGGCATGGATTTGGTGGCGCGGTTCTTGAACCGTGTAGAAAAGGAAATGCAGGATCCAAAATGGATCGAGGCGCATTGTAAGCCAGAAGGCGCCAATGGAGAATGGAAGGTGGAAGGCGTTATTGTTATGGATGTTCAATTGGTCAATTTAATTCATATTGTGATCTACAACAACAAGCCAAGCGATAAGTTGGAACGACCTATGACCGTGCGCAAGGTCGCCAAGAACCAAGGCTGGGTAGTCTCTGAGCAAAGAGTGCACACTGAAAAATGGGATACCCAAGGGCAAAGAATCAGGCTGATCTGCTCAACGAAAGAACTCGCTGAAACTGCATTCAATGAGCTTGAGAAAAAGATCAGGCCGCTTGATGTTATCAAACTCGCACAGGACTGGAGACTATGAAAACATTTCTGGGGAAGAGCCAACGCACAAAGCCGATGAGATGTCCAAATTGCGGGACGGTCAATAATGCGGCAGCCTCGGTCGATGTAGAGAAGGCGAGGATGAAACCGGGAGATGTGTTGATCTGTATCAAGTGCGGACATCTTGCGGTCTTTACTGAGAGGCTAAAGTTGCGTGATCCGAATGACGATGAGATCAAAAATATGGCTGGTGATCCCCGGCTTGTGAGGGTTATGCAGGCGTTGCATTTTGTGAGGAAAAATCCATGAAAGTGATCCCGATTTATGACCCGGAAAAGGCCGAATGGTGGTGCGAAGAGGTGGACGTTAGGGCGCCAAATTTGAGAGATTTTGTGAGGCTCCTCCCGCCTCGGACGGAGGTGATTGGGTATCACCCCAAAGGGTGGAAAAGTCCCAAGCCACAAGGAGGCTAAAACGACCCCAGCGCTAACTTATTGAAAACAAATAACTGGCTCGGCCCAAAACCCATTTTTTCCCTGTTTTCTATATAGTAGATACTTAAATGAGAGAGAGAGAGAATTAAAGGGACGAAAGTCGGAAACGTGGGGTAAAATGGGTTTTGGGCCGGAGCTTTGCCGCTTCCGTTTTGGCCAGTTCCGGCGTATTCCTCCTTCCCGTCAAAAACCTTTTGGGTGTGGTGTGTGGTCCGTCGCTTTTAGTCATCCACAACAAGAGCAAAAAGCTGTCAACAATGTCACGCAACTGGGGCTTGAAATCTTCTTCCCGCGAATTCAGACACGCAAATCTTTCCGTGGGAAGCGACAATGGATTGAAGAACCACTCTTCCCAAGATACTTTTTCGTCAGCTTGGTTGATCAGTGGCATTCTCTGTTGTCTACTGTTGGCGTGGCTGGCGTCATTATGACAAACGGCAAGCCAGCACGTGTTCCGGAAAAGATTGTTGATGATATCCGTCTCCGTTGTAACCGGGATGGAGTGTATGTGCCGTATCGCTTCCGCTTTCAAGTTGGTCAGCGTGTACGTGTAGAGCGTGGCGCGTTGAAAGGTCACTTCGGCATTTATCGTGGTATGAGGTCTGAGGATCGAGCGGATGTTTTGATACAAATGCTCGGTACAGTCGTTCATGCGAGCTTCTTAGAAGGCGATTTGATAGAGGCTTAAGGTTAGCAGCATATAGGCAATGGGCCTAGCGGAAGCTGCTAGCAGGTGGAAGGGTAAGGAACCTCTCCACACGTATGGCGGAGCTACCTCTATGCGGAATTATCTGTATGATTCGCGTCGTTGGCGGAAGCTGGCTAAACAACAATTACAAAATCATCCATTGTGCAAAATATGTCTACAGAATGGTTTGATAGAACCTGCTACAGTTGTTGACCATGTCATTCCTCATAAGGGAAACAGAGAGTCATTCTTTCTTGGAGCGATACAGTCGCTGTGTAGACCGTGTCATGATGGCACAAAGCAAATGATTGAGAAGAGGGGATATGATACCACAATAGGGTTTGATGGGTGGCCAATTGATCCAAAGCATCCAGCAAATAAAATTGTGCCAATAAAATGAAACAAAGCATGCACATTTTCGCGGGGTGGGGGGAGGTTTCATTTTTAATCATGTTTGTGCACGACCGTGGCGGCCATGCAGCAA
>Ga0157376_10000299_pt1 | contig 33329 bp, 43 predicted proteins | sample M45metaG_FD_121801 | JGI IMG/M metagenome (GOLD analysis project Ga0157376, IMG submission 121801) | Miscanthus rhizosphere microbial communities from Kellogg Biological Station, Michigan, USA - M4-5 metaG | ecosystem: Host-associated > Plants > Roots > Rhizosphere > Soil | place: USA: Michigan...
AGTCGCAGGATCAATTGTCTTAAGGTTTCGGCGTACATAGTCGAACGCAGGACCATTATGCATCGACTCGATTAGAGCTTTGTATCCATTAATCCACGGCATCACATAAGGCTTAGCAGGACTCGACCATTCATTAAGCCTTTTCTGCATCGCCTGTAGACCAGTAGAAATACGCTCGTGTTCTAGGATGCTGCCGCGTGCTGTTCCTGCCACCTTCAGTTGCGCGTAGAGACTATCATCATAATGTTTCGCGAGTGTTTGCGAAAGCGACTGCACCCATCCTGTATTAGCAAACTTAGACAACGATCCCGCATCGATGCTTTGATGGATGAAGTTCGCAAGCTGCGGATAGAGTTGCTGCGGAATAGATCGCAACGTTCCTACAATGGTCGGTGTCCAGAACCCACGCTCGGCTGACATTTTGCCAATGGCGTGATTTCGAATCATGCTGATTGGGGCAAATGCAGGCGCGCCGAGTCCAGTCGCATTGAACTCAATCGCTCGTTTTGCCATATACATGAAGTCACCAGGACCAGTGACAACTGGCGTATCCATCTTAAGTGCATCAGCGAGGAATGGATCAGTCGTGTAGGATTCCTTTACGCCGTGCCGGAAAAACGATACAACATTCTTCCGATACTCAGGATGTTCAGCGAGAACCTGTGCGACTTCTTCCGGTGTCCTGCCCACGCGCACGAATGAATCGGGAAGCACTCGACGCATACTGTCCACGTACTGACCAACAGCCTCGTTTTCTAGACGCTCCCGAAGGTTTCGCTTCGAGTACATAGTCTGCATCTGAATAGGGTCTTGTTCAGCGAGACGCTGCGACAAGTCCATCCCTCGTGACTCTTGACGATTGAGCCATGGAACCTCATACCGTCGGTAAGCATTCAAGTAAGCTGCGCTGCGATCAGGAATGCCAGGATTGTTTGTCGGAGGGCGAGCCTTTGGAATGGTTGCGTATTCGCCAGTCGACTGAAACTGACGTACAGCCTTATTCCAATCCTGCCAAACTTTTGCAGCTTGTTTGACTGCCGGATTAGCCTGTTCCATCGACTTAATAATAGGCCCGAGCGTCTGTACAGTTTGACCAGCAGCGGTAGGTAGCCCAGGATTTGGATTTGCGGCTGTAGGTTGATATCGCGGAAGCCGTGAACGCGCTACAAGGGACTCGAACGTATCGAGTGCGATAAGATACTCCTTCATATCAGGCGTGAACTTTTGTTGCATTTGTGCAAGAGACACAGGTGCGTTGAACGTAAACGTATTGGTTCGCATCTGACCAGTTTCGACAGCACTCTCGGACAAGTGCCGCGCACCGGATCGGGTCTGTACACCGAATAGATCAGTTAGATGCTTTTCCACCGATGGCACAATACCGTTCTTCGCGCCGACGTTTAGCAGCGCCTTGTTCACATCGTCAGCGGTGCGAGCGAGGTCCATCGGGTTGCTGAATGCCTTTGTTCCAGGCATGGCGTGAATGACATCACGGCCAACTGGAATGCGCGTCTCTCCAAACACTCCCTCTTTGAGCAGCAATGCGTCCATGATCCCACGCGGTCGCGGTGTTGTACCCCATTTGAACGCACGAAATACACGAGGCGCAAGGATCATACCAGCCGCACTAGCCGCAGCCCAACCCATACCTTCGTAATCCGTCGGTCTAATCCTCTTAGGACCACCAACCGTGTCAACGACCCGCTGCGCCGTAGGAGTGTACGTTTCGAGATACTTTTGCTTAACAATCTCGTATTGATTGAGTCGCTCAGCATACTCTTCGTCGGACTCCTTCGATCGTTTCTTAGGCTTAGACGGTTGCTTTACACCAGCGGGAGGTTCCATCTGCGGTGTTGCTGGCAGTGGAGCCGGTGTCGGAGCCAATCGCTTACGAGCCGCTTCGAGCAGCTTTTCTTTGTCGCTCATCTCACCTGCACCCGCAGACGGAATGAGCAACTGTGCAAGCTGCTCGGCTGTTGCTTGCGGACCACCACGAGCCTCAAGCTCTTTGGCAGCCATGTCAGCCGCCATCAAGCCACCGCCGACGAGTAGCGCGGCCTTTCCAGGTATTGCAAGCTGTGCTGCGTCGAGGACAGGTTTAGGTTTAAACTCTTCGCCAGCCGCAGCTTTGCCGGACTCCTCGGATATGCCTTTAGCCAAGTCATCCAGCAGCTTAAGAGCGGCGGGACCGCCCTGTTCGATCAGTTTGGTCGCGCCGCCCTCTTCCCGTCCCTCTGCTGGGCGCACACCGCGACGAATGCGGCCCGCAGCGACGGTGAAGGGATCAGGTTCTGTAATTGGCTCAGGAGCCGGTTCAGGAGCAGCAGAGTCTTCAATGTTCTGGTTGAGTTGTTCTTCTTGCTTCGCACCACCCATCTGGGTAGCTACAGTAGGCGTAATGGGAACGTCGTCTGGTCCGAAACCAGTTACAGGTAATGCCTCGCCTTGAACTAATGGCGGCCTAAATGATGGATCAGGTGTGAAATACGGTGCCTCTGGATCACCCTGCTGCACGAACCCAGGATAGGCTTGAGGCGTCTCACCAGGAATGGTGAAACGCCCTGCCTTCAGAAGTTCATCAAGCTGCTTGAGCCAATCGTCTTCTTCTTCAAGCGGAATCAGCATCTGTGTGACTCACACAAGAGTTAGCTTCATCATTCACCGGCTTCGGGACTTTCATCCGTCTCAGAGTCCTGCATACCGGGTGGTAGCTTATCCTCTCCCCAGTACTGCTCAAATGCACTCACGTTCTCAGGGGATGGGTCGGCCATGAGAGCTTGTTGATCTTCTGCAAGGTTCACCCATCTCATTCCGCCAGTTGGAGGAGGAGCTTCCCCACCCATCTGATTGCTTACATCGTCAAGCATTGCTTCATCTTCTGGCATGTCAGGAGGAGCCATCGCAGGCCGCATCCCAGGAGGTCCAGCAGGCATTGGCGGTCCCATCGGCATTCCCTGACTACCAGGAGCACCACCAGCCGCCTGTGCCGCCATCATCTGAGCAATTAGTTCTTGAGGTCCAGCCATGTTGCGTCCTTTCTAGAAGCCCCAGTAGTCGTCACCGAATCGGTCGTTGAAACTCGATACTTTCGCTGTGTCCCCATACGGATCGGGTACGATGCCGCTATAGTACGGAGCACCGCCGAATGGGGCAGCCTCGCCGCCGACACCTTTTGTGGTGGGTCCGAAGTTAAACCGTCGATCCCAACTGCCTATATCAGAGCCACCGCCACCACCACCGCCACCAGAATATGTAGCACCCTTCGTATTACCGAGCGTCCCACCCGTTCCCGCAGCGAGCTTTGCCAATTGGCCCAAATTGCCCGCACCACCACCACCACCACCAGCGCCAAATGCAGCAGCCCCCTTGACTGCCGTATCATAGGCGTGACCAATGTTCTGGCCTCCTTGCGCGAATATCGAGGCGATAAGTTTTTCGTAGTCCGCATCCGCCGAGAGCACATCGGAACGCCCCTGACCTTCCATCTGCTTGATCACGCTGCCTGTCGGATCGAGCGGCGCCACCGTATTAGCCGTTCGCTCAAATGCTTGTAGCGCAGGTAGGTATTTACTCGTATGTCCCGCTTCGCGCTTAAGCGATTCATCCAATGCTGCACCGCGAGCCTGAAGCATCTGTGCTGCGAGTTGTTGTCCAGGCGTCTTCTCCCCGTACTGCGAGGCATTGATTACAGGTAGGTTGCCTTGCTGACGTAGAGCCTGTCGACCGACTAATGTACTCAACGCACGATCGCCTTGACCCTGCGCTCCTTGGATTAGGTTGACGAGTTCCGCGTAGCTTTCGGCTTCAGTTTTAGGATGGTCATAGAGGTACTCGCCCCTGAGTCGGTCGTAATCCTGGGAAGCTTGTGCACCCCTAACGTTAGTACGTCCTTGTCGGGCTTCACCTTCGTCGATGAGCCGCTGTTGGGTTGGGGTGTAGTCGGTAACCCATCGCCGCTGTGTCGGGTCATAGTATGTTGAGTTCCCAAATTGGTCAAATCGAAGCCCGCCAGCGGCACCTAGGCGTTCTCCATGTGCGCGTTCATTACTCGCCAAAGCGTTGGCAAGGTTCTGCTCCTGAAACATCGTCGATTCGTTGCCTTGGAGGAGAGCAGCACCGCCTCCAATAAGCTTCTCCCCAGCACCAATGCCAGAGATCAGCATAGATAAGGTCAACGGGTCCATATGTCAACTCCCTGTGTGAATCACACAGCTTAGAATACAGTCGAAGTCCGCTCGTCTTTTTTCTTCAAAGGAGCGAATGGATCATCAGTCGTGGTTTCGCTTGTCGGAATATTTGTTCCAGCCAACGCATTAGGATCGAATGGCTGATTTCCTGCACCTTGCGCACCGCCCGCCAATGCCGCAAGTGTCTTAGTATCGAACAGATCACCGGTGATCGATCCCTTGAACCTGTCCGGCAACGAGGATTGAAACGATCCGATTTCTGTATTGTACGCACCTGCATACGGATTGATGTCGAACGTATCACCTACATTAAGTGCTGATGCGGCGCCTCGACCACGATCCGCAATTCCTGCAAGCTTATCACGTTCGGCGGACAACAGAGTATTACTAATGTCATCAAGTGAAGTACGCACCCGCGATCCTTGTTCATCAAGATTCTTCGCAGCCGCTGCATAACCAGTGTCCGTGATGACGCCGCGCTTAAGGAGATTTTTGATGTAATCATCCGCCTTGCCTCGCTGCTCGCCATAGACCTGTTGTTCAAGCGGATCGGTTAGCGAACTTGGAAGTGCAGTGTTTTGAAACTCAGGTGCGAACAGTGAATTAAGCTGTGCCATCGCAGACTGACGCGTCGCAGTAGGGTCTTTCGCAGCTTCCGCAGCCTCCTTAGCCTGTTGATCAGAGCGAAGCTGATTCAGATAATCCATCTGAACCTGTAACGCCTGAGCATTTGCAAGCCGTGCCCGCTCAGCTTCGCGCTGCCGCACCGCTTCTGGGTCTTCACCGCCACCGCCGAATAGATTGCTGAGCCAGGACATTGAACCCTCCTAGAAGACTGTTGTACGCCGCTTTTTCTCAGCGGGTACGGCTGGAGCTTGATCATCGAGCCCTGTGCTTAACTGTCCCCCTTCGACTGCATAGGGATCATACGAAACATTCTGTGGTCCAGTCACCGCACCGGATGCCGCACCGATACCTGATGTATCATACAGATCACCAGGTGGCAGACTTGCATTGAACCGCGTTCCAAAGCTTCCTGCGTAGCCTTGTCCTGTCGATGCGATTTCATTAACGAGAGGTGTTGGATCGAACTCTGTTCCTACAGGAGTCCCTTGCGCTTGCGCTCGCTTTTGGTTTGCAAGGTTTGTTAGATTGGTACGATCAGAGCTGATGAGAGCACTACCCAAGGCATTTAGCTTTGAAGTGATCCCACCCGTCTGTGTATCTAATGCCTTAACCGCATTGCCTCGTCCTGACTCATTCAATACGCCACGCTTAAGCATGTTTTGAATGAACTCATCAGCCTTGGAGCGCCCCGATGTAAGAGCTGTATTGATGAACGGATCGTCAAGTGTATCTGGTAAGTAACGACTCTCGAACCCGCTTCCAAGTGTATCGTTTAGCTGCTTCAGTGCCACTTCTGGACCAGTTGGAGCAACACTTACCGGAGCCGCTGCGGCAGCCGCTGCTGGTGCTGCGTATGCTGCGGCTTGTTGCGAGGCGATGTAGTCAGGATCATTTGCTTTTATTGTCTCGTAATACGCAGGATTGTTAGCTTTGACATCTTTATAGTAGTTCGCCACCTGCGTCGCCGTCGGTGGAACAATCTGCGGTGCCGAACTGTCACTAAACACATCACTTAACCAGGACATCATGCCCTCCTGTGTGATTCACACATAAACCAGACTGACTTTGGTGATGGCGTCGTATAGTGTTCCTACGTCCATCACATCCTCGCTCTGAAATTCAAGCCGCTTATACAAGCGACAGTCGGAAAATTACCAGCAAAACTATTACTACCTGCCCCACCCCATTCCATTGCTTGCCAAAAATTGAAACCTAATGCTGAACATGAATACTGGCCAAAAACAGGCACCCACCCGGATGTAGTCAGAAAAGCTGAACTGTATATGCCGGTTAGTACTGTCGTGGAATTAAAACCTATACCAACCGTTCCATTTACTGATGTTGGTATATTTACAGCCGAATTCACAAAAGCAGTTATTTCATCTTCCGCAAGACCAAACACAGCCGACACTCGATTGTTGACTGAATTATTAAGCGGCCTGAGCAGGCTGTTAACAACCCAATTAGCCGTTGCCTCGCTAACAGTAGTTACAATATTTACCCGATTATAACAATTCCAGACACCAAGAAACGCAGCACCGCCGCCAGCCGCCGAACTGCCAAGTACCCAATCCAACTGCGCCGACGCATTGCTGCGCGTCGTGCCAACATAGGTGCCACGACGAATTGCAGGTCCATTTGCAATCGCGACTGAGTTAACCCAAAGACCTTGAATGCGCTCGATTGCTGTACCTGCCGATCTCGCTGTGTCACTCGTCCAATCCGGTCCATGCACCAACTTCAACGTACCACCACCGCTATCCCATACGAACCAATCATTGATCTTTGACACTCCGATAGCCGCAGGGCTGCTCGTGGTATCAGTTGTAGCAACGGTCAATTCCGTGAACGCAGTCATCACGAACGCAGTTCCGTTGTACAGCGGAATCTGGTTGCCTACATGCGGTGTATAGAAGATCGCAGTCTTCGCAGCCTGTGTAGTTGTCATCACAGGCGTCAAGGTCTGTAGCGTCAACCGCCCTTGTGGAGGAGAGAAGCTCGTCGAGATGCTACCGCCACCACCACCCGAACTTGAAACACCAATGTACTCTGTAACAACTACAACACCTGGAGTACCATTACCGCCATTTGCAGTTAACGTTGCGTTTGCAACAGTCGCACCAGCACCACCAGAACCAAAACCACCACCATTATTTCCGTTTGTTGCAGCACTTTGGATCCATACACCCACACCACCGCCACCAAACGGACTGGAGCCTCCTGCACCACCACCTGATGCGCCGCCCCCACCAAGCGCGCCACTTACACCAGGAACACCTGGAGAAGCTATATCACCAGTACCAGCTAGACCACCTGCACCACCACTACCAACATCAGGAGAGGCACTAGCGCTACATGCCTTACCTCCAAAGCCTCCATTACCAACTACAAGGGCACCGAAACTTGTAGCAGTTCCATTTCCTCCAGTATTATTACCAACTCCACCTGTTCCACCAGTCCCAATTGTTATTGTCTGTGATACACCAATCTGTGCAGCCGTTAGTTTTCTACGCGAATAGCCTCCAGCACCACCACCACCAGCAGAAGCATGCTGCTGGGCGAGGCCGGCTGCACCACCGCCACCACCGGCCCCACCGACAACTTCTACAATTGCAGAGATTAGGTTGGTACTAGGCACATACGTGGTATTAGCTGCGAAGATACGTAGTATCACATCCATTCCGATAGAGGATGTGCTATTAGCAACCTGGACCCACACGCCTTGTGCCGAGAATACATACGTAGCACCTTGATAGGTGTACTGCTGACCCACAGTAGGACTGACTGGAAAATCGATAGCCATGACAACAGTTCCTTGTGTGAGTCACACAACCTTATACGAAGATCGCGTCCGCACGAGCCTGTGTAAGAATGCCAGCAGTGACCAAGTTAGTCTTTAGGGTCTGCGTCCGCTGCTTGTTTAGATTGATGCTCGAACCAAAAGTAACAATGTCCCAATCCTTAGCCATTTTACCATTGTCTGTGGTTCGCAGTTGCTGCAACGCTTTGTATTCGGCGTTGGTGAACCTCGAAATGAATTCATCTGTGCCGAGTGTCGGTAGTGGATCTTCCGGAATGGTATTGATGACATTCTGTGCCGCATCCAATTGACTTGGAGAAGCACCAGCCGCAGCGGTAAACTTCCATGTACTACGATCATCCGATTTACCTACCGATGTTCCATTGATCGGACAGACCGGCACGATTGCGTCGTATAGTGTTCCTGCGTCCATATTACATCCTCGCGTTTATGCTCAACCCATTGGCATATATTGGGACTGTTGATACACTAAAGGTGCCAAACAATACCCCATCATTCGATGAACAAGCTTCCAGCCATTGCCAGAAATTGAAACCAAAAGGAACGGTGCGAACTTCGGCAATAAGTGGAGTATTCCCACTGGTCAAGGCATTGCCACTATATGCTCCCGACATCACGGTGGTACTATTAACTCCAATACCTACACTGATGTGCGCTGTCGGTGATCTGCCAGATATTACCGAATTAACAATGACTACCTCTTCAGGCAGACCGAAGACGGCAGATATTCTGTTGGTCGTCGAGTTATTGAGTGGTCTGGTAACCCCACTCCCTGCTGTCCAGTTTGCTGTTGCGTCCTGAACCACCGTCAAAGCGTTGACGCGATTATAGCAATTCCAAACGCCTAAGAATGCCGCTATTCCACCAGCAGTGGTACCGCCCATTATCCAATCTAGTTGTGAACTCGCATTCGACCTCGTTGTACCAACGAACGTACCAGCACCTGTCCCTGGACCATTCGCGATAGCTGTCGAGTTCACCCAAATGCCTGAAACCCTACTAATTGCTGCGGCTCGCGTAGTATCATTCGTCCAGTCAGCACCATGCGATAGCCTTAACGTACCAGCGTCGTTCCAAACGAACCAATCATTAACCTTACTCGCGCCGATCGCAGCAGGGTTTTTCGTCGTATCGGTCGTGAGTACGCTCAATTCAGTAAACGCACTCGATCCGAAACCAATCCCGTTCCAGATCGGAATCTGATTGCCGCTATGTGGGGTGTAAAATAGTGTAGTCTTCGCAGCTTGGTTAGTAATCATCACAGACACGCCGGACTGTAACGTCAAGCGTCCTTGAGGCTCTACACCAAGTCCAAAACCTCCACCGCCACCACCCGAATTGATTGCTACCCATTGCAGCGTGTTGTTGTCATCGATGTACGCAGACAGTATGCCCGTTGTTAGATCGTACCAGAAATCACCCTTATGCGGTGTCGGAGGCGGACTGACCGACGATGTAAACGCTAGCAACGTGCCACTGCTACCAATCTGCGCAATGATTGCCTGTCGTGTACGGAGCGGAGACATATAGTGCGAATTTTCAACACCTGCCTCGGCCTCAGCCTGCGTAGCTAACTGCGACGCAGCAAGTGCTCCCCAATATGTCGGATGGTCGATCAGTTCCTGCGTAAGCGTCTGTGGAGCAGGTGAGCTTGTATGGGCGGCAGCACAAACATAGATCGACCCATTGTCTGGGCTGACCACCATATCGCCGATAATATACACCGTGCTGTTCATCCAAAGCGTTGAGCCTTGAACAACGATCCCTTCGTACAACGCGCGGTCAATCGAGTCCATAGCCGCTGCAAATTCAGCGTGCCACGGCTCCGACAGAAAGTCGGGGACCGCGAGCTTCAGATGTAATGTATAACTCAGAGTCATTGCACTATCTTTCAGTTGTGTGAGTCACACAGCTATCGCTTGTACTTACCACGCGAGAATAGAAACGACATGTTTACGATCTCGAGATTACCTGCCTTAGCTCCGACGATTGCAATCTTCAGCTTCTTGAACTTAACAGGAAACTTGTACAATCTAGGATCATCGCTTCTACGTCCACCACCATAAGGCCCTGCATCATAACCAAAACCGATCGCTTCGTTCCCAATGAAGTCCATCGAGAGGGCTGGAGGGAAAATCTGCACGCCCGTGACGTTCTTGTATAGGTTATCCACATACGCATTGACCGTGAACTCAGAGTCGCCCTTCGTCGCAATAGAAATGAAACGCAGCATCTTCACCCGCATTGGGTCTTTACTGTCGAGCCAAGGAAGCTCCATCTCAAACGGAATATTGATACCTTCATATGCTTCCCACCGCGAAGGGAGAAGGTTACGATCTTGGGCGAACGTCGCAGGCGCTACAGAGCTTGTGTGACCCACAATGCAGTTGTACACGATCTCATTAGTAGGATCGAGCACCAAGTCTCCAGGCACGTAACCTGTTGCGTTCGCCCAAATCTTATCACGGTTCTCGATGCGATCTCTAAAGTAGTCTTCTCCTTCATACACAGCATTGCCATGTTGATACACTCTAAGCGTATCTGCATAGAACACACGACCTAGAAACGACTTACAGCCACACTGCACACTAATATTGCTAAACTCCGACCATGCACTGTATCGAAGCTTCGTGCTGAAACTGTACGTAAGTATCTGTCCACTCGGAGTGAACAAAAGCATATCATGTGACAGCGGATCATAGATTTGGAAGCAATCTTTTAGTTGTTGCTCGTCTGTCAAGTTACCGATGTTCTCTCGGAACTCAGGCTCAATTCGTTCGCTAAGGGATTGACTCTCCAACGTACCGGACACACTGAGCAGATTCCGCCTTGCACTTGCCATTCCACCAAGTCCGGAAAATAGCAAGTCATTTTCAACAGGCGTGTAACATCGATGACCAAGGATGCCAAAGGACGGCATCGTATCAGGAAAGAACGGCTCATGTATTCTTGCATCATTATACGTTCCTAGTTTCACAATGACGGTTTGATCTTGGAAGAATACAAGCAAGTTCGACCTGAACCCTGCAATCCCTCGAATAGCAACCGCACCTTGAGGAGCAAACGCACCTACGTCAACAACGATTGAGTCATTCGGAATAGGATCGCCAGGAAACGTTCCAGCAGTTCCTACCGAGGAAACATAAATCAGTGTCGGCGAATTTCTATTTGACGCACTCCAGTACGTAGGATGTGCTATCATTTCCTGCGCGAACGTCGTTGGTCCTGCTGAGCTTGTGTTGTTTACAAGACAGACAAACAGTCCTCCATCAGCAGGATTAGCAACGTATTCACCTTTAGTATATGCGTGACTGTTTACCCAATCGAGTGCATCAACTGGAATGAGTCCTGCCACGCAATGATAGTTCGAAACCACGCATCCATAGCGGCCAACAGGAACGTTGACGTTTGATCCTGTCGCAAGGTCTTGAAGATATGTAACTTCAAGATCACGACTAATGGTTACAGGTTTATCTAGCCCATTATGAATAATCAGTTGATTTTTGTATGCAACGAAATCAACAGAAGCCTTTTGCGGCGAACCATTAGGATAGACCGTATCGAGGTTCGTTGACCAACCAGCAGGCGCTCCAGGTAGCAACGCCGCGATCGCCGCGTTCCAGATAACAAGCTTATCCCCATTCCCATCGATCGCGACGATATGTCCATTGGAGAGTACGCAGATGATATTAGCTGAGAAATAGATCATATTCACGATACGGGCACCAGCCTGCGTATCGCTTAGGTCCGCGAACCACTTCGAGCCGAACCTGATCTTCTGCGTGCCACCAGGAGTACGTCTGAAGTTCCGTACCTTAACCAGAAAGGTCGAGTCCATCTGGAGATCGGTTTCGATGGCATTCCAGCCACCACCGAACCCACGCAGAGTGATGTTTTCAAGCTTATTGCCTTTAGGGCTCTTGAAACCACCTGGGAAAACGGAGACGTTCATCTGTGTGACTCACACAAGTTAGTATGCGTATTCGGTCCAACGATTTGGGATCACAGGACCACCTGCCGTGATCGAGATCGGATGCTTCGCGAGCGCACCAATCACATCCTTGTATCGCATTTCCATCAAGTTCCGAACCACATCAGCCGAACCCGCGTTCAAATCGTCTCCAGAAAGCGTCATGTATGCCGTCGCATAGGCGAGGAGGTCTTCGTCGATGTAGAATACTTGCGCCCAGTCAAACGCAACTGCTGGTGGCACAAGCGGATATACCTTCGCCAGCACGTTAATCGAACCGACTGCCGTAAGCGGGTAGAATTGCAGCTTCCATTTCGGATAGGCAGGGTTTGACGCATTGAGGCTTCCCCATGCACAAACATTGGTTCCAGACGGTATCCACGCGCCAGGATTGGACTTCTTTGGCACGAATGGAATAGCTGCTCCACTCCCTACCGGATACGCTGCGATGAAGTCTTCAAAGTCCTTAACTTGTTCGAATGGCCCCACAAGTGGCCTACCAGTAACACCGTCCAGCGTAATCGCGAACCAACCAAGGTATTGATCCCAGTTGTACTTCTTGAACATCATATTGAACGCACGAATACAATCAGCCTTCATCCGATCGTCTGCATACATCTGCACGCCAGGACCGGCGACCTCACCTACAATAGTGAGCGCGGCGTCAACGATGGTTCGTATGGTCGCGCTCACTACTGCCTCCTCCGCTCCCGTTGTACGCTTGCACCCGACTTGATCGGGTGTGTAACTCACACAGCCTTAACCGCCGAAATGTCTAATTCCGACGAGGCCACCGTTGCCGGCTGCGTTTACAGAAGGATCACCAGCGATGCCAAGCTGATAAGCGAGGACACCGTTCGGTGCTGAAGTTGGCGTGTAGATACCGCGAGGATCGCCTGTGATAGCGGTCTGCGGATCGGTGAGCACAGGCGCAGTAGTATTGGTCGTGATCTGCGCCGCACTCATGATGGTCGTGCCCTCTGCCGCTGTGATAATATTACCCTTCCACGGAAGACCGAGCCCGTTACCAACACCGATACTCCATGTCACGGCGTTGGAAGCTGTCGTGACGATTCGAGTACCGAGCACCCACTTGAACGCTTTCAGGCCAGCAATCAACGTCGCCGCCGCTGCCGCACCTGTAATACGTTCCGTGACCGGCTGACCGAGGTAATCGTACCCCAGAATGTCGACCACATTGTTCGTGCCAGGAACACCGGACGGAGTGACGGAGAGCACACGTCCGTACCTAGCATCGATTTGCACAGGCGATGATAGATACGCAACCGTTCCGTTCGCAGTGTTCACAGGGATCAGAGTAGCAATCGTCCCTGCGGCCGACGCTGCGGGAATGCCGATATACGCTCGAAACGGCACACCATGAATGGCCCCACAGCCATATGCCATTGCTGGCACATACATGTTAAGGCCAACTGCAAAGGCTTGACGATCTTGCAACATTTAGGCTGCCTCCACTTCCGTCTGTTCAAGCTGCTCGGGCATGAGGACTGGACCAGTCTTCGCCGTCGCAAGCCTGATGACCTGCTTTTCCATGGACTCCATTGCCCCACGACGAACTGCATCGTCTTGGGACAACAGCATACGGCCGATGGGGCTGTTCGGATCATTCAACCCTTGCAGATTGATGATCGGTGCAGGCCCGTCGACCTTATAGTGGCGAAGCTCCTCCTTATTACGGAGACGCACGACGTGTCCACGAGGGAAGTAAACCATATAGCCAGCAGGCTCTGCGATCATCTTAGTTTTGAGCCCGCCGCTTTTGGTCCACGTCGTCACAGGCCGCAGAACAGTGCCGATTGTCTCATTGAGATCAACCACCACGTAGGCGAGCCGTGCTCCCTGTGTTCCTACTGCAAGCATGTTAACTCCTGCTCTGTGTGAGTCACACAGGTTAGTTGGTGAGGTAAGCGTGTGTCCTGTAGCCGCGCCAGCTACAAAGCTGACCTTCCCACACGACACGACGACCGGCTGCGTCCGTATCCCAGGGCGCGACCAGTTGCTTGATCTTCATATTGACACCGCGAAGAACGTGCAGCGTCAGATACTCTTCATTGATGAAGTAGGCGACGTTCGGCGGAAGCTTCTCGTCGAACAACAGCGGGATGCCATTGTGTGTCGTGCCGGTGATGCCAAGGTTGATCAGCTTCTTACCGGTACCGGTTTCGCCAAGCTGAATCACGGTCTTATCGCGTGCCGCAGCCTTGTGCATACGATAGATATTGCGGCCTGCGAAGATGACCGTAGGTTTCGGCGACGCCTGACCATCACTCGAACGGTTCAGGTCTAGTTCAATGATGTCGTCAAAAGCCTCTTCGATATTCTCTGGCGTGAGGGTTCCGGCGAAGTTGTAACTTGACGTTCGCCATTGCGATTCGGTCGCAAGACTGATACCACCGACTGACCCTGTGGTGGGATCGGCTGGGACGAGATTCCCAAGGCCATTCGGATCAGTTCCAGTTCCAATGCTAGTGTGGTAAGTGGCGAACTGACGTGAGATAGATTCGTCGAGCGCCATGATCTTGCCTTTGAGAATCTTAAAGATGACAGCTCGACCTTGGTTTTCATCTTCTTCCTGATCCGAAATGATCAGCGATCCCACGACGCGACTCATGGTATAGTTAACCGTCGTGAACTCGTTGGTCTGGTTGACAGGAACTTGATCATAGTACTGCATCGACGTGACGTTCGGGTTCAGACCGACAATCAACGGATTGCTGATCTGGGGTCCGCCGTCTTCCACAACTACACGCTTCTTAGCATGTAGGTAGGCGCTGACAGTACCGGAAATCGCCGAGGCCATGATAAGCTTCGCACGACTCCGCGTCAGCATTGCATTGATCACGGTGTCAAGGGCTGGCATGGTGCCAAGTCTCCATTAGAGTTGTGTGAATCACACTAGTTCGTCATCCCAGCTTCGCGCATAGCCTTCTGGATAATTGCGTCGTAGGATTCCGTTACTGGTGCAATGTCGCCGTCGCCACCATTCATCGGTGCGCCACGGCCATTTGGGAGACTTCGCGGTCGGCCGTTGGGCCTCTGCGAGTTCGTACGCCCCTGTCGGGGGTTCGTCGCTAGTTGTAACTGAATACGTGCCCAGACTTCCCCAAGGGTCATCCCTGGGAATTTCTGGATCGTCTGTGTAAACACCGGAAGGTATTGGCGAGCGTCCGGGTTCGAGTCGAAGAAGTTAGCTACTTCACCTTGGACTTCGCGGGTACGTGCTTCTTGTCTGTCCGCGACTTCCTTGGCCTTCCTCGCCGCCTCCGTGGATTCTCGGAGGGGGTTCATCGCTGAACCTAACTCTTGACGGATGACATCGATCAGTGACTTGGAATCGATTCCGCCTGGAGTCAAACCTAGCTCAGCTACATTTATACCATTTGTTGCGGCTCTTGTCAAGATATTTTTTATGGCTGCTTGTGGGTTGTCTCGAAGCTCTTTGAACAGACGCAAGGCGGTCAAATGCTCACCCTGATCCAGCCCAAACTGTTTTACGGAATCAGCCTGGGCCTGCAACGTCGTCAACCTTTCATGCAGCCCACGACCAATTTCTACAGCCTTACGAACGCGACCCTCAGCATCATTAATACGCCGCTCGAAACCCTGAACTTGTTGTCGCGTCTTGTGTAGGTCTTGATACAAACGAGCTTCTTTACCAGCCCGAGCCACAATCTGGCCCTGAGCATTGACAAGGTTCCCCTTCGCATCCGCCTTGACTTCGGCACCTTGTGGCAGTCGAGAGTCTGTGTGACTCACACGAGATTGCTGGTCCCGCGTTGGCTGTCGTTGCTGTTGCTGATCCTCGATGTCACCGAATTGAAAATCCTCTTGTCCTGAACCTTGATCAAGGTCTTCATTTCCACTGCCCTGATCGAGGTCTTCATTCCCACTTCCTTGGTCCTCAATACCAAGGTCTGCCCGAGTGAGTCCGAGGTTTTCGAATACGGTATCTTCCGCTGCCGTGTTCGACAGGTTCTTTTCAGCCATTTACCCTGCTCCTGTGCGTTTAAAGGGTCGTCGGTTGCGATTCTGCTCTAACCTTGTGACCCATTTACAATTCCTCAGTTCATAGTTCCCGTTATTGTCTATCCTTTCGAGCATCATGCCAATCGGAGCTTCTCCCATATCTTCAAGAAATCGCTCGAAGCTATTTACCCACTCTCCGCATATCTTGATGCCTCGACCGCCGTAATCGTCATAGCCTGTGGCATTAGGATTCAAGCACCGACTTTTCATATCCATCCAGGCTCTATATGTTTTTGACACCTTACCGTTTGCACAGTGTCCATGATCGATGCGATAACAGCCACAACTAACCGTATTACCCGATCTAACATGTGCCATTCTGGCTATCTTAGTACCTCCACACTCACACAGAAACGCCCAGATCACATTCCTACTGCTATCCTTACCCATAGGATACAAAGCAGTTAACCGCCCATATTTAATCATCCGGCACCCGTACGACTTTGGATGAATTTCAGTATCGTTGGTCCGTCGGCACCGGATTGGCTCATTTGTTGTATTTGTTCCTTATCCTCCGGCGGCAGTTGTCTCGCACGCTCCATCAATTGTTGTGGATCGGCTCCAACACCCGCAGGTCTTCCAGGCTGAGCACCGCCTCCAGGTGCCGCTCCCGGAGTCGATACGCCCTTTTGCATCGACGCCGAGATTTCCTGATCGATCATTGACCAGTCTTCAGGCTTAATCGTCAACTCAGTAAATGCCTGTTGTAATGCGCCAAGCATAATCTTAGTCACCGATCCAGGCGCCGCACGCGCAAATTGTCCAACTGCTTGAGCAACCTCAATTGCCTCCTTCTTCTTAAATACGGAATTTGGTTTTTCCATCGAACCTGCAACAATCTCCACACTGATCTTCTGGGTGAACGTTTTGACATCCATCTGTTCCCACGCAGCCGCCATTGCATCGCCAACAAGACTGGCAACGTCTTCCTGATCGTAGTTCTGCACACACAACTCAGCCAGCGACAACGCAATATCCGCAACCGTATCTTCGATCACATCAACCTTCGCACCAACACTAAGTCTCATGGACTCCTGATACGATTGAACACTCGCGACGTTAGTGTTAGTCTTGAATTGTACCCCGCGTAGAGCGTCGCTTGTATTCGTGATCCGATTGATCGATTCGAGAATTGCCGGTTTATTAAATAGCTGTTCAAACTGAAGTGATGGCGGTGCGAATGCCTGAATACAATCTTGTATCTTACCGTTCTCACCGGCCTTAATACCCAGAAGCTTCTTCGCCCCTTGCGTCTCACCACGTAGACTTTTAACAAACGCTTCGGCGTCATCCGGCGTAATGACGTCGGAATTGTAGTAGAAATTATCGAATACGCTTCGACGAATGCGTGCCATCTGCCGATTGATGTCGTTAATCTCGTCCTGTTGATCGAGGTAGTACGCGCTCTCACCGACACTGACAGTTCCTCCCGTACTCATTATGAAACCGATAATGAAATACGGAAAAAACCTACTCGTTCCAAGGGGATCGTCCCATACCCACAACGGCCATGACCAATCTTCCGAGTGGAACAGGTACACGCGACGCATCTGCTTATCCCAAAGCAGGACACATTCTGTGAAGTACTGATCAATGTACGCACGACGCTCTGGGTCTTCGAAGCTCAATGGTTGATCTGCGGTATCGCCACTCAACGAGCGCAGAACCATCCCCAAACCATCATCGCGTTGGCCACCTTGTCCAGCGCTCAGCGACGCCTGATGCGTAGGCTTGTAAATCAACTTTCGTGGCGCATCGAGTGCATCTGCGTCAGTTTCTGGGTCTTTATACGTGAATTTCTCGGCCAATCCTGCTGTTGGATACCAAATTTTTTCAGCCATCCACTTCGCATCGCTACCATCTGGCTCCTCAGCAAATGGATCAATAATCAGATTGTGCGGCATGATCGCACTCATGCTCGGCCCACCTGGCTTAAGCACATCCATAGATGATTCGAGCGAAGCAAGCTGTCCATAAAGCTCCTCAACACGAGCCTGATTCTTCGCGGTAATCAGTTCTTGACTGACACGCTGAACCTCCTCGAGCGCCATCTCAACCGAGTCGTCCTTCTTCGTCCAATCAATCTTGAGTGCGCCGAAGTTGGTCAACAAAGCAAAGCCTGCACCGCGTTTCACCTTGTTCTTAACATTCATCAGGTTCTTACGTTGAAACACAGCGTTGAGTACGGCTTGCAAACACGTCGTAAAAGGTTCGTCAGCCTTGTCGTTTGTCGAGCAAGTGATATCAGGATTACGGCTGTAAATTGCAGGTAGCATGATGTTCAAGTTCGAGAAGATAATATTCTCGGACGAGTCACCACGATGGAAAGTCCCCCGAGGCGTATAGTTCGCCTTCGACTGGTTATGATTGTAATAGCGATAAACTTCTTCCCACACGAGTCGCGTCTGTGAATAAGACGTCATCGCCGCATCGAACACATTCTTCCAGTACTTGCCAACCTGTTTGCTGACAACTACCTTGGATCCCTCGTAAATTTGATAAAGCGGCTGCGGCTTTGGAGGTACATCCTCGACCATAGGCTTATCCGGATCGAACACATCCGTCGTGTCGTTGCCTTGATCGATCACGTCGAGATTATCGGCCATTTGTGTGACTCACACAAGAGTTAGAGGATTAACAAGACGGAGGATCCCAAGCTAGTGCCTGCTTACGCGCCCTAATATGCGCATTTACTGCATTGTTCGTTCCAACCATAGCTCGACGCGGTTGGTCGTTTGGGTCTTTCATCCATACTTCAAACAGTAGCTTTATCTGGTTACTAAATCCATCGTTGATCGCCTGAAGTGTAAGGCCACGCACGTTCTCTCGCTCAGTTGGGTCCATACAGTCCACCGCAACCTTTGCATCGAGATCACGCTCCAGCAGCGCAAACACGAGCGCAACGATGCAGACAGAAAGCCCAATGATTACTGCCTTAGAGATGAACATAGCACCCTACAAAGTACTAATTGCCTCAAGAGCCGCTTCACGATGATCCCTCGCCGCAGTCACGTTCTGCGCAAACAAACCCAAGCCGATCTGTTGACGGATCAAAGCGATTAATTGCTCACCTACGTATTGCTTAAAGATGTCGTTGATAGCGTCTTCCGCTAGGTTCCGCCAAGAATGATCTGTCACGACACAACCTTCCCATTGACCTTAACGATGACTTCCCCCTTGGTGGTAAGGGCGACTTCCGGTACATCACCTGGTTCTGGCTCCGGCTCCGGCTCCGGACCCTCTTCCAGGATTGTCTCGACTTCCTTTAGCATCTTATCTGCATCAGGATTCAAGGTGACCTCTTTGCGATTGATTGGTCCCCAGTGATTTGATCTTGTTCGCATACCTGTACCTGCTACCAAAGCGGCGAACGCCGGTGAGAACTTCGCAAGGAACTGATACGTAGCGCCTTGTCCTGTGCCGTACGTGTTTAGGTTATTCGAGGTTGGGCTTACGTCTTCTGAGAATATATCAAGGAACCCATTTGGGTCATCCACGTATTCGTCCATCAGCATTGGAATGGCCGGATCAGTCGAACGGATATTCCACGAGGTCTGAAACAAACCAGCCTCACAGGTATCTGACGACGTATTCGATGCTGACATGTCTCGGCCTTCGCAATACTTACCAGAAGACTCACGCATACCCAAGCCGATCATCATTACAAAAAGATGCCGCAGAGTATCAACACCATCGACACTGTTATCCATGTCAAGGTTGGCAAACTCTGCCTTGTAAACATTGAGAGCATCAGTTGATGAATTGGTGACTGCTTGAGCCATAGAGATAGCATCCGGCACCTCTGCCTGTAGACGTTTCAGAGCTAACGCATACGTGCAAGCCATCCCTGGGATATATCCAGGAGGAGGATAACCGCGTCCTGGCCATTCATAGTCAGCTATATCGGACTTCTTCGCCATTGTGATAATAGCTGCTGTCTCCGCCTCATCGATACCGTCGCTTCCCGCCTCCATACGTATGTCGAGGCCATCCACGGCGGTCCACGTCTGAGGACCAACCACGCCATCCGCCGAGAGACCAGCGGCTGCTTGGAATGCTTTAACTTGGGTTTCTGTGATTGCACCAAATTCTCCATCTGCTGGTAAACCCAAGCTCTCTTGCAACGACTCTATATCAGAACCCGTCATCCCGTTCTTTAGGGTTCGTCGATCTGCTGGTGGAACCGGTCCTGCTTCGTTTGGCCAAATCAAACTTATAACTTTAGATATTGGTTGAGCACTAAGATTAACAGAATCAGATTGATTGCCACCACGACACATATAATTGCTGCCACTTGTAGATTCGTAGAAAGTAACATGACCGCCGCCATCGCGACTAAGCACAACGACACAACCGAGCACAGGAGAATCAAGCTTCGTACCAAAAGAGGGATCATCCCATGCCTGCGCCCAATAGAAGCGATCAGTGTCAGTGGGTCCGAATACTGGACGAATGCCAGCCATTGTCATCGCATACGCAGCAGCCAGACCACACCACGGAGTATCATCGTGTTGATATTCGTTGCAGTAAGTTGCCATCTCAGGATAAGCGAGCGCGATTGTGTCACGCATCGCCAAGATTTTCGGATTGTCTGCGTCTCCAGGTGACTCAACTAAGCCATTCATCGACCGCATCACAGTCAGCCATTCGGGAGTAGCAGTCGCCGCTAAAGCTGTGTGAGTCACACATGCCTCCCTTGAGCTTGATTGAAATCTTCCATCGACATCTCATGCCAGTAGGACCAGCGTGGAGGAAGAGCCTCGCTAGGCACCTTGATCTCTGACGGCTCAGGCAACTTGCTTAGCATGTATTTGATCACGTTCATTGCATGATCATCTTTATCCGACGGCTCGTCGAGGGCCTTACCTTGTGGATCGCGCTTCCAGTAATAAGACATGATCTCGTCCTGAAACCATGGCAACTCTTCCGCAACATAAAGCAATGTCCCTGGCGTAGTCCCCAAAGTTAAATGGGGGGTCTTCGGTGTCCCTGCGATATAACTATTCACTTTCGCAATACCTGATAGGATGTCATTACTCCCAGGACGCACGTTGAGCCCCCCATCTTTCAGGATGCGAGAGATGGTCGTACTCCGAACTTGCTGACCAGCAACCACAATCCTCCTAAAGATTGCAGGGTCGGCGATTACCGGCTCTGGGAATTGTAAGAATCCATGATAACGTCCCCGTATCTCTCGGATTGTTGCTGCGTGTAGAGATACGTCAAAATTTGGATGATAGAAGCCATCAAGAACGCATAGACGACCAAAGTCGTCAACGAACCCAAGAATGTAGCAAGTCGGCGTTGCGATGCCGAAGTCATAACCCTCGATTGCTTTAACCCTGACATGTCTTCTCCTACAGTCTGCAAGATGATCCATCATCTGTTCGCGTTTCATCAAGTTCAAAGATGTATCGAACCCTGGGTGGACCAGACCCTCGAACGCGGCCCACTTCCCGAGCAAATAACGATCGCGCATCTGCCCCTTGTATGCATTCTCAAGCGTCTTAATAAAGTCTGGCTTGAGGTTGTGCTTGTTCGCATACGTGTCCGACTCGAAAAGCTCAATAACTGGGGTCGCGCTATCCTCATCAATGAGGAGCTTCGGACTGAATATCTTCCGGTCACGCCAGTCCAAGTATGGTTTAATAAGCTCATGATATGCCCAATTCTGTGAAGGGTTCAGTGTCATCATGAGCCACCGGGGACCATCCGAGGGCATTGTAGTATCCTCTGGCTCATCTTCCACACGATAAGCTGTATCACCACGAAGACGACCAAGAAGATCCAGAAAGTCCTTATGCGTGATCCCAGGATCGTCGATCTGATCCAGTCCAATCCAATCATAAGTAGCTGACAGCAAGTTACTCGTCGTTGATCCGTCTTCGTTTTGTGATTTTCCTCGCTGTGCGATATATCTGAAATGCACTGCTGATCCATTGACCAAGTAGCAGGAGTTATCGTCTTGTGTAGGCATCTTACGTATCCAATGTCTCGGACACCATTTAAGGAATTCTTTTCTGAGCGTGTCGTTGAGCTTCGGATACGTTTCACGTCCGAGGAGGCCGGTGCACCCAGGATAAAACTTGCATAGCTGGAGTGCTTTAATGACAAGCGCGGTGGTTTTGCCATTCGCAAATCCTCCACCGAAGATTTGAACTTTCTTGCGCGAACGCTGAAAGTCAAACTGTACCGAGTCTTCTTTTAGGTTATAGTTCGGCATTAGCGGGCGCCTGCTAGAGCGTGACGAATAAACGCATCGATATCCGGACGACGATCTTCGATGTTTTCCGATTCAGGGGCATTCTCTAAAAACGCATCCCAGCCTGCATCGTTGATCATCCCTTGAAAGCGCGGGAAGCCTTGCGGTCCGTTGATCGACCGAACAAAACCTTCCGTATCTCCCAAGCCTAAATCTTCATTCGTAGGAAAGCGTGTCATAACTTCTTCGTTAGGCGTGCGCATCGCCTGTGACTGAAGGAGCCTAGCGATCAAGTCATCAGGTCCGATGCTTGATCGCTTACCCATTGCGTTCTGCACGGTGTCCACTATTATCTCCGACGTATTGGCAATCTAAGGTTACGATTAGCTTGCTGTATATCTCCGCCCATCTCTTCTTCAAGGTAGTCCACAACCGCCTCATTAAGAGGATTACCATACTCATCGTACGCATCAGCCATCGGCTCAGCACTCGCACGAGGCGTACGAAACCCCCGCTCCGCGTATTGGCCTCGTGGTTCTTGTTGAAGCATGGCCAGCTTCATACGAATGAAGTCGTTCGGGTCCATCACATTCTCCTCTTGTGTAACTCACACAGTTACGGACGGCTACGTGGCCACAATGGAAATCCTGAACCTGCAAACAGTCTCCACAACACAAGCACAGCCACCAATACAAGGACCACCATAAGAATGACCTGAACCTGCTGCGGAATATGCAACCCAATCGCACCCAGAACCCAGATGATCAGAAAGTAACAAAGCGCGATCCCACATATGTAGATCAACGCATAAATGACTCGTTCAACCATGACTATTTCCTCCGCTTTTTGTCCAACCCAGCTTCAGATAATGCGATAGCTATGGCTTGTTGTTTCTTATCAACCACCGGACCTTTTTTCGATCCGCTGTGCAGAGTACCGTGTTTATACTTGTGCATCACATCCTTGACGGTTTCTTTTCCACGACCTCTTGGCATCACATCACCATTGGAGTTGCTAAAACCCAACCGCCAACTACAGGCTGATCGCCTTGATACTTAATGCCAGTGTCGAGCGCCTGCACAACTTCGTGTTTGTAATAAGGCTGCGTCAGCATAAGCTCCGCAGTCGTATCGAACTTCCGTTCAGGCGTAGCCCATCCGAGGTCTTGAGGACCACTCCAATCCCACAAGCCCATATCACAAATCCACGTTTACAAGGCCCCACGCCCCAGCCGAACCAGCGACCAAACCGCGATATCTTTGACCTGTGTCAAGAGCACGCACAATCTCACCTGAGAACAGAGGCGTCAAAGCCATTACCGCAGCCGCAGTTGCAGCTGTTCTGGACTCGGTAGTGAAGCCACGATCGACGCTTGCGGGGCCAGCGAGGTTCGGTACGATTGCCATAGATTCCTCCTGTGTGAGTCACACAACTAACTGATATCTGGAGTGATAGGATTACCTGTTGTATCGTCAACATTGCCACTAATTGCCAATGGCCCGATCACGTTATGAATAAATATATAACTTTGCGCTGGCTGAGCTTTTTGAATACGATTGTTAGTAATAGTGAGAGCACCCACTGTACCAACATCTGCATCCTTCCTTTGACACAAAATACCATAAGCTAACTCAGTTCCTATGTGCGCTGCATCAAACAACAAACGATTATTGTCAATCACAGTACCAGAGTAACCTGCACCCTCAGTCTGTAGGATAATACAACTTGTATCCCAACTTACGATAGTGTTGTGGCGAATAGTCAGGGAGGTAAAACCTCCAGTGCCTTGAATACCATCGATATGCGGTGAACCTGCTAAGGATATCAAACCGTGGATGTAATTATCGTGAATGTTCATCCCATTATCGCTAATGAAGATCCCATTCTCATAACCACTAATATCACAAAAACGAATTTCAAGATTAGTCATTGCATCAGGTGCGATCGCAACGCTTCCGCCAATACCAGTGAGTGTGCAACGTTCAATAAGACAACCGGCAAATGGTCCTGCGCCCGTCGTACGAATGGCAGCAGAATCCTGACTGTTCACAATACAATCGCGCACCGTGACGTTAGCGTGCCGAATATCGATCATGCCGTTGTTGATCGTCCGCTTTTCAATGATCTGGCCAGGAGCCGTAGATTGGAAGTTCCCTGTTGTCGTCGTGAACACCGTCCCTATCGCTGGTCCTGTCGTTGATGCATCAGGAAAACCTCCTCCTCCTCCTCCGCCACCACTAGATGCACTCTTCGACTCAATTCTCCCCCAGGCACCTGCTACAACAGCCAATCCTTCGTATCTTGCGCCAGTATCTGTGGAGACTATCTTTTCTCCTGCATACAAGGGAGTAGCACTAGGGATCGCAGCAGACGACAAAAACCGATTAACGGAAGCATACTTCCGATCAACTATACTAGGATTCGCCAGGTTTGGAACAGTCGCCATGTGTGACTCACACAAACCTTATGTCGGACATCAGACATAGCGAAAAGGATACAAAAAGACGGGAGTAGCCGTGCATCGAGCTACTCCCGCAGAGTTTTAGTATTGCGGATTCTCACCTTTAGGCTTTTCGTCAAGGCCCGCCATCTTACGAGCCTTCGGACCCATCTCATGCGGATCACGATCAGGCGGCATAAGCTTCACGCCAGCATTTTGCAGCGTCTCGACTTCATCGTCTTCGAGAAAGATCGACTCACCCTTCGTGAACGCACGACCTTTGACGTTCGTGTCCTGCCCGACGCGGTACATACCGTCTTCCTGAATTTCGACCTTGGACTCTTTTTCCTCTTCGCCTTCTTCACCTTGGCCGGAAGTGCGGTCTCTCTTAGCCTTTTCTGCAGATACGCCTTGTGCGATTTCGACCGACGAGGGCGGGTTGGGCGGAGGGGTTGCGCACGGCTGGTAAGCCTGAATTTCCGTATCGGTAAGGTCTTCTTTCTCACCGACTTTCGGCGGCGTCGTTTGCTCACCTTCTTCCCTTGCCTGTCGCTCCTCGTCCGTCTCATCGGCGGGCGCATCAGGGGAATAGCCTTCCATCAGAGATTCGTCTTCAGTGCTCGATTTCCGTCTAGCCATGGCATCCTCGCTTGGTTAACCCCATACTTGTGTGACTCACACACCCTCGATCCGCACATCCTGATCTTTACCAATGATCACAATGCGCAGATCGTTCTTCGCAGCGGCACCAGCCGCAATCTTGGTCTTATCGCCATGGCCCCCAGCACCCATCAAATACATAGAGCCACGAAGACGGTTGCGCTCTTCCTTACCACGCAAAGCTACATTTGCTATCTCAGAGAGCGCATCGTGGGAGTATGCTGCAATGCGTGCCGTAATCAATTCCGAATTCACGCTGATAAACTCGGAAGTGACAGCCTCAAAACATTCAGCATAAGCAGGAGAGCCACGAAGACTCTTCATCTGCTCCACGGAGATACCTAGCGCATCGGCAATCTCTCGATCTCCGAGCCCTAGAGTGGTAAACATAAAGACGCACGCAATACCTTTCAATGTAGGCACAGGTGCAGGGAGGTCTTTCAAGGTCCGTTTCTTGGACGGCTTGTAGTCTTCTAAATCGATCTTCGGCACCGACTCATCGATGCCACCATTGATCGCATCTGGCGAAACTAACGTTCCGTCAAGCAATAAGAGGGGATCACCCCACTTGGCTAATGCCTTCGCAAGCAGACGTGCCACGGATCACCTCGTTCCAAGAGGATTCCGATCTCCATTGATCGGCGGCGAGGCACCGAAAGTCGTACGATTTGTCATCGTGTAAAGATCGTCGTCGATTTCCGTAACGTCAGCCGCAGTCGTCGCACGATTAATAATGCTAACCTGATTCACCTGACGCACACCGCCAAGTTCCTGACTGGCAGCGATGACAGGTACGGTCTTGGACGCGACAGCACCAGGAGCAACGCCGTTAAGTCTATCCGCAAGCTCCTTGAACGCCATCAATCGACTTCCACCCAACCACTGCGCCACATTGCGACGTGCATAGCTGCGACCCCCAGGAACATTCGTGAGGTTCGCAACGCCATTCGATTCCCAAAAGCCGCCTTTCACGACAGCCGTATACGTTTTCGTCGTCGCCATGACGTTTTCCTTTCAGGTTGTGTGATTCACACAGCGGCTTGCGGGGCTGCGGTTCATAGAAGAAACCACCGGAGGTAAGGCCTTACGAGCGCCTCCGGTGGCCATCTTTGGGTGCTTGGAGCAAGCAGGATTCACCCATAGTCCATATTATGACATAAATATGCCAATTTGTCAAGCAAAATCTCATGTGTGATTCACACAGGGTGGGCAGCTGCCCATCGACGAAAGATTTTACTTGACAAACGCGTATTTATGTGGTATATATTAACCAGAACGTTTGGAAAGCGGGCAGATTTCGTGTGTGTGTGTGTGTGTGGGTGAACGGACCGCCACGAGTGGATGTTGGTGTCCGCAGGACACACACATACACGAGTACAACAATACCCCACATCCCACATCAGGAGACCCCCATGACAACATCCTCGTGTGACTCACACAAATTCGCTCCGTCCAATAAACGTCTCGTCTTTTCATATTCAGTAATTAAACACGAAACGAAGAAGGCGTATCTTGTAGGAATGTACAAAAGAGAATTATGGCTCCCAAAATCTTATACTATAATTATCAAGCGGCACCATTATTTAACTCTTCCTGTATGGATCGCAGCCGAGAAAGGCCTTATTAAAGCATATAACGTCCAAGATTTTGGTGATGCAGAAGCTGCCATGGGATCATTTAAGAAAGCCATTGTATATGAGTACGAACGACTAGTTCCTCCTTGTACTATTAACTTCAGAGAGTACACAGGTGGAGAATAATACCTACAAAGTTCCTATGTCGGATACCACACATAACAAAACACCTTAAAAATAATACTTGACAAGTTTTTATATATGTGCTAAGATCAGAATACTGAAAGATCCAAGTGGCGCTCTTGACACCCCGTCGTGTGAGTCACACAAGATTCTTCAGTACGGAGAGCTGAGTAACGATTGCCTCCTCAGCGTTGCGCCTCACTCTCCGTTTACTTCGCTCCATCCCGTTGGAGACTCATTCCCCTCGATCCTGGTGGCACCCCAGGCGGGGGGAATTCCATTTGTGGACTTGTGCAGAAAATTTTGCGTTTTTCGGGTTTTCGGGCGCCGTAGTAGCAAAGCTGATGCGGCGTTCCGGACCCGCGGCGTATATTATAGCAAAGCTGTACCCGGTGAATCCGCTTCCGCTTATGCACACTCGGTAAATCCTCACCCGTGCAAGTCAACGCGCGCGTCTAATCCCTCCTCTTTTTATCCGGGTTCACGTCTTCTCATTGTTCAGTAATTCCTGAGCGCCGTAGGCACGGACTTACTGAACAATTTTTCCGGGTCATGTTCCCCTCGTGTCCATTCCCTTCATACTAGGACCATTTTCCTAGACCATATTCTTGTGTGAATCACACGTAGCGCCATTAGCGAAATCCGCAGCAGCAATAGCACCGTGGTCCACCTCGCTGCGCTCGCCGCGGCCTCAGTCAACCCTACACACATACCTTTTTTGATTGAGGGGGGACTACGGGGGTATGGTATGCGCGCCGTGGATGAAGAACAAAACGTGAACGCTATGCACGGGATGCATAACTCATGACTACGATACGCGTTCACCCGACCACAAGGCGCATCACTTGCTACAGTTTGTGTTTTTGATATCACACATATCGCATTCGTTTGGGTTGTGTAACTCACACAAATTGATTTTGGGATTCGGCAAAACCATGGTGCATTTTAGGGATTGTTTCCGTGCCTTCGGCGCATGGATACAATGCCCGGAAGATAGATGAAAATATTTCGCCCCGCGCGACGATTTTTGCTTGCATTGTGCAAACGTTTTGATATGATGCGTTTGTCAGAGCGGAGTTGGGAATGCCACCGAAGACACGGTATTAATGGCAAAAGGAGGTCAAAATGCTTTACGTGCTTCATGTTACTGGTATGCAAAAGCGTCGCGTTAACTTTTCGGAGGGTGACTTTCGAGAGGCTTTTCGTATGTTTTTAGCTTACCGCCGTGCAATGCGGTCCGAATGTGCTTTATGGTTCGGATCGCGTGGCGATTGGACGCGGCTTTATGCAACGGCCAATTACAGCCACGAGTTGACGGAACCTTATCGTTAATGCACTGCAAAACGGTCTAAGACGGCCGTTTTGAGGGGCAATAACGCCCAATAAGCTGAGGAGACTACCAGTCATGAATACAATCGCAAAGCTTGTTCTCGCCCTCGCGTTTTCGTCGGTGTTCTGCGTCGCGTTGTCAAATGCGCAGGAAGCCCCGAAGGCGACCTATCAGGACATTATGCGCACATGTGGCGCAGAATGGAAGGAAAGCGACACTCGCAAGAATGTTGCTAAGGGCGAGGGTTCGGCCGCATGGAACGCTTTTCGCGTCGAATGTGTTGCTCGAAAAGGATATGTTACGAAGGCGCAAAAGAATAAGGACATGGTTCGCGTTCCAGACGCGGCCAAGGCGAATTGAGGCTAAGCTATCTTTTGGGAGCGCAAATGCTCCCGTTTGTCAATTTTCATCGAATTTGATGTGTTTTTCCAGTCACATCAAAGGTATTGACAAACTGTGGTAAATGTGCCACAGTTGTCAATTGATGCGGTGTTCGCCGTGTCAAATCTTGTGTAAGTCACACAAAACTGGAGCAAGTGAAATGTCTAAGCTTCCAAAGGCGAAAAGTAAAGACGAAGCAAAAGACCGTGTAACATATCGCACGGTCGCGGCCGCAACACAAGCGACCACGAAAACGGCAACTCCCGAGGCTGCAAAGGTCAAGGGATCACAGTCGAAAGACACAGATGCGGGCGCCGCGTTGGTACCGCAGATTAAGGCTGGCGCGTTGTCGGTCGATGTTGGGCCAGTTGTGCTCAACTCACTCGCCTCTGCGGCTAGCGACGAACGACAGGCTATCGAGCTTCAAGAGGCTAAGGAACGGAAGCGGGGCGATGCTCTTAAATCGCTCACTATGGCCATTGTGAAGCTCGCACGCGGCGACAACTCTGTTCGTTTGGAAACCGTTTTCAGCGGTAACAAGACGGACAAAGTTAAGTTGAATAACCAAATCTACATCGCGCTCGGTGTTAAGACAGCACAGGTTCGCGGTAAGGAAGGCGCACAAAAGACGGTTATCGATTGGACACCAGAGTGTGCCGCGCTTGTGAAGCCCGACAAGGACGATGCGGAAAGCGTTGCGACGCAGAAGGGAACTGTTCGCACCAATTTCGCGCATATGCTCACTAAGGCGACGCAAGCGGCAGTTGATATCATCGATAACAAGCTTGAACTAAAGGTCGATCCTGAGACTAACGCGCTAATGCTTACCGGTCCCGCAATGAAGGATCATTTCGGAGAGGCATCGGTGTTGCTAAACGAAAAGCAAACTGTCCAGGTCAAGGACAAGAAAGGCGTTGTCCAGGGCGAAAAGGAATTGAAGGCGAAACCGTCCTTCACCGAAATCGCCCGACGTGCAGCCGAAGCACACGGTAAGGTCAACGTGCCGCGAAGCGATAGCCGACCGGTAACTACCGACCTGCCAAAGCTTGTCACGGAAATGTCGGATCGTATGGTCAAGGCAATTGAGAAGTTGACCGACGATCAATTGACAGAGGAAGTTCGCAACGCGCTTGAAAGTGTTGCGAACGCAATCGACTCGAAGCTTTGAGACTTCGGCCGCGTGGCAGAAATGTCACGCGGCCTTTTTGTCACGTTGTATTTTAGTCACTGTTGTATTTCGGTCACATCCGACCACACACCCCCCCCCCCACGACTGCTGGACACGTCGCACCACGCTCAAACTAGTGTGTGATTCACACAGAAAATAAGGCTTGACATCGGTGATGTATTTGTGCTATACTTATGTATCATCGAGGATCGGACATGAATGTTACCGAAAAGTTCTTCTCTAAAGTAGTTAAACCGGCTGATCCGCTTGATTGTTGGGGCTGGAAGGATAAGGCAGCGACGTTTAGGATTGGTACGCGTACGCATTCTATTGGACGTGCATCGTGGTTTATTCATCATGGTGAATTCCCTGAATTGTTTGTCTTGCATGATTGTGATAATAAATACTGTGGTAATCCATCACATCTGTACTTGGGTGATGCGTTTGACAACGCACAAGATGCTAAGCGCAGAGGGAGAGCGATCTACTTCGGATTGCATCATACTTGTTGTGTGAGTTACACAGACGATGAGATGTCTCCGAGCAAGCCTTACTTGGAAGAATATAGAACGCCGCAGGGTCGCGTGATCGAATTGAGAAAGGAAGGTAAGGTGTATGCGGTGTCATGTTGGAAGAAGTCGAAGTGTGAGTGGGTGATGTGGTTTAAAGAGTTAAGCGAGGCGAAGAAGGAGTTTATGAGTTGGCGTTAGAGGAGCAAGCAATTCGAGAACGACTAATGTGCATCGATGTCTATGCGGATCGTCAGCTTCGTGGAGTTGGACTTGTAAAGAAATTCATGGAGGAACACAGAATGCGGCACCTTAATAGGGAATATAGTTTCGATGCGGTTGTGAATTACGAAGACGACGAGAAGGAGATTACACACGTAGATTGGTATCCGTCAATTGATACTTGTCTTGTTGCTGTGCGTAAACTAATTGAGGATGAAGTTGAGGCTACGTCATTTGTAATCAATATTGTGGTGCGCGATCATGACTGAACCTCTTCGTGTGATTCACACAGCGGTCCCCCTGAATTGGAACTTGTGTTGTCAGCTTGTACTCAAGGCAAAGGGAACGAGTGCATATGCGAAGGCGTATGCTGAGGCAGGATTGAGGATGGTGGAGGGTGGTGATCTAGTTCGTATTCAGGCTATGTATCTGCTGAGTAACATCGGTCATTGGCGTGGTGAACGGTCGAAGGATGTACGTGCATATCTCAAGGCGCTGTCAAAGAGGAGGAGCAAGTGATTTGTAGGCTTGATGGAAAGGAATGCAAAGATCAACGTTGTACCCCTTTTAGGTGCATTAAATTGGGTATGGCCGAGACTACATCCGAGGAAGATGCAGAACGAATTGTGTTGTTGGAGCACCTGAGGAGGAGCAAGTGAGTTGGATGTCACAAGTTATTGCCGAGAAGGGTGAGGATGCTCAATGGGCCAGCAACTCATTGAGGTTCGAGACGAAAGAGGAGGCTGAGGCGTATGTTAAGGACTTGTATTTCCGATGGACGCTGGTTCGCAAGACGCGAGTAGTTGAGAGTAAAGACCCTGTGAACTACACGTGGAAGGGTGGTAGGGCTGAACCATTGGAGGCAAAGTGATGATTATCGGAGCAGTTTGGGAGTTGTTGCATCCCGACGTGATGCCGGAGCATCTAGGATTGATCCCACTGTGGATTACAGTCGACGATCCCGATCCGATATGGAAACAGATCGATAAGAATTACAGTCATGGCGGCGGATGGGATGCGTTCGGTAAGGACTCGTGGAAGCTAGACAAGAATCACGTGTTACGTTATCCAGGTGATCCTCCGCTGAGACCATTGGCCAAGACCACAGTGCGCGACGAGACGTTGTACTTCTACGATCATGCGCTCGTGTGTATCACACAGAAGGATGGCACGTTTGAAGTGGCGAGGATCGATTGAGATGAGGTCCGAAGCTTGGGTCGCAATCGCACTAATCCTCGCCATCTGCGTTATTCTGTTCGTGTTGCTTGGGTGTCAGGTGCCATTGAGGAACTACTAATGTTTGGCATCGAGCATATGAGGTATCTAGTCATGCAGAAGATTGTGCAGTGGAAGGGCATTGAGTATTACGAGTTGATCCGCTTAGGTTGGCAGGTACTTGACTTCGTAGGCCCAACCATGGTACGAATGCAGGCACCAGGAGCACAGCCACGTAAGCCAGAGGAGGAACCGTGATGCGAGACAATGCGAAGAGGCGCCGCGAATACTCGAGGAGGCGCAGGCTTCATGAACAGTTGCGTCTTCAGGCCGATGTGTTATGTGATTCACACGAGGAAGGTCGTCAAACGATAGTGCTCAATCGTATGATGAACCTGATTCTCGATATCGTAGGTGAAAGGAACTTGAACAGTGAAACCCGACAAGCTCTCGCCAATCACTTTTCTGATTGTCCCTATGATAAAGGACATGCCAATACAGTTGAGTTGGGTGGGGCGTACGAGCGGAACATGTTATCTCTTGATGGACAGTTTGACATCTCAGACCTTGCGAAGCGAATTATCTGGTCTGATACCCGCGCCAGTCGTACGATTGAAACTACGTACAGGAAAGGGGTCTGAAAATAGTGCTTGACATCGGTGATGTTAAAGTGTATACTTAATGTATCACTCGAATTCAACGCTGAGGAGCGATCAAATGCGTGGCGAACGTGATCCAATTTATGGCGAACATGATACCCGAGTTATCAGCGTAGCTAATGGTGAGTGGCAGGCACAGCGTCGTGTGACTCACACAGGAACCAGGGAGCATGATCCCTGGGAAAACGTTGGCAAGCCTTGCAGCAAGCAACAGGCTTCGGCTATTGTGTTTGGTCCGCCTAGGTGAGTCAGCTTACATCTGTGATGGGACTGCCCAAGTTGTTACGGGCAGTCGCCTCACGTCTGGAGAATGGGTCGGAAGACCTGAACCGGGCGCTACTTGAGCAGGTTGCGGATAGGCTCGAACGACTTGAGGCGGTCGCCATAGTTGCAACTCATATCATCGGGTTGATACCTTATCATGCAGATCATTCCCGAACATCTAAAGTACCGAGGGCTACGCTGGTTAGATTGGCTGATGCGCTCAACCAGATGGAGGATATGCGAGTCAAGCGACCAAGAGAACATAAGCAGGCTGTGTGATTCACACAAAGAGGAGCAAGCAAATGACAGACGATAGCTACGAGACGACTCGTGATGAACAGAGGAAGTCTCTCGATGCACTTGAACAGTCGATCCGTGACCGCCCTCAAGGCGGCGTTGGTAATAGTGGCCATTCTATTTCTTCTTACCCTAGCAATGGCGGGCCTCCTGACATATCAAGAATTGGGGAACTGAGTGCGAGAGGGATCGACAAGATTAGCATCGAAACGGCAGACCAAATCCGTGAGATTGGTGAGGCTGCCGTCACAAGGGCAGAAGCCTTACGAGGTGAAGCCAATGCTCTTGCTGATAGTATACTGGAACAAGGACGTCGTTTCTCCGACCGTGTTGCTTCGTTCACCGCTACTGCGGAGGCGATGGTGTCGTCGATGAACGAACAGCGTGCGAGACTGCATAAATCCAACTCGTAGTCTGTGTAACTCACACAAGTTAATCTAGCGCCTGAGGAGGCTTTAATGTCATTCAAGACAGATATCATCCGGTTCATGTCAGGTATCGTCGGTAAGTCCGTCGTCAATCCTGACTCGAAGCATAACCAAGGTGCTTTGATCGGACAGGCATATTTCTGGG
>Ga0157376_10000301_pt1 | contig 33170 bp, 26 predicted proteins | sample M45metaG_FD_121801 | JGI IMG/M metagenome (GOLD analysis project Ga0157376, IMG submission 121801) | Miscanthus rhizosphere microbial communities from Kellogg Biological Station, Michigan, USA - M4-5 metaG | ecosystem: Host-associated > Plants > Roots > Rhizosphere > Soil | place: USA: Michigan...
CCTGATGGTCGCGGAAATTCTCACCATCGAAGGGCGGCCGGCCGGTGTCTACGTCGAGCCGAAGCATTTCGACAATCTTACTGCGATGTTCCCCAACGAGCGGAGCATCTTGGAAAACCCGGTCACCAAGTCGCTGACCGCCCGGGCGGTGGATCTCATCACTCCCCTCGGCCGCGGCCAGCGCGCGCTTATTGTCGCGCCCCCGCGCACCGGCAAGACCGTTCTCTTGAAGGATATCGCCCGCGCCATCCGCGCCAGCTCTCCTGAGAGCCACGTCATCCTCCTGCTGATCGACGAGCGCCCCGAGGAAGTGACCGATTTCCGCCGCAGCGTGGATGCGGATGTCTTCAGCTCCACCTTCGACGAACCCTCCGCCCGCCACAGCCAGGTCGCCGAACTGGTTGCCGAACGCGCCAAGCGTCTCGTGGAGGGGGGCAAACACGTGATCATCCTCCTCGATTCCATTACCCGCCTTGCCCGCGGCTACAATGCTGGCCAGCCTGTCAAAGGCCGGACGATGTCCGGCGGCGTCGAGTCCAAGGCGCTCCTGAAGCCCAAAAAGTTCTTCGGCTCCGCCCGCAACGTCGAAGAAGGCGGCAGCCTCACCATCGTGGCCACCGCACTTATCGAGACCGAGAGCCGCATGGACGAGGTGATTTTCGAAGAGTTCAAGGGTACCGGCAACATGGAGCTGCACCTGGACCGTTCGATCGCCGAGAGCCGGATTTTTCCGGCCATTCATATCCTCAATTCCGGCACCCGCCGCGAGGAACTGCTTTACCATCCCTTCGAGCTGGAACGGGTCAATATCCTGCGCCGCCAGCTTGCCGAGCTTCCGGCGATTGAGGCGATGGAAGTGTTGTATTCAAATCTAAAAGCCACGCAGAGTAACGCGGAACTCCTGCTGGCGGGACTTCGCGACTTTTGATTACTGATTCTTCAACCCTTGACGCGTTTTTGCCGCACCTCGTCGGCCAGGAACGAATTGCCCTCGATACGGAGGCGGACAGCCTGCATTGCTATTTCGAGAAGCTTTGCCTCATCCAGATTTCCGTCCCGGGGCACGATGTGTTGATCGACCCGCTGGCCGGTTTTTCGCTGGTACCGCTTTTCGACAAGCTGCGGGAGCACTCCATCGTGATTCATGGGGCGGACTACGATCTGCGGCTGCTTCGGCGCTCGGGATACCAGGATGCGGTCTTTGTTTTCGATACGATGATTGCCGCGCGGCTCACCGGTCATCTGGAATTCAGCCTGGCGGCCCTGCTGCTCCGGTATTATAACGTCACCCTGGCCAAGGCGTCTCAAAAGGCGAACTGGGCGCGCCGCCCGCTCCCGCCGCAAATGATCGAGTACGCGGAAAACGACACCCGCAACCTGCTTGGGCTGGCTTCGATTCTGGAGACGCAGCTGCACGAGCTGGGGCGCTGGGAATGGTTCACCCAATCCTGCGCCCGCGTGGTGGAGGCGACCCGCCAGGTGAAGGCGCGCGACGTGGAAAATGCCTGGCGCATTTCCGGCAGCAACGATTTCCGCGGGCGCGACGCCGCGATCCTGCGTGCACTCTGGCAATGGCGCGACGAGGAGTCGCGTGCGGTGGACCGTCCGGTCTTCCATATTCTGAGCAACGACGAATTAATTGCCAGCGCCCGGATTGTAGCCCAGCACGGCACACATCGGCCCGAGCGTCTGCAAGGCGGGCGGTTGCGCCGTTTCCAGGATGCCGCTGCCGCCGCCGTCGGTTTGCCGGAATCCGAGTGGCCGAAGTTTGTGCACAAGCCGCGCCTGCGCGCCACGCCGGAGCAGGAGCAGCGCTTCCGCGATTTACGCAAGCATCGCGACGAGGTGGCGACCGGGTTGAAGCTCGATCCCTCGCTGATTGCGCCGAAGGCGGCGCTGGAGGCGCTGGCCAATGATGCACCCGAGGCGGTGGCCAGTCTGCTGCCATGGCAGCGTGGGCTGCTGGGCGTGTAATAAATCTTTATGCAACCCGGGGGCGTGAGAAGGGTTTTTCTTAAAAAGCCCGAAAGGAACTGCCATGAAACTGCGCCTCTTGATGATCCCCCTTGCCCTTGCCCTCTTGTTGCAGGGGCCTTGTCGGGCTGCGGCTCCGAAATCGGTCAACGAACTCCAGACGATCAACGCGGCCAATCGCATGCTGGGAGGGATTGAGCAGCTTTCCGAGGCGGACCAGCAAAAACTCCGGCAGGCCAGGGACAAGGCGCTATTCAGTCCCGAGTTGCAGGCAGCTTTGGTCGATCAGCGCGATACGAACAAGGACTTCCAGGAAGTGCTCCAAACGGCGCTGCTCACTGCCGATCCCAAGATTGAGCCCATTCTTTCCAAGGTAAATCGAACCGGGCGCGGCTTGCTGCAGTTGAACGGTCAGTTGATGCGCAATGGCGGGGGCAAGGGGCCGCTGAGCGATCTTTCCGATTCGGATCGGCAGGAGGTGGTGTCCGCCTTCATGCAAGCCCGGCGACAGCCGACGGTGGAGGATGCCCACCAGCGCATGATTACGGCGAATGAGAATGTGATCAAGACGCTGCATGCGGTGATGATTAAAACAGATCCCACGCTGGCCCCGCTGGTCCAGCAATTGGGCGGGGGATCGTCGCGACAACCGGGTGGTCATTTCCACAAACGGCAGAATTTTGCGCAGGGTGCGTTCGACGGAACTCCCTCTCCTTCGCCGACGGCGACGGGATTACAGTAGGATTTGCCACGAAAACACGAGGAGCACGAAAGGGGAGGCCGGTGTGAATGGCAGATGGGTTCGCCTGCGACCTGGACGGGAGTCTCGACGGCGCTGGCACTTCGCACAACATGACGCGTGGACTGGGAGACAATTACTCTGAAAACAAAACGAGACCGCTGGTGCGGCCTCGTTCAAGAGTTGGATGAATCCCAGAGGGAGACAGGCGGTCGGGAACTGGTGGACTAGGAGCCAGAACCGAAGGCGGCGCCGGTCGCATTGCGCGGGGAGTAGTCGAGGATCTTGTTGTGGTAGATTTCCCGGTTCACCTGTTTCTCACGCTTGGTCCAGGGGCCGTTCGGCTTTCCGGGTTTGTAGAGATCGCGACGGTTGGCGAGCGTGGTGCAGGACGAGAAGGTGGCCGCGCAAAAAGCGGCAAGGACAACAAGGGAGAACGCAGATTTCACGGTTAAGATGGGAGCAGATTCACCTAAAACTGTCAACGAATGAGCCGGGAAAAATTTACAAAAAGGGAAGGCGATGGGATTGGAGAAATTGCACCACGAAGCATGCGAAGGCGGGGGAAATCTTAACCGCGGATGACGCGAGTGGGCACGGATGAGGAACGCAAAAGAGCGTGGCCACCGGCTCCCGTTGCAAGGTGGTTTTTCAAAGAGGGATTGAGTGTTAAAAGCTTGCTATCACCCCCTGACTTGTGGGCATAGTGTGCGAACCCATCCAAACTTATGCTCGACGGATTCAAGAAATTCATTTTACGCGGCAATGTGGTTGATCTCGCGGTTGGTGTCATTATTGGCGCGGCCTTTGGGGCCGTAGTCGCGTCTTTGACGAAGGATGTTTTGACCCCCCTTATCGGTCTGGTGGTTGGCGCGCACGACTTCAGTGCAGTTAAGGTCGGTCCCGTGCTGATTGGCAGTTTCATCAATGCCGTAGTGAGCTTCTTTCTTCAAGCGGCGGCGGTGTATTTTGGCATCGTGCTTCCTCTGAACCGGTTGATGGCGATGATGGCCAAGAAACAGGAGGCTCCACCACCCGCCCCTCCGACCGCCGAGCAAGTCCTGCTGACCGAGATTCGCGACCTGTTGAAGGCGAAATAGGCAGCGAATGCGGGCAAAATCGTCCGCAGCTTCATCAAATTTGCGAAAAGCCGCAGGCCATGGTCTGCGGCTTTTTTGTCTTTCTTGTTTTTTTAGTAATTATAAGGGTGAGGGTTCAGAGAGAGGGGTGTTTTTTCGACGGAAGATTGGTTCCAAATTCGCGATTCTGCGAATAGTGGGCATCCGATTTGCTTTTAAAGAGGCAGCCTTTCCACGCCATGCAACCACTGGAAAGGCACGAGTTGTATGCCGAAATTAACCATTAAACTTCCCGGTGTAGGTGAAATTGCCCATGACTTGGTGGGCAATTTGATTTCCGTCGGTCGATTCCAGGGAAACACCATCCAGATCAAGGATGCCTCGGTCTCAGGGCAGCATGCGCAGCTTCAAGTCATTCCTAATGGCTTCCGGATCAAGGACTTGGAATCCACCAACAAAACTTTCGTCAATGGCGTGGCGGTCAAGGAACTGGAGATTCGCGGATCCGCCCAGGTGCGTTTTGGCACGGTGGACTGCTATCTGGAGGCGGAAGGGCAACCCCAGCCTCAACCTGCAGCAACTTCCGCGGCTCCGGCGCAAAATGCCGATGCCACGCGGCAGCAGATCGAATCGCTATTGATGGCGCGGGATGCGCTGCACAGCCACAATCAGGAGCTCATCAAACAACGCGACGCGGCCAAGGAGTCCGCTGATGTGCTCAACGACAAAGTTTCCCAACTCGAGACCGATCTGAAGAAGGCGCTCGAAATTCCCGGTCAGGCCGATCTGGAAAAGAAAATTTCCGAAGCCACTGTCCAGCTCGAAGCGCTGAAAAAAGAACGGGACACGGCGAAGCAGGATGCCGAGGCCCGCAACCTCCTGCTGGCGGAGACGAAGAAGAAGCTCGAGGATCTGGAAAAGCAGCAGGCTGAGCAGGAAGGCACCGGCGGCGAAGCCCAGGCCCGACTGGCGGAAGTGGAGGGACGGCTCAAGGAATTGAATGCCGAGCGCGACGCGTTGCAGAAAAAGCACGACGCCCTCGAAAAGCAATTTGCCTCCCAAAAGGCCGAGCAGGAAAGCACCGCCGGAGCCGCCGCCAAAGGCGCGCAGGAACTCGAGGAATTGCGCCAGCGGATTGAAGCGCTTTCCGACCAGGAAACCGCGGCACGGCAGCACAGCAGCGAATTGAGTGCGCAACTCGAACGCGCGCGGACGCAGGTGGAAGAATTTCAGAAAAAGCAGGAGGCGGCGGCGAAATCCGCCAGCGAGCTGCAGCAAAAGCTTTCCGAGTCCGAAAAGCGCATCGAGTCGTTGCAACTGGAGCAGGCTTCCGCCAAGAACGATGACAAGGCGTCCAGCGCCCGGATCGAAGAATTGCGCAAGAGCCTGGAAACCCTGCGCGACGAGCGCGACAAGGCGATCAAGGCCGGTGAAGACCTGACCCGGCTGCTCACCGACAAGCAGGGGGAAAACGCCGATCTGCGTGCCCGCGAGGCGACGGCCCAAGATGCCCATCGCTTTGCCCTCGAGCAGGTGGAAACCGCCCGCGAGCAGGCACACCGGATGGAAGCCGAGGCCGGCGAGGCCCGCAAGGCGACCACCGAGGCGGCGAAAAAAGTGGCGGCCATCGAGGCCGAGCTTTCCACCGCCCGCGCGACGATGGAAAAGCTGGAGGCCGGAGCGAAGGCTTCGGAAGAAGCCCGCACGGCCCTCCTGGCGGAAAAAGAACAGGCCGTCAAAGCCCTTGAGGAAACCGCCGCCCAACTGCGCGCCGCGCAGGCCGGTCTCGATGCCTTCCAGGGTGAACGCGCCGCTTTCGAGGAACAGAAAGCCCAACTTTCCAAACAATGCGATGCGCTGGCCGGTGAATTGAAAGCGCTTACCGCCGAGCGCGACGACTGGCAGCAGAAGCATCTCAATGCGGAGACGGAAGCCGCCCGGTTGCAAGCCGAGTTGACCGTGGTGCGGGAGGAGTCCGGGACCACCCAGCAAGAGCTGGAGGCGAAATTGGGCGAGGCGCGGGAGCAGTTGCAGGCCGCCACGCAGGCGCACACGGCCGCGCAGGAATCGCTGTCCCAGCAGTTGCAACAACTGACGGCGGAGCGCGACACGCTCACGCAGCAGCAGGCCGACCTTCAATCTGGGGCCGAGCAGATTCAAAGCGAACTGGCCGGATTGCGCACGCAACTGACGACGGCGCAGGGCGATGCCCAGAGCAAGATTCAGAGTCTGGAGCAGGAACTCCAGGCGGCCCGCACCGAGCGGGACGAATTGCAACAAAAGCAGGCCGCGCTCGGCAGCGAAGCGGAGCGGGTGCAGGGGGAACTGACCGCTGTGCAGGGCAGGCTGGAAGCCGCGCAAAACGAGGCGCAAGCGAAGATTGCGGAACTGGAAGCCCAGTTGCAGACCGCCCGGCAGGAACACGCGGGCCAGAGCGAAACCCTTTCGCAACAGCTTTCCACGCTCACCGCCGAACGCGACGAGCTGCAAACGAAGCACACCACCACGCAGGCGGAGGTGGAAAAGACGGCGGCGGAGCTCACCGCGCTCCGCACGCAATTGGAAGCCGCGCAAAGCGACACGCAGGGCAAGGTGCAGGAACTCGAGCAACGTTTGCAGGCGGCGCAGCAGGCGCACGTCACCGCGCAGGAATCACTTTCCACCCAACTGACCGCGCTCACCGCCGAACGCGACGATTTCCAGGCGAAGCATCGCAGCCTCCAGTCGGAGACGGAACGGGTGCAGGGCGAGCTGGCGACCTTGCGTTCCCAGTTGGAAACCACCCAGGGCGATGCCCAGGGGCGGATCCAGAATTTTGAACAGCAGTTGCAGGCCGTCGCCCAGGCCCGCGACGCAGCCCAGGCCACGGTCAGTGAACTGACCGCGAAGCTGGAAGTGCAGACCCAGGCGCAGACGGACCTCCAATCCCGGCTCGAGGCAGCGAGCACCGAGCTGAAGGAAAAGGTGGCCGAGCGCGAGAAGCTACTCGTTGCCGCCGAGGAGAGCCTGGCCGACGTGCAAAAGAAATACGACACGCTGAGCCGCGAGCACGTCGAGGCCCGCAAATTTTTCCAGGAGGCTTCGACCAAGATTTCCGAAGGCGAGCAGCAGGCCACGGCGCTGATCGCCGAGCGCGATGCGATCCGCAAGGAAGGCGAGCAGCGGGCGGAGATCCTGCAAAGCCGGGTGGAGGAGCTCACCGAGCTGCTGACCCAGGAGCGCCAGCAACACGAGGACGCCGGGCAATCACTGGCCCGGATCGACCAGGAGCTGGCCGAGGCGAAATCGAAGCTGGAGAAACTGGCCCCCGAACGCGACAGCCTCCAGCAGGAGCTGGCGCAGACGAAGGAACAACTGGCCGCCCTGACTGCCGAGATGAAAGCCGCGGGCGAGACCGGGGCGAAGCTGGTCGAGGCGATGAACCGCAGCGAAGCGCTGGGCCGCGATCTGGAGGCCGCGACGGCGCGCCAGCAGGAATTGCAAGGCCAGCTCGAGGCCGAGCAGCAGCGGGCCAGTCAGGCGGCAGAGAATCTTTCCGCCATCACCAGTGAGAAGGATGATTTGACGGCGAAGCTCGCCGAGAGCAGCCAGCAACTGGCGGGCGAAAAGGAAAGCGCCGCCGCGCTGCAACAGCAGTTCGACACTTTCAAGCAAAACGCCGGCGAGGCCGAGCAACTGCGCACCACCTTGCAATCCCAGCTCGACGAGAAACAGCGCGCGCTGGATTCACTCACGCAGGAGAAGCAGGCGGCCGAGACGCAGGTGCAGGAAATCCGGGCCCGAATCGAACAGGCCGAGCAGGAGCTGGCTGCGACCAGCCGCCAGCGCGACCTGACGCAAAAATCCGTCAACGAGATTTCCGCCCAGCTCGCCGAAGCGCAGAACCAGGTGGAAAACCTGAAGGCCGAGCGCGATTCCAGCGGCAACGAACTGACCGCGCGCCTTGAGCAGACGAGCCGCGAATTGAGCGAAGCGCGCCAGGCGGCCTCCGCCCACGAGCAGAAGATTCAAGAACTCGAAAGCACAATCACCGGGCTGCGCAATCAGGCTGCCGCCGCCGAGGAGGCGAGCACACGCAATGCGGGCAGCGTGGCGGAAGTTTCGGGCAAGCTGGACGAGGCGGCGCGCGAGCGTGAAGCCCTGGCCACGAAACTGGCCGAGCTGGAGCAGCGCGCCACGACGTTGCAAGCCGAGCGCGAGGGCAACGAGCAGAAGTGCCAGAGCCTTTTCGGCCAGATCACCGAGATTCAAAGCCAGTTGGAAACCCTGCGGGCCGAGCGCGAAACGCTGGCGCAGGAAAAAGCCGCGCTGGTGGAGGAAAAGACCACGCTGGTGGGGCAGAAGGAGTCGCTGCACCAGGAGCTCGCTGCCCGCGATTCCAAGCTCGAGGCGATCAGCGCCAGCAGTTCGGAAGTGGCGGATCGTGAGCAGACGCTCATCGAGGAAGTGAAGTCGCTCCAGCAGCAACTGGAAAAGACCACGCAGGAAACGACGAGCGCTGCCGAGCGCAGTTCGCAGGAGCTGCGCGAAGTGCAGGCCCGGCTCGAACTGCTCGAGAAGGAGCGCGAGACGTGGGCCTCGGAGAAAGCCGCGCTCGAAGCCGAATTGCTGGCCCGTCCGGTGCCTGCCGTGCCGGTGGCCGCGGAACTTCCGAAGCCGCCCGAGCTCCCAAAGAATGGCGACAAACCGCGCGAGCCGCTGAAGGAACCGGCGCCGAATCCGGTGCTCGGAGCCGCACCCCGTCTTACCTCCTGGCTGCTGCGCGGCAATCGCGGCCGCACGTCCGAGGCATCCCCGGAGGCGACGCCCGCCCCGGCGCATTACGATTCCGCCCAGCCGGCGAGCCGTCCGGTAGTGCCCGCGCCCGCCGTCGAGGAGAGCGCCCCGCAGTGGAACAACGAAGCCGATACCGCAGTCGCGGTGGCCGAGGAAGAGGAAGAGCCGGCGATCCCCGGGCCGCAGTTTGCCTACGAGACGGTGCGCGAAGCGCTCAACGATGCGCCGCGCTCGGTGATGACGATGCGCAACAGCCTGCAATATTTCATCCGCCATCCGCGTGATTTGAAGCTGCTCGACCAGTTGCTCGGCCACGTGAAGACCCTTTCCAGGCGCGCGACGACGATCGAGGACCATCCGGTGCACCGCCTCTCGACCAACATCGAGAAGTTGATCGCGGAACTCATTGAGCTGCCGGAGCTGATCAACAAGTCCACGCTGCGCACGCTCAGCCAGTCGCTGGATTTCCTCGCGAACATGCTGGAGGAGAAAAACCTCTGCCGCATGAACGCACTGCCGGTGCCGAAGGTGCTGAATGTGGACGACGACGAGGAGATGCTGCGCCAGGTCGCGGCCTCGCTTCAGGCCTCGAAGCTGAACACCCGCTCGGCGAACAGCGCCGTGCTCGCGCTCGCCACGATGCAGAAGATCCGCTTTGACCTGATCACGCTCGACGTGAACATGCCGGGCATGAACGGCCTTGAAATGTGCGCCAAGCTGCGCGGGCTCAAGAACAGCCAGCGTGTGCCCATTATCTTTGTGACCGCGGCCGCCACCGCGCAGAACCGCGCGCAGTCGCTGCTACTCGGCGGGAATGACCTGATTGCGAAGCCGTTTGTCCACTCGGAGCTGGCGGTGAAGTCGCTGATGTGGATTTACAAGGGGCAACTGGATCTTCTTTAATTAGCATTTAGGAAGTAACATTGACGAAGTTTTGAATTTGGCCTGCGGCGCTGGGGAGGACGACGTGTGGAGCTCGGTGGCGAGCACGTGTTTGAGGGAGAAGGCGAGACGGAGTCTCGTCACGAGGAGAACGCCAACGGCGTTCCGGCGCAAAGCCCGGGGTTGCGCGCCTGCGCTACCCCGGGAATCAATCAGCAAAACTTCCCAACCGCAAGGCGGTTGCGGCCGGTTTGGAGCATCGAACGCATCGACGGGCCACAACCGCGTTGCGGTTGATCTTAATGGGTGGGTTTACCAGGGTAGCGCTTCGCGCAACCCTGGGCTGGAGGACGCAATCTCGTTGGGATTGAGGGGAATTTGCGGTCGAACTGCTTGGGGAATATGCGATCAGCCTCGATGGCCTAATTTTCGAGTTAGAACCGTTCTGAAAGATGGGAGGTGGATGCGGTGGGGAAGGCGAGACGGAGTCTCGCGAATTATTGCGTGACCAGACTGAGTCTGGTCACGAGGAATAGAATTTCGCGCACCCGAGGAGTCTGGTCGCGAGGAGAAAGGGTAACATTGACGAAGTTTTGAATTTGGCCTGTGGCGTTGAGGAGGATGACGTGTGGAGTTCGGGGGCGAGCACGTGTTTGAGGGGGGAGGGCGAGATGGAGACGGGATGATGGGGTGGGGGTTGTATTCCGATGGAGGCTCGGCGGGTAAAGTTCGTTCCGGCGGGGACGCCGGAACCACCACGCGGGACGCGTGGGCTCCCCGGAACGCAGGTGCGATGGTGGAGTTTATCGTGGGGCATTGCGGCAATTCCTTTCGGGAATGAGGCCGAAACGGGTGGAAATGTGATAAAAACTGCCATCATACACTGGGATGGTGTTGAAAAGAACAGCAGGCGAATTACATTCCGCTACTTTTTACCCCAGATGTCCAAATTGATCATTCAGATGCCGAACGGTGAGCAGCTTGCGCATGAACTGTCTCAACCAGTCATCACGATCGGGCGCCACGAGAGTAACACGATTGTGATCGCCGATTCCTCGGTGTCGTCGCAGCACGCGAGTCTGACGCGGGTGGGGTCGCATTACCGGCTGAAGGATCTGGGCTCCACGAACAAGACGTGGATCAACGGCGTGGCGGTGGGCGAGGTGCTGCTGGATGGCAGCTACGCGATTCGCTTTGGCCTGATCGAGACGGTTTACGAGGAGGAAACGGCAGCGGTGGTGACGGGAGCGGATGCGGAGGAGGTGCAACGCCAACTGGCGGCACTGACCGCGGAGCGGGATGCGGCGCTGACCGAGGCGGCAGCGGTGCAGGAGAAGCTTGCGGAAGAGCAGAAAAAAGTGCTCGCCCTCACGATGCAGCAAAAGACCTCCCAGGAGCAGGAAGCGAAGCTGGGCGACGAGCTGCAGAAGCTGAAAGCCAGCCTGGAGGAGGCGACGAACGAGGCGAAGAAAAAGGCTGACGAAGCGGAGGGGTTGAAAACGCAGGTGGAGGAATTGCGCAAGACGCGAGAGGAAGCGGAGAAGAAGCTGGAAACGCTCGAAGCGAAAAGCCGGGAGCAGGAGACGGAGCTCGCCAGTGCCAAAGCGCAGCAGGAAAAGACGGCGCGGGAGCTGGACGAGGCGGCCAGGCGGGAGAAGGAATTGAACGAAACCGTGGCGACGCAGCGCGAATCGATCGGCGCCCTTAAATTTGAAGCGGAATCCGTGAAAACCGACCGGGACAAGTGGTCGGCAAAATCCGGCGAACAGCATGCGGAGATGGAGACCTTGCGCGGGAAGGTCTCAGTGCTGCAATCCCTGGTCGAAGAATTGAAAAACGGGAGCGGCACCACTGCTCCGCGCGAAAAGGAGCTGGTTGTCTCCAAGCGCGACAGCCAGCCGGTGGCTCAACCGTCCGCACTGGCGCCTTCGCAGTTGCTGGACCCGCAGATCATTTTCTCCCCCACGCCGACGCGGCCTTCCGTGGCGACGGGAACCCCGGTGACCGCCAACGTGGTCGAGCAGAAGCCGGCGGCGAAGATACTGCCACCGCCCCCGGCGGGCATTTTGAAGGCGGCGGGGCCGCACACGACGAGCATTACCAAGATGAAGAGCCTGCTGCAGCGGCTGATTCAGAATCCCCACGATAACGCGCCGTTGCAGACGATGGCGGCGGAGTTGCGCAGCATTTCCTCGTGGGCTTCCGGGGCGGGAAGTCCCTCGGCGGTGAAGCTGGCCGAGGTGCTCGGGCCACTCCTCACCAGTTTCGGCGAAGCGCCGGAGCGGATGACGCCCTCGGCGTTGCGGACGGTGAGCCAGTCGCTCGATACGCTGACGTCGCTGCTGAGCGCGCCGCCGCCGAAGCGGACGGCGATCCTGCATGAAGCGCACGTGATGGTGGTGGACCCGGATGCGAACGGCCGCGAGGAAATCGCGAATACGCTGCGGGGGATCGGGCTGAATTGCGACTGCCTGGGCTCGGCCGCCGAGGCGCTGGCGCATTGCGAGAAGGCGGCGGCGGATTTGCTGATCGTGGAAATGAACCTGCCCGACACGTCGGTGCAGGAGTTTTGCAAGCAGGTGCGGGCGACGAAGAATTGCGATCACGCGCCGCTGCTGCTGTTTACGCGGTCGCTGGCGATTGAGAACCGGACGCAGTTTATTTCCGCCGGGGCGAGTGATTTTCTGGCGAAGCCGATTCAGCCGGCAGAACTGGCGGTGCGGAGTCTGAACTGGATTCTGCGGAGCCGGCTGGCGTAGGGCGGGGAATTTTTTACCACGAAGGGCACGAAGAGGCGCGAAATTAACCGCCAAGGCGCCAAGACGCCAAGGTGGAGGAGTGAGTGAGCGGAGCGCGTGGATTGCAGATGAGTTTTCGACACGGAGGGTCGCGGATCAGTGCGCTCCGACACGGAGGATGGGAGCGAGGGAATCAATCACGGAAGTGGGGTCCGCGAAATACGCCAAGCACACGAAAGAGGAAGTGCATTTTGGCGTATTTGGCGTATTTCGCGGACCTTAAAATTCTTGCTGGTTCTGACTCGTTGTTTTTGAGCAAGAGCAGGAGCAAGTGAAAGAGAAAGAGGGGTTACTTTCCGACGTGCCAGAGGCGGAGGCCGCCGTTGATGACGTCGCTATTTTCGCCGAGGCGGGCGCCGTCGGGGATGGCTTTCAGTTTCTTGGCGTTACCGCCGCCGATGACGATCTGGTCGGTGAGGAAGGCTTTGCGCAGGTAGGCGACGTGCTCGTGGACGGAAGCCTCCCAGCGCTTGCGGCCGAGGGCTTTGAGGCCGCGCTTGCCGAGGCGGTCTTCGAGGGTACGGCCGCGGGCGATGCGCAGTTCACTCAGTTCCAGCGGGATGACCTGGCTGTTGAGCAGCATGGCGGAGCCGAGGCCGGTGCCGAGGCCGAGGAAGAGCACGATGCCGGACTCGGTGGCGGCCATGGCCTGGAGGGCGGCGTCGTTGATCACGCGCACGGGTTTCTTGAAGGTCTTGCTGAAATCGAAGCCGAGCCAGCCCTTGCCCAGATTCTTCGGCGCGCGGATGAGCTGCTCGTTTTTCACGGGGGCTGGGACGCCGATGGTGATGGCGTCGTAGCTCCACTTGGCGGTGAGTTTTTTGGTCTGCTCGACGACGGTTTCGGGGGTGAGGTCGGGGCCGGAGATGAATTTGTCCTTCACCGGTTCTTTCCCCGCCGGGGCGTCCTTTTCCGCGAGCCAGAGCTTCACATTCGTGCCTCCCACATCAATGACGAGAACCTTGGAGGGACGGAAGGCGGCGGGGGGCGAAGATTTGGCGCTTTTTTTCACTTCGCTTGCATGCGCCAGCCGATTTCTTTTGGCAATCGCAAAAATTTAAGCACAATTCGAGGAAACACGTTTTAGTCATCTCCTATGTTCCTTACCCGAATCACCTCCCTTGGTCTGGCCTGTGTTGCTCTGGTCGCATTCTCCGGCTGTCTCACTCATTCGCGTGTGCTTTACCAGCCGAAGCCATTCAAGCGCGCGACGGTCCCGGCCAGCGTCACGCCGGAGGCGGTGCCGGCCACGGCACCCGAAACGGCCGCGCCGACGGGCACGGACATGCCTCAATAACGCGCGTAGCGGGAAGTGCGGGCGGGAGTGCTAAAGCAGTGCCGCCACCTTTTCGCGCAGGGTCGCTTCATCCAGGGACTGCACGCGGATCGTCTTTGATTTCGCGTGCTCGCCGTGGGTGATTTCCAAATCCCCCGGCTTCACGCCGAGCGTTTCGGCGAGGAAGGCGAGCAGTTCACGATTCGCTTTTCCCTCCACGGCGGGGGCGTGGATTTTTACTTTCAACCGGTCGCCGAGCCAGCCGACGAGTTCGTTGCGGCGGGCATTGGCGGTGATCTGGAGCGCCAGAGTTGCGGGCATCAACCTTTGGAGGTTGCGGGGGATTTTTTGGCGTTCTCCGGTTTCTCGACCGGAACGAGGCGGTTGACGGAGCCGGTTTTTTCGGATGCGGTTTGCAGGCGGGCGCGGGCGCTGTTGCGGAAGAAGAGTTGCGCCTGGGAGGGGGTCTCGCCTTTCTTCGGCTTGAGGCGCACGTAGGAGCCATCGGCCTGCAACTGGCGGGCTTTGACCCGGTCGCTGAGAAACGCGGGGAGGATTTCGTCGATCAATTCCTTGCGCAGATCGTCGCTGAGGACCGGGAAGGCCACTTCCACGCGGCGGTAGAAATTGCGCGGCATCCAGTCGGAACTGCCGAGATAGACCTCGGGGTCGCCGTCGTTGGCAAAATAGAAGATGCGGCTGTGCTCGAGGAAGCGGCCGACGATGCTGATGACGCGGATGTTTTCGCTGACGCCGGGCAGGCCGGGGCGGAGACAGCAGATGCCGCGGACGATGAGGTCGATCTTCACCCCGGCGGTGGAGGCTTCGTAAAGGGCCTCGATGACGGTTTCATCGACGAGCGAGTTGAGCTTGGCGATGATGCGGCCGGGCTTGTCGTTCAGCGCGTGGTCGCGCTCGCGGCGGATTTTTTCGAGAAAGCGGCGGGAGAGATCGAAGGGCGAGACGAGGAGACGCTTGAAGCCCGGATACTCGGTGAGGCCGGTGAGGGTGTTGAAGAGGGTGGCCACCTCCTGCGTGATCTCGGGATTCGCGGTGAGCAGGCTGAGATCGGTGTAAAGACGGGCGGTGCGCGGGTGGTAGTTGCCGGTGCCGAGATGCACGTAGTGGCGGATGCGGTCGTCGTCGCGGCGGACGATGAGCAGCATCTTGCAATGGGTCTTGAGGCCGACCACGCCGTAGAGGACGTGGACGCCGGCTTCCTCGAGCTTGCGGGCCCACTGGATATTGTTCGCCTCGTCGAAGCGGGCCTTCAATTCCACGATGGCGGTGACCTGCTTGCCGCGGAGGGCGGCGGCCATGAGGGCGGCGACGAGCGGGGAATCGCCGCTGGTGCGGTAGAGGGTCATCTTGATCGCGAGCACCTGCGGATCGCTGGCGGCGTTCTCGATGAGCTCCACGATGCTGTCGAAGGTCTCGTAGGGATGGTGCAGCATCACGTCGTGCCGGCGGATCATGTCCCACACATCGGCGTGCGGCGGCAGGTCGGGATCGTAGGCGGGCAGGAACGGGCGGTCCTTCAAGCGGGCAAAGGCTTCGTTGCCGGTAAGCGAGGAGAGGTGAAGCATGCTGATGGGGCCATCCACCAGGTAAAGATCGGCAGGCGTGAGCTTGAAGCGCTCGAGGAGGAGCTGCTGGATTTCCTGGGGGCTCTCCTTTTCCATTTCCAGGCGCACGGCGTTGCCGCGATTGGAGCGGCGGAGCTCCTGCTCCAGCGTGCGGAGGAGGTTTTCCGCCTCTTCCTCGTCGATGTAGAGGTCGCTGTTGCGGGTGACGCGGAAGGCATGCACCTCCTCCAGGGTGAGGCCGGGAAAGAGCATGGAAAGGTGATGCTTGATGAGCGAACTGAGCTGGATGTACTTGAAGGGCTCGGAATCGCCCGCGCCGCGCGGGAGGCTGATGAGCGGCGAGACGACGCGCGGGACCTGCACGATGGCATACTGCGGCTCCTCGCGATGGGCCCGGCGGGCGCGCACGATCAGGTTGTGACTCTTGTTGAGGACCTGCGGGAAGGGGTGGCTGGAATCTACGGCCAGCGGGGTGAGGACCGGGAAGACCTCGTTTTCAAAATACTGGCGCGCCCATTCCGCATCGGTGGCGTTGAGGTTCGCCACGTTGAGGATGTGGATGTTTTCCGCAGCGAGAGCGGGCTTGATCTCCTGGTTCCAGAGATCGTATTGGGTGCCGACGAGTTCCAGCACCCGCGCGCGAATCATGGCAAAAAGCTCCGGCGGGGTGATGCCATCGGGGCCGCTGTCGGCGGTGGAACTCTCGATGAGCTGCTTGATGCCGGCGACGCGGATTTCGAAAAACTCGTCGAGATTCGAACTGAAGATGCCGAGGAACTTGACGCGTTCAATGAGCGGCTGGGTGGCGTCCTGGGCCTCCTCCAGCACACGGCGGTTGAATTCCAACCAGCTCAACTCGCGGTTGAGGAAGTTCTCGGGTGCGTTAAAAACGGATCTCATACCAGTGGCCACCATAAATCGTGGCTACAACATGAACAAATTGTCGCGTGTGACAATCACGCAACGCACCATGACAGGGAAAAATAATTTCCCAAAACCGGGAAAAAGGCTTCAGGCAGAGGAGCCGGAAGCTAGGTTGCGAGACTCAAAGCCCGGGGATACCCGAGTGGAGGCCCGCAGACCCGCGCAGGGCACAATGCCCTGCGGTTTTGGCAGAAAAGGCGGGATCAGGCGACGGCTTCGGCTTTCGCCGCGTCTTCCTTCGCGAGGCTCTTTTCCAGCTCCAGCATGCGAGCCATGGCCAGCACAACGTCCCGGAGACCGGCGGCGGGCACGATGATCGTGTTGCGATGGCCATTGGCATCTTCGCTGACTTTAAGGAAACGCCCTCGCTGGTTTTGTTTCAGGTCGAAGAAGAACACTTTGCGTTCGCTTTCGACGCGCTCGGTTGCAAGCATTTCGACAGGGGATTTGATACCACTCCATCCACCTGACACCTCGTCCGGATTGTTTCTCATAGAATTATTTAACATGGTTGATTGATTCCTCTCAATGGACAGTGTTCTGAAAATTTTGTAGGTATTTTTCCTACAAATGACCCATAGGTCGCCACCCCCACAGAAACGAAAAAGTGGCCCGGGATGGTCGGGAAATTGTCGCGTTTACAGAGAGAAAACAGCGTTGCAACGGAGGATTAGACCCCGATGAGCTTTCGCCCGGTGTCCGAGACGGGGCGCCATTTTCCTACAGGGAGCCCTTCAAGGGGAAACCTGCCGATTCGGACGCGGATGAGCCGTAAAGTGGGATGTCCCACGGCGGCGGTCATGCGGCGGACCTGGTGATTTTTGCCTTCGACGAGTTCGAGCTCGATCCAGGTGTCGGGGACGTTTTTGCGATAGCGGATCGGGGGATCGCGCGGGGGAAGGGTGGGTTGCGGGTCGAGGATGAGGGCGCGGCAGGGGAGGGTGCGGTGATCGCCGATGGTGAGGCCGGTTTCCAGTTTGGTGAGGGCGGCGGCATCGGGAACGCGCTCCACCTGGGCCCAGTAGGCGCGGACGTGGCCGCGCTTGGGGTCGAGCAGGCGGGTGTTGAGGCCGGGTTCGTCGCTGAGCAGGAGCAGTCCCTCGCTTTCCGCATCGAGGCGGCCGAGGGGATAGACGCCCTTGGGAAAGGAAAAGTCCGCGAGGGGCCGGTGCTTCGAGCCATCCGGGGTAAACTGGCTGAGCACGCCATAGGGCTTGTGAAAAGCGATCAACATCGGGCCTGCATAGTGGGGCAGGCCGGGAAATCGGCCAAGGATTTTGGGGCAGTCGCGTCGATTTGAGTTGAAAATCATGTATAATTGAACACTATTCCAACATGAGCGCTGGAAATGGCAGTGGGCAGAACCCGCAAGGCGGGACGAATGGGGCAAGAGGGGCGACGTTTAATCCAAAGAACCGCTTCGAGGCGCTGGAGTATGTGCCTGAGCCGGATGATTACTGGCACGATGAGGAAGAAATGGAGCGCCCATTGCGCACGCAGTTTTTTCGCGATGCTTCGCAGAGCATCATCACCACCAACAACAGTCCGGATATTCCGTTCAACGCGAGTCTCAATCCCTACCGGGGCTGCGAGCATGGCTGCGCCTACTGCTACGCCCGGCCCACCCATGAGTATCTGGGATTTTCCGCAGGGCTGGATTTTGAGAGCCGGATCATGGTGAAGCTGGATGCGCCCGATTTGCTGCGAAAGGAGCTCTCGGCGAAAAAGTGGAAGCCGCAGGTGCTGGCGATGAGCGGGGTGACGGATTGTTATCAGCCCATCGAGCGGCGGTTGCAGATTACCCGGGGCTGCCTGGCCGTGCTGGCGGAGTTCCGCAATCCGGTGGGGATTGTGACCAAGAACCACCTCGTGACGAGGGATATTGATTTATTGCGCGAGCTGGCCGCGCATCAGGCGGTGGCGGTGGCGATTTCGATCACCACCCTGGATGGCGAACTGGCGAAGAAACTGGAGCCGCGGGCGTCGTCGCCCACGCGTCGGCTGGCGGCGATTGCGGAGCTGGCGCAGGCGGGGATTGCGGTGCGGGTGATGTTTGCGCCGTGCATTCCGGGGTTGAACGACCATGAGGCGGTGCAAGTGCTGCGGGCGGCCGCCGAGGCCGGGGCGTGCGGGGCGGGTTCGGTGGCGCTGCGGCTGCCGCATGCGGTGGCACCGTTGTTCGAGCAATGGGTGATGACGCATTTTCCCGATCGGCACGAGAAGATCATCGGGCGGGTGCGGAGCATGCGAGGCGGCAAGTTGAACGATCCCCGCTTTGGCTCGCGGATGCAGGGCGAGGGATTTTTTGCGGAGCAGATGGCGGCGATGTTTGCCGTGGCGAAACGAAAGGCGAATTTTCGCCCGCCGCCCTATGCGCAGCTTTCCACGGCGGCGTTCAAAGTGCCGCGCGACCAGATGGAGCTTTTTTGAAAACGATCCCCGGACTTCGCAGACTCACGGCGGGGAATCCAATCCGGATTGGGCCCGGGATGAATCTGCGAAGCGCGGGGATCGCAAGATGGTGACGAGCTAAGGGGTTTCGTCAGTTTCGGCAGCAGCGACGCGCTGTTCACGGTCTGCTTCTTCGATGCCTTCGTCCACCAGTAGTTCGCTTACATTGGCCTCGTCGTCCATTGGGCGTTCGGGGGTCTGGGTGCCGGAGGCCGTGGGCGCTTCGTCCCAAGTGGTGAGTTCGTCCGTGGTTTCGTCCACCTCCGGCGGGAGTTCGGGAGTGGTCACGCTCTCCTGGGCGGCGTCGATCAGCTCCTGCGGGTCCTGCACTGGTTCTTCGTCGGCTGGCTTTGGCTTCATAGTAGTAGTTCGCAGGTCGGCGGTGATGCGGTCCCATTTCGATTCAAGGCCAGGGCGACGCATAGTGCAGGTGAACCCGGACCCGACGACCCCGAGGGGTGCCGACAACGGCGGTTTCACACGGAGGATGGAAACGAGAAGCGCTACACTTTCTCTTTTCACCGGTCGCGGGAGCGCACTAAGTTGACGGAATGCCCGATCTCCCGATTTATGAATTGCAGGATGCCATGCTGGCGGAACTCCGCTCCGGCAACCGGCTGATTTTGCAGGCACCCACCGGCTCGGGCAAATCCACGCAGGTGCCGCAGATTCTGCTCGAGGGCGGTGTGGTGGGTGAGGGCGAGATCGTGGTGTTGCAGCCGCGCCGACTGGCGACGCGCATGCTGGCGGCGCGCGTGGCGCAGGAGCGGGGCAGCCGGCTCGGAGGCGAGGTCGGCTACCAGATTCGCCTGGACAAGGTGACCTCGAAGGAAACGCGGATTCGCTTTGTGACCGAAGGCGTGTTGCTACGGCAGTTGCTGGCCGATCCGAGGCTGGGCGGCATCTCGGTGGTGGTCTTCGACGAATTTCACGAGCGGCATCTTTACGGCGACATCACGCTCGCGCGGGTGCTGGAGTTGCAGGAGCAGTCGCGGCCGGATTTGAAGATCGTCGTGATGTCGGCCACGCTCGATACGGCGCGGCTGGATGGGTATCTGGCTCCGTGCGCGACGCTGCAATCGCAAGGGCGCACGTTTCCGGTGGAGATGGAGTATCTCGACAAGCCGGTGCGGCTGGATGAATACCCAATTTGGGAACTGGCGGCGGACGAACTCAACCGGCTCGCCCCGCGCACCGAGGGCGACGTGCTGATTTTCGTGCCGGGGGCGTACGAGATCGCGCGCACCGTCTCCGCGGTGCAGGCACTCAAACACGATTTCGTCGTGCTGCCGCTGCATGGCGAGCTTTCGCCGGAGGTGCAGGACGCCGCCGTGGCCCGCTATGAAAAACGCAAGGTGGTGGTCTCGACCAATGTGGCGGAAACCTCGCTCACGATTGATGGCGTGCGGGTGGTGATCGACTGCGGGCTGGCGAAGATTGCGCGCTTCGATCCGCATCGCGGGATCAATACGCTGTTGCTGGAAAAGATCAGCCGGGCCTCGGCCGATCAACGTGCCGGACGCGCGGGGCGCACGGCGCCGGGGCGCTGCCTGCGCCTGTGGACCGAGCGCGAGCATCTGGAGCGGGCGGCGCAGGAATTGCCCGAGGTGAAGCGGCTCGATCTGGCCGAGGTGGTGCTCACGCTCAAGGCGAGCGGAGTGCTCGAGGTGGGCGCGTTCCGCTGGCTGGAGGCGCCAGATCCGGTGGCGCTGGATCGGGCGGAAACTTTGCTGCACGATCTCGGGGCGATTGGCGCGGATGGCGACATCACCTCCGTGGGGCGGCGAATGCTGGCCTTTCCCATGCACCCGCGCTACGCCCGCATGCTGCTGGCGGCGGATGAATTGGGCTGTGTGCGACCGGTGGCGCTGGTCGCGGCGCTCACGCAGGGGCGCGGATTGCTCCAGCGCGCGAGCGGCAAGCAGATGGAGCAGGATCGCGAGGACTTCCTCGGGGAAAAAGCGGAGTCCGATTTTTTTCTGATGATGCGCGCCTTCCGCTTTGCGGAGAAAAACAACTTCAACCCGCAGCCGTGTCGCCGCCTCGGCATTCACGCGATGGCGGCCCGCGAGGCCGATCAGTTGTTTAAACAATTTCTCAAGATCGCCCGGGACGAAAAACTGGATATCGAGCACGAGGGCGCGGAGGACGAGGCGATCCAGCGCTGCGTGCTCGCCGGGTTCTCGGATCAACTGGCGCGCCGGCGCGATTCCGGCACGCTGCAATGCGATTTGGTGCATGCGCGGCGCGGGGTGCTGGCGCGGGAGAGCGTGGTGCAGCATGCGCCACTTTTTGTTGCCTCCGAGGTGCGCGAGGTGGCGATCAAGGGCGAGGTGCAGACGCTTCTGACGCTTGCCACCGCTGTGAAAGAGGAGTGGTTGCGCGAGATGTTTCCTGGTGATTTTTCCATCGGCGAGACGGCGCTTTTTGATTCGATGCAGCGGCGGGTGATGGCGCGACGGGAGGTGAAGTTTCGCGATCTCGTGCTCAGCGCCGCGCAGAGCGACAAGGCTTCGCCCGAGGCGGCGGCGCGGATTCTCGCCGAGCTGGTGGTGAGCGGGAAATGTCCGCTCACGAACTGGGACAACGCGGTCGAGCAGTGGATCATCCGCCTCAACCGCTTGCGCGAGTGGATGCCGGAACTGGAACTGCCCACACTGGGCGCGGAGGATCGCATCGCGCTGATCGAGCAGATTTGCTACGGCGGGGCGAGCTATCGGGAGATCAAGGAAAAGCCGGTCTGGCCGACGGTGAAGGCGTGGCTCTCCGGCCAGCAGCAGGCGATGCTGGACAAGCTGGCGCCGGAGCGGATCGAGCTGCCGAATGGGAAGAAGTGGAAGATTCAATACGATCCCACCGCCGCGCCGACGATTGCGGCGCGGATTCAAGAGCTCTACGGAGTCGAGGGAAGCCTGACGATTGCAGCGGGACGGGTGCCGCTGGTGATCCAGGTGCTGGCGCCAAATCACCGGCCAATCCAGGTGACGCAGAACCTCTCGACGTTTTGGAAGGAGAGCTATCCCAAGCACAAGCAGGAGTTGCAGCGGAAGTATCCAAGACATGAGTGGCGCTAATTTCCTTCTTACTCTTTGTCTTGCTCCTGCTCTTGCTCCTCAAAAGTTGAGCGTTGAGAGAGAAAATTTGGCCTTCGGCCTGTCCGTGTTTTTAATTTCGGAGCAAGAGCAGGAGCAAGACAAAGAGTAAGGGGCGCGGCTGTCGCCGCTTAATATAGGCCCGGGATGAGGGCTTTGGTTTCGCGCTGGTAGGCTTCGTATTGGGGACCGAATTTTTCGCGAAGCGCGGCTTCTTCGACGCGGATGCGTTTCATGAAGGCGAGGGTAATGGGGACGAAAATAAGGAGGATGGAAAGCCAGTTGTGCAGGGTGATGCCGAGGCCGAGGAAGGCGAGCAATGCACCGGTGTAGCTGGGGTGGCGGAGATGCCGGTAAAGGCCGGTGCGGATGAGTTGATGATCCTCCTGGATGGTGACCTGCACGGTGAAAAAGCGGCGCAGGGTCCAGATGGCGATCAGGCGCAGCGTGATACCCCCAAGGAGTATGATGATTCCGGTCCAGTAAACGATGTGGCTGGGATCGGGGATTCGGCCCGGTTTGAACCCAAAGCGCACATACTGGGCCAGGAAAATGGAGGCCATAATGACCAGCCAGAGCATGCCCAGCGTGCCAGCATCCTTGCGGTGGCCGCCTTTGGCGCTGAGGAGGCGCGTGGAGAGAAGTTCACTGGCCATCCAGAAAAGCGAAATGATTGCGGCGGGGTCCATGACAGGTTGGGGGATTGGAGACGCGCGCTCATCCTACCGCCAAAGTCCGGGCAGGCAAGCAAAGCTTCCCGAAGGGGTAAAAGGCGGTTCTTGAAATCGATTTTCGAAACGAACGTTGATGTCGCTTCCAATAGCTCGTCATCCCGAGACATCGAACCCGCGGAGCGGGATGGAAAGGCGGAGCAGAACTTTTTGGTCCGCGAAAGACGCGAAAAACACGAAAAGGGAGCTTCGTATTTCGCGAAGTTGGCGTATTTCGCGGACTCCATTTCCGCGCCGTCATTCTCTGTAGTTCTTAGGTAGCAAAGCGTAGCGGCGCCGAGGGAGCCCGTGACAATGGCCGGTGATGAGAGTGCAGAGCATTTAGTTTGCAGGGAGAGAGAAGCCTAAGTTGCAGTTGGAGACTGCGCGCCACTAGGACGGGATCCGTTCGACTGCATTGCGCTGCGCTCCATTTCGCTCAGGATGACCGCGTGGTTGAGCCGCGATTTGGAAATTGATTTCGAGAGGTGCTCTAAAACCGCCAGAGATAAGACCGGGAGTGGAAGAAAAGGAGCTTTGCGCCCTGGGGATCGACGATCACCCAGGCAACAAGCATCGCCAGAATGGAGGCGGAGAGCGCGGTGAAGAAAAACTGGAGCGTGGTGCTGATGAAAAGATTTGAGAGCCAGGTCCCTTGTTTCACGGATCCGAAGAGCTGGGGATGTTTCACCACCAGTTCGCCATCGAGATACATTTCGCTCAGAAGGGTCGGGCTTTCACGCACGAGGTCGAGCAACATGATGCCGAGCGCGGCCAGCGCGAAGTAGGCGAGGGCACCCAGGCATCCCCCTTCGGTCAGGGCGGCGGCCATGCCGGTGGAGTGATCGATGCTGTCATCCGCCGTGAGGCTGGCATGCTCGTGCCGGTCTTTCTCCAGCAGCCGTGCGATGTCATCCATGCCGTTGAAGTTCTCGAAAACGAGCAACATCTGCCAATACAGGAAGGCCATGAAGATGGGCCATGCCACCGCCACGGCTTCAAGGGCCCAGACCGCAGGAGTCCAGAGTCCATGCCGCGGGAGACCGGCCGCGACGACGTTGCCCGTTGCAAGGCTGATCGCGAGCAGGCAGGTGGTGAGGGTGCGTGGATTGGAATGTTGATAGAGCCAGCCGCGAAGCGCGCGGATGATGCGCCGCCGGTAATACGCCTGGTCGTCTGCCGCCGTGTCCGTGGGAGTGTCCCAGCCATTCATCTTGGGCGGGTTTTGCCAGAGCGGACGCGGGATGGCAACTGCGCACTAGGGGGAAAATAGGTCTATCGGTCGGATCGGACCTATGAAAGAACGCGTGCCGATGCTTACAGCAACTGCATCTGGTCTTCGGTGGCGGTTTCGGGAGCAGTCTCGAATGGGGGGATGGCGAGGCCGAGGCGTTCGCAGAGGCGGCGGGCGGTGAGTGGGCCGGAACCTTCGTAATGGTTGGCGCAGAAGGCGTAGATGTCCTGGCTGTCCATGGTGTGATGGCGAATTTTGGTGGCCCAGCTTTCGAGGCCCTCGTTACGCGGCCACATCAGGTGCCCGTAGCGGTGGATGCGCGAGCCGTCGGGCTGGTATTTGGTGGTGAGATCGCCCATCAGCCGGATGTAAAGGTGCGGGCTGGTCTGCGGCAGGAGGCCGAAGACGGTGCCATCCTGCTCGGCGAGTGGGGACAGGTCGCTCCACGCGTGCGAGACGCCGAAGCGGAGCAGGACGTCGGTGATGCGCGGGGCGTTCCAGGCGGCCTCGCGGAACTCGATGGCGAACCGGAAATCGCGGGGCAGGAGGCGCAGGAAAGGGCGCAGGCTCTCCTCGTCCCGCGACGGCTTGAAGGAGGCGGGGAGTTGCACGACGACCAGGCCGAGCTTTTCGCCCAGGGGTTCGAGGCGGCTGAGAAAATCGGTGAGCTCCTGCTCGCAATCCCGCAGCCGGAGCTCGTGGGTGATGCGCTTGGGCAGCTTGCAGCAGAAGCGGAAAGGGGCCGGGGTCTGGTCGTGCCAGTGCTTGACCGCCGCCCTGGCGGGCGCGGCGTAGAAGGTGGAATCGACTTCGACGGCGTTGAAGTAGCGCGCGTAGTAGGGGAGGCGTTCGCTGGCGGGCATTCCCTCGGGGTAGAAATTCCCGCGCCAGTCGTCATAGCTCCAGGCACAGGTGCCGATGTAAATGTTCGCAGGCTTTTCCACGGTGAGGGAAGTTACCTGTAAATCGTGGGGTTGTCAGGTGGTGGATGCAGGGAACTGCTCACGCGCAGGCGTGAGCAAAGTAACATTTATGAAGTTTTCAATGTGGCCTGCGGCGCTCCATACATCCAAGTGATTACGCGGGGATAATTGGGATTGCTGGTGCTCCAAAAGTTGTTGATGAGCTCCCGCTTGACCAGATTCCCGCACCTCATGGCGTAGGTGAATTTGAACTGCGGGGCGATGGTGTCTAACTTGTTCAGGAGCGGGGTAATGTCTTCCAGTAATAGGGAGGCGGAGCAGAGGATTGAATCCGTCAGTTCAACATCGGGATCAGTTGCCTGGACGGTGTCCTCCAGTTTCGCGGAAATGAAATCACGGACGGCGTTTTGTTCTTTAGCGGGCCAGTCTTTAAATCCGGCCATCATGATCTTGCCGAAGGTGATTTCCAAGTCGCAGAAGAAGACACTTTCGTCACTCAATTCCAGAATGCGAGGGAGGAAGTAGAGATAATCCGACTCGTTGCCCCAAGTGGTCATTGCTTTTCGAGCATAGTTTTCCAAGTCATCAGCAGTGATGGCTCGGAGCGGCTTGGACAGCAATGGCCGAGCGGCCTCGGGCGAGGTGCAGCAAGGGCAACCTTCAAGCCGGGCCGGTTTTCGGTGCCGGGAGAAAGTTCTGTAAAGGTGCTCGATTTCCTCCTCTGGCATAGATGGCGATTGAATTTACTGGAGAGGCTCGTCCATCTCCAGCTTCAGCACGTCTTCGAGGGTCTCGCGGCGGGAGATTTGGGTGATCTGGCCGTCTTCGAGCCAGAGCTGCGGGGCGCGGCCGATGGAGTTGTAGTTGGAGCTCATGGCGTAGCCGTAGGCGCCGGCGTCGTGGAGGACGAGGAGGTCGCCGGGCTTGGGCACCGGGAGCGGACGCGGGGCGAGGAGTTCGGCGGAATCACGGGTGAAGACGTCGCCCGATTCGCAGAGCGGGCCGGCGACGACGATGGGTTCCACGGCTTCATCGGCGCTGTGCTCGGGCAGGGTGATGCGGTGGAAGGAGCCATACATGGCAGGGCGCACGAGGTCCACGAAACCGGCATCGACCATGGCGAAGGTGGCGCCGGGGCCTTTGGCGTTGGTCTGCGTCTGCTTGAGGTCGGTGACGGTGGTGACGAGCAGGGCGGAGGCGGCGACGTAGAAGCGGCCAGGCTCGATTTCCACGCGGATCTCGCGACCGGCGGCTTCACAGAGGCGGGTGCGGGCTTTCTTCAACATTTCGCCGAGCGGGGCGAGGTCGAAGGCGCGTCCGCCGCGGTAATCGTGCGGGATGCCGCCGCCGAGACTGACAGCCTCGACCTCGGGAAATTGCGGGAGCAGCGCGGCGAACTCGCTGGCAAGCAGGTCGAGATTTTGCAGGAGCTCCTCAATCTGCGGGCCGCTGCCCACGTGGGCGTGGAGCATGACGATCTTGAGCCCAGCCTTTTGTGCTTCCTGCACGGTGGCGGCGGTTTCGCTGTGCCAGATGCCGTGCTTCGAGCTCGGGCCGCCGGTGTCGCAGGCGTTCACGTGGCCGTGGCCGAAGCCGGGGTTGAGGCGCAGGGCGATGGGGCCGCGGTAACCGGCGCTTGCCAGTTCGCGGATCATGCCCGGGGAGCCGATGTTGGGCATCAGGTTGTTTTCCAGAATCACCTGCATCGCGTTGTCGCGGAAGACATCGGCGGTATAAAGAATGGTGGGAGGCTGGGAGCCACCGCTGAAACCGGCGCGCATGGCGCGAAGCGCTTCGTTGCCCGAGACGGCATCGATCCAGATGCCCGCCTGCTGCACCTCGCGCAGCACCTTCGTAGCCGGGCAGGCCTTCATCGCGTAGCGGGCCTGGAGGCCGGTGCCCTCGGTCAGTTCCTTGATCGCGGCGATCTGGCGGCGCACGAGCGCGGCGTCGTAGATCCAGAAGGGAGTGCCCACCTGGGTGGCAAGGCGGCGCAGCAATGCCGCATCGTTCGCGGCGGCATGGGTGAGAAAAGCGTGATTCATGGAGTCGGAAAGCATTCTGCGCGCTTTCGGATTTCTCAAGGAGAAATCACGAGGGAAAATCCAAAATTAAGCGTTAAAAATTAAAAAACGGGATGGAGCAGGGAAGATTAAAGAGGAAAAAGGCCGCAAAAGAGCGGGGGAACGGCGTTTTTTGGGAGCGGCAACCTTACAAAATCCCCGGGGACGGTAGTGGCTCAGTTTGAAGGTTTTCCGTCTTTGTCTTGCTCTCGACCGCGACGGCCAGAGCAAGAGCAGGAGCAAGACAAAGAGGAAGAACTCCAAATTACCGAATTGAGCCATTGCCCCGGGGACATGCCGCTTGACGCTCCCATGGGCATTCATTACTTTCGCGCCTCTATATATGCGCAAGCTTGCCCGGATTACCATTCTATGCACCGCCGCCTGCCTGCTGGCCGACCAGCAGATCACGGCGGAAATCGTTTACAAGAAAGGGGAGGGCTGGAGCACGCAGGCACCGGGCAGCGATGATGCGACCGAGTCCACCGCCAGCGCGCAGTTCAAAAAAGCGCAGGACGTGGAGAGCAGTGGCGACATCAAGAAGGCGCTCGCCGATTACGACGCGCTCCAGCGGAAGTTCCCTTTCGCCATGTCCGGCCCGAAGGCACAGTTGAAGATCGGCCAGCTCAACGAACAGCTCGGCGACTACGAGCGCGCGTTCGACGCCTACGGCAAATACATTTCCAAATACCCGCAGGGCAGCGATTTCGACGAGGCCATCCAGGCGCAGTTCAACATCGCCGTGCGCTTCCTCAACGGCGAGCGCCGGAAGGTTTTCGGAGTGAAGACCTTTGGCTCGCAGGAGAAGGCCCGCGAGATGTTCGGCACGATTTTGAGCGAGGCTCCCTACAGCAAGCTGGCACCGATGGCGCAGTTCAACACCGGCCTCGCCTATGAAAAGGCGGGCAAGCCGGCGGATGCGATCACGGCCTACAAGACGGTGACGGAGAAATATCCGAGCGATCCGCTGGCGGCCGATGCGCAGTACCAGATCGGCTACGTGTATTTCATGCAGCGCCGCGAGGGCAACTACGATCCGCACGTGGCGGAGAAGGCGCGCGAAGGTTTTGAGGACTTCATTGCCAACTACCCGAACAGCGAAAAAATCCCGCAGGCGCAGGACAACCTGAAGCTGCTGGAAAACAAGGTGACCGGCAACACGCTGGACATCGCGAAATTCTACGACAAGACGAAGAACTACAAGGCGGCCGTGATCTACTACAACCAGGTGATCAAAGAGCAGCCGGACTCCGATGCGGCCAAGACGGCGAAGACCCGGATTGACGCCCTGCGCAACGAGGTGGGCGAGGATGCGCTGAAACCCGGCCCCGAGAAGGTGGAAACCAGCGCCCGCGCCGGTGCCCGCCGCAAGCTCCAGGCCCAGGTGGATACCGCCGCGCGTCCCGACTACAATGGCCCGCCGGTCGCCGTGCCCGAAGAAACCCCGGCCCCGACGCCGCAACCGCGCGCCTCAACCCCCGATGTGGCCCCTGTGCCTCCATCCGAGCCCACTCTGCCCCAGTGATCACGCGTTTCCTTCTCCCTCTGCTCGCGGTGCTGCTGGTCGGCTGTGCCGGATACAAGCTCGGCCCCGTGCAGCCGAAGTTCATGGACGGTGTGAAAACCGTCGCGGTGCCGACGTTCAAGAACGACACGCTCGTCCCGCATCTCGAAGCGCTGGTCGCCAATACGGTGATCAAGCAAATCCAGACCGATGGCACCTATCGCATTGCCCCGGTGGATGATGCGGATGTGATCGTGCAGGGCACCATCACCGAGATCGAGCGCAAGTCCGTGCGTTCGCTGGAGGCGAATGTGAATGCCACGAGTGAATTCAACCTCGTCGTGCACCTGAGCTATACCGTGACCCGCCGTGCGACCGGCGAGCAACTTGATTCACGTGAAGTCACCGGCCAGACGAGTTTCTTCGTCGGCTCCGACATCCAGCAGGACGAACAGCAGGCACTGCCGCTGGCCGTGGCGGATGCGGCGGACCGTCTCGTGACCGACATCGGCGAAGGCTGGTAATCATTTACCGCAGAGGCGCAGAGGCGCGGAGAGAAGAGGATTGGATTTCGCTCCTTGGTGTCTGCGTGCCTTGGTGGTGAATTCGCTCTTTTATTGGTCATTCGCCATCGGTCATTTTCTTCACTTCTTTCTCGCCCTCTGGCCGCCTGCGCATTCAGTTTGAGGTGTGCTTTATCTTGTCGCCACTCCGATCGGTCATTTGGGGGATATTACCCTGCGCGCCCTTGAGGTGTTGAAAAATGCCGATTTGATCGCGGCCGAGGATACGCGGCACTCGCTCCGGCTGCTGCAGCACTACGAGATTCGCAAGCCGCTGGTGAGCTATCACGAGCATAATGAGGCCCGGCGCACGGCCGAATTGCTCACACCCCTGCGCGAGGGGAAAAATATTGCGATCATCACCGATGCGGGGATGCCGGGGGTTTCTGATCCCGGCTGGCGCTTGCTCAACGCGTGCCGCGAGGAAGGGCTCGAATATACGGTGATCCCGGGTCCGTCGGCGGTGTTGACGGCGTTGATTGGTTCGGGGCTTTCCAGTGAGCGGTTTCTTTTTGCCGGGTTCCTGCCGGTGAAAAGCGGGGGCCGCGAACGTGAGGTGCGCGGTGCCTTGGAGCGCTCGGAGACGACGGTGTTCTTTGAGTCGCCGCATCGCATTCTCAAGACGCTCACGGTGTTTGCGGAGCTGGCTCCGGCGCGCCGCCTTTGCGTGGCGCGGGAGCTCACGAAGCAGTTCGAGGAATTTCGCACCACGACGGCGGCGGAACTGCTGGCGCATTACACGGCGCATCCGGCGAAGGGCGAGATCTGTCTCGTCATCGAAGGCAACAACGAACGACGGAAACCTCAACCCGAGCCTGAGGAATGAACGAAGTCAAAGACCGTCTCCAGCAGCCTGTCCGCAACTTCGTTTCCAACGATTTCATCCAGTTGCCGGCCGACGCCACGGCGGCCAGTGCCACCGCGATCATCCGCGAGCTTTCGCCGCGGCATGGCGCGCTCTTTTACTTCTACGTGGTGGATGAAACGGAGCGGCTGGTCGGCGTGTTGCAGACGCGCACGCTCCTCGCCGCACAGCCCGAGGAAATCCTGCGCGACCTGATGGTGAAGCAGGTGATCGCCATTCCCGAGACGGCGCTGCTGATGGATGCGTGTGAGCTGTTCGTGATGCACAAGCTGCTTGCCTTCCCGGTGGTGGATCGCGCGCGCAAGATCGTGGGCGTGGTGGATGTGCATCTCTTTAACGAAGAGGTTTTCGGCCTTTCGCACGACACGCACGCGACGAAGGGAGACGAATTTTTCCAGGCCATCGGGTTTCGGATTTCCCAGGTGCGCACGGCATCGCCGATCACGGCGGTGCGGTTCCGGCTGTCGTGGCTGCTCGTTACCATCGGTGCCGGGACGGCCTGCGCGTTGCTGGCGCGGGCGCATGAGGCGACGCTTTCACGCACGCTGGTGGTGGCCTTCTTTCTCACGCTCGTGCTCGCGCTGGGGGAGAGCGTGGCCGTGCAGTCGATGGCGTTGGTGCTGGAGGAACTGCAATTCCAGGGCAAGAAAACCGGGGCGTATTTAAAGCTGCTGGGCCGTGAACTGCTCACCGCCGCTCCGCTCGCGCTCACGATTGGGGCGATCGTGCTTGGCATTGTGTGGGTGATGGGCCGCGAGTTCTGGCCCGCCTGCGTGATTAGCGGGAGCCTGGGGATGGCGATCGTTTCCGCGTGTCTGATCGGGCAGTGCGTGCCTTACCTCATGCACACCTTCGGGCTCGATCTGAAGATTGCGGCCGGTCCGATCACGCTGGCGGTGACGGATATCGCGACGTTGACGATTTATCTGACGCTGACTTCGGTGTTGTTGTAGTCATTGAACCTATGGCGCTAGATATTCCATCAATCGCAAAAAAACTAGACGAAATGGCTCCGAATTATTCTATCGGAGACCTTCAAAGTATTCGTGCCGACTTAAAGCGGCTGAAGCGACGTCCAGGAAGCAGAATTTTCACTGATCAAACGACATTTGATGATTGGGCATTTCACCATGGGGGCCGCAAAGAACTCCAATTCAATATTGGTTATGTTGATGATCATAGTAACAGCATACGACATGGGGTGGCTTTCTCGTTTGAGTTGAGCCTAACTCTCCCATCGATAGACACATTGATTCCTAAGGTTAAATTATTTAACGATTACATTAGTTTAAATGTAGATGAGTTTAAAGACATGCGGTTATGGTACTATAACCCCGCTCGCAGTGTGGATCTTCCACCGATGGCGATTCCTTCTGATTTGATTAAGGAGGGAGTATTTGTTTTTTTAGGAAATCGCCAACCAATTGGACGAATTCATTACGCGAAAATTCTAGAGGATTTTGACAGGCTTTTGCCACTCTATAGGTATGTCGAAAGCGGTGGAAAAACAGTTCCTGTTTCAGCCTCGCAAAATGCAGGGTTTGTTTTTAAAGCTGGACGTTCGAAGAAAGCAACTTTTGCGCGAGCCAATCTTTCGGAAAGAGAATTGGATATCGACCTACGGCACAATCTTATTCAAGACACGCTTTATGAAAAATTAGTTTCAACTTATGGCGTCCATAATGTCCGAACAGAACAGCCAAGCGGGGTTGGAACATTGATTGATATCGTCGTTAAGTTCGAAGATGATTTTTGGTTTTACGAAATCAAAACAGCGTTAACGGCCAGGGCATGCCTACGTCAAGCCATTGGACAACTCTTAGAGTACGGATTCTGGCCGGGTTCTCAGGAACCAAATCGATTTATCGTTGTCGGTGAAAGTCCCCTTGATAAGGATGCGCAAATTTACCTTGCTCGTTTAAGAGAAAAATTCCACTTGAAAATCGACTATGAAGTCGTCCGTCTGAAGTGATAGAAAGTTATTTATTGGAATCTACAAGATATGCAGCTCAAGCATTGCCTGAGCTGCTGGGATATCATTTTCTGATGTGTAAATTGCGTTAAATTAGATCAACTCCGCAATCTGCACCGCGTTGAGGGCGGCGCCTTTGAGGAGCTGGTCGCCGGCGACCCAGAAGGCGAGGCCGTTGTCGAGGGCGCAATCCTGGCGGAGGCGGCCGACTTCGCAGTCGTCGTTTCCGGCGCAGTTGAGCGGGAGCGGATAGGTATTGGTCTTCGGATCGTCGGTGAGCTTGAGGCCGGGGGCCTTGGCGAGGACGTCGTGGGCCTGGGCCACGGAGACGGGCTTTTCGAACTCGGCATTCACGGCCACGGAGTGGGCGCGGTAAACGGGCACGCGCACGCAGGTGACGGAAGCCTTGAACGAGGGCAGGTGCATGATGCGGCGGCCTTCGTTTTCCATCTTCATCTCCTCCTTGGTATAGCCGGTGTCGAGGAACGAATCGACGTGCGGGAGCACGTTGAAAGCGATCTGGTGCGGGTAAACTTTCTTCTCCACAGGCAGTCCGGCGTGGATGGCGGCGACCTGGGATTTCAATTCTTCAATCGCCTGGGCACCGGTGCCGGAGACGGCCTGGTAGCTGGCGGCGAAAACGCGCTTCACGCCGAAGGCTTGATGCAGCGGCCAGAGCGCCATGAGCGTGATGGCGGTGGTGCAATTCGGGTTCGCGATGATGCCCTGGTGATTCTTCACGTCGGCGCCGTTGATCTCGGGCACGACGAGCGGGACCTTCGGGTCCATGCGGAAGGCGGAGGAATTATCCACCACCACGGCGCCTGCCTTCACGGCGAGGGGGCCGTATTGCTTCGAGATGCCGCCGCCGGCGCTGAAGAGGGCGATATCGACGCCGTCGAACGAATCGTCGCGAAGTTCGGTCACTTTCACGTTTTCACCGAAGGCCGGAAGTTCCTTGCCGGCCGAGCGGGCCGAGGCGAGCAGGGTCAGCTTGCCCACCGGGAAATTGCGGCGTTCCAGAACCTTGATCATTTCGATTCCGACGGCGCCGGTGGCACCGACGATTGCGACGTGATAGTTTTTACTCATAACAGGGACGTGAAACATATATCTTTAATGCCATGACGCAACCTCGCGATGAATCCACCCCGATTGAGCTCCGGATCAGCATTCCGCGGCAGCGGCTGGAGCTGGTGGAAAACGGGCGGGTGGTGCGCAGTTATGTGGTCTCGACCTCGCGCTTCGGACAGGGGAGCGAGCCGGGGAGTTTCAAGACGCCGCTGGGGCGGTTTCAGATTTCGGACAAGATCGGGGACGGGGCGGAACCGGGGATGATTTTCAAGTCACGGGTGGCGACGGGGCGGATCGGCAGTCCGCTGGAGCCGGATGATTTTGTGCAGACGCGGATTCTGTGGCTCGACGGGCGGGAGGCGCACAATGCGAATACGCATGGGCGATATATTTACATCCATGGGACGAACCAGGAGCCGCAACTCGGGCTGCCGGTGAGCCATGGGTGCATTCGGATGGGAAATGCGGAGGTGGCGGAGCTGTTTGAACTCGTCGGGGAAGGGTGTGGGGTGTGGATTCTCAATGATTGAACCGCCAAGACGCCAAGGCGCCAAGAGGGGAGAACTAAACGGGTGGCTCAGGCGTGGAGCTTGCGGTACTGGCGGGGGTTGGCTCCGGTGTGGCGGCTGAAGATTACGGAGAAGCGTTCGGCGTTGGGGAAGCCGGCTTCCTCGGCGACGATGGC